>FSTD01000283.1_pt1 | contig 10126 bp, 9 predicted proteins | sample 1637101 | NCBI WGS metagenome assembly FSTD01 (sample SAMEA3914816, study PRJEB12502) | metagenome | biome: forest; material: soil | place: USA | collected 2011-09-16 | depth 0.3 m | reverse complement strand
CGAAGACGGCCGGCAAGACCAAACTGGCCGATGCCGAAGACGGTAAATCCGAAAAATCGAAATCAACGGCGATCTCCAAGTCCGGGGCCAAGTCCGGAAAAACGGCTGACGACGCCGAGGTCAAGAGCAAGGCGGGCAAACTGGCGGACTCCGGCGACGGCAAGCCGTCGAAAGCCAGCAAGGCAAAAACCGTTGTCGCCGATGCCGACACGTCCAAGTCCTCCACAAAGACCAGCAAGGGCAAGACCGCCGAGGTCAAGGCCAAGAGCGGCAAGACAAAGACCGACCTGGCATCGTCCGACGACGAAACCAAATCCGCCAAGGGATCAAAGGCAAGGTCGTCGAGGGACAAGGCCGAGCTGGCCGACGCCGGTGACGACAAGGGCGGCCAGGCCAAGGCTGAACAGTCGAGATCCGGAAAAGCCGAACTTGCCCGCAACGACGATGATGACGGTATCAAGGCGATCAAGAACGCCAAGGTCCGCGTGGTCAAGGCCAAGCTCGAAAAGCCGTCGGACGCGCCGTGCCGACCGGCGAAATCGTCCAAAAAATCCAAGGCTTCGCGTCACAAGAAGAAGGCCGCCGTCTGCAAGATCAGCAAGGAAGATCTGCAACTGGCCAATGCCCTGACCAAGGCCAATGCCACACTGTCAAATGCCGCGTCGCACGCGCGCTTCCTGCCGCAAGCCCAGCCCGATGCGCCCGTTATGCAGGCAAGCCAGCAGGGCCCGGCGCTGAATGCCGGCCCTGTCCCCTATTCACACACCTCGGGTCCCAGCGTCCTTAACGATCAGGATGCCGTGCTTTACAAGGCGGCGTTCAGCGCCATCGACGCCGGCAATTTCGACGACGCCGAAGGCAGTCTTGCGCTGGTGACCGACCGCAGCCTGGTCGGCTATGCCGAATACCATATCCTCATGAGCAGCAAGTACGACGCCAGCTATGACGAGTTGGTGGCCTGGCTGGGGCAATATGGCGATCAGCCGATGGCCATGAAAGTATGGACCACCGCCAAGCGCAAGAAGCCGCAAGGCGCGCCCGATCCCGCCTTCCCGTCGCTCAACGGCGCGCAGCCTTTGCCCACCCAGCCTCAGACCCTGGCAAATTCCGGCGATGCCGTGCAATTGTCGGCCACCGGCAGCCTTGCCGGACAGCCCCTGCAGGCCGATTTCAACCCCGGCGTTCCGCAGCTCGACCGCGTCGATTCCGACCTGACGCCGAAGTCGGCGCGATCGGCCTATAACAACGGCCAGCTCGAGCAAGCCGTGACCCTGGCAAACAAGATTGGCGACCATTGGGTCGCGGGCCTCGCCAACTGGCGGCTGAAGCGCTACGATCAGGCGCTCACGGAGTTCAAGTTCGTCAGCACCGATCCAAGCCGCAATGCGTGGAGCCAGTCGAGTGGCGCCTACTGGGCAGCGCGTAGCGCGCTGAAGCTCGGCGATGATGGCCAGGCCGATACCTATTTCAAGATCGCCGCCTCTTTCCCGTTCACCTTCTACGGTTTGCTGGCTGAAGCGCGCCTGGGCGTCACGCCTGCCGTCGCCTTAGCCAAGAAGGGCTTGCCGCCGACCTATCAGGGCAGCATGCGCAACGCCCTTGCCGCCAGCCTCGAAAACGACAGTACGTGGGCGCAGACCAATGTGCAGGCGCGCCGCATGAGCGCTCTGGTGCAGCTCGGCCGCATGTCCGATGCGCAAACCGAAGCGCAGAAGGCCATGCAGACGGCTTCGGACAGCGGCGAACGCGACCGCTGGTTGGCCCTGGCTGCCGCCAACCGCGTGCGCATCGGCCAGTTGATGACCACGGACAAGCTGTTCGATGCCTCGCTCTACCCCATTCCGGAATATACGCTGAAGAGCGGCGACACGGGCGTCGACCGCGCCCTCGTCTTTGCCTTCGCGCGCAAGGAAAGCAAGTTCAACGCCTCGGCCAAGAGCTTTGCCGGCGCCTATGGCTTGATGCAGCTGATGCCGGGTACAGCGGCCCTGGTCGAGAACGACTCCAGCTTCAACAGCCAGCCGTCGAAATTGCTGAAGCCTGCCACCAATCTGCGCGTCGGCCAGAAATACATCCAGCGCCTGATGAATTCCAAACCCGTCGGCGGCGACCTGCTGCGCACGATTGCCGCCTATAACGCCGGGCCGCGGCCGGTTCAGGACGCGATGAACTCGGTCGGTGGCGAGGCCGACGCCCTGCTGGTCATGGAATCGATCCCCGTTGCCGAGACGCGGCAATATGTCGAAGAAGTCGCTGCCAATTACTGGATCTATCGCCAGCTGATGGGCAAGCCGACGCCGAGCCTGAGCCAGGCCGCCGCCGATGCGCGCGTTATCGACGCAACGACAGATGCTTCAAGGGATTCGGCGATGGAAACCCCCAGGGACAGGAACGCTTCCGATACCGGCGAGGATCGCGCCGGCGTGAAGGAGACGGCGTCGAAAGACGTGAAGGCCAAAGAGTCCGAGACCTCAGCCGTTGCCATGGTTGACGACCAGTAGTCCTTAACCCGTCAAGCCACGCGCTTGACGGGCGGCTTCGGCGGAATGCCGAGCAGGTAGAGCCCGAAGCGCAATCCTCTGCCAACGACGCCGAATGCCCAGCCGCGCGCCTTGAAACGCGTGGCGCTGGTGGTCAGCGACGCCGCCATGGGCCGAAGCCGGGCGCGGCCGAGCGCCAGGGCAAGCGCCACGTCCTCGAAGGCAGTCTGATCCTTATAGCCGCCGACGCAGTCGTAAAGCGCACGCGACAGAAGCATGCCGTGATCGCCGCTTGGCAAGGCGAGCCAGCGCGCACGCAGGGCGACGACTTCGCCCCACATCTTCGCCAGCCATGACGGATCGTCGAAACACAGGTGGAAATAACCAGCCTGCGTCGGATAGTTGCGGATGTGCGCCTGCACCTGGTCCATCCACCCCTCGCCCAGTTGCGAGTCGGGATGCAGGACCAAGATCCATTCGCCGCGCGTCGCCCGGCACCACTGCCACAACTGCAGGCCCCGGGAAACATCGGCGTGAATGACCTGACAGCCGGTCGAGTCGGCGATTTCAAGTGTAGAGTCGGTCGAGCCACCGTCGACGACGATGACTTCCTTGATTAGCCCCTCGACCACCCCGGGCACCAGCGAGGTCAAGGTACGCGCCAGATGGTCTTCGGCATTGAGGGTGGGCACGACAACGGAAATCAAGGGTTGGGCTTTCTGGGCAATTTCTTATGGGCTTTGGCCGCCGACGGGCGGCAGCTTCGCAGACGTCTTACCGCGAAAAAATGCCGATGAGTTCGACGTGGCTGGACCACAAGAACTGATCTATCGGCGTCACTCTGTCCAGCGAAAATCCGGCGTTCACAAGGATTTTAGCGTCACGAATAAAGGTTGTCGGATTGCAACTTACGGCAACGACACGGCCGACCGCGGACCTGGCGATTTCCTGGCTTTGCGCCTCGGCACCGGCGCGCGGCGGATCGAAGACGATGGCTTCCAGCGTCTTCATTTCCTCAGCCAGGAGCGGCCTGCGGAACAGGTCGCGGGTCTCAGGCGTGATGCTCTTCAAACCAGGTGCCGTAGCCAGGGCCGACTTTAAGGCGGCAATCGCCGGTACGGCGCCATCGGCGGCATAGACGACCGCCTTTTCGGCCAGCGGAAAGGTAAAGGTGCCCGCCCCGCAGAACAGATCGGCGACCGACCTGGCGTCACCTATACCGTCTTTCACCAGTCGCGCCATGTCGGCTTCGGACCTGGCGCTGGCTTGCAGGAAGGAGCCGGCAGGCAGAGCGACCTGCGCCTTGCCGAACATCACACGGGGTTTGCGCGCCTCGTAAAGAATTTCGTCGCCCATGGTGACGCGAGCGAAGTCCGCCTCGCCGGCGGCCATGGCGATCTGCATGCGCGCGTCCGCCGACAGGCCACCGCTCTTTGTCCGCTCGACGCCGGAAATATCGATGTCGAGGCCGGTTAGCGAGGCGGTGATGTGCAGGATCGGGGCCGATTTCGGATGTGCGAACAGGCCCGCCGCAAGTGCCTTCAGTTGCGGCAATGCCCGGACAATGGCCGGATCGGCGATGACGCATTCCGAAATGGCGACCAGCGACCATGATCTGCGTTCCTTGAAACCGAGCGCAATCGTTTTGCCGGCTTTGCGGGCATGCAGGCCGACGCGGCGGCGGCTGGCCGGGGGCGTGGTCAGGATCGGCATGACGTCGGTAACGAGGCCGGCGCGGGCCAATTGAACCTCGACGACTTCGCGTTTCCACGCGCCGTAGGCGGCCATGTCCCAGTGCTGGAGGGCGCAGCCGCCGCATACTGAGAAATGCCGGCACGGCGGTGTGACGCGGTCGGGACTGGCGTCGATGACCTCGAGCAGCTCGAGCTTGTCCTTGCCCTGGCGGACGCGGACGCGTTCGCCCGGCAAGGTCAAGGGTACAACCAGGCCGCCGGCGGTCAGCCCGTCGCCTTGAAAGCCAACCTTGTCTATATGTGCTTCGAAGTCGCTCAATATCTTTCCTTGAGGTGTCCCGCAGGGCCCGCGCCTTGAAAATGCGGAGACGCCCGCTTAGAAAATGACGACATTAAGCAGAAATGTCATCATGTTCTAAGTTTTTGTTTTGTCGCAATGTTTTGCCAAAAACCGCGGAGGCTTTTCGGCACAGTGCTCTATAGCCTACGCGCGGAAATGCAACCTATTTCCGCCCAAATCCAATTATAATTGTAACCGCAGGCGTACGATTCGGCGGGGCGACCCGGCGGTTTTGCGCCCGATCAACCTTTTGCGTTCAGGGGAACGACATGTCGACGAAATCCGTATTCCATAAACTCATGGCCGCCGTCCTGGTTACAGGCCTGATCGCCGGCGCCGGCGCGCCCGCAGCTGCCGTCGCCAAGCACAAGACGGCCGCGCAGATCCGCGCCGAAGCCGACGCGCGCGCCAAGCGCGACGCCGAGGAGCGCGCTGCTTGCGAGGCCGAGAAGAAGAAGGCCAAGGACAAGGGCATGATCATCGGCGCCGTTGCCGGCGCCGTCGGCGGAAACGTCATCTCTGGCAAGAAGCAAAAGGGCCTGGGGACTGTCGCTGGCGCCGTTGCCGGCGGTGTTGTCGGCGCCAAGCTGGCTAAGGACAAGGTCAAGTGCGGCGACTAAGCCCGGCATGAAGGGGAACCTGAACGACGGACCTCCCGTTGCTTCAGGTTCTGTTCATGTGGAGACGCGCATTGTTGCCGTACTGAAGCGGCAATTTCCATCCGGAGGGGGAAAATGGTCCGAAGTCTTATCGCCCTGACCGCCGCGGCTTTTGCCGTCACACTGTCCGGCTCCGCTTTTGCGGGATCGTCTTTAAAATCGGCTGGCACGCCCGTCGTATCGCGTGAGCACGGGGTCACGGTGTTCCGCGCGACGCCGCACGCGTGGCGCACTGAGCCGGTTTCTGCTAAGACTACGTCGTGCACGTGCGCAACCGTCCGTGTCATGCGCCTTGTGCGCGCCGACTATCTGGCCGTCGATACCCGCCCGCGCGGCGACCGTCTCGGAAAATTCCGCTTTTATGGAAATTTTTGATTTCCAGCCCGGTCTCGGCATTTCATATGCCGTCCAGGGAATGACAGTTAAGGTTTAATTGCGTTCATCATTAAGGCTTCGGCCGCCGCGTTTCAGGTGACCGTCTTCAGGAGAAGACTTCCATGCCCGATACCAAGCCAGCCCTATCCGCCCTGATATCTGCCGCAGCGGCCTGTCTTCTGATGGCCACGCCCGCTCTGGCGCAGAATTGGGACGGCGACAATGATCACGTCGCTCCGCCCGCCGGCGCCGACGTCGCCCGCGACTACCTGACCGACGAATATTACGATTACGAAGGCACGCCACCGCGTGATCCACGCGTCGGCGAACAGGAAGGCTGGCGCGACGGCGTCGTCCACACACCGCCGCGCTGGGCCTGGCGCCGATGCGGCTGCACCAGCCTTTATTACGGCGGACGCTGGTACCGACGGACGGATCTCTACGACTACGGTTCGCGCGTCTATGATAACCGCACCCGTCCGAGCCGCCGCTCGGCCTACGAGTATCGCTGGCCGCGCAACAACTGGTAGGTTTGCAGCGATGAACGAACATGAACGAACCGGTCAAATGCCGTTCATGTTCCGCCGCATATACTGGGGCGTAAGTAGTGGGGTACAAGACGCGGCAGTTTCCCATGCCGCACAGTATAAGGAGATTTGCCCATGACCGGAACGCACAGGTCCAGATTTTGGACTCCCAAGACAATTGCCGTCTCGCTTGCCGCTGCTGCGGCCGCTGCGATGGCGCTGCCTGCCGCCGCCGATTGCGTGCGCCGCGACGACGCCGGCGCTAATGGCGCTGTCATAGGCGCACTGGCCGGTGCCGCCATCGGCAATGGCACCTCGGGCCGCCATTCGAGAGGTACGGGTACCGTCGCCGGCGCGATCGTCGGCGCGATTGCCGGATCGGCCATCGCGCGCGGCAATACGCACTGCGACTATGGCTATTATGACAATCGCGACCGCTATGACAGCCGTTACGATGATCGCTACGACGACCGTTACGATCGCAGCTACAGCTATCGCCGCGTCTATGCCGAGCCGCGCGTCGTATATGTCGAGCCGCGCCGCTATTATCGCGAAGACGTCTATGTCGAGCCGCGTGGTTATTATCGCCACTACCATTACGGCCGCCACCATCACGACCGCTGGTAAGCGCCTCCTCCGCTTGAACGCCGACACCCCCGGTTACGCGCCGGGGGTGTTTTTTTGACGCTGATATCTGTGCCGAATTCGCTTTCTGAACGAAGATGAACGAACTTATCAAGCGCCGTTCATATTGGCCTTCGTATAACGGTGTCATCAACGGCGCGAATCCTGTCCTCGCGCTTGCCCGGCAGCCTTAGCCGGAAACTCTTGAGAGGAGACGCACCGTGTTTAATTTGAATGCAACGAAGAAGTTTGCCCTAGCCGCCGTGGCCATCACCGCCCTGGTGATCCCAAGTCTGGCGTCGGCCGAGAGCTGCCGCGAACGCCGCAAGGACAATCAGACCAGCGGCGCAGTCGTTGGCGCGGTTGCAGGTGCTGCCATTGGCAACGCCGCATCGGGGCGTCACAACAAGGGCACGGGGACGATCATCGGCGCCATTGCGGGCGCCGCCATCGGATCTTCGGTCGGCAAGAACAACACCAAATGCGACTACGACCGCGACTATGCCTATGACGATCGTAGAGATGATCGCAGAGACGATCGCTGGGATGACCGTCATGATCGCCGCGACGACCGCTGGGACGATCGTCACGATCGCCGCGATGATCGCAGAGACGACCGTCATGATCGCCGGGACGACCGTCGCGATGACCGCAGGGACGACCGTAGAGACGACCGCAACTGGTAAGCCTCGGCCCGCAATTCTTCTGGAAACTTTTACGCCCGAGGCTCCCCTGCCTCGGGCGTTTTTTTGTCTCAGGCTTTTTTGGCTTTTTTGCTGCGCCACGACAGCAGGGTCGATGCCCAGTAGTTCCAGACCGAGCTGAGCAGGGTCGCGACGCCGCCGGCGATCATATAATGAATGTGCAGGTGTTCCTTGAGGAACAAGGACAGCCCGAGGCTCAGGAGCGCGCCGACCGAACAGGCGAGGTAGAAGGTCAGCAGGCCGCCGATGATGCCCCAGCCCTTCAGGCGTTTATCGCGGAAGGTGATCGAGTTGTTGATGAAGAAGTTCGACGTCATCGATATCCAGATCGCCAAGCTGTAACTGACGATGTCATCGATGCGGAACTGATAGCGGTAAAGCGGCACCGAACCGTCCACATTGAACAGGTGATGGCAGGCATAGAGCACCGCCAGATAAACGAACACGCCGGTCACGCCGACGCCGCCGAACAGGACGAAGCGCGCCGGCAGGAAACCGCCGGTGGCTTTCTCGACCAGAAGCGCGCCGAGATCGAGGACCACGCGGATATCGAGCTTGGATGTACCGCCTTGACGTTGACGCAGGGACGCCTTCACCTCACCGAAACGTGGCTTGACCGTCGTCGATGCGGCCACGTCAACGAGGATTTTGAAGCCGACACCGGTCAGCTTCGGGCGCGCAGACATGTAGTATTCGCGCGTCATCATGAAGCAGCCGCTTAAAGGATCCGTCAGCGGCACGTGCAGGACCAGGCCCGTTGCGGCCGTAGCGACCTTCGAGCCGAGATCACGGAACCAGCCGAGGCCGGTGTCGGTGTCGCCGAGATAGCGCGAGGCGCAGACCAGATCCTTGTCGCCCTTCATGATCATCTCGGCCAGGGCCTTGATCGCCTGTGGGTCATGCTGGCCATCGCCGTCCATGACGCCGAGATAGCGGCCGTAGGCGATGTCCCAGCCCTTGATGGCCGCCGATGACAGGCCGCGTTCGTCGTAGCGCACGTGCAGGCGGACATTGGGGCGCGTCTTGGCAATATCCAGAACTTCGGACTGCGTCTGGTCCGTCGAATTGTCGTCGACGACAATGATCTCGTGGTTGATGTCCTTGAGCGTGTCGCAAATCTCGTCGATCACCGAGCGAATGGCGGCGCCTTCGTTCAGGGTACAGACAATCAAGCTCAGATCGGGCGCAGGCCGGGTGCCGTCCTGAGAGGGGCGTTGAGCAACGTCGACCAAAGATAACTCCTAAAATTCAACCCAGTAGCAATTCGGCTGAATTTCAGCCCCTGCCCCTTGCCTGAATGGACGATTTTCGCGGCAAGATCATGTCCTGCTCCATAATCGTTCGCCCTTGATTTTACAATGGCGAAACGATGGCGCGGACTTCGCTTTTCAGGCGCCTAGGGTAGCCGCGTGTTGTCCCACGCCGACTGACCGCGCAGGGCCTTGAATGCTCCCATGAAGGAGCCGCCGTAGCGCTCGACGCGCGATGCTTTGCCGCCGAGCAGCGCGCCGAGATATTTGAGACCGTTGATCGCCATCATCGACCACGCGGGCGACGGCAGGCCGTATTTCTTCGCCACATAGGCTTTCGACCACGCCTGGTGGAAACGGCTGAGATAGGTGACGCCTTTTCGTGGGGCGCTTGAGCCGCCGAGCAGGTGTTTGGCGACGGCGTCATAGACGTAGACCAAGGCGCGCTTTTGATCGTTTAAGCGGCGGCACAGGTCGTCGTCTTCGTAGAACAGGAAGATGTTTTCGTCGAAACCGCCCAGTTGCAGGAACAGGTCGCGGCGCATCATCAGGCACGAACCCTGGATCATCACCGTGCAGACGTCGCCGGCGGGGCCTTCCTTCGCCATGGGGCCAGGCGAGAGAAACGACTCGGTCTTGAAATATTCGCGGCCGTTGGGCTCGATAACGCGCGGCGCGTACATGCCGGCTTCGGGGTAGTTATCAGCAGCCATCAATAATGCTTGCAGGGCGCCTGGCTGAACGACGGCGTCGGGGTTGCAGATCAGGACATAGTCGGTTTTTGCCGCGGCGACGCCGATATTGTTGGCGCGGCCATAGCCGAGATTGGCGGCGTTGCGGATCACCTGCGCGCCATTGGCCTCGGCGACGGCTATTGTGTCGTCGTCGGAGGCGTTATCGACCACCAGCGCCGCCGCCCCGCCGTCCGTCAGGGCCTTCAGGCAATCGGCCAGGACGCCGGCGCTGTTGAAGGTCACGACGATACCGGTGATCGGCAGGCCGGCCACGTCAGAACACCGCCTTCAGGCGTTCCAGAGCGGCGCTGAGCTTGGCCTTGCCGCTTTGCGCTTCTTCAAGGCGTTCGCGGTTTTCCTCGATGACCTCTTCCGGCGCGCGCGCGACGAAGTCGGGGTTGTTGAGCTTGCGCAGGGTACCGTCGATCGATTTGTCGAATGCAATCAGTTCCTTGGTCAGACGGGCTTCCTCGGCCTTGACGTCAATGAATTCGGCGATCGCCAGGTGCGCCGTGGCTTCGCCGGCAACGAACGGAACCGAGCCCAAGGGTGCGTTGTCGGCGACCTTGACCTCGGAGACGCGCCCCAAGAACAGGATCAGGTCTTCGTGGGTGCCCAGACGAATGCGCGTTGAGTCCGAGGCGCCAAGCAGCGACAACGGCACGCGCGCCGACCCCGGCACGTTCATTTCCGAGCGGATCGAACGGATTTCGCCGATCATGTCGATCAGCCAGTTGAT
>FSTD01000094.1_pt1 | contig 10157 bp, 9 predicted proteins | sample 1637101 | NCBI WGS metagenome assembly FSTD01 (sample SAMEA3914816, study PRJEB12502) | metagenome | biome: forest; material: soil | place: USA | collected 2011-09-16 | depth 0.3 m | reverse complement strand
TTCAAAGTCGGCGCGTATTTCGGGTCGGCCTTCGTTGCCAGCGTTTCCCATTTGCATGCTTCGACGCCGTCGGCGGCGACACCGACACCGCGATAATAACCGCTGGCTACGTCAGCCTGCGCTTCGGGCAGACCCTGGTCGGCGGCCTTGTGAATCCATTTGATGCCAAGGGCTCGATCGCCGGCGACGTCGTCAAAGCCGTTCAGCAGGAAGATGCCATAGGCCATTTGCGCCTCGGCTAGGCCCTGTTCGGCTGAAAGCTTGTACAAGTGCCGGGCTGCCTTGAGATTGCGCGCGACGCCGGAGCCCAGATAGTAGGCGGATCCCATCGCATACTGGGCTTTCGCATCGCCCTTTTCGGCTGCCGCGCGCGTCTTTTGCAGGTCGGGTGTCTGGGCCGCACACGCCAGTGGCGTCACACAGAGGAAAGCGGCAATGAGCGCGGCTTTCATCGCCGTCAAATCTCGATCAGCACGTCCGGCAGTTCATTGGGATTGTCGGCGTCGGGCGGGAAGTGCGCGGTCAAAGCGACACCGCATGCAGCCACGGCTTCGACGAAGCCGGCCGTCAGGTCGCCTTGCTTTATGTTCTTCAGCAGGACAGCCACGGTGTCGTTCCACAACGCCTTGTCGACCTTGGTGAAGATACCTTCGTCGGCGATGACCTCGACATAACGTTCTTCCAGAGCGCAGAAGATCATCACGCCGGTGTGGCCCTGGGTGAGGTGCAGGCCGCGGGCATAGAATTGCTCCATGGCCTTTTCGTGAGCCTTGCGGGCACGCGTCGCCTTGGGGGTCATCCACAGCTTCAGGGGCGTGAAATTGATCAGCAGATAGATGAGACCGAAGACGGCCAGTTGCAGGGCGGCGTAGCCGAGGACGATTTCCCAGGTCTCGAACCGGCCGCTGACCCCAATCGAATACCAGCCCATGATCTTGCTGAGCAGAGGCGCCAGCCATTCGTGCGGCAACAGGCCTGCGCCGGCCATGCCAATCGGCACGATCATGGCGAGCGCGGCGGCCCAGCCCAAGGGGGTGCCGGAATAGTCGAGCGCCTTGGCCTTGATGACACAGGTGATTTCCCCCGAGGTCGTCTCTTCGGCCTTGGCGATTGCCGCATTGATGCGGGCGTGGTCGATTTTCAAATCCGTTGCCATACCGTCAACTCCCCTACCAGCTACCCGAAGATCCGCCGCCGCCAAACGATCCGCCGCCGCCGCTGAAGCCGCCACCGCCGCCTCCGGACCAGCCGCCTCCGCCGCCTCCGCCCCAACCACCGCCTCGCCCGCCGCCCAGCAGGTTGCCGAGAATGAGCCACGGCAGCCAGCCGCGCGAGAAGATGAGGACGATCAGGATGATGAAGATGACGACGCCGAATGGCAGGCGTTGATGGCTTTCGACCGGCGCCTGTGCCGCGGCCTGGGCCTTTTGGATGGCGACGCCGCGGTCCAGCGACAGTTGCTGGATGATGGCGTCGGTGCCGGCTTCGACCCCGCCGTCGTAGTCGCCCGACTTGAATTTGGGCAGGATGTCTTCGCGGATAATCAGCGACGACATGGCGTCGGTCATCACCGGTTCCAGGCCATAGCCGACCTCGATGCGCACCTTGTGCTCATTGGGGGCGACCAGGATGATCAGGCCGTTGTCCTTATAGGCTTCACCCGTGGCGGCCTTGACGGAGCCGTTCTGGCCGATGCCCCAGTGGCGCCCGAGCTGATAGCCGTAGTCCTCGATTTCCTGGTCCTGCAGGCTATCGACCGTTACCACGACGACCTGGTCTGTGGTGGCGTCTTCCAGACCCTTCAACTTCAGTTCTAGATCGGCCTCGGTGGCGTCGGACAAGACATTAGCCTGGTCGACGACGCGGTGGCCGTTAAGGTCGGGGAATTTCAGGTCGGCCGCGAAAGACGGTGCGGCGACGCTGAGGAGCAACGCGAAAAAGGCCACCCCGAGAAGGCGAGCTTTGTGGAAAACAAATGCTGACATTGCCTGGGTGGCCTTGTTTCAGGGATGTATTATTTCGACGCCGGAGCGGCGCCGATATCGGAGAAGTCGACCTTCGGGGCCTCGGCCGCGGAGGCGGCTGCCTTGAAGTACTCCATCGGCTTGTTGCTGCCGTACATCGTCTTGGCCCAGACGATGGTCGGGAAGGTACGCAGCGAGGTGTTGTAGTCCTGGGCTGCGCCGTTGTAGTCGCGGCGTGCGATGGCGATGCGGTTTTCCGTGCCTTCGAGCTGGCTTTGCAGGGTCATAAAGGCAGCGTTCGACTTCAGGTCCGGATAGCGTTCCTGGATGACCATCAGGCGGCCGAGGGCCGACGACAGGCCGTCCTGGGCTTGCTGGAATTGCTGGAACTTGGCCGGGTCGGTAATGGTCGAAGCATCGACCGACACCTGGGTGGCCTTGGCGCGGGCTTCGACGACCTGGGTCAGGGTCGTGCGTTCCTGCGCAGCGGCACCTTTGACGGTGGCGACGAGTTGCGGCACCAGGTCGGCGCGGCGCTGATATTGGTTCTGGACTTCGGACCAGGCCGACTTGGCGGCTTCTTCCTTGGTCGGGATGGTGTTGATGCCGCAGCTGGCGAGACCGAGCGCCATGGTGGCGCCGAGCGCCAGACCGGCAATCAGGCGGACAATACGCTTCGAAATCATGTGGGGATCTCCTCTGTGGTCCCGGTACAGAGGCGGCATCACGAACACGCCCCCCTGCGTTTGCCTTATGTGGGCGTTTCATAGACCATTTTAAAGAGGGGCAAAAGGGGGGATGGTTAATTGTCGCGGTGTGCGTGAAAAGTAGCGCTCACGCCCCTTTCAGTCGCCGGGTCTGGTCGCGCAGAACTTCGGTCGTCGCCGCCAGGTAGCCGTGGATCACAGCCAGCTCCTCCGCCGTATATTTCGCCGCCAACTCGGCCATGGCCGCGCTCAAGGCCCCGAATACCGGCCCCTGGATGCGCATGACCTTGTCGATCTGCTGCGCTTCGATCAACAGGCTGCGGCGGTCGTCGGGATTGGGCTTGCGGCGGGCATAGCCGGCTTTTTCCAGACGATCGACGATGCCGGTGATGGCGCCGGTCGTCAGGCCGGTGGCCGTTGCCAGTTGCCCCGGCGTCGCCACGCCCATTTCCGCCAGATAACCAAGGGTCTTGCGCTCGGCTGCGCTCATGCCGAGCTTGCGCGCGCCGGCTTCGTGGAAGGTGATGACGGCCGTGGCGAGGTCGCGGTGCAATTGATCGGCCGGACTTAACCGGTGAGGCGGCGGGAAGGCCAAAGGAGGGGGGCTTGAATTTACCTTAGACATGAGATAATCATATGTGAGATTGTTTTAAAAAGAAAGCGAAAACAATGCCGGACGACAGCGGAATGCAAAAAAGATTCTGGTTTTCCAGTATATTGCCGGCCCTGACCCTGATGGTCATGGCGCCGCTGATCGCCGAGGTCCTGCCGGGCGCGACGCGGATGAGCTCGATCTTTGTCTTTCCGATCGAGGTTCTGATCTGGGGCGGCGGGGCGGTCATGGCGCGCTATCTCGTTCGCAAATATAGGCTCGGCTGGGCCAATCTATTGCTTCTGGCGATGGCGCTGTCGATAGCCGAGGAAGTCCTGATCCAGCAGACGTCGGTCGCGCCGATGGTTATCAAGCTCAAGGGCGTCGAATATGCGCGGGCGTTTGATGTCAACTACGTCTACCTCCTGTGGGCGCTATTGTACGAGGCCATTTTCGTCGTGCTCATTCCGGTCGGATTGACCGAGCTGATCTTTCCGTCGCGGAAAAACGACGGCTGGCTGAACCGCTGGGGAATCGGCGTGATCGTCGGGTTGTTTTTGCCGGCCTGTTTCATGGCCTGGTATTCCTGGACCCAGGTCGCGCGGACCACGATCTTCCACCTGCCGGATTATCAGTTGCCGCTGACCTATGCAGCAGCGGGAGCCGCCGCCATCGCCGTCCTGCTGTTGCTTGCCGTCGGCCCAACGCGCCGCATGCTTGCGGCCCAGGCCAAACCGCTCACCCCGCCCCATCCGGTCGTCGTTTTCGGCCTGGCTGTAGCAGCGGCGGCGGTGATATTCGGTTTGTGCCTGCTCGGCTTCGGTATCCAGCCGGCCTTTCCGCCGGCCGCAGCCGTGGCGATTGCCCTTGTACTGGCTTTGATCCTGTTCCTCTTCGCGCCACGCTTCATGGCGCATGACGGGTGGGGACGATGGCACGACATTGCGGCGCAGTACGGCATGATTTTAAGCAACTTCGCTGTGATGTTCGTTGCCTTTATCGGTGCTGCGCCGGTCGATCTCTACGGCAAGGTCGTTCTCGACGCCGTGGCCGTTCTGCTCATGTTGTGGCTGATGGTGGCCAGGATGCCGCGAAAGGCCTAAAGAAGGGCATGATCGCCCGGCTGAAACACAGTTTAACGACCTTGCCGAGCGCGGCGGAATGGGGGCTGTGTGCCGCCATTTCCGCCGCGGCTCTGCTTGGGATCGGGCTGTGTGCGTACAACTTAGGCCTGATCCACTGGCTTCCCCGCACCGACACATGGGGCATGCGCCTAATCGGAAGCATGCTTGTCCCGGCCTTTACGGAGGAACTTGTCTTCCGCGGCCTGCTGATTCCGTCGCGCGGCGAAAGCCGTCATCCGGGGCGCTGGTTCGCGGTCGGCATACTGGTATTCGTACTCTGGCACGTCTTCGAGGCCGTAACCTTCCTGCCGGGCGCGAAACTGTTCCTGCAACCCGGGTTTCTGGCCTGCGTAGCCATGCTTGGCGCAACGTGCGCCTACATGCGCTACCGCACCGGGTCGCTGTGGCCGGCTGTCGTCCTGCATGGTCTGCTGGTTTTCGGCTGGCAGACCTTTTTCAGCGGGCCGGCTGTCGCGGACCTGCTGCGTTAGTTGCGCAGGTCCTTATGCATCACGTAGTCGACAAAGCCATAGGCGCCGAGGCTGAAGGGGATTTCGCGGTCGATGTTGAAACCCGAGCGCAGGCAGAAATCGACAGCCGTATCGTGCTCCTTATGGACGCACAGCGACAGGCGTTGCGCCGGGGCGAAATAGTCCTGAACGGCCTGGACGAGCGCCTTGCCGAGGCCGAAGCCGCGGTAGTCCTGAAGGACGTAAAGCTTGGTAATCCACACGCGTGTGCCGTCGAGATGCGCCGATACAAAGCCAACGTCGCGATGGCCAACGCGGACGACCCAGTAGGTGTGCCCCTTTTCCGTCATGTCCTGTTCGAGCGTATCGAGGTCAAACAGGGCGCTGAGCATCTCGTCGATATGGTCGGGCGAGATCATGCGGCGGTAACATTTCGGCCAGATCTGCAAGGCGAGATCGCGGACGATTTCAAGTTCGGCAAGGCTGATCGGTCGGGTACGGGGCGTGTAGGGCATTTTATGTCTCCGTTTATCTACACCGGCAGTACGGGCAGGTCAGGATGTCGCTTCGGGACAACTCCATGGGTTAAATGCGGGACTTTCGCTGCCCGCCAGCGTTAACGCGTTGTTAGCCACGTTTAACACTCCATTAATATGTACCACGGAAATGAGGCGTCCTGAAGTTGTGATATGCATGGTAACGGGATTGTTTACCCGTTACATATTCGTGTGATTGGGGAATGCATTAAGATTTTATTAGGAATTGCCGTGCGTCGCCGGCCATTGTAAAAATGCGGTAAATAGCTGCTTTATATTATAAAAATTCCATAAAGACGTCATAAATCCTTTTGCATGACGTAGTCGGTAAAGTCGTATGGGCCCATGGTAACGGGTACCTCGGCTTCGACCTGGAAGCCGGAACGCAAGTAATAGTTGATTGCCGGCGTATTGTCGCGATTGACGTACAAAGCCAGTTCACGCGTGGTCATCTCTGTCGTTGTGAAATGCGCCAAGGCCTCGTCGATCAAGGCCTTGCCCAACCCCAGACCGCGGTGATCGTCGCGGACATAAAGCTTTTTCAGCCACAGACGGTCGCCGTCCCGATAGGCGGAGGCATAGCCGACGTCCATATTGCCATAGCGGGCAACCCAGAAGACGTGACCAAGGTCGACCATCTCGTGTTCGAGGGCGTCGGTATCGTAGAGCACGGCCAGCATGGCGTCGACGCGATCCGGACCGATGATGTTACGGTAACATTTCGGCCAGATGATCAGCGCCAGTTCGCGAACGATTTCCAGTTCGTCGACGCCAATCCTGCGAATCTGCGGTGCAAGGGCCATTCTGAACCTCCCGGCTTCTTGTTTTGCCCACTATGCGCAAGAAGCCGGTTTTTTCCAAGAAAAATTATCACGCAATATTACAAGCTGTAACGAGCCTATTTCGGCGTCTTCAGCCCGACCACGCGACCGGGCTGGCCTGCCGCATCGAGATAGACCTCATCGCCGACGATTTGCGTTTCCAGGACGGTGACAAAGCCGTTGGCGGCCGGGGTTGAGCGCACCACCTTGGCCGTGCTGTCGGTTGTGGCCGGGCCTTGTGTCAGGGCTTCGTGGATGACGCGGCCTGTAAGCGTACCCTTGGGGGCCAAGTCAAAGCCAAGAATATGGGCCAGGGTCGGGGTGATGTCGGCGTTCGATATCGGCGCGGTATCGGCAAAACCCGCCTTGAAGTCCGGGCCGATGGCGGCCATGAAATTGCGGGTATTGGCGCGGGTGAAGGCGCCGTGGCTGCCCTGACCTTGCTGCAAGCCGCCATCGACGACCAGGACGGAGCAGACTTCGGGGTTTTTCCATGTTTTGAGGCACGATGGCAGGGCGAAGTCGGCTAAGGAAATATAGATCGACGGCTTCGGTGTCTTTGATGAACCGCTGAGGCGAATGTCCTTGAACGTCAGGGCGCCGGGGATCTCGCCCAGGCTTTCGTCATTGAACAGGGCGCCGGTATAGTCCTGTTTTGTGAGGACGGCGATGATCTTCGGCGCCAGGTCTTTCGCCTTGGCGGGATCGAGATAAAGGATGTCCGATCCGCCGCCGACGACGAGAACGATATCGGGGTGCTTCGGATCCTTGCCGATCAGTGAGACGCCGCCGGGATGGAAGCCCTTGGTAACGGCCAGGGGCAATCCGTAGGCGTCGTGGACGGGCAGGCCGAGGGCATGACCCAGATCGATGGCGACGAAACCCGCCGGCAGAAAGCCCTTCACCGTGTCGTCGGGAAAGCTGAGCGTGGCGGCGTAGGACGTCTTCGACTGGCGGCTGATGGTCGAAAAGCCATGGTCGGCCGTGACGAAGATATCGGTATTGTCGTAGACGCCCTGTGCTTTCAAGGTGTCGATCAGGGCCTGGAGATTGTCGGAGGCATTACGCACGGCGGCGAGCGACGTCGGGCCGTTGATGCCCGGGCTAAGTTGATTGAGGCTGTCGCCGTTGTTGTGCTGCGTGCCATCCGGATCGCGCGACCAGTAGACCAGAGCGAAGGGTTGGCCCGATTGGACAAAACGCGGCAGGATGACCTTGGTGGTAACGTCGGCGAACCATTTCTGCTGGTCGATATTGGCTACGGTGACGCCCGGCATATTGAAGGCGCCGGGCGATTGGTTGAGGCCGCGGTCCGGCGCGCGTGTCTCCAGGCCGGCGGCCTTGATCGCCTGCATGACGGATGGATCGACGGGCACGCCGTCGCTGTGCTTGCTGTCGGACGTCAGGTCGTCGATGACGACGGTCGACTTGCCGTCGGACGCGCCGATATCCTGAATAAGGATCGGGCCTTCCTTGCCGACGGCCGCCGTCTGGTAACCGTGGGCGCGCGCCAGGCTGAGGAAGCTCTCCTCATTGAGATAGTTGCCGCCGGCGCGGGCGTTGGCTTCCATCAGGACGCTGTCGTCTTCCATGTCGCCGACCATGCTGTTGTTGGCGGCTTTCAGAAGGTCGGGGCCCCAGTACATGTTGTTGGCGAACTCGCCGGTATCGCCGACGCCATGGCCGGTGGCGATGACCGAACCGTTGACGGTGGTGACGGTCGGGTAGATCGAGTGCGAATTCTGGAAGTCAACGCCGCTTGCCTGGACAGCAGCGAAGGTCGGCGCTGTATCCTTGTTGACGATTCCGTAGCGCAGGCCATCGGCGACGAAGATGACGACATTGCGAGGCTGGTCGGCTTTTTGGGCGTACGCTTGAAGGGGGAGCAGGCTGAGGCCGGCGAGCAGGATAGTCTTGACGAATATTTTGGACATGACGGCTCCGCGCACAAAAGGGGTCTTGCGTGCGTAGCAACCGTCCATGACAGTTGTATAACGGCCTACTTCTTTGTTTTGAGGCCGACGACGCGGCCAGGCTTGCCGGCGGCGTCGAGATAGACCTCGTCGCCGATCACCTGCGTCTCCAGAACGGTGACAAAGCCGTTGCCGGTTTGCAGGGAGCGCCTGACCATTGCTGTGGATCTCGCCGTCGCAGGTCCGCCCTTCAGGGCTTCTGCCATCACGCGGCCGTCCAGCGTTCCCTTGGCATGCGCCTTGACGTCGAACCCGAGGATATGGGCCAGGGTCGGGGTGATATCGGCATTGGAAATCGGCGCGAAATCGACATAACCCTTTTTGAAGTCGGGCCCGATGGCGGCCATGAAGTTGCGCGTATTGGCGCGGGTGAAGCCGCCGTGATTGCCCTGCCCCTGTTGGAGGCCGCCGTCCGACAGGATGACCGAACACAGTTCCGGGTTTTTCCATTTCGCCAGACATTCGGGCGTGGTGAAATCACGCAAGCCGACATAGATACTTGGCCGAAGGGTGATCGCCGCGCCGCGCAAGCCCACGGCGCTCAATGGCAAGGTTCCGGGAATGGGGCCGAGCTCATCGGAGACGAACAGGGCCGCGACGTAATCATGCTTTGTCAGGGCGGCGATGATTTTCGGCGCCAGGTCCTTTGCCTTGGCCGGGTCGAGATAGATCAGCTCCGATCCGCCGGCGGCCAGCACGACGGCATCGGGATTGAGGCGGTCATTGCCGAGATAGGCGGTCCCCTTGGGGGGCTCGCCCTTGCCCGGGTCGAGCGGGCCGGAATGGCCGCTCAGGGGCAGGCCGAGATCGTGCGCCAGGTCGATGGCAAAGAAGCCTTCAGGCAGTCCACCGGGCAGGATGACGTCGGGATAGGTGAATTGTGTCGAGTAAGACGTCTTCGACTCGCGGCTGATGGTGGAAAAGCCATGGTCGGCGGTGACGAAGATATCGGTATTGTTGTAGACGCCCTGGGCCTTCAGGGCATCGATCAGGGCCTGCAAATTGTCCGACGCATTGCGAACCCCGGACAAGGCCGTCGGGCCGTTTATCCCCGGATTGAGCTGATTGATGGCGTCGCCGGTATTGTGCTGGGTGCCGTCGGGGTCGCGCGACCAATAGACGAGGGCGAACGGCTGGCCGGACTTGATGAAGCGCGGCAGGACGACCCTGGTCGCCACGTCGGTCATCCATTTCTGTTGCGCCACATTGGCAACCTTCAGGCCGGTCTTGCTGTCGGTGTACATCGATCCGTTCGACTTGTGATCGTCGGGGTTGGTGCTCAGGCCTGCCGCGACAATGGCCTCCATAATGGCAGGATCGACGGGAATGGCGTGGCCCGGCCTGGTCGAGCCGGTGGCGTCGTCGATGATGATGGTCGATTTGCCGTCGAGGGCAGTGATGTCTTGAATGGCAATGGGGCCTTCCTTGCCGACGGCGGCGGTCTGGTAGCCATTGTCGCGCGCCAGCCGCAACAGGCTCATTTCGTTGAGATAGTTGCCGCCGTAAAGCGCGTTGACTTCCTTGACCGTCGATTCGTTTTCCATGCCGCCGACGCGGCGGTGGTCCGTGCTAGTCAGTTCGCTGCCGACATAGAGGCTGTTGGCCCATTCACCGGTGTCGCCGACGCCGTGGCCGGTGGCGATGACCGAGGCATTGGCGGTCGTTACGGTGGGATAGAGTGAATGCGAATTGCGGAAATCGACACCTTCACGCTTGACCGCAAAGAAGGCCGGCGCGGTGTCCGCATTGACGATGCCATAGCGCAGGCCGTCGGCAACGAAAATGACGATATTGCGTTTTGCTGCCGGCGCTGCGGCAGCTGCAGGTGCCGCTTGTGCGCTGGCGAGAACGGGAAGGCTCAGAAGACAGGTTGCGCCCAGCAGCAGGGCTTTGAGGGAAACGGAATACGCCATGTCGACCACCACGCGAGACCAAAAGGGGACGAGATGGTTAGACGTGTTACCATCGGC
>FSTD01000170.1_pt1 | contig 10260 bp, 9 predicted proteins | sample 1637101 | NCBI WGS metagenome assembly FSTD01 (sample SAMEA3914816, study PRJEB12502) | metagenome | biome: forest; material: soil | place: USA | collected 2011-09-16 | depth 0.3 m | reverse complement strand
GACGAGCAGCCCTGGCTCTGGAACAACTCGATGACGGCCGGATGCGCGGGCGTCTGCCTGGACTGTGCAGGAGCGGAGGCGTCGGCGCAGCCGGTCATGAATAAGCCTCCGCAGAAAGCAATCAGAAGCGGGCGCATTTTTATCTCCGTAAAGTCTCGATCTCGAATACGACGCGTCACGTCCAAAAGTTACAGCAGTCCCTGCGGCATGCAATACCAGTTGCCAAGACGCCCATTTGTTCCTATATTGTTCTCGTTTGGGCGTCCGGCCGTTGTGGCGGATCGCAGTGAACAATTGTAATTAACAGAAAAGTTAATGGTGAGGGCTGGCGTCGCCGCCTAAGGCTTGGATTCAGGCACGGAAGTCTCTAGTGTCTCGTTTCACGAGTCGCATCCGGCGCGCGGGGCAAGCGCCCTCACCAGCAGCGCAGGCGATGGTCAGAAAGGCATAGTAACATGGCGGGAAGCGTCAACAAGGTCATCATCATCGGCAATCTGGGCAAGGACCCGGAAATCCGTACACTCAACAATGGTGAGCGCGTCGCCAACCTGACCGTCGCGACCTCGGAACAATGGCGCGACAAGGCGACGAGCGAGCGCAAGGAAAAGACCGAATGGCACCGCGTCGTTATCTTCAACGACAACCTGGCCAAAATCGCCGAGCAATATCTCAAAAAGGGCTCGACGGTCTACCTGGAAGGCTCGCTGCAAACGCGCAAATGGACCGATCAGTCGGGCCAGGAAAAATATACCACCGAAATCGTCCTGCAACGCTTCAATGGCAATCTGACCCTGCTGGGCGGCCGGGGTGACGGCGGCGGTGCGTCCTCGGGCGGCGGCGGCGGCGGCGGTTACGGTGAGTACGAAGACGCCTACGGCGGAGCGCCGGCCTCGGCCGGACCCAAGCAGGCCTCCAAGGCGCCGGCGCAGAATTTCGACCTTGACGACGAGATTCCTTTCTAGGCCGGAAACTCTCCCCGGGCACCTTAAACAGTAACAACAAGACATTGAATTCATGAGCGATAACGATAACGGCGACAATGTGGGCAGCGACCCGTTTGAAGGCCCGGGCGCGGGTGCGCCTCTGCCCCATGGCATCAGCCATATCGCCATCGAAGACGAGCTGAAACGCTCCTATCTCGACTACGCCATGAGCGTCATTGTCTCGCGGGCGCTACCGGATGCGCGCGATGGCCTGAAACCTGTCCATCGCCGTATCCTCTTCTCGATGCATCAGCTGGGTATGCAGCCCAACAAGTCCTACTCCAAGTGCGCCCGCGTCGTCGGTGACGTGCTGGGCCGCTTCCACCCGCACGGCGACCAGTCGGTCTACTTCGCGCTTGTTCGTATGGCGCAGCCCTTCTCCATGGGGCTGATGCTGGTCGACGGCCAGGGCAATTTCGGCTCGGTCGACGGCGATCAGCCGGCGTCGATGCGCTATACCGAATGCCGCCTTGCGCATGCGGCGGTTGCCTTGCTGGCGGACATCGAAAACGACACTGTCGATTTCCAGCCCAACTACGACGGCAAGGAAGAAGAACCAACCGTCCTGCCGGCGCGCGTTCCCAATCTTCTGGTCAATGGCGCCGGCGGCATCGCCGTCGGTATGGCGACCAATATTCCGCCGCATAACCTCGGCGAGATCGTCGATGCCTGCCTTGCCCTGCTCGATAACCCCAATATCACTCTTGAAGAACTGCTCGATATCGTCCCGGGCCCCGACTATCCGACGGGCGGCGAAATCCTCGGCCGCTCCGGCGCCCGCCAGGCCCTTCTGACCGGCCGCGGCTCGGTCGTGACGCGGGGCAAGGCCACCATTGAGACGATCCGCAAGGACCGGGAAGCCATCGTCGTTACCGAACTGCCCTATCAAGTGAACAAGGCGGCGTTGATCGAACATATCGCCGACCTGGTGCGCGAAAAACGCCTCGAAGGCATATCCGATATCCGCGACGAATCCGACCGTCAGGGCATGCGCATGGTCGTGGAGCTGAAGCGTGACGCTTCGGGTGACGTCATTCTCAACCAGCTCTATCGCTTCACGGCCCTGCAATCGAGTTTCGGCGTCAACATGCTGGCGCTCAATCACGGCCGCCCGCAGCAGATGGGCCTGCGCAAGCTGCTCGATATCTTCCTCGAATTCCGCGAAGAAGTCGTCGTCCGGCGTATCCGCTTCGAGCTGAACAAGGCGCGGGATCGCGGCCATGTCCTCGTTGGTCTGTCGATCGCGGTCGCCAATATCGATGAAGTCATCCATATCATCCGCTCGTCGGCCGATCCGGCTGAGGCCCGCGAACGCCTGAGCGCCCGGACCTGGCCGTCCGGCGACATGGCGCCGCTGATCGACCTGATCGCCGATCCGCGCTCAATCGTGCTCGAAGGCTTCCAGGTCCGTCTGACCGACGAGCAGGCGCGCGCCATCCTCGCCCTGACCCTGTCGCGCCTGACCGGTCTCGGCCGCGATGAAATCGGCGACGAAGTCCGCACCCTGGCTGCGGCGATCGCCGAGTTCCTGGAAATCCTGGGCTCGCGCGAGCGCCTGCTGGGGATCGTTCGCGACGAACTGGTCGAAGTGAAGGCGCAGTTCGCGGTGCCGCGCCGCACCGCCATCCTTGATGGCGAAGGCGATATCGAAGACGAAGACCTGATCCCGCGTGAGGACATGGTCGTCACCGTCACCCATTCCGGCTATGTCAAGCGCACGGCGCTGGCGGCGTACCGCGAGCAGCATCGCGGCGGCAAGGGCCGTTCCGGCATGGCGATGAAGGACGAAGACGCCATTACCGGCATCTATTCGGCCACGACGCACCAGCCGATGCTGTTCTTCTCCTCGACGGGCAAGGCCTATAAACTCAAGGTCTGGCGCCTGCCGCTCGGCAATCCGCAATCCAAGGGCAAGGCATTCGTCAACCTGCTGCCGCTCGAAAACGGCGATACCATTTCCAATATTCTCGCCCTGCCTGAAGACGAAGCCGCGTGGGAACGTCAGGACATCATCTTTGCCACGCGTTCCGGCGATATCCGCCGCAACAAGCTGAGTGATTTCGTCAACGTCAACCGCGCCGGCAAGATCGCCATGAAGCTCGAAGACGGTGACGCCATTGTCGGTGTCGCCATCTGCACCGAGGACCAGGACGTCCTCCTGTCGACGGCGGCCGGGCGTTCCATACGTTTCGCGGTGGACGAGGTGCGTGTCTTCAAGGGCCGCGATTCGACCGGGGTGCGTGGTGTTCGCCTGAACGGCGGCGATACGGTTATTTCCATGGCCATCCTGCGCCGCGTCGACGCCACACCGGCCGAACGCGCGGCCTATCTCAAATACGCTGCCGCGCAGCGGGCTTCTGCCGGTGACGAGGTCGACGAAACAACCGTTGTCGAAGACCTTTCCGAAGACGGCGGCGAAGAGAGCGGCGAAGCCAACCTGACCCAGGAACGCATCGCCGAACTGGCCACGGCCGAAGAGTTCATCCTGACCGTCGCCGACACGGGCTTCGGCAAGCGGACCTCGTCCTATGACTATCGCCGAACCGGCCGCGGCGGGCAGGGCATCGTCGCCATCGATCTGTCCAAGCGCGGCGGTAAACTGGTGGCTTCCTTCCCGATCGATGCCAATGACGGCCTGCTGCTCGTCACGTCGGGTGGTCAACTGATCCGCACCAATGTGACGACGGTGCGCATCGCCAGCCGCAATACGCAAGGCGTCACGATCTTCCGCACCTCGGGCGGCGAGAAGGTCGTCTCGGTGGAACGCATTGTCGACAGCGGCGAAGACGACGCCGGCTCAGCGGATGAGCCGCAGTCGGTGAGCGACCAAACCTGACCGGTAATCGCTGTTTTACGCTGCGCAAAAGCCTGCTAAGGCTCTGCGCGCAGAGCATGGGGAGCGCCTGAATGCGGACTGGCCTTTATCCTGGGACCTTCGATCCCGTCACCAATGGGCACAGTGATATTATCGGGCGAGCGGTCAAGCTGGTCGACAGGCTGGTCATAGGCGTCGCCAAGAATATCGGCAAGGCGCCGATGTTCACGCTTGAAGAACGGGTCGACATGATCCGCGAACAGGTGGCAAAGCACGGTGACAAGGTCGAGGTCGTGCCGTTCGAAACCCTGCTGATCGGCTTTGCCCAGGAAGTGGGCGCCAGCGTGATTATTCGTGGTTTACGCGCCGTGGCCGACTTTGAATACGAATTTCAGATGACAGCGATGAACCAGCAGCTTAATCGTGAAATAGAGACCGTCTTTTTGATGGCCGATCCGCGCCATCAGGCGATTGCGTCGCGATTGGTCAAAGAAATAGCCCAATTGGGCGGCAGTATCGCGCCGTTTGTGGCGCCCAGTGTAGCGGAACGCTTGCTGGCCAAGGTGAAGGAATAGGATTGTCGATGTCAGGGGTGATAAAGAAGGCTGCCGTTCTTCAGGCAATGGGCGGTGTGGCTTTGGCGGTCCTGATGACCGCGGCTTCGGCATTTGCGACCACGCCCGGCTACCGGGAGCTTGATGCGGCGCATACCCTGGTCATCGACACGACCAAAGGGCAGATCGTTGTCGAAATGTACGAGGCGCTTGCGCCCACCCACGTCGAACGCATGACGACCCTGACGCGCCGCGGCTTCTACGATGGCCTGATCTTCCACCGGGTCATCGAAGACTTCATGGACCAGACCGGCGATCCCAAAGGTACCGGTGAGGGCGGCTCCGACCTTCCGAACCTGAAGGGTGAATTCCTGACCCGTAAGGATGCAAGCTTTCCTTTCACGGTTGTGGCACGCCCGACCGGCTCGCTGATCGGTTTTGTCGGCGCCATGCCGGTGCAAAGCCAGGTCGCGGAGCTGGCCGCGATCACCAATGACGGCAAGACCAATGCCTGGGGCCTCTACTGTCAGGGCGTGCTCGGCATGGCGCGCGACTCGGCACCGGATTCCGCCAACAGCCAGTTCTTCCTGATGCGCGGCGCCAATTCGGCGCTGGAAAAGCGTTATACGGCATTCGGCGTCGTCGTCTCGGGCCTCGACGTCGTGCGCAAAATCAAGATCGGCGAACCCGCCGTCAATCCGGACAAGATGCTGAAAGTCCGCGTCCTGGCGGACATTCCTGAAGCCGAACGCCCAAAAATCGAGGTGATGGACACGACCTCGCCGCAGTTCCAGCAGCTCATCGATCAGACGCGCAAGTCCAAAGGCGCCGATTTCTCCGCCTGCGATCTCACTGTGCCGACAAAGCGCCTGGATGCGCCGGCCGTCGCCGCTGCGGCTTCCAAGCCGGCAGCAGCAACGGCGCCAAAGCCGTCATCGACGGCCATGCCGATATCGCCGTCGACCTTGCAGACGCAGAAGTCTTCCGGGCAGTAAGGCGGGCGACGGCAGGGTTGGAAATAAAAAAGCGCCGGCAAATCGCCAGCGCTTTTTTTCAATACGAAGACGCGACCGCGGCGGATGAGGGTGGTGGAGCACCCGGCAAGGCCCTATCGGAACTGATGAGCAGAACGCCGTGCACGTCCAGCGTATTGGCAAGAAATTCATCCGTCAGTTCATCGATCTCGGCAGTGGTAGCCTTCGATCCGCTGTGACTCCGGTAGCAGGTAACTTCCCAGGCGAGCGGGTTGCCGTCTCCGCTGTCGTCATTGCTGAGCGCGATCTCCATATCGGCCCGCTCCAGTTTCAACGTGGAGCGGCCGGGGGCCACGAGCTTTGCGGTCTTGACCTGGAAATGATGAAGGTCGGCGAAGCGGTGTATCGCGGCGACGAAGGCCGGCCTGGCAGCGGTCTGGACATTCAAGGTCGCTACGCGCGCGGCGGAACTGGTCGCCAACCGGTCACATCCGCTCAGCAGAACCGCCGTCAGGCCAAGAAAAATCGCGCGTCGATTTACGTTTACGCCCTGCATTCTACCTCCGACTTCTGTCAGCAGTAACTTCCATGCGTTAAGTATATCACAATTTCTGGAAATTACCTCACGCTGTGACAGTAGAATTTGCCTGTGATCCGCCGCGTCCGCGCCGCCGCCGCCGGTTTTTCTTTTTCGCCATCGACAACAACAGGCCCTCACGCAGGCCGCGGTCGGCGACGCGCAGTCTCCGGCACGGCCACAATTTTTGCACGGCCTCAAGGATCGCGGCCCCCGCGAGCACCAGATCAGCCCGGTCGCGGCCTATGCACGGCTCCTGTTCGCGCCCCGACCGGCCCAGACCGATCAGGCGCGTAATGACGTCCTGGCAGTGACCGTGCTCCATCCACAGGCCATCCACCTTTGAGCGATCGTAGCGCTCCAGCCCCAAATGGATCCCGGCCAGCGAGGTGATTGCGCCCGACGTGCCGACGATATAGGCCTCGCCGGCATCGAAGGCTTCGCGAAACGGATCGGCGTCGGTAAAGCTCTCGAGGCGCCCGGCGACGTCCGCCACCATGCTGTCGAACCAGTCACGCGTGCCGCCGCTCGGCGGTTCGGGGAAGCGTTCGGCCAGATTGACGACGCCGACCGGCAGCGAGATCCAGTAGCGCGGGCGCGGCATCGACCGGCTGGCCTTCAGGGCGGGCTGATTGCCGCGCTCGTCGCCTTGCAACGCGACCCAGCTCAGCTCGGTCGATCCGCCGCCGACATCCATGACCAGCGCAGCGCGCGGTCGTGGCGACAGGTCGTGGCCGTCGAGCAGCGAAGCGCAGCCCATGACCGACAGATGAGCTTCTTCCTCCGGTGAAATAATCGTCAGGCGCAGGCCGGTTTCGACCTCCACTCGGGCGATGAAGTCGCGTCCATTGCCGGCAATCCGGCAGGCCTGGGTCGCGACGGCGCGAATGCGGCCGACCCCGCGCTTCTCGATTTTTTCGGCACAGATCTTCAACGCCCGCATGGCCCGTTCCATGGCGCGGTCGTGCAACTGGCCGGTATGCGCCAGGCCTTCGCCGAGACGCACGATGCGCGAAAAGGCTTCGACGATCTTGAATTGCGAATTGTGCAGGGTGGCGATCATCAGACGGCAATTATTGGTGCCGAGATCAAGCGCAGCGTAAAGGATCTGCGCGTCACGCGGAACCACTGAGCGCCCATTTGCCGGCGAAACGCCAGCAGAAGAACCTGGCGACGACCCCCATCGCCGGGCGTTTGAGGGAGCCTGCATGGCTCATACCCCTTATATCTATAAGCGCGCCGTGACGGCACCATGCCGCGGACTCAAAGGTTTCCCCCTGGCCAGACGCGCGATTTCCCCGCCACCTTAAGCCGGGCGCGCAAGCCTGCCAACTGAATTTTGTCAGGAGTTTGAGCTTGAACGTTGAATCTGCTCCATAAGCCGCTCGCGCGCCGCGATTAACCATAAATCGCCTTTCATGAAAATGCGTCCAGACCGACAACTGTTTGGAGAAGGCGCTGTAGCGCAGCCTGCATGGGGTTACAGATAGAGGACCACAACACAGGGATTCGCGAGGCGTGAGCATGTCAGAGCATCAGCGGTCAGCCCAGATGACGGCCCAGACAACGGCCCAGACAACTGTCCGGGCGACGGCTCAGATGTCGGCCAAGTTCGATATCGGGCAGGTGGTGCGGCACAACCTGTTCGATTTTCGCGGCGTCGTCTTCGACGTCGATCCGGAATTCTCCAGCACCGAGGAATGGTGGGACGCTATTCCAGAAAGCGTGCGTCCGCCGAAGAACAAGCCGTTCTACCACCTGCTTGCCGTCAATGGCGACACGCACTATGTCGCCTATGCGTCCGAAGAGAATCTGTGCGTCGACGATACCGGACAGCCCTTGAGCCACCCCCAGGCCAACCTGTTGTTCGATCGCTTCGAGAACGGCCGCTATCTGCCCAAGCTGCGCATGGCGAATTGAGACTTGAGCAACCGACGTCGAAAACCAACATCACGACCGCTTGGAACCCGGCGGCAATCGTCGCATCGCTGGCATTTGTCTTGCTGAAATTCCGTTGACATGATTTTATCACGCAAGCCTGCCAAACTGGCAACTTGGTGAGCCCGCTGGGACTCGAACCCAGGACCCTCTGATTAAAAGTCAGATGCTCTAGCCGGCTGAGCTACGGGCTCACGTCAAGACGTCAAGCTTGACCGCGAGCCCAAAAGGGTGGATCAAACGTGGGGGACTACATAGAGGGGTGTTCTCTTTTTCGCAAGCGCTAAGGCTTGTTTTTATGTATTGTTTTTTTACGCCCTGAATGGGCAATCGAAAAAAGATAGTGGGCGGAGCATGTACATGAGCTTATGGCCTGAAAACCTTTCAGGTGGGACCATGAAGCCTAAGCGTTCGGGGGGTGTTGTCGCCGGTCTGGCGGCGGTCGTGCTGGCCAGTGCACTGCTCACCGCTTGCGGTTCGGGCCCTAAGTACGACGTGGCCGACAGTTCGCGCGGTCCCGATCAGCGTAGCCAAAAAGAGCGCGACCAGGCGCAACGCGCCGACAACACGCAAATGCGCGGGTCCGCCGAGCCCAACAATGACTGGGGCGACGCGGTGACCGCACCGCTCGAAGATCTCAATCTCAAGCGCACGCGTATTCCGCAGGTCCTGCTCGACGCCATGGCGCGTCCCTACGATCTGGCCGGCCTCGACCGCTGCGAAACCATTGCCAGCGAAGTGCGCAAGCTCGATGCCGTCCTCGGTGCCGATCTCGATGAACCGCCGCCGCCGCCCGATCAATCGACCATGTCGCAAAAGGGCGGCCGGATGGCCAACAACGCTGCCGTCGGCGCCGTGCGCGGCGCGACCCGCAGCATCATTCCTTTCCGCGGCCTGGTCCGTCAGATGACCGGCGCCGACCGTCACGCCAAGGAAGTCGACCAAGCGATTCAGGCCGGCAGGGTGCGCCGCGCCTATCTGAAGGGCGTCGGTATGAACAAGAACTGCGCCCCGCCGGCGGCGCCGTCGTGGTTCAAGCCGCGCGTCTACGTCGATACCTACGATCAGGACCAGACATCGCCGCCGCGGAAAAAGAAGAGCAGCCGCAAGCACTAAAAAAGAAAATGGCGCGAACCCGGTTCGCGCCATTTTCTTCAGCTCGAAATTATTCCACCTTTGTCCATCGGCCTAGCAGGTCTTTGCGCAGCGACTGGAACGTACCGTCGGCAATAGCCGCGCGCATGCGGATCATCAGCGCTTGGAAAAAGGCGATGTTGTGCCACGACAGCAGGATCTGGCCGAGAATTTCTTCGGCGCGCACCAGGTGGTGCAGGTAGGCCTTGGAATAGTCGCGGCTGGCCGGGCAATCACTGCTCGGATCGAGCGGCTCGTCCATTTCGGCGAAACGGGCGTTCTTCATATTGATCGGTCCGTCCCAGGTCCACACCTGGCCGTGGCGGCCCGACCGTGTCGGCAGGACGCAGTCGAACATGTCGACGCCGCGCGCCACGCCTTCGAGCAGGTCGATCGGTTTGCCGACTCCCATCAGGTAGCGCGGACGTTCCCACGGCAGCAGGGGCGCGCAAAAATCGAGCGTGTCGCACATTGCCTGATGGCCTTCGCCGACCGCGAGGCCGCCGATGGCGTAACCGTCAAAGCCGATATCGAGCAGGCGGTCGGTCGATTCCCGGCGCAGTTGCGGATAAGTCGAGCCTTGCTGGATACCGAACAGAGCCTGGCTATCGCGCGTGCCGAAGGCGGCTTTTGAGCGCTGTCCCCATCGCGCCGACAGTTGCAGGGCCTTTTGTGCCCGCGCTTCGTCGGCTGGATAGGAGACGCATTCATCAAGCTGCATGACAATGTCGGAGCCGAGCAGATCGGCCTGGATCTCGATCGAGCGTTCCGGCGACAGGACGTGTTTCGAGCCGTCGATGTGGCTGGCGAAGGTGACCGCGTCTTCCTTGACCTTGGAAATATTCGACAGGCTCATGACCTGGAAACCGCCGCTGTCGGTCAGGATCGGGCCGTCCCAGCCCATGAACCTGTGCAATCCGCCCAGGCGCGCAACGCGCTCGGGGCCCGGGCGCAGCATCAGGTGGTAGGTATTGCCGAGAATGATCCTGGCATTAGCCTGGCGCACCATGTCGAGCGTCAGCGCCTTGACGGTTGCGGCCGTGCCGACGGGCATAAAGATTGGTGTCGGAATATCGCCGCGTGGCGTGCTGAGCACGCCGGTGCGGGCCTGGCCGTCATGGGCGTGGATTTCAAAGGGGAAGGCGGTCATGGATTCGAGCTGTTGGTCAGGAGGCAGGCGTCGCCATAGGAGAAGAAGCGGTAGCCGGTTTCAACGGCGTGGGCATAGGCTTTTTTCATCGTCTCCGTCCCGGCCAAAGCGCACACCAGCATGAACAGGGTCGAT
>FSTD01000258.1_pt1 | contig 10264 bp, 7 predicted proteins | sample 1637101 | NCBI WGS metagenome assembly FSTD01 (sample SAMEA3914816, study PRJEB12502) | metagenome | biome: forest; material: soil | place: USA | collected 2011-09-16 | depth 0.3 m | reverse complement strand
TCCGCACCGACCTGACCGGCGCCAATCTCAGCCACGCCAATCTCAACAACGCCGACCTGACGCGGGCGCGCATGCTGGCCATCGTCTCGGAGCACATGACGGATTCTGGCGCAAACTACACCCTGGTCGAGCGCGAATAGTCCTCTAAATCCACCGCCGCCGCTTGAACCACGCCAGAAGCCCAACGGTAATGGCCGCCATGACCCCGACCACGATCCAGAAAGCCTCAGGGCTGTGCAGGCCCGGCATCGCCTGAAAGTTCATGCCATAGATCGAGGCAATCAGGGTCAGCGGCAGGAAGATCACCGAGGTAATCGAGATCAGCCGGACGATATTGTTCTGCTCGAGATTGATGAAGCCCAGCGCGGCGTCTAACAGGAAGGTTATATTGCCGGTCACATAGGTGGCGTGGTCGCTCAGCGACACCACGTCCTGCGTCATTATCTTCAGGCGCTCGTGGAAGTCACGCACCTCCTCGCCCTTCAGGCCGGTCACGTCCTTCTCAAGCCCGTTGGCAAACACCGTCAGCCGCAGCAGCGACAACAGCGAATCGCGGATCTTGGCAATATCGTTCTGGGCGTCGCCGAGGTCCGCCAGCACGCTCTCGAGGTTTTCCTTGCGCCGCGGATTGAAGATCACCCGCGACAACTCGTCGATGCCGTTGGCGGTCTTTTCGATCAGATCGGCGGTCCGGTCGATCAGCACATCGAGCAGGTTGAGAAAAGTCTCGGTGCCGGTGACGCACAGGCCCGGCTGGCGCTCGATATGGTCGGTAAACAGCTTGAACGACGTCGGCTCGATATAGCGGATGGTAATCAGCCGCCCGCGCGACAGCACAAAGGTAATGGGCCCGGATTGCAGGTGATCCTGCCCGCCGAAAAACCCGACTAGGGCAGTCATGAAGGCGGCGCCGTCTTCCATGTAAAGCCGGCTCGACGCCTCGATCTCGTCCATGTCCTCGCGCGTCGGCAAGAGCAGTTTGAGCTTCTCCTCCAGCCGCAACTCCTCTTCGCGGCTGGGATTGAGCAGGTCGATCCACACGACATGCTCGTCAATCTCGACGTCGCCGGTCACATGCGCGGCGTGCTCGGGGGGCTCTCGACGCTCGCTCAGCAGCGCGCGCGTGACGCGTGGCCGGGAACGCGTATGGAAAATCTGCATGGAGTGCCCCTCAAACGCAAAAAAAAGCCCCGGCAACGCGACCTGCGCTGCCGGGGCTTTTATGTGCGATGAATCTGCTCAGAGCAATGTGCTAAAAAAGTGTGACGCGGTTTTTGGCTAAACATTGCGACAAAGCAAAATTTAAATCGTCATGAGATTTCTATCAAATCTCATCACAATTTAACGAGTAACCTTCTTGGCAGCGTGCGCGTCGATTTCACGCCCGGCGGCCTTGGCGGCGTCGACATTGGCGTCGAGCCTGGCCACCAGGGCCTGAGCCGAAGCGCCACTGGTATGCGCAGACACAGTAACCGGCTTGACGGCGGCGCCGGTCGAGGCCGGCGTCAGCGCCGAGCGCAGGTCATCCGGCAGGTCCGCCGTGTTGGCCATGGCGATCTGCGCAGGCGCGCGGTCGAGGGTACGCGCGGGAACGGTGCGGTCCTTGCCGGAATCACCGCCGGAAACCTTCGCCGCATCCTTGGCGGCCTGCTCTTGCGCGTTGTTATAGATGAAGCCGTAGGTCGTGTAGATGGTGGTGCCCAGATCGTTCAGCGGGCCATACCACACCTTGACCTTGCTCCAGTCGCCGTTCTCGGAAACGTCGAGCACGTTGACGTTCTCTTCGACCTTGCCGCGGCGGCCGCCGATCGGCGACCAGTTGGCGTGGGTAATCTGGATATAGCGGTCGGTGATGATTTGCGAAACGACGGCGACGTGGCCGAGTTTCATCTTGCCCTGCGATTTGAAGACCAGTACGGCGCCGGGCTTGGGCGCCTGACCTTCTTCATATTTGGCGTTGGCTTTTTCCCACCACGTCCAGGCGTCACCGAAGATCTGCATCCCGGTGAACTGGCGGGCGAAGGTGACGCACTGCAAATAAGGGCTGGAGGAATTGGCCTTTGCGGCTGCGATTTTTGTCGTTTTGTGTGCTGTGGTCTTCGCTTCGAGCGAACCGGCGGCACAAAGGGTGGATACGGCACAAATCAACGCCGACAAGGTTTTCCGCATACGCTTATAGTCCGTCACTGTTAGTCCAGTGACTTTCGTACAACAGAAAAATTAAATTTCAAAGTATTTTTCGTGCCGCGAGCGTAAATAAATTAACCCTGTTTCGCCCATTTATGGGGAAATTTGTTAACCATTGCCTCGCCCCAGCGGCGGACAATTCGCCGGAAAGGCAGCTCGACAAGGTGGTGCGCCAGCATCGAAAGCGGGACCAGGGCAACCAGTCCGGCAAACCACCAGACGAACGGCAAGGGCTGATGATCGAGGCCCAGCACCGCGCCGGCGGCTTTCAGGTACACCCACTTCCATGGCACGTAAACCATGTAGGTCGCAAAGCTTATTTCGCCCAGATAGACGAGAAAGCGGCTCGACAATATGCCGTGGCCGTCGCGGTCCATGCCCGCGATCGACAGGACCATCAGCCCCAGGGCAACGACGATCAGAATGTCGGCCAGCGCGTTATCGGCGATAAAGCTCGCTGCGGCAATGACGATCAGGCTGCCCGCCGCCGTACCGAACCGCGCAAGCCAGGGCGACTCAACAGCACCGCCGCGCCAGGCCAGATATAGCGCACTGCCGAACACAAAGGCCGGCACGATGCGCAAGGCCCCCCATTGGAAGGTGGCGTGCGTCAGCGGGAAGCCGGCAACGGCGCCAAAGCCGAGATTGAGTGCAACAAGCGAGGCAACAGCCAGGCCGACAGCCAGCATGGGCCGGTTGCGCAAGGTCCAGGCGACGGCGGCGACGGCCGGAAAGGTCAGATAGGCAAACCATTCAGCCGAAATCGACCACGAAGCGTGGTTGAACGACGCCGTCGGCGCCAGCCCCCACGCCTGGGTCAGGGTCAGGTGCGCCGGCAAGGCCGCCCAGTTGGCCGCATTGCCGTCAAGCGCGACGCCCTTGGCCGCGGCGGCGGCAATCAGGACAAGCGTGAAGCCCAGCGTCGCGACATGCAGTGGATAGATGCGCGCCAGTCTGTGCGTGATGAAGCGCGCATAATCGAAACGGCGCTCGCCGAAGGCCTCGAGATAGACGTAAGACAGGATAAAGCCCGACAGTACGAAGAACAGATCGACGCCGAGATAACCCTTATCGAACAGTCCGATGTCCACCGCGCCGTTCAACTCGTGGATATAGCTATAGAGCACGACCCAAAGCGCGGCAAAGAACCGCAAGGATGTCAGAGGTTTGAGTTGTTCCTGCAGCATGGTCTATCCCAAAGCGATGTGCGAAAAAGTGTTAGCGGTTTTTCGCTAAACATCGCGACAATCAAAAGCTATCCCAAATGGGGAATTCGCCCTTCGCCTTGCAGGATATATGCCGGAAACAAATATCAGGTGAAAATCAGCGGTGTCATTTGACCAAAAAAAAATGCCCTCCGCGTAATACATGCGAAGGGCATCAATCTTTCTATAGCCTGACGACACAAGTCAGTCGTGCAATGGCTATTTGCCTTCTCCTCCCCATTCCATGGGGAGGCGGCGAGCTTGTCTCGCCGGAGGGGTACGGCGAAGCGCACTCTGCTTGCCGACAATATGCCGTCATCCTCCGGCAGCGACCGCAGCCTACATGCGCGCCCAGTTGCCCGAGGCGTCCTGGTAATAGTCGCCCGGCGCCATCTTCTTCATGATGACATTGACGAAGGCCGATTGGCCGGCAGCTTCGATCGACACGCCGTTCTTGGCGGCGGCCTGGGCATAGACATCCTTGCGGCCGGCATTGATCTCTTCGACAGCGGCATTGAGCGCTGCGTCCGACGACGGCTTGACGAAGCCCAGGAAACCATTGCTCTTTTCACCGACAACGCCTTGCTTCTTGGCGGCATCGACCAGGGCTTTTGATGCCATGATATCGGCAGCGGCCGGCATCGCGGTCAAGGCGGTAACGCCCAGCGCCGTTGTCATCAGCGCCACGGAGGCCAAAGCAGCCTTCATAAAGGACGATTTTTTCATCTCAAGCGCTCCCATTAAAACAGGTTCGGATTCTGCTGCACGAGGGCCTTCACGTCCTCGTCGAGCTGAATCTTCACATTGACGTCGAGTTTGGCATAGATCGGCGCCAGGTTGACATTGACGTTCACCGACGGCGTACACGCCATCAGGCTCAACGTCCAAACGCCCGCCGCCACCGCGGCCAATGCTTTCTTCATGTAAGGCTCCCTCTATCCCATTCGATTTCATGCGATGATAGTCGCAGATATAGGCTGAACCGTGGCTGAACGGAACCCGGAAATAATAGGGAAAGGATATCCTATTTTGTCTCGTTCAGTTTTGCGGCGACATCCGGGCCGCCAAAACCGGTGAACAGGCCGTCGAGACTGACGGGCATTTCCAGGAACAGCTCGACCGGCGTATCCGACGGCAACGTGATCGGCTTCTGCATCCACTTGCCGCTGAGATAGTCGCCGATCGAAATCGTCGCCTTCTGCTTCTTCGGCGGATCGAAATGACCCTTGATGTGGAAATTGACGTCGACGCGGCCATCCGGCAGCGAGTTGATCTTGGCGTCCAGCTGATCGTAGCTGATATGCTCCATCGCCTGGAAGGCCAGGTCCTGGAAGGGATTGAACGCGGTCTGCGCTTCGCCGGCCTTGGCGCCGTTTTCCGCCGACAGCGAGCCGCTGGCCGACACGTCGGTGAGCGATGAGCGCTTGATCGAAATCTGCCCGGGCGCGTCGGCAGCAACAGCCCCTTGCGCGAACGTCACCTGCCCGCCGATGATGGTAAACGGGATGCGCCCGGTCAGGTTGCCCTTGAAGGTCATGTTCTGCGCCAGGCTGGTCGCCGCGACAACCTTGCCGAAATCGAGCCCGTTGAACGCCAGTGCCCCGGAAATTGGCGACTTACCGTCGAGCGGCACGCTGGTCGGTTCCAGCATGACCTTGCCGCCCGGCGTCAGCACATCGGCGCGCTCGATCGCGATATGGTCGCCGAGGAATTGAACGCTGACGGCGAAATTGTCGAGCGGAACCGCCGCCGACAGATGTTCGAGCGTCATGACCTGTCCCGGATCGGTACGCAGCGGCGCCAGCGACGTAAAGACGATCTGGCCGCTCAGGTTCCGCGCCACGCCCATGCCGCCGCGGAAGTTGAGGCCGTCGACCTTGAGCACGCCCTGGCTGGTCGTCGTGGTCTTGTCCCACTGGAAGGCGCCGCCGAATGTCGCCGTGCCGGTGACATTGTCGGTCATGACCGCGTGCAGTTGCGGGCTCAGGTGCTTGGGTTGCAGGGCGGCCGGGTCGAATTTCAAACCGACCGTCACGAACGACAGGCTGCCCTTGCCGGTCGCGACGTCGTTATCGAGATTGATCGTGCCGATCGGCGTGGCGTCGCCGTTTTTCAGGCGAATATTCGGCGTCGAGGCCACGAAGCGGCCGGTCAGGGCGCGCGTGTCCTGGGACAATGTGCCCGACATCAGCAAAGGATTGAACCGCGCCTGCGCCGCCGGCAGGGCGTCGGCCAGCGTCGCGCTCGACATCGCCATCTTCAGGCCTAGTGCCGGGCTTGCGCCTTGCGAGAACACATCGAACGTCCCCTGCCCGGCAGCCAGGGTAAGGCCTTCATTGGGCGCGGTCAGGGCGAGGTCGCTATAGACGCCGCTGATGCGCCAGCCTGACGGCGTCGCCCGGAATATAGCCCCGTCGCGCTGCGCAATCGTGGCCGAAACGGCTTCGATATGATCGCCCAGCTCGGCCGACTTCAGGACGACCCTGGCCGGCGCATCGAGCGCGACATTGAAGGCGTTGTTGGCCGTGGTGGCGAAATGGCCATGGGCGTCGAACGTCGCGCCCGCAACAGGATCGGTTGTCACCTGGCCGGTCAGCGTATAGACCCCAGACAGCGCAAACGGATTGCGCGGGTCGGCGTAGCCGAACTGCGTGACCGCCAGCTTGACTGTGGGCAGGTCGGGACCGCTCAAAGCGACGGCAAAGCCGCCCTTTTCCCCGGTCGCTATCAGCGGCTTTGCGGCTTCCGGCGTCAGCACCACCTTGCCGCCGCCATTGAGACCGACATCAAGCGTGCCCGGCAGGCGAACATCGTAACGCAACGTGCCGCCCTGGCCGCCCAGCGTCACCTTCAATCCCCTGGCGCGCAGGGAAAAGCGCTGGAAGGCGCGGTCAAGGGCGACGATGTGGTCCGGATTGGGAGCCTTTGGGCTGTTGCGGCGTTCATCGGCCAGCGCGCGCAGACCGGTATATTGCCCCTGGTCGCTGCTGATATCGCTGGTCAGGTTGACGGCCCAGCTGCCAGCGCCTGCGTCACTGCCGGCATCGCCGCTGAACGCCACGCGGGCCGCATCGAGCGACAGGTCGGCCGCGGCAGCGCGTGACGCTGTCACCGCTCCCTTGAAGTCGGAGTGGCTGCCGGACGCGTCGGCTGTCATGGACAGGGCTGCGATATTGAGGTGCGCCGCTTTCAGGAACAGGTCGTCCTGACGCAGCAGACCGACGTCGCCGCTCAAGGCGCCGCCGACGGCAAGACTGAGCCCATCGGCAAAGCCATAGCGGGCGCGAAGGCCGAGCGCCGGTCCATCGAGCTTGATATTGCGGCTGTCGATGTCGCCGCTTGCCAGGCTGTCGGCGCGCGACAGCAAACGCGCCACACCTTCGTATTCGCTGGCGTCCTTGCCGCTCTTGAGCTTGCCGTCGAGCTTGAGGTTAGCCTCCAGACCATTGACATAGGCGAACTGACTTTGCACGCCGTCGGCGCGAACGGCCAGCGTGCCCTGCACGGCGCCGGTAAAGGCCGCAAGCCCGGCCACGCCCTTACGGTACGGCACATGCCCGTCAAGCGAAACCGTCAGCCCCTGGACGTGCAAATCCTGCCGCGAAGGGCCGTCTTCGACCGCATTGTCGCGCGCACCGCGCACGTCCCAATTGGTCGCATCAACGACCGCGTGCACCTCAAGCTGATCGCCCGGCAGCGCCTTGGCTGTAATCGTGCCGCCGCTGATCTCGCCGGCGCCCTGCGGGCCGTTGAATTCCGACGCCGGCAGTTTGACACTGAGGAAATGGATCTGCCCGTCCTGCAGCGACACATTGGCCCGGGCGCGGACAAGGCCGTAATCGGTCTGCAGCAGCAAGGTGGCGTCATCAAGGACAATGCTGTGCGCAGGCTCGCCCGACGGCGGCGCGTTCAGACTGTCCTGAATGAGTTTATTGAGACTGCCGAAAGACAGCTTGCCGTTTTTCAGGGCAACCGCGACCAGTGGATGGACCGCGTGCAGGTTTTTCAGGCGCGCCAGGGGCTGGCCGTGGCCGGCAAACAGATTGAGGCTGTAATCGGCATCAAAATGCTCGACGCTGACATCGGGGTTCGCCGCGTCGCCGACCAGGATCGTGCCCGAAACATCGCTGAGCGAAAGCTTGTCGTACTTGACCTTGGCCGTAACGCCCTGCCCCTTGAGCCAGGCCTGCGTCATCTCGGCGGCGATTTCCTTGCGTGCAGCCACGGCAACTATGCCGACGGCGGCCGTGCCCCACAGGGCGACCCATAGCCAGCTGACGGCTTTGATTCCACCTTTTCCCGGAGGCTTGCGGCGGCCGCCCTTCGGCGGACGGCGATTGGGCAGGCCAATGCCGTCGTCTTCCGGTTCGGGGGTGCCATCGGGACGCGTCACACGCAAAAAGCTGTCGCCCGCACTCAAGTGCGCTGGAAACCATAAGGCTTCATCATCGGTCAGGGAGATGCCGGTATGAGGGCGGGACTCAGTCATTCAGATCAGGACGGGCTTCTGCGCGCATGTGTTTTTCGACCCCGACTATAGACGCAAACCCGTTAAAAAGTGTGGACACATTTGAAAAGTTTTTAAGCATACCGCCCTCCTGCGGCCAAAATCCGACGCCATGGCCCCTTGACAGTGATTTTTTCGCCGCACCTTAATTCTGCCGCGAATTTTCATATTTTATGAAGTGGTTAGGGCGCCATGTGGATTCATATGCCCCCGCGACGGCATTCCGTTAACACTTCATTAGTGTCTTTTAAGGCTCATTTTAACCTTACGCCACTAAAAGCAACGGGCTCGCGCAATGATTCGGCCGAGCAAAACTGCCTCATTTTCGCCTTATTTCGGCGTAAGCAGGGCCTTCCGCGAACCTTAGACTCAGGTCATGGTCCGGGGGCTGAAGTCGGGTGGAGAGCCACCCGGGGCTTTTCGAAAGAAAGCCGGAAAGACGTTTTCGCCCTGCTGCCGCAAGTTCGGCACTTGGCTCAAAAGGGCGAGGGACGGCCGGGCTGGCCGCCATCGCCGGACTTGAAGACCCTTTGCTGTTGGCCAGAAGGCCAGCCACCGACGATCACAGGAAGTAATTCGCGTACAATGGCTCAACTCGATCCTCGCAGGCAACCTGTCCGACTGACGCCGATGATATTCGCGTCGGCGACCGCGTTGACGGTCGGCATGCTGTTCTGGCGTGTGCTGCAACCCATGCCGGGCGTTGCCTCGCCCATGGACCCAGCCGCCGCCATGGCCCTTGAAACGCAAGCCTATGCCGAAGCCGCGGCGCGTCCGGGCTACAGCCAGCCCGTCGACATCGCTATTTCGCTGCGCACCGGCGAAAGCCTGACCGACGCCGTCGTGCGCGCCGGCGTCAACCGCGCTGAAGCCACGGCCGCTGTCAAAATGCTGTCGCAGGCTTTCAACCTGTCCAACCTGAAGACCGGCATGAGCGTCGAAGCCGCGATTGCCCGGCCTGCCGAAGGCTCGGATCTGCCGACGCAGTTGCTGGGCCTGACCGCGCGTACCGGTGCCGCCAAGCAGCTGGTCCTGACCACCTCGCGTGACGGCGCCATGCGCCTGCGCGCCCTCGAAGAATCGGTCCGCGATGAGCGCCGCGTCGCCATCGGCGAGATCAACGGCTCGCTCTATTCCTCGGCTGCCGCGCTCGGCGCCACGCCGTCCCTGACCAGCCAGGTCGTCAAGCTGTTCGCGCACAAGCTCGACTTCGGCCGCGACATCCAGTCGGGCGATACCTTCAAGCTGGTGTTCGACCGCAAGGTGACGGAAAGCGGCCGCACCGTCGAAGCCGGCAATCTCCTCTACGCCGAAATCGAAGCCAAGGGCGGTACCGACCGCTTCTATTCCTACGCGCCCAAGGGTGGCCGCGAAGTCCAATTCTTCGATGAAACCGGCAAGAATATCAAAGGCTTCCTTCTGACCACACCGGTCTACGGCGCGCGCGTGTCGTCAAGCTTCGGCATGCGCTTCCATCCGATCCTCGGCTTCAACAAGATGCACACGGGCATCGACTTCGCCGCGCCGACCGGAACGCCCATCCTGGCGGCAGGTGACGGCATCGTCGAAGACGCCAAGTGGTGGGGCGGTTACGGCCGCTGGGTACGGATTCAGCACAACGGCGTCTGGGAAACGGGCTACGGCCACATGTCGTCGATCGCCGTCCGTCCGGGCGAGCACGTGACGCAAGGCCAGGTGATCGGCTACGTCGGCACCACCGGCCGTTCGACAGGCCCGCACCTGCACTTCGAGATCTGGCAGAACCATCACGCCATCGATCCGAAAAGCGCCAAGGTCCCGGAAGCCAACGTGCTCGGCGGCACCGACATGGTCGCTTTCCGCACCCGCAAGCGTGAAATCGACACCATGATCGCCATGGCCGACGTCAAGCGTTCTGACGATAACGGCGCCTCCGAGACCCTGGCCATGAAGGCCGGCGCCTATCACTTTGAAAACGAAGACGCAACGACGCGCCCGACCGCCCTGGCGCAGACCGAGCCCAGCCCGATGCGCACGAACAACCTGGCGCCGCTGCGTCCGGCCCTGTCGTCCACCCGCGGCATGAAATAGGCCTTCCGGTCACCGTGACGCCCTTTACCGATACAGGCGTCGAAAAAGTCTTTGCCGGCTATCCCGAAACCATCCGCCCGCGCATGCTGGCCCTGCGCCAGCTCGTCTTTGACACAGCCGCGTCGATGCCTGGAGTCGGACAGTTGCAGGAAACTCTGAAGTGGGGCGAGCCCGCCTATCTGACGGCGGTCAGCCGCAGCGGCAGCACGATTCGCATGGACTGGAAGCCGCGCGCGCCCGGCGTCTGCGCGCTCTACTTCAATTGCCAGACCACACTCGTCGATACTTTTCGCGG
>FSTD01000221.1_pt1 | contig 10264 bp, 5 predicted proteins | sample 1637101 | NCBI WGS metagenome assembly FSTD01 (sample SAMEA3914816, study PRJEB12502) | metagenome | biome: forest; material: soil | place: USA | collected 2011-09-16 | depth 0.3 m | reverse complement strand
TCGAACCAGTCGGCCATGATGTTCCACGACTCCTGGCTGCCGGTCATTTCCCAGTGCTTGTAGATGCCGTAGAGGCCGACGCCGTGCGTCCACTCCCAGCCGGCCCAGCCCTTGGTGTCGATCACCCGGCCGTCTTCGAGGTGCAGCAGGAATTGCCCGGTCTCGTCCTTGATGTTGACGAGGTTGTCGATCAGGCGGGTGATCGCGTTGGCATAGTCGTCGCGCGATGCGCCGAGCGCCAGGACGTGGTGGGCAAGCAGGGACATGGAATTTACTCCTTAGAATACAGATCGGGCGCTCAGCGCTGCAGGTTTTTGGGCATCGCCACCAGCTCGAGCGGCACGCCGCCGCGGGAAGCGCTGAGGACGAGGAGTTTGACGGGTTCAAGGGCGTTCTTCGGCAGGCCATCTGAGGTAACAGCCAGGGCGATGGTGTTGTTGCCATTGGGATTTAGGATCCCCGGCGGAATGACGAAGGTGCGCTGGGGCCCGATATGGGAAATGAAATTACCCATGTTCCAGCCGTTGATGAAGATCAGGGCGCGATTGTGCGGTTCGGATTGCGGTTTTGATGGATCGCCGAACTGCAGACCCAACTGAATATCGTGGCCCTTGGGCAGATCGAGCGGGACATCGGTCCGCAGCCAGTAGGTACCAGGCGCCGGCGGTGCGTCAGTCACTGCCGCGGTTTCCCAACCCGTCTTGAAGTCGACATCGCCGCCGCTCGGCAGATACCAGCCGACGCGCTCGCCGTAGAGCCCGCCGTTGTTCATCGGGCCGCGGACGATATCGGCGATGTCTTCACCGCCTTTGTTGCCTTGAATGCGCCAGTCGATCGGCGTGGCGAAGGGCGGAGCGCCGGCCTGCGACAACGAAACACTGATCAGGCCGCGCGCTTCCTTGTGCTCGTCGGCCGCCGCCAGGTCCCAATTGTGCGAGTTGTTGCGCACCATGACCGACAGGATATGCGGACCGGGTTTCACGTCGGCCAGGTCGAAATGCGCCGTGGCCAGGGTTTCCGGACGCGCCTTGCCAGCGGGCACTTCGCTCTGGCCGACGAACCGGCCATCGAGCCAGACCTGCATCAGGCCGGCGCCGCCGCCGCCATAACGGATGTCGAGCTGGTCGGCCCCGGTCTTGTCGGCGGCGAAACGCCCGCGATACCAGACGTCGCCATGATGGAAGCCGTAGTCGCTCATGCTCAGGACAGGCTGGCCCGCCGGCGGTTGCGTTGCGGCCAGGGCCGCTGAGGTCGCAAGGTCGGCCTTGCGCCATTTGCTGTCGTCGAAATCGGGCAGTGCCTCGGGCGAATCCATATGCCGGGTCCAAGCCTGCGCCATCAGGTCGGGGACGGCAAAGGTCGCGGGACCGGGCAGGGGCGCGCTCATCACGCTGCCACCCGGCTGCGCCGTGGTCGTCAGAGGCGCACTGTTGAAGCTGACCTGCGTCAGCGCCTTGGGGGCCCAGATTTCGACCGGACCGTCAGCAAACACGTTGCCGGACAGATCAAGCGTCGCGCCTTTTATCGTGGCTTTGCGAATAAGGGCCGCGCTGCGTTCCAGCACCGGGCCGGCAACCGTGTCCTGTCGCCAGAACGCCTGCGCCGAGGCCTCGTCACCGATCAGCAGCAATAAGGGCGGTTTGCCGCCGCCGCTGATTTCGACTCGTATCAGGCCCTGATGAATGTAGTTGAGGCGGAGATCGCCGCGCCTCTTGTCGAAAGTGACTGTCGCTGTGCCGCTGAGGATCGATACCTTTGGCTTGATCTTGTAACGCAAGACCGTTTCGCCATCCTCACCGGCACGACCGTACAACAAGGCAATATCACGCGCGTCCTGCGTCAGGTGCGTCTGCAACTCCGAGGTCGAATAGACCAGATGCTGCCTCGCCAAAGGATAGTCGGCCAGCAGCAGCTTGGCGTCCTGTCCCTTCAGGCGCAAGACACCGGCTTGCGGCAGTGTATAGTCGCCGTCCGTGGTGCTCAGTTTAAAGGTGAATGTGTCGTCGGTCAGGCCGTTCGATGGCTCGTGAATGGCGAAGATCAGGTGGCCTTCGCCCCCGGCGCCGGCATCGTGATAGAGTTTTACATTTGGCGACGACGCGCTCAGCGCTGTACCCTTGTCGAGATGGCTCAGCAAGGGTTCTGCCGCCTGAACAAACTGTCCCATCTGCTTCAGCGTGTAGGCCTTGGGGCGCAGGCGACGGGCCTCGTCGATGCCGGCGCCGTAATCATACGACGTATAGACCACACTGGCGGGCAGCCATCCCCACGACGTGCCGCCAAAGGCCAGGTAGACGCTATGGATCGACAGGCCGTTGATCAGGCTCGAGCCATAAAACAGACGTTCATACTCTGAGCCGATGCGCTTGGCCGTGCACTCATAGGTGCCGACGCTGCCCCAGTAATCGAACCAGCCGCTGCCGATTTCGGCGGCAAAGCCAGGCGTATTGGGCGATGCCAGCGCGCCGACCTTATAAATACCTTCGGCATTGGGGACGGGATCGCCGTACATGCCCCAATTGGGCACCTTGTTGGGTTTACCGACCTCGGCCTTTTCGGTGCAGTTGCCGCCGGGATAGCCATCAAAGGCGTAGAGATCCGTCGGCCCCGGCACGGCAAAGGGTGCGGTCGAGGACGGCGGCGTCCAGTTGGGCAGGCGCCCGGCCGAATTGTGGAACAAAGGCACGGTAATGCCGTCAGCGTGCACCTTGTCGGCCAGGTGCTGCATGTAACGCTTGTGCGTGTCCGAGGTATCAGAGAGTTCGTTTTCGATCTGATAGGCAATGACCCTGCCGCCGCCGGTGGTGATTTGATGGCGGGCGACGATGGCGTCGATCTGGGTTTGCCACTCATCGACAGCGGCGAGATACTCCGGGTCATCGGTGCGCGCGACGGACCGATACCGCGCCAGCCAGCCGGGGAAACCGCCCATGGTCAGTTCGGCGTTCACATAGGGACCGGGGCGGATGATGACGTAAAGCCCTTCGTCCTCCGCCATCTGGACGGCGCGTTCCATGTCGCGCACGCCGGAGAAGTCGTAGGCGCCGGGCTTTGATGACTGATAGCCCCAGTCGAAATAGAGGCTGACGGCGTTATAGCCGGTGGCCTTCATCTTTTGCAGGACGTCTCGCCATAGCGACGGTGAGGGCAGGCGGAAAGGGTGGAATTCGCCCGACCAGATCATGACGCGCTTGCCGTCGACCATCAGCGAGTACTTGTCCCAACTGACCTTGGCGGCGGCGTTTGCTGGTGCGGCCGCCGCCTCGATAGCCTTGGTCGTCTCCTGGATGACGGTGAAGTGGCGAACGGCCCCTGATACGCCGCCGAGTTCCTTGCGCTGGGTCCAGGTCTTCAGGCCATCATAGCTGTCGGAATACCAATAGTGCTTGGTGCGATAGTCGTCGAAATAGATGCGCCATCCGGCCCTGCCGTCGGCGGAGGTCACCTGCGTCAGGGCCGGTCCCTCGACCCAGTCGCCCCATCCGGCCCAGTCACCGGTCTTTTCGATGGTCCACGGACCCGTCAGGCTTTTTGCGGTGGCCAGCTCGATCGTTTTAGCTGTCTCGTTCTTGGTGAAAACCACATACCGGTCGTCGTCCTTGATTGGAAACGTGTCGATGTGGTTGTTTTCGAGCCCCTGCATCAGCTGAGGTGCGGAGAACTTCGTCAGGCTGGCGTCGGTCGCGGTCAGAAGGTAGGCGGCAAACGGGCCCTTGGTCCCGTCCTTCGACAGCGACACCACAATATGTACCGCGCCGTCGCTGTCGCGGAACCATTCCGGTGCCCAGACACTAGTGACGCCGGGCAAATCGACGGCTAAATCGCCCAGATGATCCCAATGGCGCAGATCCTTGCTGCGAGCGACGCCGAAGGTCGAGCCGGCCCAACCGGTGGTATAGACTATATAGTAGTAGCCATCCGCGGCGTGCAGGATCGAGGGGTCGCGCAGCAAGCCCTTCGGCGGCGTATAGGTCTCTCCGGCCAGCGACGTGAAGGTGACGCCGTCATAGGACGAGAACATCGACAGCGTATTTTGCGACGACGCCGGAAAAGCCGACATCAGGTACGTTGTGTCGCGGCGTTGGGACACCACGGTCGAGCGGGTAGCTGCCGTGGGCGGTCTGGCCGCCTTTTGATCCGTCAGCCCCATGGTATCCATGAAGGCGTCTCCGGTCTGAGTCCCTGACTGGCTTTGGGCCATTGCGGACGCAGGTACGGACAGGAGCATGGCGAGGGTCAGAAGACCCGCGCGCGCATGTCCGCTCGCCCGTCCGCGTCGTAAAATCATCGTCCTCGCCCGTATTGTACTGATCGTCGCGTCCGAATTTGACATTGACAGCGGCGGATATCAATGGAAAATATCAAAATCAATCACAAAAACGTCTAAATTAAGCAGAGGTGTGATGCAATTGATCATATTCAATCATTTTGATCGCATCTCAAAAGCGGCATTTCACCCGCAAGAGCGGGTTGGCGTCGTCCGTGGCCTGCTGATTTCCTTCGGAGTGCTTATGCTTTCAGGTGTGGTGCCAGCCGCAGAGGCGGCGACGCCCACCGCAATCGAGCCCGCAATCAAGGCGACGACATTCGTGTTTGGCGCGCCGGCCGGAGCCGCAAGCGGTACGCAGGTAACCGACACGGCGCCATATGACGCCGCCAAGGGTTATGGCTTTGTATCGATCCCGGGCGGCAATGAGCACGCCTTTTCGCTGCGCGTCCCGCCAGGCGACTACCTCGTCACAGCGACGCTCGGCAACCCAAAAGCCCCGAGCCGCACATCGATCTGGGCTGAAGATCGCCGGCTGGTCGCAGCGCCGGTAACGGTGAAAAAAGGTGAGACGCGCACCGTCACCTTCCGCGTCAATGTCCGCAATGCGTTTCTCGATCCGGCCGAGCAGGATGCCGTCAAGTCGCCGCATGTCGGCTTGCGTGGCGATGAGCCGGAAGGACGGACCTGGGACGACCAACTGACGATCAGCGTGTCGGGTTCGGCGCCTGCGCTCGTCTCGTTGACTGTCGCGCCGGTGACCGGCCGCCGCGTTCTGATTGCCGGGGACAGCACGGTTACCGACCAGGCAGGCACTGACTATGCCAGTTGGGGCCAGATGCTGCCGCGTTTCCTCGGCCCAGACATCATCGTGGCCAACCATGCCCGCAGCGGCGAGACGATGAAATCGTTTTTGACGTCGTTACGCTGGGACAAGCTGCTCAGCGAGATTCGTTCCGGTGACGTGGTGCTGATCCAGTTCGCCCATAACGACGAAAAGAAACAATGGCCGCGCACCTATGCCGCCGCCGATGGCGCCTATCCCGCCTACCTGGCAGCCTTTGTCGCCGACGTGCGTCAACGCGGTGCGGAGCCGGTGCTGGTGACGCCCGTGGCGCGGCGGACGTTTAATGCCTCGGGCAAGATCGATAACAGTCACGCCGGCTATGACTCGGCTGTGCGCGACGTGGCGACACGATTGAACGTGCCGCTGATCGACCTGACGGCAAAGACGACGCAGATGTATGAGACGCTTGGACCGGATATCTCGCCCCTGGCCTTTGGCAATGGCGGCAAGGACAAGACGCATCACAACGCCTATGGCGCCTATATGATCGCCTGCTTTGTCGCGCAGGATCTGTCGGGGTTTGCCGGCCTGAATATCAACGCGGCAGCCGACCTGCCGGTTTGCTCGCCCGAGCATCCGGACGACCCTCGTCACTTCGCCCTTGAAGCTGCCGATTGGCCGGTCATGCGCGCCGAAGTCACTCAAAAAGACGAAGTAACGCCGCGTTGATTCCGCTCAAGCGCCGCCGGGCTCCTCGCAAAGGCTCGGGCGCGTCGTCACGCTTGCCAAAGCTTCGCTTTGGAATTGTTTATGGAGAATAAATCCCATGGAAACCATCGCCTTCACCATGCAGCTGAGAGCCGGCTTTGAGGCCGAATACGAGCGTCGCCACGATGAAATCTGGCCGGACCTCGAAGCCCTGCTGCACGATGCGGGCGTATCGGATTATTCGATCTTCCTCGATCCCAAGACCCTGGTCCTGTTCGGTGTTTTGAAGCGCACGGAAAATCACGGCATGGACGACCTGCCGAACCATCCCGTAATGAAGAAATGGTGGGCGCATATGGCCGATATCATGGACAGCAATCCGGACAATTCGCCGGTCGTGACGCCATTAAAGCCCGTCTTCTATATGGCTTGACAAATTAAGCGGCGGCGGCGTCTTCGCCGTTCAGATGGGCGATCCGGACCTCGATGCCATGCGCCGTCAGCCATTTCACCGCGGCCGGGTCAATCTTCTCGTCGGTAATCAAAACGTCGATCTGCGACAGCGGGCATACCGACAATGACGCCGGCGCGTCGATCTTGCTCGAGTCCGCCAGAACGATGACCTCGGCCGCGCGTTCCATCAGCCGGCGTTCCGATTGCACCAGCAGGGTATCGGTCTGCATCAAGCCGTTCTTGGTCAGGGCCTGGCAGCCGATGAACATCCTTGCCGCGGCGAAGTGCTGCAAAATGCCGTCTTCGTAGGGATTGAGGATAATGCCCTGTTCGCGGAACAGTTCGCCGCCCGGCAATGTGACCTTGATGCGCGCCCGATCGAGCAGGCATTGCAGAATGGGGATCGAGGTCGTCAGCACGTGACATGGATCGTCGGCCATCATCGACGCCATAATGAAGGTGGTCGTGCCGCCGTCGATGATCATCGACTGGCCCGGCGTGATATAGGTCAGCGCCATGCGCGCGATCGCCCGCTTGGCGGCGGCATTGGTGATGACGCTGTCGACGAAGGCCGACTGGCCGCGCAGGCTGTCGCTGCGCCGGTCTTCCTGGCCGATTGGTTTGTCTTCAATGCGCATGGCGCCGCCGCGGACGCGCAGCAGGTGCCCCAGTTCGTGCAACTCGTTCAGGTCGCGGCGAATGGTGGCCGGCGAAACACCCAGGCGCTCCGTCAGCTCGTCGACCGAGGTGACGCGCTCGCTGTTGAGCGCTTCGATGATCAGTTTCCAACGGTCCTGAAAGTGCATTCTCGCAAATCCTTAACAAGCAACGATTCGCTGCGCGCACAATTTCGGGTGTCGCGTGATCGCTATTGATCGAATCTTATAATGTGGAATTTCAGCCTTGTCGATACCGCCCTTTACAGATGCGGGTCAGGCGGCGATGGCGTTGTTGACGGCCGCCGTCCACAGGGCCTGGTAGGCGCGCATTTCATTGGCCAGCAGGGGTTTGACGTGCCGGCGGGTCAGGGCGGGGGCAGGGGCTTCGCCGCGGAAAGCCAGGCCGGCGGCGCCAAGAGTGACGCCGCTGACGGCGCCGTTGACCTGGACTGGACCATCGTGCAGGGCGGCGATCAGACCGCACAGGGTCGGATTGCGCGCCGCGGCGCCTTCGATCAAAAGCGTCCGTCCGGCCTGGATAAGGTCGAGGCAGGTCGTGCTGACGAGTGCTTGATAGAGCAGGCCAAGGGCCGCCCGCGTCTGCGGTGTATCGTTGCGCAAGCCGCGGATCTCGCCGCGCAGGCCGGGGTAGGGGCCGCCGGCGTCGAGGAAGCTCGGCATGGCCAGCGCTGCGTCGTGCATGACCGAGGTCAGGGTATCGGCATCGACGGCGGTCCGGCTGGTGCCATCCTGACCTGTCGCGCGCGTAATCAGCTCAAAAGCGCGGCCGCCCATGAACCGCGCGCAGGCGACCGGCTTGCCGAAGATGTCGACGCCGGCCAGGCAGTCGCGTTCGGCCTGCAGCCGGTCAATCGGTGCGCCCGGCGCCATGGCGATAAACCATGTGCCGGTCGACAGGAGCGCCGGCGCATCGCTGTTGCCATTGTCGAGCAGAAGGGCTGCGAGCGCAGAGTTCGTATCGTGCAAGCCGACACAAACCTTTGTATCTGCGGATAAACCTGTGGCGCGGGCAATTTGCGGACGAACCAGGCCGGCCGTATCCCACGCCTTGCGCATGGGGGCGAAACGTTCTGCCCAGCCGCGCGCATGGGCGAGCGTTGAAAAATCGCCTGCCGCCGGCGACCACAGGTCGCTGTGACAACCGAGCGACGTGATTTCACACGTCAGTTCGCCGCTCAGACGCCAGGCCCAGTACTGTGGATAGGGCAGGATCCAGCGCACGCGGGCAAACATCGCCGGATCGCGCCGTTCATGCCAGTAGATCTGTGCGCCAAGGTTCAGGCCCTTCGGCAATGCGGGAGACAAGGTCTCCGCAAACGCCGGCCGCAGCTGCGCATAGGACCTGGCAAAGGCGGCGGGAATGGCGGACTCGTAATCCTGCAGCGGTTGGACCAGCCGCAACTCGTCGTCGAGAAAAGCGCAGGCGGCGCCGTGGGCGACGGGAATGACGCGATCGATCGCGTAGTCGGCGGCAAGGGTTTTAAGTTCGGCCAGCAGCCAGTCGAACAGGGTATCGACGTCGAGCGCACTATAAAGAGGCGTGTGGAAGATCGGCGTGCGGGTACGCTTTTCCGCTCGCACCTTGCCGTCCGCCGTGACGGCGCTGACCTTGGCAAAGGTCTTGCCGACGTCGAAGACGATACACGCCTTATCCGGCGCGGTCTGACTCTGTTTCCCCACCCGGATGCTCCTTCGTCACCGGCAACCGGGACGATCTCTGTTGGGCGTTACCATTGTTGAGCAATAATGATTGAAAATTGTCGAACGAAGCTGTATCTTCGTTTTCAATCATCGATCGCATTTGTATAATTATTGCGATCCTATAACAGATGCGAGGATGGTGCAATGAGCTTGACGCAGGGGGTTCTGGTGGAGGAAGCCACCAGGGAAAAGACCAGCCTTGTGCCCAGCCTTGTGTCGGAACCTGGACCCCTCGCGCCGTGCCTGATCAAGCCGGAAAACCGGTGGGACGCGTCTTACGCCCACGTCTTGCCTGAGGCCGAACAGCTGCTTTATCGCTCAAAGCTGTTAGGCAGCGATCTGTCGGTGACCAATTTTGGCGGCGGCAATACCTCGGCCAAGCTGTCCGGCACCGACCCGTTGAGTGGTGAGGCTGTCGAAGTGCTTTGGGTCAAGGGCTCCGGCGGCGATCTCGGCTCTATGGCTTTCGGCGGTTTTGCTTCGCTCTATCTCGACCGGGTGCGCGGTCTTGAGCGCCTTTATCGTGGCATTGCCCATGAAGACGAGATGGTCGGCCTGCTGCCGCATTGTACCTTCGGGCTCAATCCGCGACCGGCCAGCATCGACACGCCCCTGCATGCCTTTATTCCCTATCGCCACGTCGATCACCTTCACCCCGACGCCGTCGTCGCCATCGCCGCCACCCGCAATTCGCGCGAGGTAACCCGCCAAGTCTATGGCGATACGGTCGGCTGGATCGCCTGGCAGAGGCCCGGCTTTGACCTGGGCCTGAAGATCGGCGCCCTGGTATCCGCCAACCCGCAGTGGCGCGGACTTGTTCTCGAAGGCCACGGCCTGTTCTGCTGGGGCAATGACGCGCGCGAATGCTACGACAGCAGTATCGAGCTGATCGGCATCGCCGTCGATTTCATCAATGCGCGCACGACCGGTTTCAAGGCCGTGCCTGCCCAAGCGGCCGTCATGGCGGCGGCTGTCCCGTTATTGCGTAATGTCTTGAGCCAGACGCACCATAAGCTGTGCGAGGTCCTGACAGTGGAGGACGTCCTCGATTTCGTCGCCTCCGAAGAGTTGATGGCCCTGGCTGCCCTGGGCGCTGCCTGTCCGGATCACTTCCTGCGCACCAAGCCATGGCCGTTGATGCTTGATCCGGGACCGCTGACGGCGCCTGGCGGAGACGCCTACGTACAATCAGCCGTCGAGGGTTACCGCGACAGGTACCGGGCCTATTACGAGCGCTGCTGCCACACCGATAGCCCGGCGATGCGCGATCCTGATCCGGTTGTGGTGTTGATCCGTGACGTCGGTGCCCTGGCCTTTGCCCCCGACCGCACGGCGGCGCGCATAGCCGGCGAGTATGCGCGCAATGCCATGGCGGTTGTGCGCGGCGCCCACGCGCTTGGCAGCTACCAGGCCTTGCCTGAACAGGACGCGTTCGATATCGAATACTGGCTGCTCGAAGAGGCGAAACTAAAGCGTCAGCCGGCGCCCAAGCCGTTTGCCGGTCAGGTCGCCTATATCACCGGCGCCGCGGGCGGCATCGGCAAGGCGGTGGCGACCGAAGTACTAGCGCGCGATGGCTGCGTCATGCTGACCGATATCGATTCTGAGCGCCTGGAAGCCGTGCGCGCTTCCTTAAGCAGCCGCTTCCGCCCGGACCTCATCCGTACC
>FSTD01000126.1_pt1 | contig 10286 bp, 12 predicted proteins | sample 1637101 | NCBI WGS metagenome assembly FSTD01 (sample SAMEA3914816, study PRJEB12502) | metagenome | biome: forest; material: soil | place: USA | collected 2011-09-16 | depth 0.3 m | reverse complement strand
TCATTTCGTCCGCGGTCGGACGGGCGCTGCCGCTATGATAAACGCCGAGTGTGACCATGACATCGAGGCTCTGGTCGTCGGTCACCTTGATGCGTTTGGCGAGGCGAGCGAAGATGGCCTTGGCCAGCGGAACAGCCTGTTCGCCGGCGCAGGGGCTTAAGACCAGGCCCAGCGTATCAGCCGACAGGCGGGCAATATAGGCGCGCTCGAAAATGCCCGCCAGGATGGTTTGCAGGCGCGAGACCAGGGTGTGGGCATAGGTAACGCCCCAGACCGCGCGGATATGGGCAAAGCGCTCGATTCCGATGGCGATGACGACGAGGCCGTCGTCGCCGGTGCGTTCGCGCAGGCCGGTAATAAAGTCTTCGAAAGCCGAGCGGTTGGGCAGGTCGGTGGCCATGTCGGTCTTGGCCAGGCGCGTAATGTCGCGCTCGCGGTCCTCGATCGAGATGGCCATGGCGTTGAAGGCGTGGGCGAGATCAGCCATTTCATCCTGGCTGGAGACGCGCACCTGACCCGAGCGGCCGTCTTTCAGGTTGAAGGCGGCATCCTTCAGCGCCAGGATCGGCTGCACCAAGGAGCGCGACAGATAAAGACTGGCGACCACGACGATGAACAGGCCGAGGCTGCCGATGGCGAACAGCACGGTCAGCAGGGGTTGATAGGCTTTCAGGGCCTGGCTCAGGGGATAGCTGAGCAGCAGCACGCTTTTTTGCTGGCCGTCGAGCGCCGGCAAGGGGGTCGCCACGGCGATGACCGAGCCGTGCTTGCTGCGCACCATGCTCGCCGATCGCGTCAGCAGGCTCTGGTCGATAAAGAAGCTCAAAGATTCGGTTTTGAACTCTTCGGTCTGATCCTGCGGTCCCTGCCACAGGCCGCCGCGCGTCTGGGTGAGGATGGCGGCCTTCATCGGAATGGCCGACAGGCTCTGCATATTCTTCATTTCGTCTTCGTCGAGGCGCGAGGCAAAGACGACCCAGCCGAGGCGATCGGGCGCCATGACCGGCGCCGCCACAGCTTGATAGGGGTGGCTGTCGACACTGACGATGCCCGTCTGAGGATCGAACTCGTCCTTGCCGCGCAGGGCGGCGGCCAGCGCCTGGCCGAGCGCGCCGGTATTGCCGACTGCGGGCATGCCGTCGGCGCCGACGATGACGCCGGCCTGGGATTTCAGGCGCGCCTGCAGATTATCGAAGGCCGATTCAACGGTGGCGGTATCGTGGGTGGCAAGCGCCTGTTTGAAGCCGAAATCGCGCGACAGCAGCATGGCATTGGTTTGCAGGGCTTCGGAATTGAGCGTCCATATGCGCTTGAAGACCTGGGCGTTGGCTTGCAGTTCCTTCTGTACGGAGCCTTGGGCGTAGGAAATGACCGCTAAATAACAGGCAACGGCGATCAGCAGCAGGGCTGCCGAGAACAGCCCCCCATACATCACCGCAAGCTTGGTACTCAAACGTTTGAAAGCCATTACAATTTTTACCTAGTAAGCGCTGCTTGCGGGCATGGCGGCAGCGCGGATCTTCACGGTGAAGGTCTGCGTCGAGCTGCCCTTGCCGGGCGTTGTCGTGCGGACGGCCGAATGTTCGGGCGCGTCCATCAGGGGTTGCCAGACGCTTAAGGTTCCGGCCGTTTCGGGCAGGTCTTTCAGCGTCACGCGGCCGGTTGCATCGGTTGTGGCGTAATAAGGTGTATCGACGACGCGGACGTAGGCGCTCATCGAATCGTGGATATTGCAGGCGATCGCCACGGTGCCGGAGTGATCGAAGCGCAGCGAGCGCGTCTGGCCCTGGCCGTAGAGCGGGAACTGAAACGGCTGTACCGCCGAAAAGGAATAGACGTGGTGGTTGACGCGGTCCTGGTTAGGGAAATTCACCGTACTGCCCACCGGGACGGCGAGGACGAACGGATTGAATTTGATATTCTTCTGCGCCAGGACGAACGGGCCTTGACGATCCGCCGATGACAGGGCGCCACCAGCCGCCGGTTTGAAGGCGATGACGGCAGAGGCTACCGGCTTGCCGGCCGTGTCTGTCACGGTGACGGTCAGGTCGCCTGCCTGGGCCGCAATCGGAGCGGCAAGGAGACAGGTGGTCGCAAGGCAAGTTAGGGGCAGCCGGAGTTTCATACGTCTTGGTGTATCACGATAGATATAAGAGTCGGTAAACCGCGCCCTGTTCTGGATCTTGTTGGAGAAAAACGCCGTTCGACTGTTAAGTCTGCCTTTACCTGTCTTAATAACGGCCGTCGAATACCGTGACAGCGCGATCGTTTCTGTCGACGTCTGGCCGGGGGTAAGGCGAAGCTTTTAAGGGCCAGGCGAATATCAGGCGGCTATTTCGCGTGCGGCACGAAAGTTAACCACGGGCGGCATTCGGGCGCCAATCTTTGCAGGAAAAAAATCAGCATCGGGCGGGTCGGTATCGATTTCAATGGCCGGAAAACATTGTTTTTATAAAAATTTGTCACTTTTCATGTCTTTTGCGCGTGCCCCGGCGGTCGCATGCTTGAGGCTAAAAAACCGGTTTCCACTTTTTCGCAGCATGCTCTAAGAGGAAGTTCCCACCCGTTCCGAGGCACCTGCTCCATGGCCAATTTTGCCAGCGATAATACCGCTCCCGTCCACGCCGATGTGATGGCCGCACTGAATGCGGTCAATGATGGCGCTGCGCCCGCCTACGGCAACGACCCGGTAACCGCGAAACTGCAGGAAACCTTCCGCGAGACCTTCCGCTGCCCGGGCCTGAAGATCTTCCCCGTGTTCAATGGCTCGGCCTGTAATGGACTGGCTCTCGCGCGGATGATCCGTCCTTATGAATCGATCCTGGCGCACCGCCAGAGCCACATCAACAACGACGAATGCGGCCTGCCGGAATTCTACACCGGCGGCAAGATCGTCGGCCTGGAGGGAGCGCACGGCAAGCTGACGCCGGCAAGCATCGGCGACCTGGTCGAACGGACGCTGGAACACGCGCCGCATACGTCACGGCCGCGCGTCATCAGCCTGACGCAGTCGACCGAACTTGGCACCGTCTATACGGTCGGGGAAATCGGGGCCCTGTCGCAGGTGGCAAAGGCGCATGGCCTGTTCATGCACATGGACGGCGCGCGCTTCGCCAACGCCGTGGCGTCATTAGGCTGTCATCCGGCGGAGGTTACGGTCGAGGCCGGCATCGACATCCTGTCGTTCGGCGGCACCAAGAACGGCGCCATGCTGGCCGAGGCCGCGGTTATTTTCAACGAGAGCCTGATCGAGGACTTCGCCTATGTGCACAAGCGCGCCGGGCAGTTGCCCTCCAAGGCGCGTTATGTGTCAGCGCAATTGCAGGCCTTGCTGAACGACGATCTGTGGATAGCCCTTGGCGGTCATTCCAACGCCATGGCGGGGGCTCTGCGTGCCGGTTTGATCGACCGGCCCGGGGTCGCGCTCAAGCATCCGGTCGAAGCCAACGAGCTGTTTGTCATTCTGCCGAAGGCGATGGCCGACGGTCTGTTCGCCAAGGGGCACCGGTTCTATGCCTGGCCGAACGAGGGCCCTGACTGCTATCGCCTGGTGACGAGCTTCTCGACAACGCCCGAGGACGTGGCGCAGTTTCTCAGCGATTGCGGTTAAGCGCTTTGAGCGGCGAGTAGCGGCACGATCAGGTCGCTGACGGGGGTCGCTACGCCGTACTCCCTGCCCTTGCGCACGAGGACGCCGTTGCGGGCGTTCCACTCCGTCGGGCGGCCGGCACGAAAGTCGTCGAACATCGAGTTGGTTTCTTCCGGTGCGGCCGCCAGCCAGCGATGCATCTGGTCTTCGATGACGTTGTCGTCGAGCTTGGCGCCGGCTGCCCGTCCGACGGCGACACACTCTTTCAGGATGGCGCGCGCAACGTCGGCGACGCCCGGTTCGTGGAAGACCTTCATCGGCTTGCCGGTCAGGCACAGCACCGCGCCGCCGCCGGCATTGACACATAATTTGCGCCACATTCTGGTGGTCAGGTCATCGCTGACCGAGGCGACGATAAAGGCACCGGCGAACAGGTCGCGAAAGGCGCGCCCGTCTTCGTCGTCCTGCGTAACCATCGTCGCCGGACTGCGCCAGGCCGCCTCGCCCGGGCCGAATCTGGAGGCCGGGACATCGACCACCACCGGCACGACGGGTCCTGTGACAAAGGGGGCGACGTTTTCGCGATGCTCAACGCCGTTTTGCAGGACGGCGACGCGCGTTTGCGGACCGGCAGCGGCTTTCAGGGCTGCGGCTGCGGACGCGACCTGGTGCGCCTTGACGCTTAAGAAAACCCAATCGGCGACGGGCGCGTGCTCAGCCGTAACGACCTTGACCGGCCGGGTGCGGACCTTGCCGTCGGGCGTGGTCAGCTTCAGCGTCTCGAACGGCTGGCGCGACACGAAGGTGACGTCGTGACCGGCATCGAGAAGCGCCATGCCGACGCTGAGGCCGACAGCGCCGGGTCCGATCAGGGTGATTGAAGTCATAAGCGTCTCTGCATACGTCTGCGCGGTTGATTTGCGCGACGTTATAGCCGTAAAAAGCCTGCCATGTCCAAGACAACGCCCGCCACATTGACCCTGAGCAAGGCCGGAATCGCCTTCGCGCTACACCCGTACGACTATGATCCGGATGCGCCGCGCGTCGGTTTGCAGGCCGCCGAGGCGCTGGGCGTCGATCCGTATCAGACGTTCAAGACTCTGATGGCGGAGCTCGACGGCAGGCCGGTTTGCGTCGTCGTGCCTTCGCCTGAGGAAGTCAGCATGAAGAAGCTGGCGGTGCATTTTCACGGCAAGGCGGCAAATATGATGAAAGTGCCGGACGCCGAGCGTCTGACCGGTTTCAAGGTCGGCGGGATTTCGCCCTTTGGCCAAAAGAAGACCGTGCCGACGGCGATCGATGAAACGGCGCAGCTGTTCGACGTGGTCTATATCAATGCCGGCCAGCGAGGACTGTTGCTGAGCATGGCACCGGACGATGCGGCGCGCGTGCTTGAGGCCGGGTTTGTGGATTTGATGGCTTAGCTAGCTGCCACCGAACCAGTTATAGCCCTGATCTTCCCAGTAGCCACCGGGATAGACATTGGTGACGAAGATTTCGAGGATGTTTTTCGGGTTCTTGTAGCCGAGTTTGGTCGGCATGCGCAGCTTCATCGGGAAGCCGTAATAGGCCGGCAGGACGTGGTCGCGGAAGGTCAGGGTCAGCAGGGTCTGGCTGTGCAGGGCGGTCGGCATGTCGATCGAGGTGTAATAGCCGTCGGCGCATTTGAAGCCGACATATTTGCACGTCGTGTCGGCGCCGATGCGCTGCAGAAAGTCCGAGAACCGGACGCCGCCCCATTTGCCGATGGCGCTCCAGCCTTCGACGCAGATATGACGCGTGATCTGCGAGGTTTGCGGCAGGGCATGGAGTTGCGGCAGGGTCCACGGCCGGCGGTCGGCAATCTTGCCCGACAGCTGAAGTTTGAAGGTGTCACCGTCGACCACGGGCGCCTTTGACTTGGGGTAGAAGGCGTTGAAGGGGAACGGGTTGGTGATGTCGGCCTCGGTATAGACCGGAGCGCGGCTGCTTTCATGGAAGATCAGCCCTTGCGCGCCGTCGTTGAAGCGCGACACCGCCTTCAATATCTCTTTGACCGAACCGTAATGATTGAGCGCGATCCCGGTCGCCAGGGACAGGCCGCCGAGCGTCAGGACGTTGCCGAACAGGCGGCGCCTGGCCGGGTCCTTGAGCAGGCCGTTGGCTTCGTGCAGGATCGCTTCCTGGTCCTTCTTGATGTCGTTGTCCATGTCAGCGTCCCCAGATCATGGCTTTGATCGTCTTCGGCACCAGCAGCGCCATGACCAGATGCACAAAGGCAAAGCCGACGATGCCGATCATGGCGAAGAAGTGGATGCGTCGGGCGAATTCATAGCCGCCCAGCATCTCGCGCAGCAGCGGCAGTTGCACCGATTTCCACAGCACCAGGCCCGACAGTATCAAAATGATGATATCGGCCATGGCGAACAGGTAGGCGGCTTTTTGGATGGCGTTATAATGGCTGAGGTCGGCGTGACTGAGCTTGCCGCGGACAAAGGCGGTGAAATCATCCCACAGGTTACGGACCGTCAGGGGCAGGAACTGTTTGCCGAATCGCTTTGAAGCCAGATTAACGATCAGATAGAGGATGGCGTTGGCGAACAGCAGCCACATGGCGGCGAAATGCCATTGCAGGGCGCCGCCGAGCCAGCCGCCCAAGGTGATATCCTTCGGAAACTTGAAGCCATACATGAAGCCGGTGCCGTTATAGATACGCCAGCCGCTCATGACCAGCAGCACAACGGCCGTGGCATTGACCCAGTGCATGATCCGCAGCCACAGCGGATGGATACTCGTCTCACCCTGACCGATCATGCGGTGTCTCCCTGCGTATCGCGTTAACCTAGCACATATACGTCCACCGCCAAGGCCCGGTTACACAGGAGACGAAAAAGACGCTTGCCTTTCCTTTGCGGTACCGGTGTTTAGTACCGGGATGAGCAAGGCCGGCCGCTTCAAGCTGATCAATTTCTATCCGCCGCTGATCGGCGCCGGTATCCGCGTCGTTGAGACCGCGCCAGATTTCACCTCGATAACGGTCGAGATGAAATACACCTGGTGGAACCGCAATATCTTCGGCACACAGTTCGGCGGTTCGTTATACATGATGTGCGACCCATTCTTCGTCGCCATCCTGATGAACAATCTGGGCAGGGATTACATCGTCTGGGACAAGGCCGCGGCGATCCAGTTCCTCAGACCCGGCCGGTCGAAGGTCCGCGCCACGTTTCATATTCCGCGTGACGAGATCGCCCGCGTCAGGGCTGAGACCGACACACGGGGCAAGTATGAGCCCGAATACGACGTGGATATCCTTGATGAAAAGGGCGTTGTGGTGGCAAAGGTACACAAGACCCTGTATGTGCGGCGCAAGGATTCCAAGAAACCGGAAAAGGTGTTACCGTCGTAGCTCCAAGGGGTGGGGCTATGGGATTCGCCAAAATCGCCGGTGCGATGCCGGTCACGTTTTTGTTGCTTATGACGGGCTGTCAGCCGAAGCCGGCCGTGCCTGCGGCGTCGGCTGCGGAAACGGGTCCGCGCGAGGCCGGCCTGGTCGATGGCGCGTTTCTCCCCGGTGAGCTGCCGGACCAGGCCTCCGCTTCGGCCTCAGCCGATTTATCGACGCTGGAAATAAGCCGAAAATACGAAGCCCCCGACATCGCCGCCAATCCGGATATCGCCAGCCGCAAGGGCGATGTCCTGTTCATTACCCTGGACGGCACGCCCGTGGCGCGCTTTGCCGACCGCCGGGCCGCGGACTGCACCATAAAGCAGACGTGCATCAGCTGGTCGTTTCGCGGCGCGACCTCGCTGGCGTCGCGCAAGGGCAAGCGCGAACCCTATGCCCTGATCATGCAGGACGGGTCCGACGGCTGGTCGCACTTCACCTTTGTCGGCGGCGAGCGCGGCCTGACCTGGTTCAGCAACTGGCCGGAAGTGTCGATGGACGGCCGATACGTCGCCGAAGGCAGCCGCGAGGCCCAAGGTGTCGCGGGCTATCTGCGCCTGGTCGATTGGGCAACGCCCTATCCGCACGCGACCTACGTCTTCGACGCCGGCTGTTTGCCGATGAAATGGACGGCGCTTGATACCTTGCAGGTCAATTGCGATTACCCGAGCCATGACGGGCACTCCTACGCGACTGTCGCGACGGTGACACGCGACATCAAAGGCCGCTGGCGGCTGACGGAAAACGCTGAGGTGGCCTTTGACGACGCCGAAAAGCGCGTGGCGCCGGCAAGGCTGAAGCTGCGCGTTATCGACGGCAAGCAGGCGGGTTCCGCAATGAATGAGCCCCCGCCAAAGGCCGCCAGTGAATCACAGCTGACCGCCGAGGGCATGGATTGGCTGGGGCCAGCGGGGCCTTAGTCTTTGGGCTTGGCCTCTTCTGCACGCTTCTTCTGGGCTGCGACAAGCTTTGCGTGCTGCGCCTGCAGGAGCGCCTTGCGTTGTTCGGCGAGCTCGTTCGGCGTCAGCAGGCGGTGTTTGGCTTTGTTCATAAGGGAAAATCTTTCAAATCGTTCAACTATGGCAGACGCATACCACGTTGTATCGCGGCGCGCTGCTCAATCTGCGCCAGCCAGCGCAGGATATTCGGGCGGGCCTGCAGCATGGGTTCGACATAGTCTTTGACGCGGACGCGGTATTGCTGGAGCCACGGATAGATGGCCATGTCGGCGATGCTGTAGTTTTCGCCGGCGACGTAGACCGCTTCGCCCAGACGTTTATCGAGGACGTTGAGCAGGCGCTCGGTTTCCTTGGCGTAGCGCGCGACGCTGTTTGGGGTTTGCTGCTTGTCGGTGACGACGAACCAGCCGAGTTGCCCCATCATCGGGCCCAGGCCGCCCATCTGCCACATCAACCACTGGATGGTGGTGTGCCGCCCATGTCCCGACGCCGGCAGGAAGGCGCCGTACTTGTCCGCCAGGTAGATCATGATGGCGCCGGACTCGAACAGGCTGAGCGGCCCGCCGTCGGCTTCGGGATCGACGATCGCCGGGATTTTGTTGTTCGGGGAGATCTTCAGGAACTCTGGATCGAACTGCTCGTCCTTGCCGATATCGACCGGATGAATGCGATAGGGGACGCCTAGCTCCTCCATCATGATCGTCAATTTGCGGCCGTTCGGCGTGCCCCAGGTGTAAAGTTCGATCACGATGCTCTCCGTTACTGTGGAGGCCATGAGATAGGATGGCTGCACGACATCGCAAGCCGGTGGCGGAGAAATATGTTGCTCAGGACGGCGTGAAGACCATCAGCCAGAAGATGGCGACGACTGCCGGAAAGGCGAGGGAGCCGAGGCCTATCCACCATTTGTCATAGGCCCAATAGAGCGGCGGCAGGGGCGCGTTGGCGGCAAGGGCGGTTTCGGCCAGGCGTTTCATTTTTATCTGGATCCATACGACCGGTAACCAGCACGCGCCGGCAAAGGCAAACAAGGCCAGGGCCGCCAGAACCCACGGGGTGGTGATGGGGTAGCCTGCCTTATGGAGCAGGTAAAAGCCGCTAAGCGGCTGGAAAATAATGGCCGGGGTGGTGAACAGCCAGTCGGCGAGCACGACCGTGCGGCAGGCAAAGGCAATAGCCGGTACCTGCTTCGAGCGGTTGGCGACAAACATCCAAAAGGCGCTGCCGAGGCCGGTGCCGAAGAGGATGGTCGAGGACAGAATATGCAGCCATTTGACGCAGAGATAGATCATTGCTGCCCCGGCAACGCATGATAAGGTCTTACCCTAACCCGCTGATCCATTTCGGCAAAGGGCTATTATGACGCATCAGCCACCGATCTTTGCCGAGGTCTTTGCCGAGCAGTGGGACAGCCTGCCGCCAGCGCTGAAACTGCACTATGCCAATCGGCCTTTTTGCAATGATGTTGTGACGCACGAAGGCGCGCTGACCGTCACCCTGTCGCCCGTCATGCGTCATTTCCGCTGGTTGTTGCGGCTGGGCGGGGTGTTGATCCCGATCGAGGGTGAAAATATTCCCTGCACCGTGTATTCGCGCAGCGACGCCAAGAGCCGCGCCTATGTGCTCGATCGCTTCGTCTATCCACCGGGCGGCAAGCCCTACCGTTTCCGCTCCGAACTGGTGCCGACCGGGGAGCCGCACGTCATTATCGAATATTTCCGCTTCGGCGGCGGATGGCGCGGCAGCTACAGCTTTGAGGACGGCAAGGTCCATTTGCGGCACCTGGGCTTTAACTGGCGGGTGTTCGGCTGGAACGTGCCCCTGCCCGGCTGGCTGAAATACGTTTTCGGCAGCGGCGGCGCTGTTGAGGAAGTGCGGAGTGACGATAGCTACGCCATGTCGACGGGCCTGTCGCACTGGCTGCACAAGGGGCCGATGGTCGGTTATGCCGGTACCTTCAAGGTCACCGAGGTGAAGCTTGAGCGGTGAGGTCCTGATCCTGGGAGGCTATGGCAACTTCGGCAGGCGCATCGCTGCGGCCTTGTCGCGGCATGGCGTGCCGGTGATCATTGCCGGCCGCGACATGATCAAGGCCAAAACGCTGGCCGCCAGCCTGGCTGGGGCACGCGGGGCGGCGATCGATATTCGCGGCGATCTTGCGGCAGCGTTGCGGCGTGAAAAACCGTCGGTTGTGGTCCATACCTGCGGGCCTTTTCAAGGCAGCGATTATCGCGTGGCGCGCATCTGCATGGCGGCCGGCGTGCACTATATCGACCTAGCCGACGGCCGCGATTTCGTCCGCGATTTCCGC
>FSTD01000443.1_pt1 | contig 10316 bp, 8 predicted proteins | sample 1637101 | NCBI WGS metagenome assembly FSTD01 (sample SAMEA3914816, study PRJEB12502) | metagenome | biome: forest; material: soil | place: USA | collected 2011-09-16 | depth 0.3 m | reverse complement strand
CTGCCGTTATAGTCGAGCGCGTCGCGGACGTAGGTGTCCTCACGATCGGCGCTGGCGAACAGCTTGACGGTCTGGATATTGGTATAGCTGTCGACCACGCGGCCGACGAGGCTCGAGCGCGCTTCGGAGGCCTCGTCCGAGGCCTTGGACAGGCGCGGGATGAACCAGGCGCACACTGTGCCGTAGATGAGGCTCCAGGCGAGCAACGGCACGACCAGGCGAACGTCGGCCTGGAAGAAGAGAAGGAGCGCACTGCCGAAATAGACGACGACGTAGAGCAACGTATCGCACACCGTCATCAAGGTGTTGCGCACCGACGACGCCGTATCGATGATTTTCGACGCCACCCGTCCGGCGTAGTCGTTGGTGAAGAAAGTAATCGACTGGCGGATGACGTGACGGTGCGTTTGCCAGCGCACAAGTGTCGGGAAGTTGCTCGATACGGCCTGGCGCAGGACCAGTGAATGCAGGACGCCGATGACCGGCCACGCGACGCCGAGTACCAGCAGCATGACGATGAATTGTTGTTTGTGAAGCGCCCATAGTTGCGCCGGCGGCGTCTTCGTCAATATGTCGATGATCTCGGACATGTAACGAAACACCATTACCTCGGTCACGGTCGCCAGAAATCCGATGGTCAGGACGGCCGCGAAGACCGGCCACACCTGACGCAGAAAGGCCCAGAAGAACGCCCCGAGCTTCACTGGCGGCATGGCTTCGTCATAGGCGCGGAACGGATCGATCCAGCGCTCAAAGCGGTCAAAGAGCCAGTTCAGCATAGGCAAATCCCCTTGCGATAGGCAGCGTCGTCATTGGCTCCTTCGCATCGGACGAGGGTATGCCAGCGCGCCGTTCGATCATGTCAGCGGCGAAAAATAAAAAAGGCGGGCCTTGCGAGCCCGCCTTCTTAAGCTTTTGTCTGTTGGACGCCTTATTTGGCGCCAAACAGGCGAGCCCAGAAACCTGGCTTCTTTTTGGTCGCTTCCTGAGCCTTGCCTGTGACCTCATGCGCCTTGTCGGCGACGTCACTGGTGAACTTGTCGGCCTTGGCGGCCATGTCGGCGACGACCGGCTTGGCGGCTTCGACGGCATCGTCGATCTTTTCCTTGGCGTCGGCCATCGCGGCTTCCGCCTTCGCGCCCAGTTCCTTAAGGCGCGGCTCGGCAGCAGCCTTCAGGTCCTCGATCTTGTCGGCGGCCATATCCTTGGCGTCGTTGATAGCGACCGATGCGGTCTCAAGCGCGGCTTCCACCTGGGCGGCGGCTTTTTTCACCACCGGCTTGGCGGCCTTGACGGCGCTGTCGGCAGCGGCTTTCGCCTTGGCTTTTACTGTGTTCTCAGTGGCCTTGACGGTCTTTTCAGCCGATACCGTAGCCTTCTTGACGGCCTTCATGGCCTTGGGAGCCTCGGCGACAACCGACTTCTTGACGTCGGCAACGAGCGACTTCGTCGCAACAGCGGCCTTCTTCGGTGCCGCCTTTGCCGCCGTCACGGCCTTGGTCGCGGCGGCTTTTGCAGGCGCAGCCGCCTTTTTCACGGCAGCCTTTACAGGCGCCGCCTTGACGGGTGTCGCTTCGGCCTTCACGGCCGGTGCCTTGCGGGCCAGGGTCTTTTTCACGCCGGCATCCGCCGGAATGTCAGAGCCGCCCGTTTTTTTATCGCTCGAATTTGTTTTTGTGGTAGCTCTCGCCATCGTCTGTCCTTAAGTGCCTTGCGCGCCCTAGAATCTAACCGAAAAAGGGAAACTAGCTGAGTCCCGGGCGTGAATCAATTCTTACCGCAGAGCAACATGACCTACAATCCTCAACAAATCATAGCCAGAGGCCCTCGCGCCGTCTCCGAAGCCGCTGCCGCCGCTATTGACGATGACATGTTGCTCGAAGGCACGACCTATTCGATCCTCGAAGAAGACGAGAACCGCGACGTCTGGCGCATCGACGCCTTCCCGACGGCTGAGGAAGAAGATGAACGAATTCAGGAAGTTTTGCGCAAATTTACGGCGCTGAACGTCACTGCCGAAACGCTGGCCGATGCCGATTGGCTGGCCATGGCCCTGTCCGGCCTGCCGCCTGTGCGCGCCGGCCGTTTTTTTGTCTACGGCATTCACGATCGCGGCAAAAAACCAACGAGCACGATCAATTTGCGCATCGAAGCCGGCGCTGCCTTCGGCACCGGCCATCACGGGACGACGGTGGGCTGCCTGCAGAGCTACAGCGACCTGCTGAAAAAGCGCGGCTTCAAGCGCGTCCTCGACGTCGGGGCCGGCACCGGTGTGCTGGCAATCGCTGCCGCCAAGACCGGCACACGCGTCGCGGTCGGCACTGATATCGATCCGATTTCGGTCCGAATTTCCAATGAAAACGCGAAGCTGAACAGCTCGAGTGCGCGCTTCGTCTATGCCAACGGCCTCGATCACCAGCGCGTGCGCAAGGACGGCCCATATGACCTGGTCTTCGCCAACATCCTGGCTCGCCCGCTGGTCAGCCTGTCGCATTCCATTCGCGGCGCCCTGAAACCGCGAGGCCTGGTGATCCTGTCCGGGTTGCTGCGGACGCAGGAACGCTTCGTCAAGGGCGCCTATTTGAGCCACGGATTCCGTGTTATCCGCCGCCTGCACCGTGACGCCTGGTGCACACTTGTCATGGAAAAGATATAAAGGCGCCCCCTCCTCTTGCATTTGTATGACAACGGCGCATGATTAAATAAATCAAAAAGAGGAACCGGAGGCCATGTTCGCCGGTCCGCGCACAGGGAGTATGATCATGCACATTTCACGTCGCAGCCTTATTGCGTCAGCAGCCGCCCTTGCCGGCGGCGCTGCCACCTCGGCCTTTGCCCAGACCGCGCCGTTCGTTGTCTATGACGACGAGTTGAAGAACGGCTGGCAGAACTGGAGCTGGGGAACGACACTTGAAATGTCGGTGCCCGCCGGCACTGTGAAGCCTATAAAGGTCGAGGGCGGCGCCTGGTCGGCGCTCGATCTGCACCACGAAGCTTTCTCGACCGCGCCCTATACCAAGCTGACCTTCTATATCAACGGCGGCCTCGAAGGCGGTCAGAACCTGGCGGTCAAGGTCAAGGCTGCCGGCGGCACCGCCATCGAGTCGAACTACGTCATCCAGCCCAAGCTCAAGACCTGGACACCGGTAGTCGTGGCGCTGAAAGACATCGGGGCCGACAACAAGACGATCGAAGACATCTTTTTCCAGGGCCAGGCCGACGTCTACAAGGCCTACTACATCACCAAAATACAATTTGAATAACACTTTTGCAGATCAAGCGCCGCGTGGCTTTCCTCGCGGCTCCGGCGTGCGGTCGCACTTGCCAACGCGCAAAGGTGCTTTGGAGACAGTCCGCATTCCTAAAAAAGTACCGGCCTTATGATGGATTTGCGGGGGCGTTGGTTATATGTGTAACCAACGACCTCAAACCATTCGAGACACGCCATGACCGCCGACTCCGTTCGCCCTGCCTTCCAGCAATTCGACGTCACGACGCATCCGTCGCAGGGCGTCACCAATGTCGCGGCCTTGCGCGCCCAGATGAAGACCTTGGGTCTCGACGGTTTTGTCGTGCCGCACGAGGACGAGCATCAGAACGAATATCTTCCCGACGCCAATGAGCGTCTGGCCTGGGTATCGGGCTTTACCGGTTCGGCCGGTGCGGCGATCATTTTCCTCGACCGCGCCGTCCTGTACGCCGATGGCCGTTACACCCTGCAATCGCGCGAACAGACCGATCCAGCTGTCTTCGAGGTCAAGGACTTCCATGGCACGTCCCTGGCCGACGAAGTGCTGGCGACGGCCTCGGGTTCGGTCATCGGCTACGATCCGCGCCTGATCACACCCGACAGCTTGGGCCGCCTTGCCTCCGCCGCGCGCCAGGCCGGCGTGACTTTGAAATCCGTCACGCCCAACCCGCTCGATCTGGCGTGGGGCGTTGCGCGCCCGGCGCAACCGAGCGCGATGATCGTTCCGCAACCGCTCGACTTTGCCGGCGCCGCCAGTGCCGACAAGCGCGCGCAATTGGCCCGCAGCCTGAAATCGAACGGCGTTGCCGGCGCCCTGATCACCGCGCCTTCGTCGCTGGCCTGGCTGTTCAATATCCGCGGCGGCGATGTCATCCGCTCGCCTTTGCCGCTGGGGCAGACGATCCTCAAGGCCGACGGCAGCGCGGAACTGTTCATCGAGCCCGCCAAGATTTCCGAGGGTTTGCTCGAATGGCTGGGCAATGAAGTCAGCGTCAAGTCACCGGACGAGATTGAAACCAGCCTCAAGGGCTTTGACGGTCAGGCCATCCTCATCGATGCCGGTCAATCCTCGGCCTACTGGCTGGAGGCGTTGAAAACTGCCGGCGCCATACCCGTCGCCCAGGACGACCCGTGCCTGCTGCCGCGCGCCTGCAAGAACGCCACGGAAATCGCCGGCACCAGGGCGGCGCATATCCGCGACGGCGCCATGCTGACCAGCTTCCTCTACTGGGTGGCGACCGAGGCGCAGGAGACCCTGCCCACTGAAATCGAAGTGGCGCAAAAGCTCGAGACCATACGCGCCGCCGGCAAAGGCCTGAAGGATTTGAGTTTCGACACCATTTCGGGCTTCGGGCCACACGGTGCCTTGCCGCATTACAAGGTCAATACCAATAGCAATATCCCGATCAAAAAGGGCAATCTGCTGCTCGTCGATTCCGGCGGCCAATATGCCGATGGTACAACCGATGTCACGCGCACCATGGCCATCGGCACGCCAACGGCTGAGCACAAGCGCATGTTCACCCTGGTACTAAAGGGCCATATCGCGCTCGCCACCGTGAAATTCCCCGCCGGCACGACGGGCACGCATCTCGACATCCTGGCGCGGCAATTCCTGTGGGCGGAGGGCTTCGATTACGACCATGGCACCGGCCATGGCGTCGGCGTCTACCTCGGCGTCCACGAGGGCCCGCAGCGTATCTCCAAGGCGCTCAACCGCTACTCTCTGCAAACCGGCATGATCGTGTCGAACGAGCCGGGCTTCTACAAGGAAAACGATTTCGGCATCCGCATCGAGAACCTGCAATTCGTCACCGAGGCTGTGGTGCCGAAAGGGGGCGAGCGCGCCATGCACGGTTTTGAGAACCTGACCTGGGCGCCGATCGACCGCGACCTGATTGATGTGTCCTTGCTGACACTCGCCGAACGCGCCTATGTGGATGGCTATCACGCCAGGGTCGTCGAGCTGGTTGGGCCGCTGGTCTCCGAAGAGGTCCGCGCCTGGCTGGTCAAGGTGTGCGCGCCGCTTTAAATTTGGGCGCGGCGTCTTTGCAAAAAACCGCTGACACTTTTTTGCACATCGCTTAACCCCGCCCAAAGAACGGCATCTGCGCGGCCATCACCGTGACAAACGGAATGCTGGCTTCGGGCGGCAAATCGGCAATATGCAGCACCATTCGCGCCACGTTATCCGCGTCCATGCGGGGTTCGGCGCGCAGTTGGCCGTCCGCCTGAATGGCACCCGTCACCATATGGCCGGACATGTCGGTCGCGGCGTTGCCGACGTCGATCTGCGAGCAAGTGATACCAAATGCGCGGCCGTCCATCAGAATCGACTTCGTCAGCCCGGTAATGGCGTGCTTGCTGGCGCTGTAGGCAGCGGTCAAAGGCCGCGGCATATGCGCCGACAATGAACCGGTATTGACGATGCAGCCGCCTTGCGGGGCCTGCGCCTTCATCGTGCGCATGGCTTCGCGCGCGCACAGCATGGCGCCAATGATGTTGATATCGATGACCGTGCGCAGCTCGGCCACGGGCAGTTCGTCGAGTGGCAAGGCTGGAGCGTTATAGCCCGCGTTGTTGAACAGCAGGTCGACGCGGCCGAATTCAGCCACGGTCCGATCGAACAGCGCCGCGACTGCCGCTTCATCTGTCACATCGGTGGGCACGGCCAGCATATGTTTGCCCAGCGCTGCCGTGTTCCTGAGGGCATCGCCGCGGCGGCCCGCCAGAACCACGGAGTAACCCGCCTCACTAAGGGCGAGCGCCGTGGCGCGGCCGATACCGCTGCCGGCGCCGGTGACTATGGCAATACGAGTCATGCGCCGATCATCTCCAGCCACTGGTCCTCGGTCAGGACGGTAATGCCCAGCTCCGCGGCCTTTTTCAGTTTCGAGCCGGCGCCGGGCCCGGCGATCAGCAGATCCGTCTTGGCCGATACCGAGCCCGATACCTTGGCGCCCAGGCGTTCGGCCTGAGCCTTGGCTTCGTCGCGCGTCAATTTTTCCAGTGTGCCGGTGAACACGACCGTCTTTCCGGAAACGGCGTGGTCGCCGGCAGCGACTTCGGCGTCCTTGACCCTCAACTGCTCGGCAAACCGATCGTAGATGCTGCGCTGATACGGATGAGCGAAATAGGTAATGACCGAGGTGGCGATGACCGGACCGATCTGGTCGAAGTGCTCAAAGCCTTCTCTGGCGTCAGTGTCGCCTTCGGCTGCGGCCACCATCGTCGTATAGAAGGCACGTTCCGATCCAAAGGCGCGCGCCAGGGTCTTGGCGGTGGTTTCGCCGATATGCTTGATGCCAAGCGCGGCAATGAACCGTTCCAACGGCAGGTCGCGGCGCGCTTCGATCGAGGCGAACAGGTTCTTGACGCTAAGATCGCCCATGCCTTCGCGATCCTTCAGCTTTTTCGGATTTGTCCTGTCGCGCGCTTCCAGGGTGAAGATATCAGCCGGTTCCGTAATCAGACCATCTTCATAGAATTTCGCCAGCTGCTTTTCGCCCAGCCCTTCGATATCGAGAACGCGGCGGCTGACGACGTATTTGAGATATTCAACGCGCTGGTGCGGGCAGGCCTGGTCGCCGGAACATTTGCGCGCCACGCCGTCTTCGCCCTTGGCATTGGCTTCGCGCACGACTTCGGTCCTGAGAGGGCACGGGCAAATCTTCGGAAATTCGTAAGGCGTCGCGCCCTGCGGCCGTTCTTCACTCTCGACGCCGACGATCTGCGGAATAACGTCGCCGGCGCGCTGAACGCGCACCATGTCGCCGATGCGGATGTCCTTGCGCTCGATTTCATCGGCATTGTGCAGGGTGACATTGGTCACGACCACGCCGCCGACATTGATCGGTTCCAGCCGCGCCACCGGCGTCAATGTGCCCATGCGGCCGACCTGGATATCGATGGCCAGAAGTCGCGTCAGGGCCTGCTGCGCCGGGAATTTATGGGCTATGGCCCAGCGCGGGCTGCGCGACACAAAGCCCAAGCGCCGCTGATAGTCGAGCCTGTCGACCTTATAGACGACGCCATCGATATCGTAGCCGAGTTGCGAGCGCACCTTGCCGATATGTTCGTAGGTATCGAGCAGGCCCTGCGCCCCTTCGACGCGGACCGAGTTGGGATTGACCTGGAAGCCCCATTCACGGAATTTCTCTAGCGCTTCGGACTGGGTTTTGACGAAGTCCGGGTCGCTCACCTCGCCCCAGGCATAGGCGAAAAAGCGCAAAGGTCGTGACGCCGTAATGCCGGCATCAAGCTGGCGTAGCGCGCCGGAAGCTGAGTTGCGCGGATTGGCGAAGACCTTACCGCCCTCGGCCGCGGCGGCGGCATTCATTTCGGCAAACTCGGCGAGAGGCATATAGACCTCGCCACGGATTTCGATCTGTTCCGGAAATTTAGAACCATTGAACCTATGCGGAATGCCTTTGATTGTCCTGACATTTTCTGTGATTTCCTCGCCGACGCGGCCGTCCCCGCGTGTCGCCGCTCGCGTCAGAATGCCATTCACGTAGAGGATGCTGCACGATACACCGTCGATCTTCGGCTCGGCAGCATAGGCCACGGTCTCGTCCTCAGGCAATTTGAGGAAGCGCTTCAGGCTCTTTTCAAAATCGGCGATGTCCTCGGCGGCAAAGGCGTTGTCGAGCGACAGCATGGGAATGCCGTGAACGACAGGCGAGAATTTTTCGGAGATCGCCGCACCGACCTGCTCCGTCGGACTGTCGGCCGTTTTGAGCTCGGGGAACTGCGCTTCGAGATCGCGCAATTGTTTTTCAAGCGCGTCGTATTCGGCGTCGGTCAGTTCCGGCGTTTCCTCCCGGTAATAGAGGTCGCGGTGATATTTGACCTGCGCGACCAGTTCGGAGTGTAGCGCGCGCGCATCGTCGAGTGTCATTGGAATTCCCCGGTATTTCGGCGAATCCTACCTGCCATAGTCAACCGAACTTGTCAGGATCAAATCGGTCCGGTGCCTCTTCGAGACCGCGGCGCGTCAGGTGATAACAAAACAGTACGAGGCAGAATAAGCCGCCGACGGCTACGCCGATCTTGACGAAAAGCTGCACGTCTTCCCGGAAATAGATCGTCTGGGCGTAAGGCATGCCGTGGTTATAAAGCGTGTAAATGACACAGGCGCCGATCACCGCCGCTGCCGCGCCCAGGAATTGCAGGATGAAAAAAAACAGGTGCCTGAATATCGAGATCATCTAGGTCTCCCTTCGATCGCCTCAGACCAGTTCAGCCCCCTTCAACCGCACCGCCGCCGCCCGGGCTTCGGGTGTGATTTCAGCGCCGGCCAGCATCCGCGCCAACTCTTCGAGAGTCTGGCTCTCATCCAGCAAGTGTACACTGGAACGTACGCCTTCGCCATTATCGGAAATATATGCGGCCTTCGACACCTTCAGGTGCTGATCGCCGCGCGCCGCGACCTGCGGGCTGTGCGTGACGACGATTACCTGTGATTTCTGCGCCAGGCGTTTCAGGCGCATGCCGACGGCGTCGGCAACCGCTCCGCCCACACCCTGGTCGACTTCGTCGAAGATCATCACCGGCGATGCCGCATCCGCTCCGCCGCGCGTCGATAAAGCCGCCTTCAATGCCAGGGCAAAACGCGCCAGCTCACCGCCTGAGGCAATGGCGCCCATGCCGCCCCATTCGGCGCCGGGATTGGTCTTGACCTCGAACTCAATCGCGTCCCCGCCGCCCTGGCCATAACGCTCGACCTCAAGCGGCCGCACGGCCACGCGGAAGCGCGCCTTGTCGAGCTTGAGCGGCAGAAGTTCAGCCATGACGGCCTGGGTCAATGCTTCACCTGCGGCATGGCGCTTGGTGCGCAGGGCCTCAACCGCCGCATGGAATGCCGTTTGTGCTTCAATTATTGCCTTGTCGAGGCGCACCAGGCGCGCATCCAGGTCTTCGATATCGTTCAGCGAACGGGCAATACGCGTGCGCTCCAGCGGCAGATCGTCGACCAGCACGCCAAGCTTTCGCGCCATGGCGCGCAAGGCGAACAGGCGCTCCTCGACGCGGTCGAGTTGCCCCGGCTCGACGTCAAGACTGTCGGCCGCTTGATCCATCAGGGCCAGGGCTTCGTCGGCGGCAATCAGGGTGCGATCAAGCGCATCGGCGGCAGCCGTCAAGCGCCGCAATACTTCGTCCTCGCCGCTGGCGCCGGCCTGCATGGCGCGGGTGCGGGCGTGGTCGAGCGCGCGAAAGGCTTTGACCAGGCGTTGTGACAATTGATCGCCCCCGACAGCACTGCGCGCCTCGGTAATATCTTCCAGAGCGCGCTCTCCGGCGCCCAGAAGCGCACGTTCCGAGGCCAGTTGCGCCTCTTCATCGGGTTGCGGACTCAGACGATCAAGTTCCTGCAAGCGGGCCGTCAGCAGTTCGAGTTCCGCCTTGTCGCCCTGCGCGCGCTTCAGCAAATCGCGGTGCTCGTCCTTTAGCGCCTTCAGGGCGCGCCAGGTTTCAGAAACGCGGGCGCGTTCCAATTCAGTCGCACCGTAGGTGTCGAGCATGCCGCCATGGGCGCGCGCATCGAGAAGTCCTACTGTCTCGTGCTGGCCGTGACCCTCGAGCAGGCCTTCACCCAGGGCCTTGAGGACCGCCACACTGACCGGTTGATCGTTGACATAGGCTTTCGAGCGGCCGTCACGCGTCACTACCCGGCGCAGCAGCAAAGCTTCGCCCGGTTCCAACGCCAGGCCTTTGTCGTCGAGAAATTCGTACAGACCGTGGCTGGCCGGCAGCTCGAACTCGGCGGTCACCGAAGCCTGCGACGCGCCTGCGCGGATCAGACCGACATCAGCGCGCGCGCCTGTCGCCAGACCCAGCGAATCAAGCAGGATCGATTTGCCCGCGCCCGTTTCGCCGGTGAGCACGCTCAGGCCCGGCTGAATATCGAGTTCCAGTCGGTCGACCAGAACAACGTCGGAAATGGTGAGGCGCGTCAGCATAGGTCTCGTCATCCGTGGCGCCGCGCCGGCGACTCATGCAAACGCGGTCTGCACCAGTTAAGCGCAAACCGCGTCAAAAAACAAGAACATTTAGAGAACTTATG
>FSTD01000290.1_pt1 | contig 10336 bp, 9 predicted proteins | sample 1637101 | NCBI WGS metagenome assembly FSTD01 (sample SAMEA3914816, study PRJEB12502) | metagenome | biome: forest; material: soil | place: USA | collected 2011-09-16 | depth 0.3 m | reverse complement strand
TTGATGTTCGCATTTAATGGAATCTCGCGAATTTCGGCGTCGTCGACGCCGGCCTCGCGCAACTTTTCGCGCACCAGGAAGGCGGTAAATGGCGTGGCATAAACCGGCGCCTTGATCTTATCCCACAACCAGCCGATAGCGCCGATATGGTCTTCGTGCGCGTGCGTCAGCACGATGCCGAGAACCGTCTCGCCCTGCAAAAACTCCGGATCGGGCACGATGACTTCGATACCCGGCGTCGTCAGGTCGCCGAACGTCACGCCGACGTCGACGATTATCCATTGGCGGTCATCCGCCGGCCCGAACCCATACAGGTTCAGATTCATTCCGATTTCGTTCGACCCACCCAGGGGCAGAAACACAAGTTCGTCTTTGTTTTTCATTTTTGTCTTTGTTACGCGTGAAGGCGGCGACCGGTCTTACCCGCCGCCCGATCACTTGATTACACTCAATCGTCCCGCAAGGCGCGCCTCGCGATTCACTTCTGGTTGATGGTATATTCCGCTTTGACCGTAAAGGGGCAAGGCGGAATACAGGGCACGTCAAGTTCGTGGAAAAATACATCTGCGCTTGTGGCGCGAATGGCTGTCAGGCGTTCGCTACCAGCGTTCGCTTATAGATTTCCAGCAACCCTCTCAGGGTCAGATCATGGTCGAAATGATCGATCCTGCCAGTCGCGCCCTCAAATAGCGAAGCCACCCCCCCAGTGGCAATCACGCTCATCTTTTGGCCGTATTCCGCTTCAATAGCCGCCACGAGGTATTCGATCAAGCCGACATAGCCCCAGAAAATGCCGGACTGCATGGCCGTGACCGTATCCTTGCCGATAGTATGCGCCGGCCTTTCGATAGCGACGCGCGGCAGCTTTGCCGCTGCCTGATGCAGGGCCTGCATCGACAGGTTTATTCCAGGGGCGATAACACCGCCTTCCCAGGCACCGTCGGCCGCGATAACATCGAGGGTCGTTGCTGTGCCGGAATCGATAATGATCAGCGGCCCGGGATACTGGATATGGCCACCCACGGCGTTGACCAGGCGATCGGCACCCGCCTCGCTCGGTTTTTCGATGCGAACATCTATGCCCAAATATGTATTTTCACCAATTACATACGGTGCTTTGTGAAAGTAACGCTGCACCAATTTGCGCAGGTTAAACAACGACTGCGGCACAACCGACGATATGATGCAATCGTCGATGGCCTTGAAATCGAGACCATTCATGGCCAACAATTGAAATAGCCATACGGCGTATTCATCGGCCGTCTTGGTCGTCTCGGTCGCCGCCCGCCATTGCGCAACCCAATCCTTGCCGTCGTGGATGGCGAATAGGGTATTGGTATTGCCTTGCTCGATGGCCAGTAGCATCCGGGCGCTTTCAAAAAAGGATCCAGAAGCCGTCAAGCGGTCTGAATCACGGCTCCGTATTCGACGTCGCCGCCAGTAATGGTGAAGAGCTGACCGTCGTCGGCAACGATTTCAAGGGCGCCAAAGGTATCGAGCCCCTTGAGTTTGCCACGAATAGCGACACCGTCATGAACGACGCTGATATAGCGATCGCGGCCATAGGCGCGCTTCATCCAGGCGGCGGAAAGTTCGCTGAAATCCTTCTCGCGCCACAGGTTGAGCACGCCGTCGAGGTGGCCGTTCAACTTGTGCAGCAAGGCAACGCTGTCGAGCGTCCTCGCAATGGGGCTGATGTCGCGCAAACTGACGGTGAGATAGCCCTCCAGGATGGGCGCCACAGCCAGGTTCATGCCGATACCGATTACGACACCCAGCCGATCCGGATCCGGCGTCGTTTCTGTCTGCACCAGGATACCGCACAGCTTACGGCCCTTGTGCAGAATGTCGTTGGGCCACTTGATGCGCATGGCCGCCTCGGTGTCAGGCACCATGGGGCGGAGCATCTCATAGACTGCCAGGGCCGTGACGAACGACAATTGCGGCACATGACGGACGTCGACATCCATGATCTCGTAGCGCGAGGCCATGAAATTGCCCTTGGTGCCGACCCAGGTCTTGCCGTGACGGCCGATACCCTTGGTCTGTTCCTTGGCAAGAATCCAGCCGGCCTCTTCGGGCCCGACGCGGACACGAGCCAAGGCGAGGCTCTGGGTCGACGGCAGGGAATCGAAGACTTCGATCTTGGCCATTAACTACCGAATCCTATTGCCGCTTTCTGGGCGACGTCATAGGCCAGCCACAGGAACACCACCACGCCCGGGAAGGCGAAAGCTGCCGAGGCAAAGGATATCCACTTGGCTTCGGCCGGCGATTTGTCGGCCTCCGCCGGCGCGGCGTCGAACCACATCAGCTTCAGGATGCGCAGGTAATAGAAGGCTGCGACGACCGAAGCGATGAGGCCGGCGGCGGCAAAACCCCACAGTCCGGCCTTGATGGCGGCGCCGAACACAAAGAACTTGCCCCAGAAACCCGAGAACGGCGGCATGCCCAGAACGGACAGCGACAGCACGGTAATGGCAAGCGCCATCGGCATGTTGATCTTGGCGAGGCCGGCCAGTTGATCGATGCGGCTGATCGGCTCACCGTTGCGCTTGAGCGCCATTTGCGCCGAGAACAGGCCGAGCGTGTCGACCATGTACATGACGAAGAACATCAGCAGCGCCGGAATGCCTTGCGCACCCGCGGCGATCGCCAGAAGGGCATAGCCCATATTGCCGATCGACGAATAGGCCAGCAGTCGCTTGAAGTCCTTCTGCATCAGCCCCCCGAGACCGCCGACGACGAAGGACAGGACCGCCAGCAGCAGGATGACCTGACGCCATTGTTCTATGTCGTGGCCGAAGCCGGTTTGCAGGACGCGCGCCAGGAGGATCATGGCGGCGAACTTCGGCGCGCCCGCCGCAAAGGCGACGACGGGTGTCGGCGCCCCTTCGTAAACGTCCGGCGTCCACATATGGAACGGTGCGGCCGAGACCTTAAACGCCAGCCCGGAAATCAGGAAAACCAGGCCGAAAATCAGGCCGGCATTGGGATTGGCAAGCGTCGAGTGTGCGATGGCGATAAAGTTCATCGAGCCGCTGAAACCGTAGATCAGCGACGCCCCGTAAAGCAGCAGACCGGACGACAGGGCACCGAGAACAAAATATTTCAAGCCGGCTTCCGACGACTTCGGATCGTCGCGGCGGAAAGCCGCCAGCACGTATAGCGCCAGGGATTGCAGCTCTATGCCGATATAGAGCGCGATCAGGTCCCCCGCCGATACCATCATGCTCATGCCGAGCGTCGCCAGCAGGATCAGGATCGGGAACTCGAACCGGCGGTTGTTGAGGCGGTCGAAATAGCCCTGCCCCAGCACGATGATGAAGACGCCGGCAATATAGATCGCGACCTTGGCGAACACAGCAACGCCGTCAACGACAAACGACCCATTATAAGCCTTGCCGTAACCCGAAAAGACCGCAGCAAAGGCGGCCGCAATCAGGGCAACACCGCACAGGGCGCTGACCGAAGTCATGCCCTTGTCGCCGCGGAAGGCGCCGAAGACGAGGATGACGATGGCGCTGATACTCAGGATCAGCTCCGGTATCGACAAATGGAGAGCGAGGTTCAAATCCATCTCAATTCCTCATCCGCCGATAACGGCGTGATAACCAGCGACCATCGTGTCGATGCTGGCGGTCGTAAAGTCAAAAACAAAAGCCGGGTAAAAGCCGAGCAGCAGGGTTGCCGCAACCAGCGGCGCGAAAATGGCGATTTCGCGCACCGACAGGTCGGGATACTTCTTGAGCTCGTCATTGGTCACGACACCGAACATCACGCGCTTGAACAGGTTGAGCGCATAGACGGCCGAGAAGATGACACCCGTCGCGGCAACGAAGGCAACCCAGGTGCCCCACTTGTAAGCGCCGACCATGGTGGTGATTTCGCCGATGAAGCCCGACGTGCCCGGCAGGCCGACATTGGCCATGGTGAACAGCAGGAAGACAAAGGCATAGTGCGGCATGAGCTTGGTGACGCCGCCATAGTAGGCGATTTCCCGCGTATGCCAGCGGTCGTAGACGACGCCGACGCAAAGGAACAGCGCGCCTGAGATGACGCCGTGGCTGATCATCTGAAACACGGCGCCCTGCACGCCCAATGCGTTGCCGGCAAAGATCCCCATGGTCACAAAACCCATGTGGGCCACCGAGCTATAGGCGATCAGTTTCTTGATATCGGTCTGGCGGAAGGCAATCAGCGACGTCACGACTACGGCAATGACAGATAGCACCATCACGAATGGCGCGAACATCTCCGAAGCATAGGGGAACATCGGCAGATTGAAGCGGATAAAACCATAGCCGCCGAGCTTCAGCAGGATACCGGCCAGCATGACCGAGCCCGCCGTCGGCGCCTCGACGTGCGCGTCCGGCAACCAGGTATGGAACGGCCACATCGGCATCTTGACCGCGAATGACGCGAAGAAGGCAAACCACAGGAATGGCTGCACCTCCCTGGCAAAGGCGAACTTCGACAGGGTCGGGATATCGGCGGTGCCGGCGGTGTTGACCATATACAGCATGGCCGCCAGCATCAGAACGGACCCGAGCAAGGTATAGAGGAAGAACTTGTAGGCCGCGTAGGTCCGGTTCTTCCCGCCCCAGATCCCGATGATCAGGAACATCGGCACCAGGCCGCCTTCGAAGAAGATGTAAAACAAGAACAGATCGAGCGAGGTGAACACGCCGATGACGAGCGTTTCAAGCAGCAGGAAGGCGATCATGTATTCGGTGATGCGCGACTTGATCGAGTCCCACGAAGCCGCGATACACAGCGGCATCAGGAACGCTGTCAGCAGCACAAACAGGATCGAGATTCCGTCGATACCCATGTGGTAGGAAATCGGTCCAAACCACTGATAATGTTCTTCGAATTGATAGCCGGGCTTGCTCTTATCGAACTGCAGGAGGAGCACGACGCTCATCACCAGGGTGATGAGGGTGGCCCACAGCGCAACCCACTTGGCATTGCGGGCGATGACGTCCGAGTCGTCCTTGCGCGCCATGGCGCGCATGACCAGGATCACGACCGCGCCGAACAACGGCAGGAAGGTAGTGAGGCTGAGGATGTTGGGAATGGCAGGTAGCATAGGTGTTGTCATCTCCCCTTAGTGCGACCAGCTGATCACGGCCCAGGTCAGAAGACCCGCGATTCCGAGGAACATGGCAAATGCGTAGTGATAAACATAACCGGTCTGCGTCTTGACCAGCTTCTTGGCCGAGGCCAGCGCTGACCAGGCAGCGCCGTTGGGCCCCAGGCCGTCGATGATCTTGACGTCGACGATCTTCCAGAACAGGTCCCCGAGCAGCTTGGTCAGTTTGACGAAGGTCGCCTGATAGATCTCGTCGAAATACCACTTGTGATACAGGAAGTTGTAGATCGGACCGTCGTTCGCCGCCATCTTTTTCGGCAGGTTCGGCTTGAGTACGTAATAATATATGGCCATCGCGAAGCCCAGCAGGGTCACGGTCAACGGAGCCAGTTTCACCCACAGTTCCTTGATGTGATGCGACTCGTGCATGACTTCGTTGCTCGGCGCGGTGAAGATCGAATTGCCCCAGAAGGCATGGGCATTTTCACCAATAAAGTACGGTGCGAAGGCAAAACCGGCGAATATGGCGCCGAAAGCCAACAGGCAGATCGGCACCAGCATGGTCAGCGGACTTTCATGCGGCGTGTGGGCGTGGCCATGGCCGTGCGAATGATCGTCATGACCATGCGCATCATGGCCATGTGCGTCATCATGGCCATGCTCCCAGTGCTTCTTACCCCAGAAGGTCATTGCGACTAAGCGCCAGGAGTAGAACGACGTCAGCAGAGCTGCGGCAATGCCCATGCAGAAGGCGAACATACCCTGCGGCGTGTTGTGCATGACCCAGGCCGACTCGATGATCGCGTCCTTCGAGAAGAAGCCGGCGAAGCCGATCGGCGTGAACGGAATCCCCAGGCCGGTAATGGCGATCGTGCCGATCGTCATGACGCCGTAGGTGACTGGCAAATACTTGGCCAGGCCGCCCATTTTGCGCATGTCCTGCTCGTGGTGCATGCCATGGATGACCGAGCCGGCCCCGAGGAACAACAAGGCTTTGAAGAAGGCGTGCGTGAACAGGTGGAACATAGCCGCCTGATAGGCCCCTACCCCGGCCGCGAAGAACATGTAGCCGAGTTGCGAACACGTCGAATAGGCGATGACGCGCTTGATATCGTTCTGCGTAAAACCGATCGAGGCTGCAAAGATGGCCGTGATGGCGCCGATATAGGCGACGATCATTTTGGCCGTCGGCGCGTACTCGAACAAAGGCGACAACAGGCAGACCATATAGACACCGGCGGTGACCATGGTGGCGGCGTGGATCAGGGCCGACACTGGCGTCGGGCCTTCCATGGCGTCCGGCAGCCAGGTGTGCAAGAAGAATTGCGCCGACTTGCCCATGGCGCCGACGAACAGGAGGAAGGCCGCCAGGTCGAGCGCGTGGAAGGTCTGGCCGAGGAATTCCCAGCCCTTGCCCTGATAGGCGGCAATGACACCGGGTTGAAACAATTCGTGGAAATTGATCGTGTGGAACTGCCAGTAGATCGTCATGATGCCGAGCGCGAAGCCGAAATCGCCGACGCGGTTGACGACGAAGGCCTTCACGGCTGCTGATGACGCGCTGTCCTTTTGGTACCAGAATCCGATCAGCAGATAGGACGCAAGCCCCACCCCTTCCCAGCCGAAGAACAGCTGCATGAAGTCGGCGGCGGTGACCAGCGCCAGCATGGCGAAGGTGAACAGCGACAGATAGGCAAAGAAGCGCGGACGGCTGTCGTCCTCGGACATATAACCCCAGCTGTAGAGGTGGACCAGTGACGCCACGGTGGTGACGACGACCAGCATCGTTGCCGACAGGCCGTCGATGCGGATCGACCACGCTGACTTGAAGTCACCAATATTGATGAAGTCGAGCAGCTTGACCGTAAAGTCGGCCATTCCGCCCCAGGTATGCGCGCCGAAAACGATCCAGCTCAGCACGCAGGAAAAGAACAAGAGGCCCGTCGTCACGCTTTGCGAGACGATATTGCCGAGGCGGCGGCCGAACAGACCGGCGATGAGCGCGCCGACTATGGGCGCGAAGACCGCGAGTGTAACGACCGTGGACATATTGGAGAGCACGACGACTTATCCTTTCATCATGCTGGCGTCATCGACGGCGATATCGCCGCGATTACGGAAGAAGGTCACGAGGATGGCCAGGCCGACGGCGGCTTCGGCCGCGGCGACGGTCAGCACGAACATGGCCATGATCTGGCCCTGCACATTGTGCAGGTAGCTAGAGAAGGCTACGAAATTGATATTGACCGCCAACAGGATCAGCTCGATCGACATCAGGATGATGATGACGTTGCGGCGGTTCACGAAGATACCGAAGACCCCGATGGTGAACAGGATAGCCGACACGGTCAGGAAGTGGGCGAGTCCGATAGTCATTCCTTGATTCCTTCTCCGCTCTTGGCGGGGACGACGGCAACGGCATCCTTGCGGTGGCGTGTAACCTGGCTGTGGATGTCCTGGCGCTTGACATAGGTACGATGGCGCAGGGTGAGGACGATGGCGCCGATCATGGCGACGAGCAGGACAAAGCCGGCCATTTCAAACAGGTAGGCGTAGGTCGTGTAGAGCACGTGGCCGATCGTCTTGATATTGCTTTCGTTCGCCGTGAAGGCTTGCGGCAGGTTGTCCTTCGCCGCCCCCTGTGACGCCACGGCGATATTGACGAAGATCAGTTCAGCCAGGATGACGACCGACAATGTGCCGCCGACGCCTATATAGTTGGCAAATCCGCTTCGCAGTTTGGTGAAGTCGACGTCGAGCATCATGACCACGAACAGGAACAGCACGGCCACCGCGCCGACGTAGACGACGATCAACAGCATGGCGAGGAACTCTGCTCCCAACAGCACGAACAGGCCGGCCGCTGAAAAGAAAGCCAGGATGAGAAAAAGCACCGAGTGCACGGGGTTGCGCGCCGTCACCACCAATAGCCCGGAGACGCACGTCACCACGGCCATGAGATAAAAAGCGATTGCCATCAAGGTCATATCGTTAAATCCTTACTCACCGGTACGGCGCGTCGAGTTCGAGAGCGCGCGCAATTTCGCGCTCCCAGCGGTCGCCGTTGGCCAGAAGCCGGGTCTTGTCGTAGTACAGTTCTTCGCGTGTATCGGTGGCAAACTCGAAGTTTGGTCCCTCAACGATGGCGTCAACCGGACAGGCTTCCTGGCACAGGCCGCAATAGATGCACTTGACCATGTCGATGTCGTAGCGCGTCGTGCGGCGGCTGCCGTCAGCGCGTGGCTCGGCCTCGATGGTAATCGCCTGGGCCGGGCAGATCGCTTCACATAGCTTGCAGGCGATGCAGCGCTCTTCGCCATTGGCGTAGCGGCGCAGCGCGTGTTCACCGCGAAAACGCGGGCTGATCGGTCCCTTTTCGAAGGGGTAGTTGATCGTCGCCTTGTGCTTGAACATATATTTGATGGCCAGGCCGGTTGCCCCGATAAAGTCGAGGAGCATGGCGCCTTTGATGCCCTGGTAAATTCGCGATAACATCAGGCGCCTCCAAATACGCGGTAAGCCGCAACGACAACAACGGCAACCAATGAGATCGGCAGGAAGACCTTCCAGCCGAGTCGCATCAACTGGTCATAGCGGTAGCGCGGCACGATAGCTTTGGCGATGGCAAACATGACGAACCAGAACACCACCTTGCCGATAAAAGTCAGCAGGTAGATCAGCTGCAGCAACCAGCAAGGCATAGGTATCCCATCGATCGGGACAGGCAGGTACCAGCCGCCGAAGAACAGGATCGTAATCATGGCGCACATCAGGACGATGTTGGCGTATTCGCCGATCATGAACAGCAGGTACGGCGTCGACGAATATTCGACCTGATAGCCGGCGACAAGCTCCGATTCCGCTTCGGGCAGGTCGAACGGCGGACGGTTGGTTTCGGCCAGGGCCGAGATATAGAACATGACCATCATCGGGATCATGACGATCGCCATTATCCAGTGACCGCCACCGAAGACGTTCCAGTTCAACATATTGCCGCCCTGATGCGTGACGATATCGCTGAGGCGCATAGACCCGGTCAGAAGGATGACTGTGACGATGATAAAGCCGATCGAGACTTCATAGGACACCATCTGCGCCGCCGAGCGCAGCGCGCCGAGAAACGGATATTTCGAGTTCGATGCCCAGCCGCCCATAATGATGCCGTAGACGCCGAGCGACGAGATGCCGAGCAGATAGAGGATGCCGACATTGACGTTGGACACGACCCAGCCCGGAGCGAACGGGATCACGGCCCAGGCGGCGAATGCCAGGACGAACGAGATCAGCGGCGCCAGCAGGAAAACCAACTTGTCGGCACCGGCCGGGATGATGACTTCCTTCAATACGAACTTGAGGAAGTCGGCAAACGACTGCAGCAGGCCGAAGGGACCGACGACGTTGGGGCCTTTGCGCATTTGCACGCCGGCCCACACCTTGCGGTCGCCCCACAGCAGGAAGGCCAGCGACACCATGACGCCGACGATCACGGCCAGCGCTTCGCCGACCGCGATCAGGAGCCAAAGCCACCATGGTGAAGAGGAAAAACTATCCATGTCTCGCTTTCCTTATTCCGCCGCCGCGCTGAAAGTACCGCGCCGCGACGCCGAACATTCCGCCATGGCGACGGAAGCCCGGGCAATCGGGTTGGTCATGTAAAAATCACTGATCGGTGACGTAAAGACGCGATCCTTGATGTCGCCCTTGACGCCGATACCGCGCAGATCCATCGCCTTGGATATTGGGCGCGCATCGATACGGCCGAAAACCGGATGATCGTTGATCAGCTTCTGACGCAGCTGCGTCAAGCTGTCGTAGGGCAGCGTCTTGCCGACATGGTCGGACAGTGCCCGCAGGATCGCCCAGTCTTCTTTCGCCTGCCCCTTCGGGAAGACGCAGCGTTCAGCGATCTGCACGCGGCCTTCAAGGTTCGTGTAGATTCCCGATTTTTCGGTATAGGCCGCACCTGGCAGGATGATGTCGGCGCTGGCGGCGCCTGCGTCACCATGGCTGCCGATATAGACGACGAACGTCTTGCCGAGGTCCTTGGGGCTAAATTCGTCGGCGCCCAGCAGGAAGAGAAGATCGACGCCGCCCTTGATCATGCTTGATGCATCGAGCGCCTCACCGACCGGCACGAAACCAAGATCGAGACCGGCGACGCGCGACGCTGCTGTATGGACGATGTTGAAGCCGTTCCAGCCGTCTCTGATGACACCGCAGGTGTCGGCCAACTCGGCAATC
>FSTD01000199.1_pt1 | contig 10405 bp, 8 predicted proteins | sample 1637101 | NCBI WGS metagenome assembly FSTD01 (sample SAMEA3914816, study PRJEB12502) | metagenome | biome: forest; material: soil | place: USA | collected 2011-09-16 | depth 0.3 m | reverse complement strand
CGGTTCGCCTGGCGCTCGGGGCAAACCCACGCGGCCCTGATGCGCATCGACCGGCAGCTCGACCAATTCATCGCTGACGCGCGGCGGTCGGGCGGCCAACGTCCCCATTACGAGGACCTGCGCGACATTGTCGTGCGCCTGGAACAGGTTCTTCTCAGCGATCTCGACGACTGGCGCTTCGTCTACGAGGCGCGGCCTGATCCGGGCGTGGGGTAAGGTCGGGATACGACAGCGAATGCGCCATTTTCTTATGAGCGCCCAGAACGCGCCCAGAACGCGCCCAGAACACCCCCAGCCGGCACCACTCAAACTGGCGCATCAAGAAATGCCTGCGCCGCTGCTCCATCCTTATGCCACATCAGCTTACCGTCGATGCCGAAAGCACGCACCGATACAGCATGGTCGAGCCCGTCATAATCGGCCTCATAGCGCGCCACGCCATTGATCCGGTTGGCGACCGGCTTGCCGTCGACGCCGTAATAGGCCCAGGCGATCGCGTTGCCGCGCAGGTCGAAGACATTGACGACGCGCGCCGCGCCGTAATGCGTATCGGCAATCGGGCCGCCTACTATGTCCGTATAGCTTTCCTCCAGCATATTGCCGCGCGCATCAAATCGCCGGGTCACAGCGGCGTAGCCGTAGACGCGGCTGACCATCGGCTTTCCGTCGACCCCCAGATAACGCTCGCCGACCAGCTGGCTGCGCGCATCGTACGTCTTGAGCACGACGGCGCTGCCGGTCGAGGCATTGATCGCCGGACGACCGTCGATACCGAAATAGTGCATCTCGGTCACATTGCCGCGCGCGTCGAAGGAGAGAACCCCCTTCCACACGCCGTCGTCGCGATCGACGACCGGTTCGTCGTGTGCGCCGAAATAGGCCTCCGAAGTGCGGTTGCCGCGCGCATCATAGCCAATGTCGATGCGCGCAAAGCCGGCCTGCGGGACGTTGAGAAGCCTGCCATCGGCACCGAAGAAGCGCATCTGCGTGGCGCGGCCGCGCGCATCGTAAGTCCAGCGCACCACAGCCATACCGTCATCGCGGTTAATGACCGGTCGCCCATCGGGACCGAACAGGGCGCGCTCGATCCGGTTGCCGCGCGCGTCGTAGGCGTTGGTCTCGCGCGCCACGCCGTTCTTCAGCGCTATCGGTTTTTCGTCAGCGCCGAAATACGCCACCTCGGTCTGGTGACCACCGTCATCATAGCGGAAGGCGGCCCGGAAATAGTACAGAATCGCACTGACGATCGGCTTTCCATCGATGCCGAAATTGTCGATCTGCATGATATTGCCGCGCGAGTCGAAGCGGTAGGTAACGCGCGCCGCCCCCCAGTCTGCGCACAGCATCGGCTGTCCGTCGGTGCCGAAATAGCTTTCCTGGATCACGTTTCCGGCGCCGTCATAAGCGTAGCGTATCCTGGCCACGCCGCTGACGCGATTGAAGGCGGGCTTGCCGTCCGGGCCGAAATAGGCCTCAGCGATCGTGTGGCCGTTGGCGTCATAAATGCGGGTAATGCGCGCCGCGCCGCTGGCCTTGGCCGCGATCGGCTTGCCCACCGCGTCGAAATAGGCCTGGCTGATGGCGCGGCCATCGTCATCAAGCGTGAAGATCTGGCGGGCGTAACCGTCGGTGGCGCTGGTCGTGGGTTTGCCGTCGACGCCGAAGAAGGTCTGCGACGTCAAATGACCCTTGTCGTTATATTCGTATCTGAAGCCGGCGATTCCGGCGCCTGTCGCCAGGGTCGGTTTGCCGTCAACGCCGAAGAAGCTCTGAACCAGGGGATGGCCCTCGGCGTCGTAGGTCACGGTCGCGCGCGCCTCACCCGACTGGCGGTTCAGTGTCGGCTTGCCGTCGAGACCAAAGAAGGAAATGCCGGTCAGCAAGCCGTCGTCGTTGGTCTCATAAGCGACCCGCGCCGCGTTCCAGTCCGCATAAAGCGCGGGCTGGCCGTCGGCGCCGTAAAAGCGCGTTTCAGTCATGTTGCCGCGTTTGTCGCGCGCCACCACCGTGCGCGCCACGCCCTTTTCGTTGAACGTCAGGTGGTGCGCGTCGTCAAACGTTTCGGCGACCAGCGGCAGGTTGTCGGCGCTATAGGTAATATGCGTTTCGGCGATGCCGGCGTGGTCGGGCAGGGGCTTGCCGCCGGCGTCGAGGCTGCGCATGGCGACGGCCAGTCCGGCGCCGTTATAGTCATAGGCGTTACCGTAGCTGCCCGAAGTGTCGGCGGCTGGGTCGCCCATGGCGGTCAAAAAGGTACGTGTTCGCGTCCTGCCTCTGCTGTCGAAGCGCAAACGGTATTGCGTGATCAGCGACCGCGCCCGCGTCGTGTCATCGCCCGCCACGGCGTCGGCGATGAAGGCCGCTTGGGTATCGAGCGTGCGCACCCCACCGCCCGGGCTTTTCAGCGCCACGGTTGCGGTGGTGCGGTCGCCATCGCTGTAGGTAAACTCCTTGACACCCTGTGCGGTGCCGTCCGCGTTGTAGAGCGTCGCGACGAAGCCGCGCGTGCCCACATAGTCGATCTTCACATCGGCGATCCCGACCAGGTCGGCGTCGACCGTCGCCGAATTGCCCTCCACCGCCTTCGGATTGAACAGGCCGTTCTGGAACTGCATCTCGACGACACGGCCTTTCTGCGTCGTGATCGCCACGACATCGCTCATATGGCTGGCCTCGGTCTCCGATAAGCGCCCGACACCTTCCGGGATGCCGAACTGCGTCGTGTAGGTGTGGTAATACGCCATATGCGGCGCCTGCTCGTACCAGACGTAGCCCGCGCCCGCGCCGACGACGGCCACCCCGGCCACCGTCCCCAGAACTGCGTTGCGGAAGCGCGCCTTGCGCCGCTGCAGGTCGCGCTGTGCCAGGGTGTCGAAGCTGACCCCCAGCAACCCCGCCAGAATTTTCAGCAGCGCCTTCTGCTTGCCGTCACCGCTGCCGCGCACATCGGCGGCAATCGGTTCCTGTTGTACGTCGTTGCTCTTGCCGTCGGCGCCTATGCCGAAGCGCAAGGCCTTCGGGAAGCATTCCTTCTGCGGATGCCCCTTATCCGTGGCGTTGGGATCGCCGTCGATAATCAGCGCCAGGACGCGATTTTCTCGGCCAAGGCGTTTATAGGCCAGGATCTCTTCATTGACCCAGTGCGAATTGGCGCTGTCGGGCGAGCAGATGACGATCAGATAAGCCGATTGCTTCAGCGCATTCGAGATCTGTTCACCGAGGTCGTGGGACGACGGCAATTCCTCGCGGTCGCGAAAGACCGGAAAGAGACGCTTGGGGACGGGGCCGTCGCGGCCGGGCGTCCCCACCAGCTTGCGCGGGATAACATAGGTTTCGATCGCCTTGTGGAGCCATTCGCCCCAGGCTTTGTTGACGTGGCTGTAACTGATGAACGCCTTGTAGTGAAACCCGCCGTCGTGCTCCGCCATGGCCCGTTCCCCTGTCCCGTTAACCATACCATAACGGTCTCACCCGATTGGAGCAATTCATTAAATCCCGGGGCCGGTCGCGCCAAAATCTCAGTTTGCCGCGCGGGCGCCGTGTTCTTTAATATGAGGCGTTTTCAATTCCCCGATTGCCTGATATCAGCTTCGAAATGTGAGCCTCTTGGTCCTGACTTCAGGCATACATCGATGCGCGCAACCCTTGGTAATCCAGAATTCGGCAATCCAGAACGAGGTCTTTCATGAAACTTGGTGTCCCTGACGCGTCGAGCGTAACCCCGGAGGGTGTCCGCAAGGCAAAACTGATCGATGGCGTTGCGCTGCGCCGCACAGTGACGCATCCGGATGAACGGGGGGAGTTGACGGAAATCTTCAATCCGGAATGGGGTATTGTTCCGGAACCATGCGTTTACGTCTACCAGACGATGATACGCCCAGGTAAAATCAAGGGATGGGTCTATCACGAGCTGCAGACCGACCGCTTCGCCATAACAACTGGTCACCTCAAGATCGTGCTTTATGACCCTCGCGAGAACAGCCCGACCAAGGGCATGATCAATGAAATCTATCTGACTGAGCGCAATCGCGGTCTGCTGACCATTCCACCCTACGTCATTCACGCCGTACAGAATGTCGGAACCTTTGACGCCGTGTGGATCAATATGCCGACTGTACCGTACAATCATGAAAAGCCGGACAAGGTGCGCGTTTCGGCGACGTCGGGTGAAGTCCCTTACAGCTTCGACACAGGCCCCGGCTGGTAAGGCGTGTCGAATTCACTTCCCAGGCCGCCCAGGGTTTCCGTTATTATCGCGACCTATAACTGGAGTGCCGCGCTCAAGTGCGCGCTTCAGTCGGTCCTCAATCAGACCGTTTCCGACTTTGAAGTCCTGGTGATCGGCGACGCCTGCACCGATGGTACCGAGGCGCTGGTTGCATCGTTTGGTGACCCGCGCCTGAAATTCATGAATCTCTCACAGCGCTGCGGCAGTCAGTACGCGCCAAACAATCATGGTCTCGACCACGCCCAGGGCGCGTTTATCGCTTATCTCGGTCATGACGACATCTGGTGGCCGGATCATCTCGAGACCAGCCTGCGCGCGCTGGAAGACCAGGGCGCAGACGTCAGTGCAGCCCTGACGATTTTGTACGGACCGGCGGGCAGCGGTGTCTACGCCGTGACCGGGCTGTTTCCCGGCGATCAATTCGATCCGCACTACTTCTTCGTCCCGTCGTCAATGGTGCATCGCGCTACGGCCCTTGCGTCCGTTGGGCCGTGGCGCAGCGTCGAGGAGAGCGCGCGCGCGACAGACGTCGATCTCGTGTTCCGCCTGCATGAGCAAGGGCTGCGCGTCGTTCCAACGCGCACGCTCAGTGTCTTTAAATTCAATGCGGCGTGGCGGCGAAATTCCTATATCGACAAGACGACCTACGAGCAGCAAGCCTTGCTGGCGAAAATTGGATCCGGGGTGGATTTTCGCCAGGAAGAACTGACAAAGGTCATGTGCTCTGTCATCGACAGCCGCTTTCAGCATATCTTGGCCACGCCGGAGCCGACGGCACAGTCGATTGAAGCCCAGTATCAGGCGCGTCGCTTCAAAGGGAGCGCGCCGCCTTTCGAAAGCCTCGACGCCGTTTCCCGGATCGAGGGCAGCCGGCGGCTTGAAATGGCCGGAGATTATATGGGTTTTGAGTGGTACGGCCTGGAGACGACGCCAGCGGGGATGTCCTTCCGATGGAGTGGCCCGGGCGTCGTATCGTCTCTTCCCCTGCCACTTCAGGTCGATGCTGCATGTATTATTGAAATCGAGATTGTCAGCACGCTCGCGCCTGATGTCCTTGAAGGCCTGAAGCTGGAGGTCAATGGATGCCCCGTTGAATTCACTATGCGTCAGGACGTGGCCGGAACGATCCTGACCTGCCATTTCGAGCCCGATACAATGACTCCTGCCGAGGCCATGACCGTCCGCTTTACGATCAACCGTACTTGGCAGCCCAGTGCCATGGGAATTAATCCTGGAGACAAGCGCTGGCTCGGGCTGGCCGTGGGAGCCATTACCGTGCGACCATATCAGAACGGTTGAACACGCGGTGCGGTCGCGGCTATACCGTGACCTGTGTTCCCATCTCGACCACGCGTCCTGGCGGGATGTGGAAGAATTCTGTCGGATTGGCAGCATTTTTCATCAGGAAAATGAAGAGCTTGTCCTGCCACATCGGCATGCCGGAATTGGCCGAAGGCACAACGCTGCGCTTGCCGACAAAGAAGCTGGTGGCCATGATGTCGAACTTCAGGCCGAGCTTGCGGCACAGGCCCAGTGCGCGCGGCAGGTTCGGGCTTTCCATGAAGCCGTAACTCAGCGTCACCTTCTTGAAGTCGTCGTTCAGCACTTCAATGGAAATGCGTTCGGCCTCCGAGACCCGCGGCGCGTTGCTCGTCCGTACGGTCAGCATGATGTTCTTTTCATGCAGGACCTTGTTGTGTTTCAGGTTGTGCATCAGGGCGACGGGCGCAATATCGGCGTCGGAGGTCAGAAAAATGGCCGTGCCGCCCACGCGGTGCGGCGGGCGCTTCTTCAACATCTCGATCAAGTCGACCAGCAACACGCTGTCGCGGCGCGCTTTTTCGGTCAGGGTTTTGGTTCCAATCGTCCAGGTGACCATCAGAAGAATCATGCTGCCGCCGAAAGCCAGCGGCATCCATGCACCGCTGAAGAATTTCGTCAGGTTCGACGCCATGAAGATGGCTTCGATTATGCCAAGCGGAACAAGCAGGGCCAGCGTACGCAGTCGCGACCACAGCCATTCCTTGCGGATAACGACATAGGCCATGATCGTGCTGATGAACATCGTGCCGGTCACGGCGATGCCGTAGGCGGACGTCAGATTGTCGGAGCTCTTGAAAACGAAGATCAGGACCAGGACGCCGATCATGAGCAGGGTGTTGACCTGCGGCACGAATATCTGCCCGGCCTGGGTCTCGGACGTGCGCCGGATATCGATCCGCGGCAGGAGGCCAAGCTGCACCGCTTGCTGTGTCATTGAAAAGGCGCCCGAAATCACTGCCTGAGAGGCGATGACGGTTGCCATCGCGGCAAGCACCAGGACCGGCCAGTAGAACATGTCGGGCACCATGCGCCAGAACGGATTCGCACCGGCGCTCGGGTCCTGCAGGGTCAGGGCGCCCTGGCCGAGATAGTTCAGAACCAGGGCGGGGAAAGCTACCAGCAGCCAGGCCATATTGATCGGCTTCTTGCCGAAATGCCCCATGTCGGCATAAAGTGCTTCAGCGCCGGTGACGACAAGGAAAACGGAGCCCAGAATGACGAAACCGGTAAAGCCGTTCGCCAGCAGGAACTGGATTCCGTAATGCGGGCTGAGCGCAGCGAGAATGTCCGGGCGCCGTACGATATAGTAGACGCCCATGGCGGCGATGACGGCGAACCAGAGCAGCATGATCGGTCCGAAAAAGCGGGCGACCTTTTCGGTGCCCTTGGCCTGGACCATGAAGAGAATGATCAGGATCACCATGGATATGGGCACGATCAGGTGATCCATGCTGTGGCCGACGGAAGGGGCGTCCTTGAAGCCTTCGATGGCGCTCATGACAGACAGCGCTGGCGTAATCAGGCTGTCGCCATAGAACAGGGCGGCGCCACAAATCCCGAGGAAGAATATGGCCGGCGAATACTTGCCGAGGGCCCTTTGCGCCAAAGCCATCAGCGCAAGGGTGCCGCCTTCGCCCTTATTGTCGGCGCGCATCAGAAAAATGACGTACTTGACCGTAACCAGCAGCAGCAGCGCCCAGAAGACCAGGGAAATCACGCCGAATGTCGCGAGATGAGGATTTGTTCCTGCCCGCGTATGACGCAAGGCTTCGCGCATCGCGTAAAGTGGACTGGTGCCGATATCGCCGAAGACGACGCCGATCGCGCCGATCGTCAGCCCCCAGAATCCGGCATTGCCATGGCCGTGGCTGGTTATCGCTTCGACTTCGTTGGCCGCCTCCGCCGATACGGTACCGGCCGGCGTCACGACCGCCGTCCGCGTCGGCTCGCTTGCCGATACGGGCGCATCCGGGCTCTGTCGCTGAGGCGCATTGAAAGAGGTATCGACAGTCATATGTTATCTCCAGATGGCCGCGCGGCCGTCAGCGCTTCCGCGCCGGAAGGATTTTGTAAAATTGGCCGACTGGCCAAATTGTGAAAGGTGGGCACACGCATCGGTGTTTTCGGTCTGCGTCATGCGAGCTTTCCGTCCAGGCGTAGATTAAGTTCCAAGACGTTGACATAGAGGCCTTTGGTCGTGTTGTAGACCGAGTTGCGGGTCGAGGCGTCGATGACGGCTTGCACCCGGGCAAGGCTTAGGCCGCGAAACCTGGCGACGCGCGGTGCCTGATAGCGTGCGGCGGCAACGCTGATTTCCGGCGTAAGGTTCGAACTCGCAATGATCAGGAGCTCGGGCGGGATGGACGTTGTGCCGGGATCGCCGGCCCGCAACGCCTTGAAGCGTGCCGCGCGTATTTGTTTGCAGCGGTTTGGCTCTTGGCCGACGGCATCAGCGCACGCCCTCGTGCCGGGACCATAGATCCGACCCCAGAAATATTGCGGGCGTTCTTCGGCCGGGCCAGAGAGGGCACTCGCGAGCAGATGGCCGGACGGGTCGCGGATCTCGGTGTTTGCGATTTGCATGGCGAGGCCATGTTCGATCATGGCGCCGACAATGGCCGGGTAGGCGCCGCCCAGGACGATGGCAAATATCGCCAGCAGGACGATGCCCGGTCGCAGGTGGGAGACCACAGTTGAGACCAGGAGTTTCACGTCTGCATCTCCCCGATCTTACGGGAAGAGAAAGCGCCGGCGATGGCCAAGGCGGGAATCATCACCCAGAAACGCAGACATAAGCCGGTGAGGCTGACCACGGTAAAAAGAAGGGGCGAGCCGACGATTTGTGCATTGTTGCTGGCGCCACTCAGGGCGACTTCCGCCCAAATAATCGTCCACGGCACGCTTAGTGCGATCGCCGCCATTGCGATTTCGAACCCGCCCAGGCGCTTGCCCAGGTAACTGGGTTGGCGTCCGAGAGCCCATTTCACGGCAGCGGCCGACAAGACCAGGCAGGCCACCATATAATAAAGGGCGCCGGCATCCGCGCCGATGAGTTTTGCCGCGAACCTGTCCATCAGCGCGGTCGCAAGTGCCATTGCGATCAAGCTGACAAGTCCCTGGCGGATATCGCGGAGCATCAGACCAAATGTGCAGCAAAGGGCAGCAGGGATCAGAAAGGTAGACAGGAACGCGACCAGGCCGGCTGCGAAATGCGTTTTATCGCCAACCCGCCCGGATGTGGCGTTCATGAGGCTGCCACTATCGGTCAGGATCAGCCGTTTCGCTTCGTCGTGGATCACCGGAGCCTTGCCGGTGAGGTCCGTCAGGTGGCTTTGCGCATAGCCATCGAGTGCCTCGACAGCGCCCGCGGTGGCGAGCAGGGCTGCAAATATAAGCGACACCGGCACAAGGAGGTAGAGAATGGTTCTAACAAGATCGACCCAGAAATTGCCGATAGTCCCCCCTGTGTTGCCGGCCAAGCCGCGCGTAATGGCGATGAATACCGAAACGCCGACCCCGGCCGAGAGGAAGGTCTGTACCGTCAGGCCAGCCATCTGATTGAACGGACTGATGCCGCGACCGCTTGAAGGCATAAGGGGGTGTGTATTGGCGACAAAACTTGCAGCCATATTAAAGGCGGCAGCAGGCGAGAGATTTGAAAATTGCCCGTCGTTCGCCGAAAATGCGGCTTGAAACACCAGGAGCAGATAGAGGGCTGCAAAACTCAATGCCGAGAAGGTCAGGGCTGCCAGCGCATAGGTTTTCCAGTCCATGCCCTTTTCAGGCGCGACGCCCGAGACCTTGTAGACTGCGGATTCGAGCCAAGCCAAGACGGGCGTCAAGGAAGTTGCCTCGCCTTGATAAATCTTCGCCATATAGGCGCCCAACGGCACGACGCACACGCCAAGAATTGCAAAGTTCAAAATCGGCTGAAGATACTCAAGGTCCCCGGAAATCGGATACATTTTATGCGCCTTGCGACAAACAAAAGTGCGCCGGCGACGCATTGGCGCGCGGTGTTATCGCCAAATGAGGCCACTAATTTACTTCGCGTATAGGAAGTGTATGTTTTTGGGACTTTTTCGTATATATTTTGTATAGATGGCGGCGCAGTGCCAGATATAAACGGCTCTACAAATCCCGGCGTTCCAGGCGTGGCAAAGTCCATGAAGGACAAAAGATTTGACATGAGAACGCGGTAATTGATGATTGATCCAAATCAAAGACGCGATTGCCGTATCGGTGTTGATGGCAAGCAGTGCAAATCGTCTATTTTCAACTTCCTATACACTTGAAAATGCCCGCGTAGTCCTCGGTTTATACAAAATCTATATGAGCTATAGGGCAATCTATACACACCCTATATCGAATTGCGACTACGTGTCCCGGGAACCCGTGATGGCTCCAAGGAGGCCTTGCAATGACTTTTGTCTATTTGGCGGGCGGCGTGGCGTTTTTCGTCCTGTCCGCTGTTTTGGTGGTGCTATGTGAGCGCCTGAGGGAGAGCGGCCAATGACCTCGCTCTATATCGGCGCCGGCGTCGTCGTCCTGGCCCTGCTCGGCTACCTGCTGGCCGCGCTCATCAAACCCGAAATGTTCCCCTAACCTCGAGAGGGTTTCCAATGTCCTCGTTTATTACGGGCAATGGCTGGTTGCAGCTTGCCCTCTATATGGCCGTGCTCCTGGCATGCGTCGTGCCGCTCGGCGCCTATATGGCCAAGGTCTTTCAAGGGGAACGGACGTTCTTGACGCCCATTCTCGGCTGGCTCGAAAAGCTTACCTACGCCGCCTGCGGTGTCGATCCGGAAAAGGACGACATGGACTGGGTGGCCTACGCCATGGCGACCCTGGTCT
>FSTD01000139.1_pt1 | contig 10642 bp, 7 predicted proteins | sample 1637101 | NCBI WGS metagenome assembly FSTD01 (sample SAMEA3914816, study PRJEB12502) | metagenome | biome: forest; material: soil | place: USA | collected 2011-09-16 | depth 0.3 m | reverse complement strand
TTCGGGGCACGCGGGGGATTCCAGCATCATGATACCAGGACCGCGCCGTCTTCGTGCGTTTGTATCGCGTTCCCTCATATCCATCGCCAAATCTGGAAACCGACATGTCATCATCATTGACCCTTGTATCCGGCACCTCCGCGGGTGTTCCTGGCGTTGGTGACGATCTGTCCGATGCCGGCTTCGCCTCCAGCGGCACAAAGGTAATCTTCGTCACGGACGCCAAGCTTCTGCTGAACGGTGTATTCGACGGCTACAACGTCTACCTCAAGGATTTGACGACGGGCGCGCTTACCCTCCTGTCATCCAGCTCGGCAGGCGTTCCGGCAAACGGCGATTCGGGTCCGGCTTTGTATTTCTCCAGCGGCAGCGGCTACAGCTTTACGCCCGACAACCACCTTGTCTATTTCGCCAGTAACGCCAGCAACCTGGTCGCCAACGACACCAACGGGACGTTTGATCTGTTCGCCAAGGACCTGGTCAGCGGCGCGGTCACCAAGGTGCTCGACAATGTCGGCGACGAAGCGACGGCCAATATCCCTGTGTTTCTGTCGCCGGACAGCAACAAGATCTTTTTCCAGAGCGCTCAGTCCAGCCTGGTCGCGGGCGATACCAACGGTGCCACGGACGTCTTTGTCAGGGACGTGACAACCGGCACCATTACACGCGTCTCGACAACCGCAGCCGGTGCTCAGGCCAATGGCGCCTCGCACGGCGACTATCTGAGTACCGACGGCAGCCGGCTGATTTTCGAAAGCACGGCCAGCAATCTGGTGGCCGCCGACACGAGTTCCAACCCCGATCTGTTCGTCAAAAACCTGACCACCGGAGCCGTAACCCTGGTGACGGCAAGCGCCGCGGGCGTGCACAGCAACGGCAGCTATGCCGATTATGTCGGCCAGTCTGGCGACGGTAACGTCGTCTTTTTTGAAAGCGACGCCAGTAACCTGACGGCCGCGGATACAGCGGCCAACCGGGATCTGTTCGCCAAGAACCTGACGACAGGCGCCGTTACCCTTGTGTCTTCAACCACGGCCGGCGCCGCCGCCGTCGGAGCGGGCGACGCCTACTTCCAGTCCGTTTCGGCGGACGGCACCAAGGTCCTGTTCACCAGCTCGGCGACGCAGCTGGTAGCGGGCGACTTCGACCCGGCCTACGATCTGTTCCTGAAGGATCTGACGACGGGGGCTACCACCCGCCTCACCGCCGGCGGTCCGGATTTTCCTTGGGTGCCGGTATCCGTGCACGCGGTCTTCCTCGGCAATACCAACAAGATCGGCATCCAGCAGGCCGACGCATCGCAAGGCTCATCGGCCAATAATGGCATGACGTTCCATCCAGTATCCGTGTACGATATGACCACGCATGTATCGACGCTGCTCGATTACAGCGTCAGCGACGACTCGACCCCAGACCAGGGATATCAGAGCGTCTTCAATATCTCCCCGGACGGCGCGAAGGTCCTGCTGCACGCCAACAATCAGATATTCGTCCAGCCCGTGAATACCGCGGGCTTGGTGACGCTCCAGGGAGACGCAGGCGCCAATACGATTACCGGGACGGCGGCCGAGGAAATCATCAACGGCGGTAATGGCGACGACATTCTGGGCGGCAGCAGTGGTCACGACTATCTGCTCGGGGGCTCAGGCAATGATACCTATATCGTGGTCGATTCCAGTGTCGGCGTTTTCGAACAGGCCGGAGCCGCCTGGGGCGTCGATGTGGTGCAGGCGTCGGTCTCCTTCGACCTGCGCAATTCCGGTTCGGTCGAAAACCTGACCTTGACGGGAACCGGTGATCTGTTCGGCATAGGCAATGACCTGGCGAACGTCCTGAACGGCAATGCCGGTAACAATATCTTGGTCGCCGGTGGCGGCCTTGATACGTTGAACGGCGGCGACGGCAACGATTTCCTCAGCACCTACGATGGCACCAGCATCGACCACGACGTCGTGAATGGCGGCAATGGCAACGACACCCTCGATTGCGGCGCCTATGAGTTCGTCGACGGTGGGGCCGGCACCGACTCCCTGAGCCTGGATTTCGACAGTTACTACCAGCATACCGGGCTCGGAATTTCGCTCAATCTGACGGCGGGCAACAACGGTGGCGCCCTGTCCCTGGTCACCGGCGGAACGATCGTCGGCGTCGAAGCCATTCGCACCTGGGCAACCGGCGCCAACGACACGGTCACCGATGCGGCATGGGACGGCCAGATTGCCGGTCTGAGCGGCAACGACACGCTCAGCGGTGCCGACGGCAACGACGTGCTTATGGGCGGCAGCGGTACCGACAATCTCGATGGCGGCAACGGCGCGGACTGGCTGTTCGGTGGTCAGGGCAACGATACGGTCAGCGGCGGGGCCGGTGACGACCATATCGGCGACGTGGCCGGCTATCTGGCGCAGTTTTCGGCCAATACGACGGTCATTGATCCGCTGCACCTTGGCGATTTCCAGCAATTGGCCAACGAAGACCTGAACGACCCCGGCACCGACGTGCTGAACGGCGGCGACGGCAATGACGTCATCTTCGGCAATGCCGCCATCAACGTCATGAACGGCGGCGCCGGCGCCGATACCCTCAACGGCAGGGCCGGGGCTGCCAATATCGCCAGCTACGCGGCCAGTCTGGCGGGCGTCACGGTCTTCCTGGCCGGGCCGCAGCTCAATACCGGCGAAGCCGCGGGCGATACTTACAGCAATATTACCGGCCTGACCGGCTCGGCCTTTGCCGACATTCTCGGCGGGACCGACAGCGGTAACGCGATCTTCGGTGGTCTCGGTAACGACCAGATCTACGGCGCCGGCGGTGACGATCACCTGGTCGGCGGAGCCGGCGGCGACCGGCTTGATGGCCAGGCGGGGATCGATACGGCTGACTATTCCTCCAGCACGGCCGGCCTGACGGTGTTTCTCGGCGGGCCGCAGCTCAATAGCGGGGATGCGGCCGGAGACAGCTATTTCAGCGTCGAAAATCTCCTCGGCTCCGCCTTTGGCGACATCCTCGGCGGCGATGCCGGCAACAACCGGGTCGATGGCGGCGACGGCAGCGACTTTCTGTTCGGATCGGGCGGAACCGACACCCTGGCCGGCGGTAACGGCAACGATGTGCTTGACGGCGGCGCCGATGGCGACAGGCTCGACGGCGGCAGTGGTGTCGACGTGGCGTCGTACCGCAATTCGACGGCGGGCGTCGTGCTCGACCTCGGCAACAGCGGCCTGAACACGGGCGAAGCCGCCGGCGACGTGCTGGTCGCGGTCGAGAACCTGTGGGGAACGGATTACAACGACACGATCCGCAGCAACCTGGTGGGCGGCGGCCAGGTCTATGGCTTTGCCGGTGACGATACCCTGGCGGGTTCGAGCGGCAACGACGTCTTTTACGGCGGCACGGGCGCCGATACGATCACGACGGGCTTCGGCGCCGACGACCTGTTCTTGCTGTCCTACAGCAACCACCTTAATCAGTATGGCACGCCGGAACCCTATGAAGGCGGGGACATAGTCACTGATTTCGCCCACGGCATCGACCACATCACCGTCAGCCGCTACTGGTTCGGCTTCGGCAATATCGCCGGACCGGCCGCCGCTCTGACGGCGACAAATGCCGACTTCATCACCACTGGAACGGCGGCGACATCGTCGAAGCCGACCTTCTTCTGGAATGGCACGACGAATGTTCTGGAGTTCGATCCGGACGGCACTGGGGCGTCGGCCAAGGTCCTGCTGGGGACGCTGATCGGCGCGACCCTGACGCTCAGCGATATCTGGACGGCGTAACGCTGCGGCTGTTTATCGAAAACTTACACTGCCGCGCCCAATTACGCGCTGACAAAGTCCGGTTCGCAGGTGTAAGCCTGTGGCTTAAGCAGAGGGTCAGCCCATGTCCGAGATGGAAATCACCGAACAGCACCGCGTCCATGGCGGGCAGTTGTCCTTTGTCCGCCACCACAGCGATGCCACGGCATCGTCTATGGCCTTTTCGATCTTTGTGCCGCCCGGTGCCGGGCCTTTCCCGGCGCTTTACTGGCTGTCGGGCCTGACGTGCTCGGCCAATAACTTTACCGAAAAGGCTGGCGCCTATGGTCACGCCGCCAAACTCGGCCTGATCGTCGTTGCCCCCGACACCAGCCCGCGCGGTTCCGACATCGCCAATGACCCCGCCAGCGACCTGGGCCAGGGCGCCGGCTTCTACGTCGATGCGACGCAATCGCCGTGGAAAACCCATTTCCAGATGGAAACCTACATCGTGCGCGACCTGATCGCCACGGTCGAAGCCAATTTTCCTGCCGATCCGAACAAGCGCGGCATCAGCGGCCACTCCATGGGTGGGCACGGCGCGCTGACGATCGCCATGAACAACGCCCATCTGTTCCATTCGGTCTCGGCCTTTGCGCCTATCGCTTCGGCCATGCGCAGCCCGTGGGGTGAGAAGGCGTTTGCCGCCTATCTCGGCAACGACCACGCGGCGTGGGAGCGTTACGACGCGGCGATGCTGCTGGCGCGAGGTCACGGCAAGGCCTTTGACACGATCCTGATCGACCAGGGCGAGGCCGACCCGTTCATCGATTCCCAGCTGATGCCTGACCTGCTGGAACAGGCGGCGGCGACAGCGGGGCAGGCGTTGACCCTGCGCTACCGTGAGGGCTACGACCATTCCTATTATTTTATCCAGAGCTTTATCGCCGACCATCTGCGCTTTCATGCCGAACGGCTGAAGCAGGTGATCAAGGAGGAGGTAAGCGCATGAAAACCCGGACTCTTTTGCTCGCTGCGGCGATCATTGCGGTGTCTTTCGCCGCCTTGCCGGCGCTCGGATTTGCCGAGACGCCCAAGACGTGTTCGACGGCTCTGGACACTGCCTTGCCGGCAGCCTGGTCGGCGTGGACAGCGCCCGAAACCCTGGCCGCCGCTGATACGCCGGCGACGCAGCCGGAAATGACGATCGGCCACGCCTACAAGGTCACCCTGGCGCCGACCGCCAACGTCGCCTACGCCGTGCCGCTGAAGTCGGCCAAGGAAGGCACCTTCGGCGGATTGTTCATGCTGACGATCGACAAGGCCGGCACCTATACGGTCGGCGTCGATCAGGCGGCCTGGGTCGACATGGTCCGCGACGAGCAGGCGCTGAAGTCGGCGTCGTTCGGCCACGGGCCGGAGTGCTCGACCCTGCACAAAACCGTCGATTTCGCGTTGCTGCCGGGGCATTACACGCTGCAACTGTCGAACGCGGTAAAGAACGTCAGCGTCGTCGAAGTCGTGGCGAAGTAACGGATAGGAGAACAAACATTCCTTTCTCCTCCCCATTCCATGGGGAGGTGGCGCGGCGAAGTCCGCGACGGAGGGGTATTCTTCCTTGTCATTGCCGGGCGCGGAAAGCGAACAGCTATAGAATTGAGTTTTATTCGACAATCAAAGTGTACCCCTCCGTCAGCGACTTCGCCCAAGGGCTCGCGCTGCCACCTCCCCACGCAAGCGTAGGGAGGAGAAGGAAGCATTAGCGCTTTTTCAATCCGGCACCTGCTTGAATGATGATCCCCAGCGCAACCTCGTCCGGGTCGCACATAATATCGGCACCCGGAATGCGTAAGATTTCCAGCCCCTGCGACTCCAGCCAGGCGGTGCGGATTTCATCGCGGTGCGCGACCGCCGGATCGTTGTGAATCTGTCCCTCCACCTCGATGACCAGCTTTGCTCCGGCACAATAGAAGTCGACGATGTAGGGGCCGATCGGGTGCTGTTTGCGGAAATGGATGCCATCCGGCTTACCCTTGAGGCGCTGCCATAGCCTGGCTTCCGGCGGCGTCAGTGCCTTGCGGAAGTGGCGGGCAAGGCCGTATTTCAGGCGTGGCTTCTCAACAGCCATAGCTTGTCCCTAATCCAGCACCAGTTCCCGTAGCTTGTGCTCTTCCGCCAGCTTTTCCTTTGTCAGGCGTTCGGCTTCGATGGCGCGGGCCTTCAGGATATCGAGCGCGCCCCACAGCTCGCCGATTTCGCCGGTCAGGCCGCCTGCCGGGATGGGTGTGTCGTAGTCGCCCTCGGACACCCTGACCATCGAGCGGCGGACCTGGCTCAGCGGATTGGCGATCGAGTCGACCGCCATCCACATCGAACCGGCGAGCAAGAGCAGGATGCCGGCTGTGGCGATGAGCATGAATTGCTGCTGGCGCCGGGTTTCAAAGTGGGCCAGTTCGGCTGTGCTCAGCGCTTGCCTGGCCTCGATTTCATCGACCATGGCGTCGATATCGGCCTGCATCTGTTCGCGGAACAGGCGGTGCTTGGCTATATTGCCGACAGAATTGGCGGCCATATGCCCGTTGTCGCGGGCGTAGCGGGCGATGAAATGGGCGCCGCCGGCGAGATTCAGCACCTTGGCCTCGACACCGGCGAACTGAGGCAATTCACCGGGAGTGATCTGCTTGTGCCAGTGATAGATGAAGGCCGAGAGCTGGTCGGCGCTGGCGTCGGTTTTGCCGGCGGCCGCGCGGGCCTCCGCCTCGGTCCTGGCCATATAGATGCCGCGCATCTCCAGCGCCGTCGCGCTCAGGTAACGGTTCAGGCGTTCGCCGTTAAAGGCATTTTGCGAGGCGTGGCGATAACCGGCGATGGCGCGCTTATAGTCGCTCATCGTGTTCAGGCTCAGGGCCGTAATCGCCGAGGCCAGCACGGCGAAGGCGGCCACCAGGCACAGGATTTTCGCTTTGATTGTCATCTTGAATTTCATGAAGCCTAATCCAGCACCAGTTCGCGCAGCGCATGTTCCGCCGCCAGCTTTTCCTTGCGCAGGCGCTCGGCCTGGGCGGCGCGGCCCTTCAGGATATCGAGCGCGTTCCACAGCTGGCCGATTTCACTATCCGGGCGGCTGACGGGCGTCGGCGTTTCGTAATCGCCTTCGGAAACCTTGACCATCGCACGGCGGATCTGGCTCAGCGGATTGGCGATCGCACCGATGGCGATCCACATCGACCCGGCCAGCAGCAACAGGATGCCCGTGGTAGCGATCAGCAGGAATTGCTCCTGGCGCTGCATTTCAAATCGCTCGAGCGCCCGTTGGCTTTGTGCCTGACGGGCTTCGATCTCACCGACCATGGCGTCGATATCGGCCTGCATCTGTTCGCGGGTGGCGCGGAACTCGGCGTGATCGCCATAGCTTGTTGCGGCGTTGCGGCCGTCCTTGCGCGTCATTGCCGCCAGACGGCGGCCGTCGCGGATAAACTCCAGCACGTTCTTGCGCACGGCGGCGTATTTCGGCAGTTCACCCGGCTTGAGCGTCTTGTCCCAGCCGGCGATCAATTCACTGAGGGCATCGGCGCGGGCGTCAACCTGCCGGGCGGCTGCGACGGCCTCGTCTTCGTCGTGCGCCATATAGACGCCGCGTCCGTCGAGGGCGGCGCCGGTCAGCTGCCGGTTCAGCCGCTCGCCGTTGAAAACATTCTGCGAGGTGTGGCGGTAGTCTTCGATGATGCGGCTGTAATCGGCCATGGTCTTCAGGCCGAGCCCCGTGATCGCTGCCGCCAGCAGGGCGAAGGCGCCGACAAGGCAGAGGATTTTCGCTTTAATGGTCATCAAGGGCACTGCGAGACGGACGAACAGGATCCATCCTATAGCGCAAGGGCGTTAACAAATCGGCCAATGGCCTTAATATCAAGGGACTTGCGCGTCGAAGGTGTCATGATGCCGGAGGGACGCGCGTTGTTTTTGTCGCTTACCCGTTGCGGACCTGACCGACAAAATCGGTGATTTGCTGGCGCAGGTGGCCCGACGATTGGACGAGGCGCGACGCGGTGTCGAGCGCCAGATTCGAGGCGTGGCCGGTTTCCTGGGTCGCTTCGGCCATGGCGTGGATGTGGCGGGCGACTTCGTCGGTTCCGGCGGCAGCCTCGTGGACGTTGCGCGCGATGTCGGCGGTGGCGGCGCCCTGCTGCTCCATATTGTCGGTAATCGCCTGGGCGATCTGGTTCATCTGGTCGATGGTGGTGCGGATGGCGTTGATCGACTCGACGGTGCCGGTCGTCGCCTGCTGGATCGTGCCGATATGGGCACCGATGTCCTGCGTCGCCTTCGCTGTCTGGGCGGCCAGGGTCTTGACCTCGGTGGCGACGACGGCGAAGCCCTTGCCGGCATCCCCGGCGCGGGCCGCTTCGATGGTGGCATTGAGCGCCAAAAGGTTGGTCTGCTGGGCGATGGCCTGGATGAGGGCGACGACCTCGCCGACCTTACCGGCGGCGGCTTCCAGTTCGCGGATGCGGGCGTCGGACAGGTTGGCCTGCTCAACTGCCTGCAGGGCGATGGCGCTCGAATGCTGCGCCTTGGTGGTGATTTCCAGGATCGAGCTCGACAGCTCTTCCGACGCGGCGGCGACGGTCCGGACATTGGCGGCGGCCTGTTCGGTGGCCGAGGCGATCGACGTCGTCTGGCCAGAGGTGCGCGAGGCAATAGTGTTGAGCGCTTCAGCGGAGCTTTTCATTTCGCCGGAGGCATCGGCGACCTCGCCGACGATCGAGCCGACGGCCTGCTCAAAATCGGCCGCGAGTGTCTTCATGACGTCCTGGCGGTGCTGCTCGGCGGCGGCCTGGCGGTGGATCTCGGCCTCCGACTCGGCGTGCGCCTTGGTGCGCAGGCCTTCGCGGAAGGTCATAACTGCCTTGCCGATCAGGCCGATTTCGTCGATGCGCTTCGCTTCGGGGACGTCGGCGTTGTGGTCGCCGCCGGCCATGCGGTCGAAGCTGCGTTTCAGGCTGTTGAGCGGCTGGCCGACCAGACTGTAAAGCACGAAGAAGACGAGGCCGGCCGCGACCAGGATGCAGACGAGCGACATGATCAGCATGAAGCGGTTATTGGCGTCGACCTGGGCGTTGAGCGTGGCGACGGGCACCTGGACGACCACGGCCCAGATATCCTTGGAACCGGCCGCGGCGATCGGCTGGGCCAGGTAGCGCCAGGCCTTGCCGTCGCGGCCCCGGGTGTCGATGGTGACGGTCTTGTTGCTGTCGATGGCCTTTTGGGCGGCCTCGGCGGTGCCGGCATCGACGGCCTTGACCGGCTTGCCCTGCGCGGCCTTGTCGGGATAGCTGACGGCCAGGCCGGTGTGCGAGATCAGGGCAACGAAGCCCGAGCCGAAAGGGTGGATGGCGTTGAGCTCGGTATTCAGCGAGCCGAGGTCGAGATCGACACCGGCGATACCGGCGAACTTGCCGTCGATCGTCAGGGGCCGCGTGAACGAGGTCAGCAGCACGTTCTTGCCGGCGATGGGATAGAGGTAGGGCTCGATGGCGACGTCGCGGTTCAGCGTTTTGGGCAGCTGATAATAGTCGCCGGGACCGGGCTTGTCGTAATCGAGATTGAGTTCGCGGATGACGCTGCCCGTGCCGCGGTTCCAGTACGGCACGAAACGGCCCGACGCGTCGTTGCCGGGCGTGCCGGCGAGTTCGGCGTCCTTGCCGTCGAGCGCATTGGGTTCCCACACCGTGTAGGTGCCGAGGATATCGGGGTGCTTTTCGACGATAGCCTTGAGCATGGCGTCGTGAGCGGCGCGATCGGTAATGCCGCTGGCCTTCATGGCCAGGGCCGCGGCGGCTATGTCGTCGGCGATGATGGCGGCCTTGCTGAGACGCGCGGCGACAACATCGGCTTCCTTTTCGGCGACATTTGCCTGCAGATCGCTGGTCTGGCCGTTCATGGCCTTGCTGCTGCCCTGAGACAGAAGGAAGGTGCCGGCGCCGAAGACGAGGGCTAGCGAGGCGGCGCTGATCAGGGCGATCTTGACCGGGAGGGAACGTGACAGCATGGGGCACCTGCGCGATACGCGAACGGAACTGGGCAACTTTGAGGCGAAGCGTCGCGCCAAAGCCTTAGGGAAGGGTTAAGGTTAATCGTGGAATTTCCCTGCATACGCTTGACTCAGCTGCGCCCTTCCGCCATAAGCCGCCCTTCATCGCTCTGGACCCTGGTCCGGGGCGTTTGATTTGTGCCGTTCGCGGCGCAGAAATACGGGTCATTCTGAGCTGCCGTTGCGATCGCAATCCACCATGTTGGCGGGTTGCCAGCCAGGGTAAAAATATAGGTTAGACTATGTCGAAGCGCCACAGCGCCAAGTACAAACTCGACCGCGTCATGGGTGAAAACCTGTGGGGCCGTCCCAAGTCCCCCGTCAACAAGCGCTCCTACGGCCCCGGCCAGCACGGCCAGCGCCGCAAGCAGAAGGTTTCGGACTTCGGTCTGCAACTGAAGGCAAAGCAGAAGCTGAAGGGTTACTACGGTAACATCACCGAAAAGCAATTCCTGCGCACCTACGAAGAAGCCGATCGCCGCAAGGGCAATACCTCGGAAAACCTGATCGCGCTGCTCGAGTCGCGCCTGGACGCCTTGGTCTACCGCGCCAAGTTCGTGCCGACCGTCTGGGCTGCCCGCCAGTTCGTCAACCACGGCCACGTCACGGTCAACGGCAAGCGCGTCAACATCCCTTCGTACCGCGTCAAGCCAGACGACGTCGTCGAAGTCCGTGAGCGTTCGCGCAACATGGCCCTCGTCCTCGAAGCCCTGCAGTCGCCGGAACGCGACGTGCCGGACTATATCGAGCTCGACGCCAAGGGCATGAAGGCCCGCTACATCCGCCTGCCGGAACTGTCGGAAGTGCCGTA
>FSTD01000326.1_pt1 | contig 10701 bp, 7 predicted proteins | sample 1637101 | NCBI WGS metagenome assembly FSTD01 (sample SAMEA3914816, study PRJEB12502) | metagenome | biome: forest; material: soil | place: USA | collected 2011-09-16 | depth 0.3 m | reverse complement strand
TTAACCGACTTCGGCCAGATCGGCGCCGCGGGTGACGATGCGGTAGCTATCCGGAGCGGACAGTAGGGCACGAACAAGGGCATTATTAAGGCCGTGTCCAGCGCGAATTCCTTCAAACCTGCCAATAATCGGCATGCCAAGGACGTACAGGTCACCGATAGCGTCGAGCGCCTTGTGACGGACGAATTCGTCTGTAAAGCGCAGGCCGCCTTCGTTCAGGATGACGTCGCCGTCGATGACGATGGCATTGTCGAGTGAACCGCCGCGCGCCAGCCCGGCAGCGCGCAGGGCTTCGACGCCTTGCAGGAAGCCGAACGTGCGGGCGGCCGCCAGTTCTTCACGGAACGACTGCTCCGTAACGACCAGGTCGACGGCCTGGTGGCCAATCGGGCTGCCCGGGAAGTCGATTTCAAACCGCACCTCGAAGCGATCGCACGGCACGAGCGTCGCGCTCTTGTCGTCTTCAAAGACTTCGATGCGCTTGAGAATTTCGATGACCGTCTGCGGCGTCGCCTGACGGCGGAAACCGGCCTGGTCGAGGATCTGCACGAAAGGCAGGGACGAGCCGTCCATGATCGGCACTTCCGGACCGTCCAGCTCGGCATAGACGTTGTCGACACCCAGTGCTGCAAAGGCCGCCATGACGTGCTCAATGGTCGAAACCGAAACGCCGGCGTCATTGGTGATGACAGTGCCAAGACGCGTTTGAGTGACGTAGTGGGCCAGGGCCGGTACGCGGTTGTCGCGGTCGGTGATGTCCGAGCGCACGAATACGACGCCCGTGCCGGCAGGCGCCGGACGCACAACCATGCGCACCGTCACACCCGTATGCAGGCCGATTCCGGCGATAATCGCCGCACGCGCCAGGGTCTGTTCGTTCTGATCCGTGACCATGTGAGTTAAATCCGCTCTGCCTCGCCCCCATTGGCTCAGGCAAAAAAAACGCGAGGACATTTCGGTCCTCGCGTTAACTTATATGGTTTCAGGCGCCCGATAACAAACGAACTCATATTTCGATTTGTAACGCTCAGGCTTAACGCAAATTAATTAGCGAGGCGCCTTAAGAAAGAAGGGATTTCAAGGTCATCCTCCGCTTCCATGGAGGGCTGCTCGACAGGACGTGTGGCCGGATTCAGCGCCGACTTGGCCGGCGCGGGCTGATAGCGGTCAGCCTCGTCGGCCGCAGCCTGCGTTTCTTCCGGCATCAGCGACGTAAATTCCTTTTGACGCTGCGGAAACAGGCCGCGCCAGAATGACTCGCGCCCCTCCTCTTCCGTGTTCAGGCGCGGCGGAGAGGCAACGGGACGTGACGCCTGGGCCTGAGGCTGAGCTTGGGGCTGAACAGGGGTGGCATAGGGGTTCGGACGGGTGATGGCCGGACGCGTGATCTGCGGCTCGGCGCGCGGCGTAACGATGACCGGCGAAGGCTCAACGACCGCTTCAGCTGTGTCTTCCACGGCCAATGGATCGACGATCTTGCTGATGACGCGCGGCTCTTCTGCGGCTGGCGCGGGCGTTGCGGCAACGGGCTGCGGCGCAGGGGCTGCGGTTTCAAACAGGCTCGAACGCGGCTGGACCGGGCTAGGTGCCATGCTCGGCGCCGGAGCCATGTTTAACGTCGGAGCCTGGGCGACGCGCTCAGCCGCCGGCGCAATCGGTGCCGCCGGTTGTGGTGCCGGCTGCTGGACAGGTTCGGGACGCTGATAGCCCATGCCGAAGGTTGGCGGCGGCGTCTTGTTGCCGATATTTGTCGTCATCGGCGTTTGCAGGGCAACACCGTCCATGCCGGTGGCAACGACGGAAACGCGCAGCTTGCCTTCCAGGTTCGGATCAAAAGCCGCGCCGAAGATGATATTGGCTTCCGGATCGACTTCCGACGAAATGGCGTTGGCCGCCTCATCGACTTCATGCAGCGTCATGTCGAGACCGCCGGTGACGTTGACCAGCACGGCCTTGGCGCCCTTCAGCGAGGTTTCGTCCAAAAGCGGGTTCTGGATGGCGTTTTGTGCGGCCAGGATGGCGCGGTCTTCGCCGGATGCTTCGCCTGTGCCCATCATCGCCTTGCCCATGTCGGACATGACCGAACGGACGTCGGCAAAATCGAGATTGATCAGGCCCGGCAGGACCATCAGGTCGGTGATCGAACGCACGCCGGCGTGCAGCACCTGGTCAGCCATGCCGAAGGCTTCGGCAAAGGTCGTCCGCTCGTTGGCGATGCGGAACAGGTTCTGATTCGGAATAACGATCAGCGTATCGACATAGCGCTGCAATTCCGCGATGCCGGCTTCGGCCAGGCGCATACGATGGCGGCCTTCGAAGGTGAAAGGCTTGGTAACGACGCCGACGGTCAGGATGCCGCGTTCGCGGGCACACTTGGCGATGATCGGTGCCGCGCCGGTGCCGGTGCCGCCGCCCATGCCAGCGGTGATGAAGACCATGTGCGCACCTTCGAGGTGCTCGGAAATTTCGGGAGAGGACTCCTCGGCGGCGGTCATGCCGACTTCGGGATGCGCGCCGGCCCCCAGGCCCATGGTGATGCCCACGCCCAACTGGATGCGCTGATCGGTACGCGAGAACTGCAGCTGCTGTGCATCGGTATTGGCGACGACGAACTCGACGCCCTCGAGGCCGGCCTCGATCATGTTGTTGACAGCGTTGCCCCCGGCCCCACCGACACCGAACACGACAATGCGCGGCTTCAACTCCATAGAGCGCGGCGCAGAAAGACTAATAGCCATGGCTCAGGATAACCTTTCCCAATCTTTCCCCAAAGAGTTCCAGCGGGGCGACAAAAGCGGATGTTCTCGTACACCCTATCTGGCCCTCTTACCAGATGTGCATGAGACATCAAATATGCTTAACGATTGGTTACCCGATAACTTGAGTCGGGCCGTTTTGAAGCCTTTTTGGTAATAAATTTTAAGATTGATTACCAAAGTGTGACTTTTGCTGACTCATAAGTGAGTCAGACGGGAAAGTTACGTCTTGACACCTTACGATTTCAACCGCATGCGGACAAATCACCTGCCCAGAAATTGCCGCAATCCATGGTATTATTTTACGCACCGTCTTTCAACCACGCCTGGCGGGCTGTGGCGGTTGGGTAAAAATTGTGTGTCAGGCCGGCGTGCCTCCACGCAAGCTTCCCGGAAGGCTGTCAGAGATTGCTTTTCAGCCAGTCGATGATGCGGCCGAAAAATCCGCCCTGCCCGCCCGAAGGCGCGTCCTTCGGACCGATCTTGGCGGTCATGATGCGCTTAACCTGTACGACATCACGCGGCCCGTAAAGGGTACGCAGAATGACGCCCGCCGTGGCGGCAAAGGACGGGCCAGCAGCGGCGTCACCGAGATGAGGCACGCGCATGGGGCGGCCAAGACGTACGGGGCGGTCAAAGACGCGGATAGCCAGTTCGCGCACGCCTGCCAGTTGCGACGCGCCGCCGGTCAGGACGATGCCTGCGCCGGGCTCGATCTGGACGCCGGATGCCTTGATCTTTTCACGCAGCAATTCGAAGGTTTCCTCGACGCGCGGCGCGATGATGCCCTTGAGGATCGAGCGCGGCACGATAATCGGCCCGCCGCCGCGGTCGTCGCCGCGCGGCGGCGCCTCAACCGTTTCGCGGTCCTCGTTGGCCGAAGCGATCGCCGAACCGTGCAGGGTCTTGATGCGTTCGGCGCCGGCCAGCGTCGTTGACAGGCCGCGCGCGATATCCGCCGTGACGTGGCTGCCGCCGACGTTCAGGCAATCGACGTGGATCAGCGTACCATTGGCAAAGATGGCCGCCGTGGTCGATGATGCCCCCATATCGATGCAGATACAGCCCAGGTCCTTCTCGTCTTCCTCAAGCGAGGCAACGGCCGCAGCCAGGGGGGCCGAGACGATCGCCTGCACCTCCAGGTGCGCCAGGCTGACGCATTGCTGGATATTGTTGAAGACGTTTTCGTCAATCGTGACGACCAGCAGTTCGAGGCCGAGATTGCGGCCGTTCAGCCCGCGCGGATCGCGCACGCCCGATTGATCGTCGACGCTCCAGGATACTGGCAACAGATGGATGGCACGGCGGTTGGGAAAGCGGACCTGCGCCAAGGCCGAGGCGATGGCGCGGTTGAGGTCGTCATCGGAGATTGGTTTGAGGCCCAAAGACACCTGGGCCGAGACGCGGTGCGACGCCGTCTGGGCGCCGGGGATGGTTACGCGCACGCCCTGGACCGAGACGTTGGCCATGGCTTCGGCGCGTTCGACGGCCTGGGCGATGGCCTGCGAAGCCGCTTCCATGTCGATGATCGCCCCGGCGCGGATTCCCTTGGACTGCACGTAACCGACGCCGGCAACGCGGATGCTCTGGTCGCTGGGCCTGGCGCCCTCCGGGCGCATGATGAAGCAGCCGATTTTCGACGCGCCGAGATCCAGCGACGCGATCAGGCCTGCGGCAACCACCGGGCGCACGGCGACATCGGCCATGGCCGACGGGCGTGGCGCAGCCGGAGATTTGGTTCCCTGGCTGCGGGTAGCGTGGAACTTGGCGTTTTGACGATCTTCGAAGCGGGACATGGGCAGACTTGAGGAGGAAGACGGAAACGGGCGGGATATCTAGAGCGGGGCGGAGGATCCGTGCGCTTCAAGCGGAACCACTTGCAACGCATTGGGGTCGAGGAGATCGATTTCGGCAAAACCCTGGTCGAGCACGCGGCGTTGCGCGATCAGCCCGTCGAGGCGGGCCAGGGCCTGGTCCTGGTTGAGGGCGGGAAGCTTGATGATGGCGCCGTTCTTCAGGTGGATGTCCCAGCGCCGCGTATCGACGCGCACCAGGGCGTAGGTCTTCTGCATCAGGGCCGGACGGGCGTTCATCAGCTCCATAATACCGGCTGCCGATTCATTGGCGCCCTCGCCGACAACGAGCGGCAGGCTGAGAAAGTTGGTGGCGCGCGCCTCCGGTATGACCTGGCCCTGATCGTCGATGACCGAGTCCTTGCCCTTGTACTGCCACACTGCCAGGCGCGGACGCTCAACGACGGTAATGACGAGAAGACCCGGGAATTGGCGGCGGACTGAGGCTTGCTTGACCCAACCGACGTTCTCGATCGACTTCTGCACCTCGGTCAGGTTCATCAGGGCAATCGGCTGGCCGCGGCGCAGCGACAACGCCTTCTTGATATCTGGGGCAGCTGCGTCGGAGACGCCTTCAAGCTGGACATTTTGCAAATTGACGCCGACACCGGCAATCCGCGCGTCGGCGAAATCGACGACGAATTGACTGAGCGTTTGGGCCCGGTTGCCGGTCATGAGAATGACGCTGATCAGGCCGACGATGATAATGACGGCAAACCAGGCGGTCACTTCATTGGGCACGGCTATGGAGCCGATGACGCGGTATTTGCCGCCGGGGGCGCCTGCCTTGCGCGCACCACCGCGCGGCTTCGGAGCTGCTTTCGCAGCGGCCTTCGGCGCTTCGGCTTGTCTGGGTGCTTGTCGTCTGCCTCCACGTACGACAGCCGGCATAGGCGTTCTCCACGATCACTATCTGACACTACTGTTTTCGAGGCCTCGTCTTTGACGAAACCAAACAGGGCGTCGCGGAACCGCGGCACGCCGCTCATATCAAAAGCGGCGGACGTCGCGCATCCATGAGACCCTGAAAGCTAGGTCTCCATAAAAGCCCGAACGTCCTTAACAATGTCATAACGAAATGCGATTCGTGTAAGACTTTGGCAACCTCATACCTTATGCGAGGATGATTCTCCGGCACGAAGCATGCGTTCAAGCCCTGACGACCTCCGCGGCGAAACAGCCATATTTGGCAAAATGCACTTGCAGGCAGGCGACATCGTCCCGCTGCAGCAATTGCTCGAACGTATCGCCGGCCTGCGCGCTGTCGACCAGTTCGGCCGTGCGCAGCATTCCGGACGTGTCAAACGCGCGGACGGACAGGACCGTGGGCAGCTGAAAGACTTCGGGCAGTTCACCGACCGCCAGCTGCGCGGTTTCGGCCCCCTCCAATACGTAGATAGCATGGCTGGCGTGGAAGGGCGTATCGGCCGGCTGGTGGACGTGGTTGAGCAACAGGACGCGTTCACCCGGCTCGGCATGACGCAGGGACACGCGGCAGGGAAACCCAGGCTTCTTGTCGGCGATATCGGCGACAACGCCGCGCGTGGCGAGAACATCATCGGCCAGGCCGTAAAGCGGGCGGAAGGCGTCGGCTTGAAGGGGAAGGACTTGAAACATTTCGGTTCTCCAGTTGATGGAAACCTTATGCCCCGTAAGTGACTGCGGTGCGCTTCGCTTCTTGCGATGGAATTCGAGAAATCCGCCAAAACGAAAAACGGGCGGGGTTTCCCCCCGCCCGCCTTGTCATTATTGTTCAAGCGATGGCTTACACCGTCGCCGGCACAGCGCTCTCGGCAACTTCGGTTTCCGGCACTGCCAGGTTCGAGCTCAGCTCGATCGATACGCCGGTATCTTCGTCGCGCGTGATTTCCTCGCCATTCAGAATCTTGGCGATTTCATCTCCGCTCAGGGTTTCGAGATCGAGCAGGGTCTTGGCCAGGCGATGCAGACCGTCGAGGTTTTCGACCAGGATGCGCTTGGCCTCGTCGTGGCCCGTCTGCACGAGGCGGCGGACCTCATCATCGATCTTCTGGGCGGTCGATTCCGAGACGTCGCGGCCGAGGGCGCCATATTCGTCCTCACCCATCTTGTAGTTGACGTAGCCCAGCTCGTCGGAATAGCCCCACCGCGTCACCATCGCCTTCGCAAGGCGCGTGGCCTGCTGGATGTCCGACGATGCGCCCGACGTGACCTTGTCCTTGCCGAAGATGATCTCCTCGGCAACACGGCCGCCCATCAGGATCGCCAATTCCGACGTCATTTGGGTGAAGTTCTTCGAATAGCGGTCACCTTCCGGCAATTGCATGACCATGCCGAGTGCACGGCCGCGCGGGATGATCGTCGCCTTGTGGATCGGATCCGCCTCCGGCACCTTCAGCGCGACGATGGCATGGCCGCCTTCGTGATAGGCCGTATTCTTCTTTTCGTCTTCGCTCATGGCCATCGATTTGCGCTCGGCGCCCATCATAACCTTGTCCTTGGCGTCCTCGAAATCGCGCATGGTGACCAGCTTGCGGTCCTTGCGCGCCGCCATCAGGGCAGCCTCATTGACGAGGTTGGCGAGGTCGGCGCCGGAGAAGCCCGGCGTGCCGCGCGCGATTACCTTGACGTTGACGTCGACGGCCAACGGCACCTGCTTCATATGTACGCGCAGGATAGCTTCGCGGCCGACCAGATCAGGATTCGGCACGGTGACCTGGCGATCGAAACGGCCGGGACGCAACAGCGCGGTGTCAAGCACGTCCGGCCGGTTGGTGGCGGCGATCATGATGATGCCCTCATTGGCCTCGAAGCCGTCCATCTCGACCAGCAACTGGTTGAGCGTCTGTTCGCGTTCGTCGTTACCGCCGCCGTGGCCGGCACCGCGATGGCGGCCGACGGCGTCGATTTCGTCGATGAAGATGATGCACGGCGCGTTCTTCTTCGCCTGGTCGAACATGTCGCGGACGCGGCTGGCGCCGACGCCGACGAACATTTCGACGAAGTCCGAACCCGAGATCGAGAAGAACGGCACGCCAGCTTCGCCGGCAACAGCCCGCGCCAACAGCGTCTTACCGGTACCCGGAGGGCCGACCAGCAGGGCGCCCTTGGGAATCTTGCCGCCCAGCTTCTGGAACTTCGACGGATCCTTCAGAAAGTCGACGACTTCCTGCAATTCTTCCTTGGCTTCATCGACGCCGGCGACGTCGGTAAACATGACCCGGTTCTTATGCTCGGTCAGCAGGCGGGCTTTTGATTTGCCGAAACCCATGGCGCCGCGGCCACCGCCCTGCATCTGGCGCATAAAGAAGATCCAGATGCCGATGATCAGGACGACCGGCAGCAGGGTCGAGATGATGCTCATCAGCAGGGAGGCGCGGCTCGACTGGTAGCCTGTCTTGATATTCTGCGCATCCAGCGCGTTGTCGAGCGCGGCGTGATAAGGATAGGGAACGGTCGTCTTGAACTTCGTCTTGCCATCAACATACGTGCCCGTGGCTTCGTCGTTGTGGATCGATATATCCTTGATCTGATTGGCCTTCAGCTTGGTCATTAAGTCGGAATAGATCAGCTCCTGCGGCGCAGCGCCGCCCAAAGACCCGGCCATCTTGGTGTTCGTCATAAGCACATAGACCCCGATCAACAGGGCCAGAACGACGCCAATGATCGCGACGGAACGCATATTCATGCCAGCTTCTATCCTCAAAGCGGGAGGGCGTCATGCGCCGCTCCGGTTAGTTCATTTCGTCAAAAGCATATAGGGAGCGTCGCTCCATTTTGCTACTGGGCTTTTTCATGGGCGGCACAAAGGTCGCTTTCGCAGGCGAATGCTCCCGATGCAGCCAGAAACCGATACAGCACCCAACTGAAACAAAAAATGCCTTTATAGGGTGATTGCGTTAAGGACGGGTTGGCAAGCAACAGTTTCTTTTGCTTGCCATTTTCCGCGACTGGCAAGACCGTGCGCAAGGCCGCGGGCAGGCTTTGCAGCGCGGCGCGATCGGCATCGGACAGGCCTGAGCGCACCTCACCTGACGATCGCAACACGGTTGCTGTATTTGTCTGCACGACAAACCGGCCATCCCAGACCTTTTCAACCCCCGGCGCCAGATGCATCGGCGTCGATCCACGGCGTGTCAGTTCTCCGGCCTCGCGAACGATTTCAATCCGCCCGCCCTGACGCCGGACCCGCGCGCCGCAAAGCGTTTGCGCGTCTTCCGAAGCGAGATTCGCGAGCAGGCGTTCAACACTGTCGCTGCGCGGCAACTTGTTGCCACCGCCGGCGGAGACAACGGCCGCTGCCAGCCGCTTCCTCGCCATGGCGATCGGCCATGCGTTGAACGCTGCTGCATCAAAAACGATCATGCCATGCGTCCCCAGCGTGTCGGCGTCCAGCAGCAATTCCGGCAGATCGCCTCCCATCCACGACATTGGTTGTAAGTACAGAGACAACCGGAACCTTACCATGTCCTCGGGCTCCCTGTCCTGCCGGACTCTGGCGCGGTGTGAGTTGCGATCGCCGTTGGCCGGATCGTCAATCCAGTTCACGCCCCTCGCGGTCAGGAAACTACGAAGATCACCTCGGCGCTTGCCAAGAAAGGGACGGAACAGAAACACCCCCCTGCCGTCGGGCCAGGCCGGTGACGGCGCCCACATGGCCGGCGTGGCGACATTTGACCCTTCCTCGGCCATGGCCTGCGCTTCAAATATGTCGTCTTCCGTGTGGGCGAGGCACAGGACGCGTATTCCTTTTTGGCGCGCGGCGTCGGCCAGCAGGGCGTGTCGCGCGGCTCGTGCAGCTGCCGACAGACCGGTTTTGGGCTTATCTCCAATCCATTTAAGCGCCGTGAAGTGGGCATCTACGGCCTCGGCATGGGCGGCAACGGAAGCCGTCCACTGGCCGCTGGCGGGATTGAGCCCATGATCGACGCATAGAACTTCGAGCGGGCGCTTACCCCACAATGCCAACGCATACAAAAGTGCGACGGAATCGCCGCCGCCGGAGACGGCAACGCCGACCGGATGGTCGGCGGGTCCGTCGAGATAGCTGTCGAAAATCCTGAAGGCGCGATCGATATTCGGACCGACGACGCTTAGGCCGGACACTTCGCCCGGACCTTGAGGCTCTTGGCGAGGGCCTTGGAGTCCGTCGTCGCCATCTTGGCGTAAACCTTGTCGAACTGGCCCAAGGCGGCGCAGGCCTCGGTCGGACGGTTGGAGTCGACCAGCGCAGCCGCCAGCTTCACCGTTGCTTCCGGTGCCCAGGAGGCCTTCGGCCAACCCTTGAGCGCGGTAGCGTAGGCGGCGATGGCGCCTTGCGTATCCTGTTTCATGGCACGAATCTGGCCAAGGCGGAACCAGGCCTCCGGCAGTTGCGACGCTTCCGGCCAGGTGGTGGTGAAGGCCTCGAAAGCGCGGGCCGCATCATCGATCTGACCCGAGGTCATCATATTGAAGGCGCGCTCGAAATCGCTTTGCGCATCACCGGTCGACGGCGGCGGCGGCGGCGGCGGCGCCAGCATGGCGTCGATATCCTTGATATGGGCGTCGTGCAGGTCGACCCGCCGCGTCAGGGTGTCGACGCGGGCCAGGAGGGCATCGACCTGCGACTGCAGGACCTGGTTCTGGTGTTGGGCGTCTTCCAGTTGTCCGGTCAGGCGCGTAACCGTCACGCTGTGTTCATCGACCTTGCGCGACAGGGTATCGACGGTCGCCTGCAGCGCCACGACCTCGGGGTCGGGCTCGATCAGGATCGGCGGATTGGGTTTGTTTTCCATGCGCGCGATGGTGCGCTCGAGCTTGCGGATATTGCGATCCATCTTCTGCAGCCGCTTGGCGTCCCACACCGTACTGTCGGTCGGTTTCTGGTTGGGATCGTCCTTGTCGTCGTCGTCACTGAACAGCTGCGCGTGCGCCGTTACAGGGGCAAAGGTCACGACCGTGCTTGCGCCGAGCGCAAGGATCATGGCAAGCCCCGACAAACCGAGGGCGGCCTTCGCACGCACGCCGTACCTCAAGACCCGCTTCGTCATAACCCGATGCTCTGTCATAAGACCCTTTTCCCCGCCCTTTACCGATACTCTACAAAAGCGCCCGCGCCGCCCGGCGTCAAG
>FSTD01000260.1_pt1 | contig 10708 bp, 9 predicted proteins | sample 1637101 | NCBI WGS metagenome assembly FSTD01 (sample SAMEA3914816, study PRJEB12502) | metagenome | biome: forest; material: soil | place: USA | collected 2011-09-16 | depth 0.3 m | reverse complement strand
TCGCTTGAAGCGCGGATGGCGCCGGGCCATTCGCCGGACCGTTCAGCCGCAAAGTACTTGTCATATGCGCTCCCACCGACTGAAAGCCCTCCTTCTTGCTTGCTCCTGCCTGTCCCTCATCGTCTACTGCGGCGTAGCAGAGGCCCAGGACGCCAAACCCAGTGAAGCCGCTCCAACAGGCGACACTGCCAACCAGAACCAGGTCATCCGCTACGAGCCTGACTTCTTCAAACAATTCCAGGTGACCAGTGCCCTGGACATGGTCTTCTCCATACCGGGCTTCACCTTCTCGACAGGCCAGCAGGTTCGCGGCTTTGCCGGCGCGGCGGGCAACGTCCTGATCGACGGCCAGCGGCCGGCCAGCAAGAACGGACTCGATGGCACCCTCAACAATATCAGCGCGGCCCAGGTTGATCACATCGAGCTGATCGTCGGTGGCGCACCCGGCATCGACATGCAGGGCTACGGCAAGGTCGTCAACGTCGTCCGCAAGTCCGGCGGCAAGGCGACCATCAGCTTCGGCGGCAACGTCAAGTTCTTCGCCGGCGACCCAAAGCCGGCTGCCTTCTTTTCCTACAGCAAGAATGCCGGCGGCATCAGCACGGATTTTTACACCGAAGCCTTCGGCTTCAACGATAACGGCGTGATCAACACGAAGCGTTATACCTATACGCCGGACTTCTCCGATCCGACGCCGGACTACATGTATATCCAGCAAAAAGGCGGCGGAGTCGGCAACCAGATCAAGCTTGATCATTCGCGCCCGCTGCTGGGCGGCAAGCTGTCGATCAACAGCAATTACAACCCGATCTATTACGACTTCGACGCGCTCTATGGCGGCGGTCCGAACGACGGCGTCGAGCATCTCGATTACAAGGAAGTTCAGAGCGAACTGGGTCTGCAATACGAGCGCAAGCTGAGCAAGAACTGGTCGCTCGATCTCAATGCCCTGCGCCGGCACGACCGGGAAAGCCAGGACGACGTCTATACCGATCCGTCGGGCATCTCGGATTACACATCTCTCGCCTTAACAGACGAACACATCCTGTCTGCCAAGCTAAGCTGGCAAGTGACCCCAAAGCTCAGCATCAAGTTCGGTGGCGAGAACGCCTATAACAGCCTAAACAATACCTCGTTGTTCGTTCAGGGAAGTCCAACGCCTCCGACCGAAATTGTTACGGTAGAAGAAGACCGCAACGAATACTTCGTCGTCTCCAACTGGCAGGCCACGTCCAAGATCAATGTTGAGGCGGCGATGCGTGTCGAGACATCGACGATTTCGGTCAAGCAGGACAATCGCTCCCAGTCCTTCGTCTACCCCAAGCCGAAGGTGCAGGTCGTCTGGTCGCCTACCGACAAGTTCAAGATCACCGGCCGCGTCGAACGCGTCCTGGGCCAGCTGCGCTTCGGCGATTTCGCCAGGTCCGTCAATCTGCAAACCACCGTCGTCACAGCCGGTAACACGACCATCGTGCCGCAGAAGCAATGGCAGAACGCGCTGACGTTCGACTACAGCTTCTGGGATAAGGGATCGCTGAGCCTGACCGTCGAGCACGACGATATCCAGGACGTTCTTGACCACCTGGCGATCGTGACGACCGCGGGAACCTTCGACGCCCGCGGTAATATCGGTGATGGGACCAGCGACTCCATTAATGCGTCACTGAACCTTCCTCTCGACAAGCTGTACATGAAGGGCGGCACGCTCAAGATTGATTATACAAAGCGCAGCACGCACGTCATCGACCCCGTCACCCACGTCGACCGCGTCATCTCCGGTCAGAACCCGGACGACTACGTCATCAACCTCAGCCAGAACCTGCCCAAGCACAATCTGAGCTGGGGGCTCGAAATCGACAGCCTCAACAATTCCTACCAGTACAATGCCCGCGAAATGTACCGCTACAAGTCGGCGCCGTGGATATCGCTGTCGGCCGAGTACAAGACCAAGGACGATCTGACCTACGGCATCATCTTCCAAAACCCGTTGCGCCGCCGCGACCAGTACACGCGTTCGACCTGGTCGGGCTTGCGCGACCAAAGTCCGATGGTGCAGCAGGAATACGACGTGTCGTTCATGAAGCCATGGGTAATCCTGCGGATACGCAAGGAACTGCACTAGACTTATGGGGTGTGGGGGCCATGCCCCCATGTCTTGACCTACTCAATAAAAAGGCCCGTCCTTTTTGGACGGGCCTTTTTATTGAGTAAAGAGAAGTTGCGGGGTCAAGGACCCTACACCCCCAGGTTTAATGCGCTTCGGTCGTGGCAGGATCGACAGGACGCGTGTCATTGGCCCCGTGTGCCCAGCCCTTGACCAGGAACGACAGCAGGAACAGTCCAACACCGAAGGCGATAACCACCCAGCCGATCGTGTTGAAAACCGCCAGGGTCTTGCTCAGCGATTCCGCCGGGTCGACCACATTTCCACCGATCGTCAATGCCGCCGTACTCTCGGTGATCTTGCCCCCGAAGAACTGTGCCCAAGACAGACCGGTAAACCACAAGGCCATCATCGTCGAGATAACCGCGGGCGGCGACAGTTTGGTCTGCTGCGACAGGCCGACCGGTGACAGCAGCATTTCGCCGACCACCGTGAAGAAGTAGTTCAGCACCAGGAACACCAGCGGCAAGCGGAAGACGCTGTTGTGCAACGGCGCGGCCCAAACGAGAATCATCAGGCCAAGCCCCGTTCCGACGATACCGAAAGCGAACTTCTTGACCGGATCCGGATCCTTGCCGCGATTGCCGAGGAAGGTGAACAGCGCCGCGAAGATCGGCGCCAGGATCAGAATAAAGGCCGCACTGAACAAGGTGCTAGATTGCGCCGCCGTCAGACCGGTATCGATCCAGGTTGCGCCCACAGGCAAACCGCCCATTCCTGCCAGCTGCGCCGACGACCCGAAGACGAAATTACCAAGTTTCAATGGCGCAGCCAGAACCTGAAGATTGATATTGCGGTCGGTAAACAGGCTGAGCGCCGATCCCGCCAGTTCCTCAAGCGTGAAGAAGACGATCGAAGCGACGCTCAACAGCAACGCCAGGGCGATACGGAAATTCTCGGCGCGAGTAAACTTCGTGACCATGTTGTAGGCAACATAGCCCAGCATGATCAGCGACAGGACGCACAGAACGATAAAGACGAGATCGTTCTTCTGCACCAGGAAGTAGACACCCGGTATGCCCAGAAGCGCCACGAGATAGATCAGGTTTTCCTTGGTAATGACGTTGGCGACCTTGGACTTGATGTTCTCGACATTCGAAGCCTCGCCCTTGCCCAGCAGCCACGGCTTGCCGACAATGAACAGGATCAGGCCCGCCAGCATGCCGACACCGGCCGCGCCGAAGCCCGCCCACCAGCCGACGGAACTGCCGAGCCAGCCGCACAGGATCGCCGCCCAGAACGAGCCGAGGTTGATGCCGAAATAATAGAGCTGGAAGCCGGCGTCACGGCGCGGATCGTGCTCCTTGTACAGCTGTCCCACCAGGGTCGACATGTTGGGCTTGAGGAATCCCACGCCCATGATGATCAGCGACACCGACAGATAGAAGGCGTTTTCCGCCCAGGGCGTGACCACCTTGCGGTCAGTCGTGTAGCTGCCCTTGGCCAGATTGGCCGGAATAGCTGCATCCTTCGGCAGGTTCTCGATCACCAGACCTTCGCTGCCGTCGGAATGATAATTGTAAAGCCCGTCGCCGAGCTTCAGTTGCGACTTTCCACCGTTATCGCCAACAAATTCATAGGTTTGACCGCCATAATGCAGGATCTGCTGCGCCGGCTTGCCCTCGAACGCCATGCCGAAGTGGCCGAGCACCAGCAGGATGGCGCCGAAAATAACCGCCCGGCGCGTCCCGATCCAACGGTCGGCAATGAGCCCGCCGACCAGCGGCATGAGATAGATCAGCGTGGCGTAGGAGGCGTATTGCTGCCCGGCGTGCTGGTCGGTGAACAGGAACTGCTTGGTGAGATAATAGATCAATAGCCCGCGCATGCCGTAATAAGAAAAGCGCTCCCACATTTCGGCAAAGAAGCAGACAATCAGGCCTTTCGGGTGATTGCGCATCTGCAGGAACACGGGGATTCCGGTCAGGATCGTGATGACGACCCCGGCAAGGATGACGATGTTGAGCATTACAGGTCTCGCAAAGGGGGGCAGCGCCGCCTTTTAAGGCGACGCCTTTCCTGCGACAAGACCAGCAATTCAGCCGTTTGGCAAGCAACCATCTGTGTTGCAGTTGCGAATGAAACCGTTTTATTTCCGACCCTTCGCCTGCCGCGAGAGGGTCCTCAAACCTAGTATGCTTCCTGCTCGTAAAGCTTGCGGATATCGCCCTGCCAGACGCCGTTGTATTTCTCGAGCAACCGGTCGGCCGGCGTCAGCCCCGAGTCGGCGATCTCGAACAGTTCGCTTAGGTAACCGCTCTCGTCGATCATGCCGCCGGACAGCTGATTGCGCGCTTTCAGGCCTGACCTGGCGATATTGAGCACGTCCATCGCCCAGTCCTTGACCGGACGGCCGGCGATATCGCCCTTCAGGCCCGTCCGCGCCGCCATGGCGCGCAGGGTATTGTGATCGGCATTGGTCCACCCCTTGACCAAATCCCAGGCCGCTTCCAGCGCCGTCTGATCGTAGAGCAAACCCGCCCACAGGGCCGGCAAGGCGCACAGGCGGCTCCATGGACCGGCGTCGGCGCCGCGCATTTCGAGATACTTCTTCAGCCGCACTTCGGGGAACAGCGTCGTCAGGTGATCGGCCCAGTCGGTCATAGTCGGCCGATGGCCCGGATAGGCGGGCAGCTCACCGCGCATATAGGCTTTGAAGTCCTGCCCGGACGCATCGATATAGCCGTCGCGATAGACGAAGTACATCGGCACATCGAGCGCATATTTCGCATAGCGCTCAAAGCCGAAACCGTCCTCGAAGACGAAGTCGAGCATGCCGGTCCGGTCCGGATCCGTGTCGGTCCACACATTGGCGCGCGCCGACAGAAAGCCGTTCGGCTTGCCCTCGGTGAAGGGCGAGTTGGCAAACAGGGCCGTGGCGAGCGGCTGCAAAGCCAGCGACACTCGGAACTTCAGCACCATGTCGGCTTCGGATTCGTAGTCGAGATTGGCTTGCACGGTACAGGTGCGCAGCATCATGTCGAGCCCGAGATTGCCGACCTTCGGCATATAGCTGCGCATGATGTTATAACGGCCCTTGGGCATGACCGGCGTCTCTTCGCGCGTCCAAAGAGGCGAAAACCCGACGCCGACAAAACCGAGGCCGATTTCAGACGCGACAGCCCTCACCTCCTCGAGATGCTGGCCGGTTTCATCGCAGATATCGTGGATGGTCAGCAGCGGCGCGCCCGACAGCTCGAACTGCCCGCCAGGCTCCAGCGACACCGAAGCGCCGTTGCGGCTGAGCGCGATCAGCTTGTCCTTTTCCATGACGGGCTGCCAGCCGAAGCGCTGCATGCCCTTGAGCATGGCCTCGATGCCGTCCGGGCCGTCATAGGCCGGCCGCTTCAGTGTATCGAGATGAAAGGCGAATTTCTCGTGCTCGGCGCCGATGCGCCACTTGTCGCGCGGTTTGCACCCGGACTCGAAATAACCGACCAGATCTTCGAAGGACCGAACAGGCTCCGCATCAGAATTATACGCCATTCGTTTCAGTCCCTGTTACAGTCTAACCCGGCGCTTATATGGGCTGCTCCCGTCAGACGCACAAGTCAGCAAAACTAATTATATGCGGCTACGCAATTTATCCTGCGGCACCCTGTGATTGCCAATCGCCAGCGGCCGCCTGATAAAGCGTCAGCGCGCTGATGGCAGCGGTATCAGCCCGTAGAATGCGCGGGCCGAGATTGACCGGATGCACATTCGGCAAGGCGCGCAGCGCCTGGCGCTCCCCATCGTCAAACCCGCCCTCGGGTCCAACCAGAATAGCCGACAGCGACGTGTCCGCCCCCCCAATCGCCTTCAGCATAGGCAAGGTCTGCCGGTCGGTTTCGTGCGTCGAGTCTTCATCGCCAAAAAACACCGCGCTGTAACGCAGATCCGTCAGCAGCTTTTCGAGCTTCACCGGCGGCAATACCTCCGGCACGTCCAGCCGCTCGGTCTGTTCGGCGGCCTCCTGCGCGATCAGCCGCAAGCGATCGACATTGGTGTGATCGGCGTTCGATCGTCGCGTAATCAATAGTTGAATTTTACTGGCGCCGAGCTCCGTCGCTTTCTCAATGATCGTCTCGAGGCGATTGCGTTTGACAAGCGCGATCAGCAGGACCGGCCCCTGCTCTGTCGTCTGAGCACGCGTCTGCTCAACGAGTTCGATACGAACGGCCTTCTTGCCGGCTTCGGCAATGCGCGCCAGCCATTCGCCATCGCGGCCATTGAACACCGCGATCTCGTCGCCGGCGCCCTTGCGCATGACGGCCGCCAGATAGCGCCCCTGCTCGGGCGGCAGGACGAGGCCAAGGCCAGTCGTGAAATCGGGGGCGTCGGAGAGGTAAAGCCTGATCATGGCGCGTTTTACGTCCGCGTTTGCGGTAACTCAAGCTTGACTTGAACGCCGCAGCAGTTTGTCATCAGGCGATTGGCGGAGAGAGCGATGAAGAACCACGACACACCGGAAAAGAGCTACGACCTCGAGCGGCTGATTTTCTTCTCCGACGGCGTCTTTGCGATCGCGATCACACTGCTGGCGATCGAACTGCATCCGCCCGAAGGCTGGGATCATACCTTCGCCAGCCTGGTCAATTACCTCGGCGCGCACGTCATCTTCTACCTGATCAGCTTCATGGCAATCGGCGCCTTCTGGATGTCTCACCGCCTGATGTTCCGATACGTCGTCAAGTTCAGCGAGACAGCCTCATGGATCAATCTCCTCTTTCTCGCCGCGGTCGGCCTGACGCCCTTGGCCAACATGCTGCTCGGCACGGGCAGCCTTACCCTGGATGTCATCTGGATCTATGTCGGCCTGATGAGTGTGATCTCGCTGATAGGCGGTGCGCAGGGGGCCTACCTTACCTTGATCTCGAAGACGATTGATCCGCGCATTACAACCGGCTTCAAACTGGCCACGCTTTTCCGTCTCAGCATCATGCCGCCGGCCATGTGTGCCTCATCCCTTTGGGTAGGCATCCATTTCGGCCAATGGCAGGCTGCGCTGTTTGCGGCCGCGATCATCCTCCTGTCGAGCCGTATGCGCTTCAAGGCTTTCAAGGAAGAGGCTGTCGAGACACCTATGGCTTGAGCCTTGCCGCGATAAACGCATCGACTTGCGCCGTATAATCGCCCGGCAGACCGAGATTGGCATTGACCTCCATGTGCGTCAGATCCTGCGGCACGACGGGCGCCTCCATCCCGGCCGCCTTCAGCTTTTCCGCAAAAGCCTTTGATTTATCACAGGAATGGTCAGGGCGCTTGAGCGAGCAGACAAGCATCATCGGCACGGCATCCGGCTTTATTTGCATCGCAGGTGACAGCCTGGCCCAGTAGGCCGGGTCCGTGCCGAAAGCATCGTCGTAGAGCTTGGGATGCTTGCCTTGCATCACGTAGGCGACGTCGTAGGCCGCGCTGTCGAGGACGACCGTTCCCCGCCACTTGCTGCCCACCCGCGATGGATCCGCCGACAGCAGAGCCACCAGGTGCGCCCCAGCCGAATGTCCCATCAGAATGACCTTGCCGCCATCGCCGCCCCACTCGGCTGCGTGGCTTTCGACGTAGCTGACGGCGGTGGCGACATCCTGCGCCTGCACATCGACCTGGGCGTCGGGCAGCATGCGATAATTGACGCTCACCAGGACAAAGCCCTGCGGCAGCCAATGTTTCAACTTGTTTTCAACCACGCCGCGCGACGTCTTGTCGCCGATGCGCCAGCCGCCGCCGTGAACCATGACGATGACTGGCGCGCTCTGGGCATGCGGCGGCGTATAGATATCGAGACTCTGGGCGGCAGAGCTGCCATAGGACACTGTAGTCCGTGTCGCCCCGGCAACGAATTGTGCGGGATCGACAGCGTCTCCGACCGATTTTTCCTTCATGCGCTCAATCAACCTCGCGCGCAAAGGCCCGGCGCCAGACAGAACAGGCGCGGCCGCCAGGGCCAGGGCGAGAAACGAAACAGCAAACCTGCGCAGGGTCATGGAGCACCTCGTGAACGGACAGGACTTATACGCTGCCCAACGCCCGGACCGTCGTCAACACATGATCATGTTAATGGCAAAGCAGACCGGCGTATTGACCAGCAGGATCAGTCCGAATGCGAAGACAAATGCCCCGGCCCACGACTGGCTGAATGGCTTGGTCTTGGGGCCTGAGAAGTAGACAAGGCACATTATCAGCGCCAGAATGAAATTGATCGGCAGCAGCCAGAACGCCGCCAGGAAATTCATGACAGCAGCCGGCGTGCCATAGCTACACTCGCCGTCCACAGTAAAACCGTAGACCGTCGCGGCCATAAGAAGCAGCGCATCAATCGCGATGACGATCCAAAACGGTGTGGGCTTCATGTCAATGCGTCAGCCGCTGGCTCAGCCAGCCTGTTGCCATGCAGGCCGGGAAGGACATCAATACCAACAGCCCCCAATTCAGCCACCAGGCCGCCGCAAAGCGCTGCATCCGAGGGGTAAAGCTGATGACTGCGCAGACGACAAGGTCACCGACGATCAGAAAGAGGTTGTAAACGCCGGCCCCGAGGAGCTCGAGACCCTGCAGCGATTTGAATGCGAATGGCAGGTAGATCAGCAGCAGCGCCACCACATTGCCGGCCAGCACCAGAAAGAACGTCGTCTTCGTTTTCATCGGAAGGCCCCTATGGCCGCAAAACACGAAGGAATGGCGATCATCAACGCGCCGGCAAAGCCGATCATGAAGGCCTGCATAAAACGATCCGCCACTTTTCCAGCCGAGGGATTGGTGAATTGCAGAACGAACATGGCGAATAAGCTCAGCATACCCAGCCCCAGATTGGTCAGGGGCATGATTATCGCCACGGCGAAACCAAACGTCTGCAGGCCCGTTCCTCCGGCTGCTGCACCCGACCACAGTGCGATACCAAGCACCAGAACCAAGTTAAGGCCGAGTACGGTTCGCCACGGCAAGCCCTTCATCGCACGGCCTCCATCAGCTTCGCTTCGATCACCGGATCACGATAAAACAGATTCATGGTATCGAACGGAATGATCCTCCCGTCCTTGTGGACAATATGGACGCACGCTTTCTTGACCCCGCGCACATCGAAGTCGTGGGCGTCGTAGAACTTCATGACGATAACGCGGAACAGGTTGGAATAGGTGAGCCCCGCATAGGCGCCCGCGGTATCGATCTGCGGCAGGCAGCACATGATGTCGGCAATCGTATCGGTACAGTCCTGCGGCGAGTTGCCAGTCGAGAACAGCTTGATAAGCTTGGCGTGAACCTCAGGCATGGTCTCAAAATTGACCGTGTTGCGCGACGTCGACAGCAATTCCTCCGGCGAGAAATGGCGCGTCAATGGTATGGTCTCGTCACCAAGCTTCAGGGCATACCCCATCATGATCGCGTCCGGATGACACGGAACGGGGACAAGGTCTTCGGGTGCAAAAATATCCGATTGATCGATGATCGCCTGACGCACCTCCGACAGGGTGATGCGATCCGTCGCCGGGTCGAAGTGTTCTGTGCGCCCCGCCGCCTGTGTCGGCTGGAAGGTTACGCCGCGCACGCATCTTTGTTCGCGCGCAAAGCTCAAAATCCTGCCGATTTCGTGGTCGTTCAGGCCCTTTTGCAGCGTCACAACTAAAGTCGTTGAGATATTGAATTCGTTGAGATAATCGATCGCTTGCTGACGAACCGCCGTCATGTCTTCGCCACGCAGTGAAATCAACGCTTCCGGCTCGAACGAGTCGAACTGCAGATAAACCTCAATACCTGGCATATAGCCCGCCAGGCGTTCGACGAAGGCCCGGTCCTTGGCCATGCGGATGCCATTGGTATTAATCATCAGGTGGCGGATCGGCCGCGCCTTGGCCATGTCCATGACCTTGAAAAAGTCGGGATGGATGGTCGGTTCGCCGCCGGACAACTGGACAACGTCGGGCTCCCCCTCGCTTGCCACCACGATATCCAGCATGCGCTCGATCTCGGCCAGGGTGCGATGGCGGCCGTGACTGGGGCTCGACGAGGCGTAGCACGTCGGACAGGTCAGATTGCACCGGTCGGTCAATTCAATGATCGACACACAACTGTGCTGCTCATGGTCGCTGCACAGGCCGCAATCGTAAGGGCAACCCCGCTCGACTTTCATGCCGAACTTGCGCGGCATGTCGCCCGGCTTGTTAAAGTCGCGCGTCTTTTTGTAATAGGGGATATCGGTGGAGATAAGCACCTTTTCCTTGCCGTGCTCCGGACACGTCTTGACCATGTACACGCGCTCGTTCTGGAAGATGATCTTGGCTTCCAGCTTGCGATAGCAGGTCGAGCAAATCGAATTGGTCAGTTCAAAAAAGATATAGTCACGCGTGGCCATCGTTTTCCCCCAGGGTCCGCCGGACAAACCAGGCGGCATAAAATACGAAGCCGCCCAGGGCAGCGATCTGCAGGATCGACAGGCCGGGACCATAGGTCGCCACCGGCTTGAGGAACTCGATGCAGAACCGCCAGCCACAGTAGGCCATAATGAACAGTTTGAACAAATCACCTTCTTTTAGCGGCTCCAGGGCCGCCAGGCCCCCTCGCATCAGC
>FSTD01000097.1_pt1 | contig 10770 bp, 8 predicted proteins | sample 1637101 | NCBI WGS metagenome assembly FSTD01 (sample SAMEA3914816, study PRJEB12502) | metagenome | biome: forest; material: soil | place: USA | collected 2011-09-16 | depth 0.3 m | reverse complement strand
TGCCACGCCATTTACCGCCTTCCTGGTGCGCGAAAAGTTGCGCGAGGCCGGCGTCGACGACGCCGAAATTCGCGAGATTCCATTAAATGCGAACATCAAGGTCGGGCCATTCGACATTGATTATATTACACTAACGCACTCGATTGCCGAGCCGAATGGTCTGGCGATCAAGACGCCCTTGGGCACTGTATTCCACACCGGCGACTGGAAGATCGACGAGGATCCGATCACCGGAAAGCCGACGGATGTCGAAGGCATCAAGGCCCTTGGCGACGCCGGTATCCTGGCCATGGTATGCGACTCGACCAACGTCTTCGTCGAAGGCCGCGCCGGTTCCGAAGCCATGGTGCGCGACGAGCTGATCAAGCTGATCAAGACGCTGAAGCGCCGTGTGGCTGTGGCATGTTTTGCCTCGAACGTCGCGCGCGTCGATTCTGTCATGCGCGCGGCGAAGGCCTGCGGCCGTTCGGTCTGTCTCGTCGGACGCTCCATGCACCGGATCACGGCAGCGGCGCGTCACGTCGGCTTGCTCGAAGGCATTCCCGACCCGATCACCGAAGGCGAAGCCGCGGGCTTGAAACCCAATCAGGTTCTTTATCTGTGCACGGGTTCGCAGGGTGAACCGCGCGCCGCCTTGTCGCGTATTGCCGACGGCAATCATCCGCACGTCAAGCTTAGCGATGGCGACGCCTGCGTGTTTTCGTCCCGCGTCATTCCTGGCAATGAAATCTCGATCCGCTCGTTGCAAAACCGTCTGTCTGACTTAGGCGTTGAAATTCACACCGAGCGCGATCATCCCGGTATTCACGTCTCCGGCCATCCGTGCCGGGATGAGTTGAAGGATATGTACGGCTGGGCGCGGCCGAAGATCGCTATCCCGACGCACGGTGAACGCAGGCATTTGCTTAAGCACGCCGCCCTGGCCGCTGAACTCGGGATCAAACAGCAGGTGACGCCGCGCAATGGCGATATGGTTCGCCTGGCGCCCGGGTTGCCGGAGATTATCGACGAAGTGCCTTCGGGCCGCCTGTTCGTCGACGGCGGCATGCTGGTGCCGGAAGCATCGGACGCCTTGCGTGAACGCCGCCACGCCGCGCATAACGGCATGATTTTCGTCGCCTTCGCGCTCGATGCCAAGAATCGCCTGGCGTCGATCGTCGACGTGCGCGGCCTCGGCCTGGCCTACGAAAGTGACGACGCTATTTCCGATCAACTCGAGCGCATGTGCGAAACGGTCGAGAAAGCCGTCCGCGGCATGTCGTCGGAACAGCGTGACGAAGACGAGGCTGTGGAAATCGTTGTCGCGCGTGTGGTGAAGAAGGCGGCGCAGGCGATCTGGGACCGCCGGCCGATCGTCGAAACCATCATCCTGCGACTGTAAGATCGCAGGGCGTCGCGCCCCGCGGCGGATAGCAGAAACTCATGTTCGTTTCCGCGTTTTCCTGAGCATTCCGGGACGCAGGGGCCTTGGGCGCCCTGCGTTTTCTTTTCACCTGCGCGGCGAATACGCACCATTTCGCTTGAATTGCGAAAAACTCAATAAAATCAGTGCGAAAATCAACATTGAAATTAAATAATCCAGGTTGTGACGATATCCTAATAGGTTGAGTGTTTTTTGAACAGTATCACATTGATTTTATTATTTAATATGACATTTCTTCAAAATAATTCAATATTGATTTTCACCACATCCTTCACAGTAAGATTAAAGCGTTCTTTTGCAAGAACACTTCAACCCACTGAATTCGGCAAATATATTTATCCGTTGGCGAATTTATGACTTCACCAGCACATAGGAGCCCGGCGCGTCCATCATCGCCTTGAGCTTACCCTTGGCCGGATCGCGGGCCGGGATCATCTTGCCCGAGCGCTCGTTCAGCCAGCCGGCCCAATGCGGCCACCACGAGCCCGGATGCTCGACGGCATCAGCGAGCCAGTCTTCGAATGTGTCCGGATGCTTGGGATTGAGCCAGTGCATGTATTTGTGCGCGGCCGGCGGATTGACCACGCCGGCGATGTGGCCGGAGCCTGCCAGCATATAGGTCACCGGGCCGCCGAATAGCTTGGACCCTTTATAGACGGAGGCTGGCGGGGCGATGTGGTCTTCGCGTCCGGCCTGTTCATAGATAGGGATCGTCACCTTCTTGAGGTCGATCGGCACGCCGGCCAGGATCAACTTTCCGTTGGTCAGGGCGTTTTCACCGTAGAACTTGCGCAGATAGAACATGTGCAAGGCCTTCGGCATCCGCGTCTGGTCGGCATTCCAGCACAGCAGGTCGAACGGCGTCAGATCCTTGCCCATGAGGTAGTTGTTGACGAAGAACGACCAGATCAGGTCATTGGCGCGCAAGGAATTGAAGGTGTCGGCCATGGCGGCGCCCGGAAGTACGCCACCGGCTGCGTCCATTTGGCGTTCCAATTCCTTCAGCCACGATTCACTGGTAAACAGAAGCAGGTCGCCGGCCTCTGAAAAGTCGTGTTGAGCTGTGAAGAACGTCGCAGAAGCAATTGATTTATCACCCTTCGCGGCCATGTGAGCGAGAGCGCATCCCAGCAACGTGCCGCCGATGCAATAGCCGACCGCGTTGACGTGCTCGGCGCCGGTTTGCTCCTTGACCTTCTGCACGGCCTCATAGACGCCGCCGAACAGATAGTCCTCAAATGTCGTGTCCTTCATCGACGCGTCGGGATTGACCCAGGCGGTTACAAAGACCGTAAAGCCCTGATCGACCAGCCATTTGATCAGTGAGTTTTTTGCCTGCAAATCAAGGATATAGAACTTGTTGATCCATGGCGGGAAGATGAGCAGCGGAATTTCACGCACCTGCTCGGTCGTCGGCGAATATTGCAGCAATTCGAAATAAGGGCCACGATAGACAACCTTGCCCGGCGTTGTGGCGACGCTTTCACCGACCTTGAAGTGACTGTAATCGGCCTGGCTGATCATCAGCTTGCCGTCGCCGCGCGCCAGATCATCGGCGAACTTTTCCATGCCCTTGACCAGGCTTTCGCCGTTAGTGTCCATCAGGGTTTGCAGCGCCGCCGGGTTCGACATGAGGAAATTCGACGGCGACATGGCATCGGTCAGGAGCTTGGTGAAGAACTCGGCGCGGCGTTTGGCGTGGGGATCGACGCCCTCGACGCCGGAGATCAGTTTGTTGATCCAGTTCGACGACAGCAGATACGACTGCTTCATCATGTCGAAAACAAGATTTTGCTCCCAGCGCGGATCGGCAAAACGCTTGTCGGGCTTGCCCTTTGCCGCAATCTCGACGCCCAGGGCCTTGCGCGACATGTCGCCCCACAGCTTGAGATAGCCGGTCATGAGCTCGCTTTGCGCCTCGACCAGTTTGTCCGGATTTTGGACCAAAGAACCGACGATCTCGGTCATGGCCGGCCCCACCTGGAACGGGTCGACGGGCGCAGCGCCAGATGATGTATCGGGTTGCTTGAAAACAGTCTTGGCGAGGACGGTTTGGGCGGTCATGGCCGCCTTGGCGAGATTGACGGACAGGGTCTCGATCTGCTGCATGCGGTCAGCGTCGAAACCGGGCGTTTCCAGCGGCGGGGATTTGGGCGTGCCGCGGGGGATATACGAATCGCCCGGATGAGGCGCAGGCGCAGGTTTCGCCGCCTTGACCGACGTCGGCGTGGGTACCGGCGCGATCTTGGCCGAAGTTGCGGCTTTTCCAGGAAGAGTCTTGACCTTGGCGTCCGGCTTTTTTTTCGGCGCCGCAACGGTTTTTTCGACCTTGGCCGCTTTCGCCTCCGGCTTGGCAGCTGCCTTTTTCGCAGGCGCTTTACTTGTTGGGGTTTTCGGTTTCGCGGTAGAGGATTTGGCAGCAGGCGGCTTCGTCATGGGCTCACTTCGTCTGGGCGCCGATAAGCAGGGCGGCAAGGGCGGAACGGGTGCAACTCAGTCGCTTCGCGGGGGAAAATCAACACAATTTATATTTTTCTTGTTTTCCTTCACGCGAACCGGGTATTTTACCGATCAATCGCTGCCATTCGCGGAGTTGGTTTCATGCGTTCACTGTCCCGCCTCGTGCGTTTCGCCGTCCTGTCGGGCGTGTTGTGTGGCGTTGCGTCGCTTAGCACGACATCGCTGGCGCAGACATCTCCCGCGCCGGGCGCGCTTGGAACCATGCCGAAATGGGCTGAGTTCCCGGTTGTGCCGACGGATGTTCCGACCGCGGCCGATATCAAGGCGCGCGTCAATGCGGAACAGGCGGTCCAAAAGCAGCTGAACGCCGAAGTCGCGGCGCTTGTCTGGGACCGCCAGGAGCCGGACCAGATTCGTGCCGATCTTTCCGGCCGTATCGACTTGAAGCACGCCGGCGCGGTCGACGAGGCCATGACGCCCGCGCAGATGGAGGCGCTGGCCGCAGCCTTGCGTGCCAAGGCCGCGCCGCCTCCGATCGCCAACTAAGCAACCCTTTTCCTATCGACATCCGCCGCAAACAGGGCAAACCTCGGCTGTTCAGAGTCGTAGCGCTCTGCTACAAGGATTGCCCGCGCGTAAGCCGGTGCGCGCCAGTCGCAACTCTAGCAAATAGGCGATGAGGCTGGTATCCGCAGACTTAGCCAGAAGATAAAGAAAATGCCGGAAACGCTTGAAATAAAAATTGAAAACATGCCACTCACCCAAGCTGCCAACGATTTTGACCTCAGCCTCGACATCGTCCGCGTCACCGAAGAAGCTGCCATTGCCTGCTACGCCCAGATCGGTGGCGGTGATGAGAAGGCTGCCGACCAGGCCGCGGTCGACGCCATGCGCACGGCGTTGAATGCGATCGACATGGATGGCAGGATCGTCATCGGCGAAGGCGAGCGCGATGAAGCCCCGATGCTCTATATCGGGGAAAAGGTCGGCACGGGTAAGGGACCGGCGATCGATATCGCTCTTGATCCGCTCGAGGGCACGACCTTGGCCGCCAAGGCCATGGCCAACGCATTGGCGGTCATAGCCTTTGCGCCGCGTGGCGGCATGCTGCATGCGCCGGATACCTATATGGACAAGATCGCCATCGGACCGGGCTATGCCGCAGGCACGGTCGATCTCGATGCGTCTCCCGAAGACAATGTCCGGGCGCTGGCCAGGGCCAAGGGCGTCAATGTGTCGGAAATCGTTGCCTGCGTCCTCGATCGTCCGCGGCACGACCGCATCATCAATTCGTTGCGCAAGGCCGGGGCGCGCGTTCACCTGATTACCGACGGCGACGTTGCCGGCGTTATCCACACCGCCCAGCCGGAAACCGGAATCGATATCTATCTGGGTCAGGGCGGCGCGCCCGAGGGCGTTCTGGCCTGTTCGGCGCTGAAATGCGTCGGCGGTCAGTTCCAGGGACGTCTTGTTTTCCGCAATGACGATGAACGCGGCCGTGCCGAACGCCTCGGCCTGACGGACTTCGATCGGAAATACGATCTCAATGACCTGGTCAGCAGTGACGCCGTCTTTATTGCGACCGGCGTGACGCACGGCGCCCTGCTGCGCGGCGTACAGAAAGAGACGACGGCTTCGGGCGCGATCTTCATGACGACCGAAAGCCTAGTGATGATCTCCAAGACGCACACGGTCCGCAAGCTGTCGATGCGCCGCCCCTTAAAGATATGAAGACCGGCGTCACCTTAAAATCCAAGGCCGGGCAGGGCGCTGCCGAACCGTATCTCGGTGTGGTGAACTCCTTGACAGGCCGCGGCTGGCGCGACCGTTTAAGCTCGGCCGGCGTCACGCCGGAAGCCTTGCGCGAAATTACCCAGCGCATGGCTTTGATGAACGTCGTCGAGGGCGAATTTGTCGAGCCCTTGGCAAGGTTTGTTGCCGGACGGGGCATTCGTGCAGAGGAACTGGACCATTTCCTGCGCCCGACCCTGAAGAGCCTGTTTCCCGATCCGAATTCCTTTATGGATATGGACCGAGCCGTTGAAGCTATTCTGGATGCGTTGAGCGCCAAGTCGAAGATCTGCGTTTTTGCCGATTATGATGTCGACGGCGCAACGAGCGCTGCGCAACTGGTGCGCTGGTTTCGCAGTATGGGACACGAATTGTCGGTCTATGTGCCCGATCGCGTGACTGAAGGTTACGGGCCTTCGAACGCGGCTTTCGACTCCCTGAAAAAGCAAGGTTTCGATCTTGTCATCACTGTCGATTGCGGCGCCATGGCGCACAAGCCTCTGCAACATGCGGCCGACATAGGGCTCGACGTCGTGGTGATCGATCACCACCTGATGCGCGAAGATCCGCCGTGCGCCCGCGCCGTGGTCAATCCCAACCGCCCCGGCTGCACGTCCGAGCAGGGGAACCTGGCCGCTGCAGGCGTGGTGTTTGTTGTCATGGCCGCGTTGAACCGTGAGGCCGAAAAGCGCGGGTTGTTCGCAGAGCGCGCCAAGCCCGACCTCATGCAATGGCTCGACTTGTCGGCACTGGGCGCTATCTGCGACGTGACAGCCCTGACGGGGTTCAACCGGGCACTGGCGGCACAGGGGCTGAAAATCATGTCGCAACGGAAGAACCCAGGTATCAAGGCGCTGATGGCTGTCGCCGGCGATACAAAAGGCTCCGGGACGGACGCGCTGAGCCTGATGAACACTTTCCATTCCGGTTTTGTCATCGGTCCGCGCATCAATGCCGGCGGCCGGGTCGGGCGTTCGGACCTGGGTGTGCGCCTGCTCTCTACTGATGATGCCGATGAGGCTGCCTCATTGGCGCAGGAACTGGACGAACTCAACCGGTTGCGACGTGATGTCGAGGCACAGGTTCTGGACCAAGCCATACAGACCGCCGAAACCCAGGGCCTGTGGCCTTCGGACGACGCCGTTATTGTCGTCGCGCGCCCGGACTGGCATCCGGGCGTGATCGGCATCGTCGCCGGACGCCTGCGCGAACGCTGGCACCGGCCCGTAATTATTATCGGCATCGATCCGGTGAGCGGAATGGGCAAGGGCTCGGGGCGGTCGCAGGCGGGGGTCAACCTCGGTGAAGCGGTGGGCGCGGCCTATGAGGCCGGCATTCTGCTGTCCGGCGGCGGTCATGCGATGGCGGCCGGTCTGAGCGTCGAGGGTGAGCGCATCGGCGAGCTCAGGCGCTTCATCAACGACTACATCCGGGCCAATGTCAGCGCCGAAGAACAGGTCGAGGCCGTCGAGGTCGACGGCATCCTGAGCCTGAAGGCGGCATCGCGGGCGCTGTTCGACCGGTTTGACCTGTTGGCGCCCTACGGCCAGGGCAATCCGGAGCCGATGCTTGCCTTCGCCGATGTGCGTGTCGGCTTCGCCCAGGCAATGAAGGGCGGACACATCCGGTGTGAACTCAGCGATTCCTCCGGACATAAGCTGAAAGGCATCGTTTGGCGGGCGGAAGGAACTCCGTTGGGCGACGCTTTGCTGCGGCCGAGCGGCCTGGTGCATGTCCTGGGACGGCTGAAAGCCGATGATTATATGGGGCGAAACGGCGTTCAGTTCGAAATCGAAGACATCGCGCAGGCCATCACCTAATTCTCCGCAATTGCCTGTGAATTTTTTCGAAATAGCCCTTGCATCGCGGATTCAATAAAGCTAACTAGCGCACCTCTTAACGCGGTCCCTTCGTCTATCGGTTAGGACGTCAGGTTTTCAACCTGAAGAGAGGGGTTCGACTCCCCTAGGGACTGCCAAGAGCTTTTCGCAGAAAATTTGCCCCCAGAGCGCCGAATCGCGAAAATTTGACGTTACGTCACCCAAACCATCCACAATAATTAACAAATGATAGCGTTCCCAAAACTACCCTGTGGACGAATCTGCTCGCAATAAGTGATTTTTTGCCGTAAATTTCGCGACAAATGCGAATGAGTCTCTATTTTGCTCTCCCAAATTGAGATATCCGTGTTATGATATGCACTGTTCAGAGGGCGTGCTTTTGTAGACGTGGTGAGGATATATGAGTTTGTTTGATTATAATAATAAGAACGAGGCGGAAGACTTAGTTACGATCTCCGGTCATGTAAAATGGTTTGACGCTGCCAAGGGCTATGGCTTTATCGTTCCACAGGATGCCGCTCAGACCGGTCTGCGCGATGTTCTGCTTCACATTTCGAGCCTGCGCGACATAGGGCGTGACAACGCCCACGAAGGCGCACGGATTAACTGCAAGATCGCCAAGCGAACCAAGGGCTGGCAGGTTATTGAGATCGAGCATATCGACGAACCCGCGGATATTCCCGCCGCGGCTCGGTCCGAGCGCGCCGATCACAGCCATGCGCCCCGGGCGATCCGTAACCTGAATGACGGCGTGCGCGTCGGCGACCTGGAAGCGGCGACCATCAAATGGTTCAACCGCACCAAGGGCTACGGATTCGTGGTCCGAGGCAGCGACCCGACGGACATCTTCATCCATATCGAAACACTGCGCCGTTACGGCCTCGAAGACGTGCAACAAGGCGACGTCATCATGGTGCGCTTCGGCGAAGGCCCTAAAGGCCTGGTCGTTACTGAGGTTCATCCGCGCGCCCTGGTCTAGGCCTGGATCGCTCCGGATCGCCGCAGGGCACCGAAGAATTTAAGACGCGGGCAGGCGACTGCCCGCGTTTTTTGTCGCCGCTATCGTGGTCATTGCACCTTTTGCCTTGAAAAGGACATTGCACCCGATAAGACTTCCGCGAAATGCGCTGAGAGGGAGCCGAAAATGACCAAATCCAGGGCGAATTCCGCCGGTTTCAGGCCTAAATTGGCTTTGGCCATCAGTCTGGTCTTGTTGTCATCGACGGGGACGGCATTGGCGGGAATCCCTGCCGAGTGCCTGAACATCAACACCTCGCCCTATTCGGCGTCGGAAAGCCTGGATATCAAGGCGGTCAAGCAAATCGTGCACTTCCATGTCGAGATTGCCAACACACCGGCGCAGCGCGAGCAGGGGTTGATGTGCCGCTCCGGGCTCAGCGACGACTACGGCATGCTGTTCGAATTCGAGGATGTACGCGAGCGCATGTTCTGGATGAAAGATACGGTTGCCGGTCTGGATATTATCTACATCGCGCCGGATGGCCGTATCGTCTCGATTCAGAAGGACGCCAAACCCCTCGATCGAACACCCTTGCCGTCGTTCGGCGCCGCCAGCGGCGTGCTGGAAATCAACGCCGGCCTGAGCGACAAGCTGGGCCTGAAGGCGGGCGACGAGGTCGTGCACCCCTTTTTCCACAAGCCATAGGGCCTGAGGGCGAAAAACGCTTATTTTCCCGACACGGGGGCTTGCTATGCCGGAATGAAAATGGCATGAAGCGCGCCTCTTGAGTTCTCCGGACGGTTAAATCATCCGGGCCGGCGGGGTGTAGCGCAGCCTGGTAGCGCAGCTGTTTTGGGTGCAGCAGGTCGGAGGTTCGAATCCTCTCGCCCCGACCAAACTGAGGTCAAGAGCATATCTAAGTCGGGGCGTAGCGCAGCCTGGTAGCGCGTCTGCTTCGGGAGCAGAAGGCCGGAGGTTCGAATCCTCTCGCCCCGACCAATAAAAAAGCGGCCCTCTTGGGCCGCCTTTTTATTGGTTTGGCGATCGGAAAGACCCTCCCGGTTCGAAAATAGTCGCTTTGCTGGCAAAATGACTATTTCGGCGGAGCCTAAGCGGAGCCAATCCTCTCGCCCCGTCTCCGTCCCTTGAATCAGCCAGCAAGACCTTATCGACCACTATTGGCTCCATCTGTCGCAAACGTCCTTACTCCAATCTTCCCACTCGGGGCCTACGACCTGCCAAAACCCCTTTGCCAGGGGCGGCCTTTGTAGTAACAGGTTTTGACAGACCGGGATGCCAGCGATTCAGGCCCGGCAGGAGACAACGATGTTCGCGCGTATTTTCAAACCCGCCAAGACCGCCATGCAATCGGGCCGCGGCAAGACCAACGACTGGATACTGGAGTTCGAGCCCAAGTCGGCGCGCACGCCGGATCCGCTCATGGGCTGGACATCGTCGGCGGATACGGACGCGCAGGTGCGCTTGACCTTTGAAACCAAGGATCAGGCCATGGCGTTTGCCGAACATCACGGCATTGCTTTCCGCCTGATTGAGCCCGAGACACCGCCGAAAATCATCAAGGCCTATGCCGACAATTTTGCCTTCGGCCGCAGACAGAGCTGGACGCACTAGGTCACAAGGCTCCGTAGCTCAACTGGATAGAGCATCCGCCTTCTAAGCGGACGGTTACAGGTTCGAGCCCTGTCGGAGTCGCCAGTGCTCATGCGTGCGAGTGTCTAAACTTACCAATAGCCTTGCATGATTTCACGCGCCCAATCGGGCTCGTTTATCTCACCACGCGGCGCAAAACCTGACATGTAAGGTTTGATGTCGAGAATCGGGGAGCCGGTTATGGCGTCCAATCCCGACACGGCCAGCGTTAGCCCTTCGACCTTGAGCAAACGGCACGTCGTCAAACCCAGGCGATTTGGTCTGTTCTTGGCGCGCTGCGCCAGAATACCTACGCGCGGCCACTCCGCATTGCCGCGCGGGTGCCGGGCTCCCGTATGCATGGCTTCGGCCGCAGGGTGATGAAACCAATAGATGATTTCGACGTGCGAAAACTGATCGAGCCCAAGCAGGGCGTCGGCACCAAGCTGGGCCGGATCAAGCGTGATGACGCTCGTTTCCTGATCCCAGTTGTCGTCAATGGGCTCACCTCGACCTTTGCTTACAAAGCCAATGGCTTGCAGGCCTATGTTCACGTCGTTCTCCCTGGTTCAATTGCCTTTGACACGCCTGGTGATTGTTAGGGTTTCATTTAGAAATTAACCGTAACCTGTTATCTGAAATAG
>FSTD01000100.1_pt1 | contig 10822 bp, 8 predicted proteins | sample 1637101 | NCBI WGS metagenome assembly FSTD01 (sample SAMEA3914816, study PRJEB12502) | metagenome | biome: forest; material: soil | place: USA | collected 2011-09-16 | depth 0.3 m | reverse complement strand
TATCGGCGCGCCGAACGCCGGCAAATCGACCCTCGTCAACCGCCTGGTCGGCACCAAGGTTTCGATCGTCACGCAGAAGGTGCAAACAACGCGCTTTCCTGTGCGTGGCATAGCGCTCGAAGGCGATGCGCAGATGATCCTGGTCGATACGCCGGGCATCTTCAAGCCGCGCCGCCGGCTCGACCGGGCCATGGTTGCCTCGGCGTGGGGCGGCGCCCATGACGCCGACTGTATCGTTCTGCTGGTTGACGCCGCTGCGCAATTGGCCGTCAAGCACCCTGGCGGCGAGACGAAGGCGACAGGCGCCGATCACAAGGCTGTCGAAGACGTCGAGATGATCATCGAAGGCCTGAAGAGCAGTAACAACAAGGCCATCCTGGCGCTCAACAAGATCGACCTGATGAAGAGCGAGAACCTCCTGGCTCTGGCCGATGACCTGTACAAGGAGGGGGTGTTCGAGGACGTTCTGATGATTTCGGCCGAGAAGGGCCATGGCGTGAAGGACATGCGGGCTATCCTGGCCAAGCGCATGCCGAAGGGCCCGTGGCTCTATCCCGAAGACCAGGCGGCCGACGCACCGGTGCGCATCCTGGCGGCAGAAATTACGCGCGAAAAACTCTTCCTTCGGGTGCACGAGGAGCTGCCTTATGCGGCTGCCGTGGTGACGACCGAATTCAAGGACCAGCCGGACGGCTCGGCGCGGATCGAACAGACCATCTTCGTTGAACGCGACGGCCAGCGCGCCATCGTGCTCGGCAAGGGCGGCCAGACGCTGAAATGGATCGGCCAGAAGTCACGCGAGGAACTGATCATCCTCCTCGATCGTCCTGTGCACCTTTTCCTGCACGTGCAGGTCCAGGAAAAGTGGAGCGACGACCGCACGCTCTATTCGCAGTTCGGCCTGGAGTATGATTCGTAAAGCACATGGAATTCGAAGACGAAGCGATCGTACTGGGCGGCCGGCCGCACGGCGAGACAGGCGCTATCGTCCATGTCCTGACTCGCGAGAACGGCATCTACGCGGCCCACATCGCAGGCGGTGCCTCGCGCCGCGTCAAGCCGGTTCTGCAACCGGGCTCCCCGGTGCTGTTCCGCTACCGTGCCCGCCATTCGGAACAACTTGGAGCCGCCACGCTCGAGGCGTCAGGGCAGGGACCGGATCTGCTCGATGATCCGTTAGGCTTGCTTGGCTTGCAATGCGCGGCGACGATGACGCGGCAGGTCCTGCCCGAACGCGAACGGCACGAAGGCGCCTACCACGCCCTCCAGGCTTTGCTTGCTGCCTTCGCGATTCCCGAAATCTGGCCGGCGATCTATGTCCGTTACGAGGCGGGCTTGCTGGAAGAGCTGGGTTTCGGCCTAGATCTCAGCGCCTGCGCGGTCAGCGGATCGCGCGACCACCTGACCTATGTCAGCCCAAAATCCGGCCGTGCCGTAAGCCAGGCGAGCGGCGAACCCTATAAGGACAAGCTGCTGATCCTGCCCGCCTTCCTGTTGTCGTCGCAAGGCGGCCTAAGGGAGGGCGACATTGCCGACGGTCTCAAGCTGACAGGCTTTTTCCTTGAGCGCCACGTGTTTCATCCGCACAATAAGCCCTTACCGGATATACGTCAGCGGCTGATCGAAGCGCTGACCTCGGCGCGGGAAACTTAGTTCCCATATACACGTAACGCTGTCTTGCGACTCGCAATGTCCATCCTTTACTAAGACTTGTGTGTCATGTTGGGATGGTTATGCGCGAAGTCGATAGAACTCAGATGGTCACCTACAGCGAGCCTGAACTGCTCGCGGCCAACGTCAACCCGTACACGGGGCTGGCGACCGACTACCTGAACCTGTTCAATGAAGCCATCATGCTGTTTGAAATGGGCATCGACATGCCCGACATGGCTGAGGAACTGGCCGACTGGAAGCCGCGCGGCTATGTCGAGCACTTCGAAAATTCCGGTTTTGAACTGCGTGAGGTCGTCATTTCGGCCTACCTGCATGCACCGACGGAGGTTCGCCTCGATTTCGACGAATGTTGCGCCCGCGCGCTGGTCGCCTTCGACTCGTCCGTGAATATCCTGCTCAGCTCCAATCTCGAGGACCCCGAAGCCCGCGCCGACCTGCAAGATCGCCTGCGCGACATGAAGAACCTCGTGGTCGAGATGGATTCGCATATCCACGGCCGCGCCGAGGCTATGGAAACGAACCTGCAAAGCGAAGTCGACGCGCTTTTCTAAACGCCGGCGTTACCTATATTTACGCAAGAAAAAACGCCGTTGGGCCTGTAACCCACAACTGTGAACACGCGCCTCTTGTTTTGCTTACGTTCTCATTCTAAGCAGAAATCATGAGTGACGTTTTGATTCCTGAAGGCGGGCGCATCCTTGATGAGCCGATGGGCGACGCCCTGTCGCGCCGCTACCTCGCCTACGCCTTGTCGACCATCATGCACCGGGCGCTGCCCGACGTGCGCGACGGCTTGAAGCCCGTCCACCGCCGCGTCATGTACGGCATGAGCAATATGCGCCTGACGCCCGAAGCGTCGGCGCGTAAGTGCGCGGCCGTCGTGGGTCTCGTCATGGGGACGTTCCACCCGCATGGTGACGCATCAATTTACGATGCACTCGTGCGTATGGCGCAGGACTTTGCGCAACGTTATCCGCTGGTCGAAGGCCAGGGCAATTTCGGTAATATCGACGGCGATAACGCTGCCGCCATGCGTTATACCGAATGCCGGCTGACCGTCGCCGCGACCCTGTTGCTCAACGGCATCAACGAAGACGCCGTCGACTTCCGGCCGACCTATGATGACCAGGCTGAAGAGCCAGTCGTTCTTCCCGCTGCCTTCCCGAACCTCCTGGCCAACGGCGCCATGGGAATTGCGGTCGGCATGGCGACGTCGATCCCGCCGCACAACGTCGCCGAACTGATCGACGCCTGCCGTAAGTTGCTGACCAAGCCGGAAACGACAACATCAGAGCTGATGGAATTCATTCGCGGTCCCGACTTCCCGACGGGGGGCGTCTGCGTGGAATCACCCGCGTCGATCCTGGAATCGTACGAAACCGGCCGCGGATCGATACGGACGCGCGCGCGTTACGAAGTCGAGGATCTGGGCCGCGGAAACTGGCGTATTGTTGTCCGTGAGATTCCCTACCAGGTGCAGAAGTCGCGCCTGATCGAGCAACTGGCTGATCTGATCGAGAACAAGAAGGCGCCTCTGCTGGGCGACGTGCGCGACGAGTCCGACGAAGAGGTCCGCCTCGTCCTCGAGCCCAAGACGCGCAATATCGAACCCGAAGTGCTGATGGAGAGCCTGTTCAAGATCTCTGATCTGGAAACGCGCTTCGCCGTCAATATCAATGTGCTCGATGCCACCGGCACACCGCGCGTCATGGGCATCAAGGCTTGCCTGATCGCCTTCCTCGACCATCGCCGCGTCGTTCTGCAACGCGTATCGCAATGGCGCCTTGAGAAGATCGAGAAGCGCCTGCACCTGCTCGACGGCTTGCTGATCGCCTTCCTCAATCTGGATGAGGTGATCCGGATTATCCGCGAGGACGAAAAGCCGCGCGACGTCCTGATGGAACGCTTCAAGCTGACTGAGGTCCAGGCCGATTACATCCTCGACACGCGTCTGCGGCAGTTGGCGCGGCTGGAGGAAATGACCATCGCCGATGAGCACAAGAAGCTCGTCGAGGAGCGCGACGGCATCGTCGCCTTGCTGGGCAATGAAAAACTGCAGTGGAAACGCATCGACCAGCAGCTGGTCGAGGTTCGCAAGCTGATGTTGTCGGCGCGGCGAACGATTTTCGCCGAGGCACCTGCCAATTTCGAGGTCGCCGCCATCGAATCCTATCTGCCGAAGGAACCGATCACGGTTATCCTGTCTAAGCGCGGCTGGATCCGTGCCGCCAAGGGTGCTGTGGCCGATCCGTCCGAGCTGAAGTTCAAGGAAGGCGACGAACTGGCGTGGCTGGTCCCGGCCATGACGACCGACAAGCTGCTGATCATGACGACGGACGGACGGTTCCTGACGCTGGCGTGTGACAAGCTGCCGTCGGCGCGCGGCCACGGCGAGCCTCTGCGCCTGATGGTGGATTTCGACGAGTCGGCGACGATCGTCACCGTGTTCGTCGGTGTTCCGGGCCGCAAGCGCGTCATGGTTGCCAAGAACGGCTACGGCTTCGTCATGAACGAAGAAGACGCCGTGGCCAACAAACGCGCCGGCAAGCAAGTGCTGAATGTCGACGGCACCGAGGCGCTCGCTGCCCTGCCGGTGACGGGCGACAGCCTGATGGTACTGGGTGAAAATAACAAGCTGCTGATCTATCCGGTGGCCGAGCTACCCGAAATGGCGCGTGGCAAAGGCGTCAAGCTGCAAGCCTATAAGGACGGCGGCGTTCGCGACATCGCCGTGTTTGACTCGAGCGCAACGCCCGTCTGGTACGACGGCGCCGGCAAGGCGCGCGATTTCAAGGATTTCAAGGACTATGTCGGCAAACGCGCGGCGGCCGGCAAGATGGCGCCGCGCGGTTTGCGCAAGCTACGGGTTTAACAGGTGGAGCCATCCGCTCCATCGCAAATAATAGCGAGAGGAGCGGGAGATGCAGGTGGATTTCAGGCGATTGACCATCGTGTCAGCGTTAGGTCTCAGCCAGTTGATCGCTTTCGGCACCTCGCTCTATCTGCTTACGGCGCTTTCGGGGCCAATCGTCGGGGAAACCGGATGGAGCCTTGGCTGGGTCGTCGGCGGCTACTCCATCGGCACGCTGATTTCCGCCACGGTCTCGGCGCTGGCCGGACGTTATGTCGGCGCGGGGCAGGGGCGGTTCGTCCTGTGCATCAGTTCTGTCCTGTTTGCCCTCGGGCTAATCCTGATCGCCTGCGCCCCCAACCTTATCGTCTATATGCTCGCCTGGATCGTTATGGGCCTGGCCATGGGGGCGGGTCTCTATGACGTTGCATTCGGCACGGCCGGCAGGCTGTTCGGTCCGTCGGCGCGCGCGGCCATCATCCAGATCGCGTTGTGGGGCGGGTTTGCCAGCACCACCTTCTGGCCGCTCAGCCATCTCATCGAAAGTCATTGGGGTTGGCGCGCGGCGTGTCTGGTTTTTGCCAGCCTGCACCTCGTAGTTTGTTTGCCACTTTATTTCTTTGTGGTACCCAAACCGGTGGATGCCGCGCCGGTGTCGGTGCGTCCGCATCCGGCCGCCAAGCCGCAGGGAGCAGAATGGGTGATCTATCTGGCCCTGGGCGTCGTGGTCACTTTGGAAATGGCGATCGTGGCAACCATGGCGGTGCATATGCACGCCATTCTCACCGGGCGCGGCCTGTCGCTCGCAGGGGCTGTCGCCCTGAGCGCCATTGTCGGGCCGTCACAGGTCTTTGCCCGCTTGATGGAGCTGACCCTGGGCCGGCGGTGGCCGCCCTATGTCTCCCTCGTTCTCGGCGTCGTCGGCGTAACGGCGGGGATCGCCTTGATTACTGTGTTTGCCGGGCTGAGCCTGCCCGCCTTGATCCTTTACGGTGCCGGTCTTGGCGTCGTCTCTATCACGTCGGGTACCGTGCCGCTGGCCGTTTTCGGTCCGGAGCGATACCCGCCGCTCATGGGGCGTATTCGCCGGGTGGGATCCGTTGTTCAGGCGCTTGCGCCTTTTACCGCCGCGGCGCTTATCAGCCGCTTCGGCACAACGTCGCTGCTATACGTTCTCCTCGTCATGTCAGCCGCGTGCCTCGTGATCGGCGTCTTTCTGGCGCGGCAAAGTCATCTTCACCTTGCCGCGCGACACAGTTGATTGCGTTTTTCGCAAGGAATTTCGATATTTACCGTTGAATTCCCGAACGGATCTGACTTAATGGGCATTCTAGGGAACTTGGGGGTTTTACTCATGACACAAATTCGACTCAAGGCGCACGTGCGCCTGTCTTTGGTTGCTGCCTTGGCGGCAATGGCTACGCTTTCCGGTTGCGCCACTATCACGCGCGGGTCGCAGGAAAACTTCACCGTAACCACCGATCCGGCCGGCGCTGCGATCAAGACCAGCAACGGTTTCAGCTGCGAAGCGACGCCTTGCACCTTCCGCATGCCGCGCAAGACCGACTTCACGGTCACGGCGACGAAGGCCGGCTACAAGCCGGCAAAGGCAACGGTCAGCAGCACGTTCGTCAAGGCCGGTGGGCAGGCGATGGCCGGCAATATCCTCTTCGGCGGCGTGATTGGCGGTATCATAGATACCGGCAATGGCTCGCTGAACGATCTCTTGCCCAATCCTTTGACCATCAAGATGGAAAAGGATGACGGCACGGGTGCAGCGGCTGCAGACAGCAACGCGGCGGCTCCCGCAACCAAATAAGACAGCGATGTTTTTTCCGAATGGGCACGGCGCTGACACGGCGCCGTGCCCATTTTCTTGTCAGTCATTTCGCGGGAACATCTCTGTGAGCGCACTTGCAGACGATTGCAAAAAGGCCTAACGTTCCCCTGTTAGTTGTGCGGCGGCCACCGAGCCGCAACCTGCGGGTTGCCCCACGAACAGTTTTGCCGGACCCTAAAATGGGTACCGCACGGGTCAGCAGATCTGACCGGTTTACGTGTAAATTTTGCTCACACAAATCATCTGGCGTGCCTTTGCACGGCGCAGGCGTGTGCCTGATTGCCGCGTCGCATATTCATTTCTTCAGGAGAAGAACCAATGAGCGTCAAGGACAAGATACATACCGATGCCAATAAGCCCGGCAGGCATTCTGCTGAAACCATCCAGGTCTGGGCCGACGATCCCGGTTCCGGCATGATGATTCACACAGCCCTGCCCGACCTGGCCAGGCGGCCGCTCGCCTACAATTTTACAACGCCTCAGCTGCCGCCGACGACGGACACGCGATCGGCGGCTTTCCGCTATTGGACGGCAGCGGCGGCCTTACGCCGCGGGGCTGATTTCTGGGCGCCGCGCGTCGTTTCGGGCCAATGGCAACCCGGGCCCGCGCTTTCAGTCAATCTCGACGAGGGCGCTGATCTCAACGCGTATTATGACCGCACGTCTCTGAACTTCTTTCATGGCGCAACGCCGACCGGCATGGTCTATTCCGGCGCCAGCCCGGATGTCGTCTGTCACGAGATGGGTCATGCCGTCCTGGACGCCATCAAGCCGCAATTATGGGGCGCTGCCAGCCACGAGGCCGCCGCTTTCCACGAGTCGTTCGGCGACATGTCGGCCATATTGTGCGCGCTGCAAGTTCGCGAGGTGCGTGAAGCCGTGCTCAAGAACGGTCAAAGCCTCTATCGCAGTTCCAGCCTGTCTCGGCTTGCCGAGGAATTGGGCGCCGCCATTCGGGCGCGTTATCCCGACGCTGTCGATCCCGATTGCCTGAGGAACGCCTGCAATACCTTCGTCTATTCCGATCCCCTGACCCTGCCTTCCGGCGGACCGGCCAGCCAGATCTCCTCAGAAGCCCATTCCTTCTCGCGCATCTTCACCGGAGCCTTCTTTGAGGCGCTTTCGGGCCTGCTACGGATGCACGCCGGGCCGCCGTCATTGCCGACCGCCGATCAGCTTGCCGAGGTCAGCCTGCAGATGCGGGATATCCTCGCGCGGGCGATCATCGCCGCCCCCGTCGTGCCCAACTTCTTCGCCCAGGTGGCTGCCGCGATGGTGGTGGAAGCCGGGCGCCTGAGCGCGCAACACGCGGCAGTCTTCAAGGGCGTGTTTGCCAGGCGCGCAATCCTGTCGCTGCAATCGGCCAGCGATGTGCAAAGCCTGCAGGAAGCGCACTTCAATGTCGTTTCGGCCAGCGGCACATCGGATGTCGTCCGCCCGCTCGACGAAATCGCCCTGTCGGCATTCCACTACGGGCTCGACCGGCCTCTCGTTGTCGAAACGGCTTCGCACCCGCGCGGCTACGCCGCTTTTTCGGCGACGCCCGACGAGGTCCGGCCGGAACTGACCAGCGCCAGCAAGGCCGCGGCGGCCTATGTCGATACCCTTTTCGCCCGCAGCCGCGTCGACTATAATAGCCTCGGCCGTGACGACGCCGCCATGGCCGGCAGGCGTCATGTCAAGACGCATAAGATCTTTGACGAGGGCGGTGCCCTGCGCCTGCGCCGCATCTGCTTCGATTGATCCGATTTCTCTGACCTGTGGAAGGACGCCGTCATGGCAGGAACACCGGGAGATACGCCCCCACCACCGGCTGAAGATGGGACGATTACCCCCGATGACCCCCAGACGGCGGCGTTCATCCGCACGCTTATGGTCAACGGCCAGGCGGCGGAGCTTGGCCCGGACGGCAAGCTGCCGCCCGGGGCTACGCATGAAATTGTCGGTATGTCGGCCTCAGGACTGCCGATCGTACGCCGGCGGCGCTTCGCGGCGTTTTAGTATCCGCCGGGGCCGCCCGGCCCACCGTAACCGCCATCGCCGCCCTGACCGCCCTGGCCGCGCATGCGGAACTGCCCCTGTCCCTGGCGATCACGGCCCGGGACATTGCCAAGCGTGTAGCTGAGACCGACAAAGATGATCTGGCCCGGCGACTCGGTGTCCGAGACCGTGTGGACCAGGCTGTTTGTCGTTTCCGAATGGAATTTTTGGCTGTTCAGCAGATCATTGCCGATCACCAGGAGCTTCAGTTTCGGCGTCAGCGTGTGTGAGTAGCTGAGATTGACCATGGTGAAGCCGGAACGCGACCCTTGCGAGTCGAGCTGTGGTCCGACGAAGATTCCACGCAGTTGGAACTGGTCCGCCTTGGTTGGACTGTAGGTCAGGCTGCCGTTGTTCGTATAGGAAACACCGGTATTTTTCACCGGCAGGTGCGAATTGCGATCGATGCTTTCAAGTTCCTGGTAGAACACATTCAGGCTGAGCGAGTAGCTGAGCTTGTCGTTGATTTTCGAGTTGATCGTATATTCGCCGCCGGCCGAGCGCGACCGTCCGGCATTCTCGCGGGTCGTCAAAAGAACGTTGCCGGGAAGAATGCTCGTCGTGCTGGCAATCGTGTCCTGGCTTTGGTTGTAATAGAGGTTGGCGGTGAACTTGCTCGCCAGGTAACCGAATTCAAATGAATCGATCTGCTGCGGCTTGAGGAAGGGATTACCCGAGCTGACGTTCAGGGGGTCGCGATAGACCAGGAAGGGGTTGAGCGCCTGGGCTTGCGGCCGGTTGATCTTGTGGCTGTAGCTGGCGCGCAGTTTCGTCGACTCGGTCAGCGGATAGGTGAAGTGCAGGCTTGGGCTCCAGGTAATCTGGCTGGTATTGATCTTGTCCCCGGTCGTGACCTGGTGCAGGGTTTGCTGCATGTCTTCGACGCGCAGCCCCGCCAGCAACTGCCACTTCTTGCCGAGCGGCGTCTGGTAGGTCACGTAGGCCGCTGTCAGGGTCTGATCGACCTTGAAGCGATTGCTGTAGACCGGATCCGGGTGTTCGGGGGCGCCGACGAGATCCTGCAGGGTTTGCTGATTGTTGAAATCGCTTTTGGTGCCCTGGACGTCCCAGCCAAGACCCAGCGCCCGGTCGGAAGACAGCGGACGGACATAGTCGCCGCTGATATCGTTGATGACGGTTTCGCTGAACCTTTCAACGCGGTTGGCGAGCGCCGGCTGCACGGGTAAGACGTAGGTGTTGGTGAGGCTGTTGTTGGAGTCCGAGGTGGATTCGCTGTGACGGTACTGGACCTTGAAGTCCTCGCCGTCGGCCTTGCCGCGGTGATCGAACTCAAGTTGCGCGGAACTGTTTATCCGCGGCTCGCGCAGGACGGTTTCGCGATTGTAATCGCTCAGCGCGACGCTGTTTGAGTCAAAGCCTTGTGAATGCGTATTTCCCGAGCCGTCACGCGACGCGGAGGTGTAATTTCCGCGAGCCGAAATCGTATCGTAATCCGACAGATTGTAGTCGACGCCGACATTGAAGCCTGTGGAATTCTGTTCGCCCGAACTCGTGCTGTGCTGCGTTGTCTTCGCCGTCGATCCCGGAGGCGCCGTCAGGCGGTCAAGGAGCGAATCCGTGACGCTGTCGCGAATCTCATGGCGGACATTGGCGCCGAAGCTCAAGGTCATCGGCCCTTTGGTGTAATTGCCGGAAAACTGCGAATTATAGCGGCCGTCATTGCCGATATTGGCGCGGATATTTGCCGATCCGCCGGGCCGGCGATTGCGCTTCATGACGATATTGATGATGCCGCCGCCCGTGTCGGCGCCGAATTGTGCCGACGGATTGGTAATGACTTCGACGGAATCGATATCGCCTGCCGACATCGACTGAAGGGAAGCTGCCCGGTTGTCGCCTTGCATTTCGGCCGATGGCTTGCCGTTGACATAGACCTGGACGTTGGAATTGCCGCGCAGAGCGACATTGCCCTGGGGATCAACGCTTACCGACGGGACGTTATTGAGGACGTCTGCGGCAGCGCCGGACTGGGCTTGTGGATCGTTCTTCACATCGTAGACGTCGCGGTCGGCCTTGTGCTGAACCGGCGGCTTGGTGCCGGTGATGGTCACGGTCGGGCTGTCTTCGCCCGCCTGCGCCTGGCCGGCGGGAGGCGTCTGCGCTGGCGCCGTCTTGTCGGCCGGTTTCGCCGGTGTCTGCGCCGGAGGAGTCGACTGGGCGTGGGCTGAAGCGGCCGCCAGCAAGGCGAAGGTGAGAACCGCAAAGCTTACGCGGTTCCGTCGCGTGCGACGGTCGATGCGGGAAGAGCGCAAGCTCGAAGCCGGGCTGTGGGACATGGACGATGGGAACCTGATGAGGGGTAAGGTTGCTATGCAGTATCACGAATATAACGCCAGCATCGGCAAAGTCCGTCTGTGCGTAAGGAAATTAATTGTGTGACAAGTTTGAAATGGACC
>FSTD01000285.1_pt1 | contig 10943 bp, 12 predicted proteins | sample 1637101 | NCBI WGS metagenome assembly FSTD01 (sample SAMEA3914816, study PRJEB12502) | metagenome | biome: forest; material: soil | place: USA | collected 2011-09-16 | depth 0.3 m | reverse complement strand
TTGCTGAGGACGATGCAGACATCGTCTTTCGTGATCATGCCGAGGTCGCCGTGCGAGGCTTCGGCCGGATGGACGAAATAGGCCGGCGTGCCTGTTGAAGCCAAGGTGGCGGCGATCTTCTTGGCGATATGGCCGGACTTGCCCATGCCCGACATGATGACCCTGCCCTTGACGGCATGGATCGCTTCAACGGCATCGACGAAGCTCTGCGACAACTGGCCGGCAAAGCTCAGCAGCGCCTCGCCTTCGGTGCGCAGCACGCGCGCGCCGGTGGCAAGAATATCGGTGTCGGCAATTGGGGCGGTCTGGGGCATAGGGGCTCATATGTTGGCGCGCGCCCCTCTTAGCAAGGTTGCGGAGGCGGAACAATGATTTGATACCAAACCGCCCGGAACATAGATCAATGACACAGGCGTTTGAAATCGTCCTGGAATTATCGCTAAAATCCGCTTGGCAAATGGCTGAATTTCCCGTTCCATTGCCTACCGATGTCCGCAACACCCCCGCACCCCTTAGCCCCCTTCCTGCAGCCAGCCCGGCGCCTGATCCGGCGCGCCTTGGTGCGCCTGCCGGCGGGTTTGCGTGAGTTCGTGCTGTTCGGCTTGAAGATGGCCTGGTCGTGCCTGTTTGGCGGCGCCATGCTGTTCCTGATGATCGCCACGCATGTCTTCTGGCCGCACAATTCACCGATCCATCGCTACGATTTCCTGTTCGGCTCGGCCCTCGTTATCCAGGTGTTGATGCTGTGGACAAAACTGGAGTCCTTCGACGAACTGAAGGTTATCCTGCTCTATCACGTCACCGGCACGATCATGGAAGTGTTCAAGACGCACATCGGCTCATGGATCTATCCCGAGCCTTCGATCTTCCATATCGGCGGTGTTCCCCTGTTTACCGGCTTCATGTACGGCAGCGTCGGCTCGTTCATTGCCCGCGCCACCCGCGTCTTCGACATGCGTTTTTCGCATTATCCGCAGGCGTGGGCGACCTGGCTGCTGGCCATCGCCATCTACGTCAATTTTTTCACGCATCACTATGTTTGGGACGCGCGCTATGTGATTTTTGCCGTTTGCGGGCTGCTGTTCTGGCGCTCGTTTGTCTATTTCCGCGTCGATCGGCGGACTTTGAGCATGCCCTTCCTGCTGGCCGGCAATCTGACCGCCTTCTTCCTGTGGCTGGCGGAAAACATCGGCACGTACACACATACCTGGTCCTATCCCGGCAAGGGCTGGCACCTGGTGTCATTGCAAAAAATGGGCGCCTGGGGGCTGCTGCTGATTATCAGTTTCGTCACCGTGTCACTGATCTTCCCGCCGAAACCACCGGAGAGCGAAACGCAGCGCCAGGCGGGGTACCGGTCGTGGCTGAAAAGCCTCAAGCTTTTGCGGCAAAATCCCTGAGCCGACTCATGCGCAACCCGTTGTTATTGTAACAATAAGCCGTGTACGGTCATAAATGCCGCAGATGGAAACGGCGCGCCAAGTGTAAACATCCCGCTAAAATGCCCATCAACCCATTGATTGAATTGAATATTAACGTTCTCGCAGAAGGCGAGTAAAACGTTTGCACAATCCTCAAACCCGTTGTATGGTTAAGGATGAGGAAACAGCCTGGAGCGGCGACCCAAGTCTTGTGATCGCCGCCCGTTAGTGAAGGGTTCGAGTACAGTATGACACCTGCTTCCGCCGGGCGGTTCGCGCCCGTATCCACACCTGTAATGGTTCTGCGCCACCCGAAGGGCTGGCTGTATGCGTTTGCCATGGCGACGGTATGCTGGACCGTGTTGTTTAGCTGCGTGTTCGCCATCGCCCATGCCATGACGCCGCACTGAGCGGCACGCCTTAGATCACATGGTTTAACGCCCGCGCTCGACTAGTTTCGACAGAGCGTCGAGATAGTTGGCGAAGGCCGTGCGGCCGGCCGGCGTAATGTGGGCGCGCGTCAACGGCTTGCGCCCCTGGAAACTCTTGACGATTTCGATATAGCCGGCTTCTTCGAGCTTACGCAGATGGACCGACAGGTTGCCTTGGGTGGCATCGAGCAGCGCCTTCAGTTCATTGAAATCCGCAGCCTCGGCGTCCATCAGATAGGCCATGATGCCCAGCCGCAGACGGCCGTGGATTGCGTCATCCAGCCGGTTGATGTCAAAGCCGGACATGACTGGACTTACCCGGCCTTTCCATGACGCACCATGACGTATCCGGGTGCCGCCATGAGGACAAACAGGGCAAGGCTGAATAGCAAAAGATAGTTCGGCATGTCATGGATCAGAAAGCCAAGCGCCACGGCAGTCGCGAACCAGCCTCCCGAGACAGCCGCCAGCCAGAGCCGGCGACGAATCATATAGGCGATGTACCACGCTGCTCCCTGGAGCGCGGCCACGACTGCCGGATAAAGCATCCAGATCAGGAAGTTCTTTTCAGCAGACGAGACATAGCCGAAGACGATGCACATCGACAGGTTGGCCAGTCCGGCGCCGCCGAACGCTGCGTTCATGGCGCGCGTCGCTACGCCGTGCTGGCTGTCGCGGCGGTCGCGCCACAGCATGTAGCCCATGACGCCCAGGAAAATCGCGGTGGGCGCGAAGCCGACGACGGGCCACATCAGCGGCGGCCACTCAAGCTTTAACGTCATCTGCAGCCAGAACAGCAGACATTGAATGCCATAGGCGACGCCGGCGACAATGAACAGAAAACCGGCGCTCACCTGCGTTTTCGGGCCCTCGTTGACGAGGGCCCTCAGGAAAGCGAGATCGTTTTGCGCGTTGTCGGTGTCGGAACTCGTGCGGTCATCTGTCATGTAGTGATTTCCTCGGCCACAGCGGCGGCTTTGTCCTTGCGGCGGCGACCGTTGAGAATCGTCCCGATGAAAGTGTAGCGCACCAGGACCTGATAACTCAACAAGGCGGTGGCAACGGTACCGATCAGGACGACGGCGGCTTTCGGTTCTGCCGACCAGGCGAGGTCCTTCACCAGGTATTGGAAGACCAGAAGCACAGGCACGTGGATGATGTAGACCCAGTAGGAAGCGTCGGCGAGGTAGCGGAAAAGCGCGTTTTCGGTCTTCAGGAAGCGGCGCGCGCCTCCGATAAGACAGAACGCCCAGGCCCACGTCGTCATCGGATAAAGCAGGCAATAGATTGGGTGATCATGACCGGCAACGGGGGCCAGAACGGGCGTCGATCCAGCCAGCTTCAGGCACCACCACGTGCCGATCAGAGCGCCGATGCCGTAAAGCCAGAAACGGCTGGCCAGATGCTCGATCAGGTCGCTGCGCCGGTTCAGCCACCAGCCGAAAGTAAAGGCTGTGACAAACCCGGCGATCGCGGCCACGTTGGGAATAAGGCCCGTATCGGGCGTCGTAATCCCGAACCACATCATCCAGTTGTCATTGAAATAGAAGGCGGCGGCCACGGGAAGAACCAACAGCGCCGAGATCATATCGCTGCGCGTCAGTCCGACGACCATGGCGTCCAGCACGCACCCCAACGCGCCGCCGACATGAAGCAGGTCGGTAACGACCTTGATCACCAGGGCGCCGGCATAAAGCAGCAGCAGGGCGTAAAGAAACCACAGGTGCGTCAGCGGAAACGTGTGCACGTTAAACGCCGGTGGCGGTGGAGGTGGCGCCGCAGCGGCGGCCGAACCCGGCGCAGGCATGTTGGCGATGATCATGACGGCGATAATGGCGGCCATGACAATCGGCCAGAAAGCGACGAGCGGAAGAGCGATGCGCTTCAGGCGATTGCCGATAAAGCCGCCGATGCCGCGCTTTTGCAGCATCATGCGTGCAAAAAAGCCGGCGAGGATAAAGAAGGTCGTCATGCGGAACAGGTGGATGACGTAGAAGGCGACGTTGAAGCCTGCGTCGGTGCTGACGTCACCGACGATCCAGATACGTGGCGTCATAAATGACATCACGCCATGCAGGGCCACACCGAGCAGAAGGGTAAGCGCCCGGACGGCGTCAAGTTCATGCCAGCGCTGCGTGGATGGAGCCTGCGGCGCCACGGATAATCCAGTCATTGAAATCTCTCCCAATCTGATGCGGGCTCCTGCCCGACAGGTTGATAGATATATCAACAAGTTTGTTTTGTAAACTGGTTTGACAAAATCGCTACTTGTGCGGGGCGGCGAAATGACGATAGTTCCTTATAGGTCAGGGGAAACCTCATGAAGCCGACAGCACTTTCTCTTTTCTGGCGGCGTCTGGGGATTGCCGTTGCAATCCTTTTTGGCGTGGTCGCGGTCATCTATGCCTGCGCCGTCGGCTATCTCTATTTCAATCAACGCCATATCCTCTTCGCGCCGACACCAGGTGCTGAAACACCGGATATTCGCGGCCTCGACATCACCGACTTGAGGATTGAAACACCGGATCGCGAACGGCTTGAGGCCTGGTACGAGCCTGCGAAACCCGGAAAACCGGTCATCCTGTTCTTTCATGGCCAGGGTGGGACGCTCGAACTCGGCAAGTGGCGCTATATTCGCATGCACAAGATGGGCGTCGGCTATCTGGCCCTGTCGTACCGCGGCTATTCAGGATCGACCGGCACCCCAAGCGAAAAAGGCCTGCTGATCGACGGACTTGCGGCCTATGACTGGCTGAAAGCGAAAGGCTACCGTGACCAGGACATCGTCATCCACGGCCACAGCCTGGGCACCGGCGTTGCTACCTACGTCGCCACGCAAAGACCGGCGCGGGCGCTGATCCTGGAAGCGCCCTTCACCGCCGCCGCTGACGTGGCGCAGGAGCGCTATCCCTTCATGCCTGTCTCACTGCTGATGAAAGACAAGTTTCTCAGCCGCCAACGCATAAAGGACGTCCACATGCCATTGCTTATCGTGCATGGCGATCGTGACAATGTCGTGCCCTATGCCGAGGGCAAGCGGCTATTTGCCCTGGCCAACGAACCAAAGACCTTTATCCGTATGCCCGGCTCGCATCACAACACGCTGACGCGCGATGGCGCCTATCGCTATTACTGGACGTTTCTTAGGCTGCCGGAAGAGGATCTCGATCCGAGACTGGTCATAAGGTAGCTGGCGCGGGACCTAGAGCATTTTCCGACGAAGTGGTCACCGGTTCGTCGAAGAAAATGCGACAAAACAAAAAGTTAGAGCGTGATTTCGAATCTATTTGATCGAAATCCGCTCTAGCGCCCTATTTCGTCAGTGACTCCGCCTTGCCGAGATCGATCGCTCCGGCCAGGGCTTTCATCGTCGCCATGTCAACACCGTCACCTTCGACTTCGAGTGCGATACGGCCGCCGGCCAGAACGGAATAGGAGCCTGACTTTGACTGGGTATCATATTTCTCCGAGACTGTGCTGCCGTTTTGGGAAGTGATCTTCTCATAGCCGGTTGCCGTCGTTTCCGTGTGATTGACGTTCATCGCCTGCGCCATGGCACCGAGACCGGCCATGCTGCCCATATCGCTGATCTTGACGCGCAATGTGCCCGTGCCGACCGCGTAGGTCGCTCGGGCATTCGACACGGCCACTCCACCCGTGGCGTCCGAGCTGGCACTGGTCTCGCTGCGCGTCGCGCCCATATAGGCCTGGGGCAGGAGCGCCAGCAGAGCATTGGGATCGGCCGTTTTTACATTCGTCTGACCATTCTGCATTGCCGAAGCCTGCGCGGCCATCTGTTCGGACGCCCTCTGCATCTTGTTGACATCGACCGAGCCCATGCCGGGAACGGTGACCGTGCCGACAGCCGCACCGCTGGCGTTTCCGCTCGCCAGGCCAAGGCCCGGCGCGCCCAGACGGTAGATCGGGCCCGTCAGCATACCCACCACAATCCATAGGACAATCATGACGATGACCGTCACGGCCGTATAACCAACAGCCTTCTCTGCCGGAGCCTTCATCAGCTTCGGCAGGCCGACATAAAGGAGGTAGAGGCTGTAAAGTCCTAATACGCCAAGCATGCCCAGCGTCGGGAAAATGGCGAAAATGCCGGCGAGCCAAGCCGCCGTGCACGAATAGGCCGACACCTTGAAGGCCTGCAACTGATTCTTCTCGCCGCCAAAATTGGGCGCCAGGCCATCAATAACCAGAGCCATGACATAGACCATGACCAGACTGAGGACATATTGAACGATAGCGCCGGACAGAGCCCACTGGATAGGCGTCCGATAACTGAAGAGCCCCGGAATGCCGAAGCCGAACACGCTGTAGCCGATGGCCATGGCCACCGGCCCGATTGCGGCCAGCGGGACGACATACCCCATGTAGATCGATTTAATGCTCGACGGCTCAGTGGCAATGACATCCCAGGTGGTGCCAGGCTTCAGCAGTATGTTCTTGGCACGCTCGACGAGACCGGAGGACGCAGGTGAGGAAATTGGCTCTGACATGTGTAAATCCCTATGAAAATGCTGAAAAAATACTGGCGCGAGAGAATGGCCAAAAAGAATTCGTCGATCAATTGATCCGAAGGGCACGTTTTCGTGATCACAAGGCCGTCGAAATCGCCCTGGTAACCATAAAGCGAACCTTAAGTCTCTTTTGCTAATGGAGTGAATGTCAGCCATATCCGCGCACCCTCTCTTCAGGTTTTCATGTCCCTATTTTTTCGTACAGGCGCCATTGCACTGGGTGTTTGCCTTGCCGCAATTGCCGGTTCCGCAAATGCCCAATCCGTCCTCGGCTACGGCAGCGGCAAGCTTCTGCTGACCGGGGGCGTCAGCCAGATCGAAGGCCAGGCTGGCGGCGGACTGACGCCGTGGGCGGTGATCGGCGGCTATGAAAGCGACGATCAGATCGGTGGCAATGTCTATGCGACCGACGTCAATACCACCGACTATGATGTCCGTTCGATCGGCGCCCTGGTCGGTTTCTATAACCGCATCGAGTTTTCCTATTCGCGCCAGTCGTTCAATACGCAGGACGTCGGCACAGTTCTCAGCCTTGGCCAGGACTTCACGATCAATCAGGATACGCTGGGCGTGAAGGTGCGCCTGTTCGGCGATGCCGTCCTCGACCAGGACCACTGGTGGCCGCAGGTCAGTATCGGCGCGCAGTTCAAAAAGAACGACAAGGGTTGGCTGGTGACCGCGCTGGGGGCGCGCCGCAGCCGGGACGCGGACTATTTCGTCAGCGCTACCAAGCTTTATCTGGCGCAAGGCATATTGTTGAACGCGACCGTGCGCCAGACGCGCGCCAATCAGTACGGAATTCTCGGTTTCGGCGGCATCGACGACAAGCGCCACACGCAGCTCGAAGGCTCGGCCGCCTATCTGATCAATCGCAAGCTGGCGATCGGCGCCGAGGTCCGCACGAAGCCAGACAATCTGGCCGTCGCCAAGGAAGGCGCCGCGGTTGACGCCTTTGTCGCCTATGCGCCGACCAAGAACATCTCGATCACGGTTGCCTATGCCGACCTCGGCAATATCGTCACGCGCCGCCAAACCGGCCTCTATGCTTCTCTGCAAGTGGGATTCTGATCATGAAAAGCATCGTCCTTGTTCCCGCTTTTGCTTTGTTGTCGATGGCTATCCCGGTCCATGCCGAAACCAGCCCGCCCGTCGCACCGGTGATTTCCGACGGCAAGCTGTTTGCCGAGTTCGGCGGTCATGACGGCCTGGTGCGCGTCATCGACGACCTGTTCATTAATATCGACGCCGACGTGCGCATCAATACGTTCTTCGATCCAACCAAGCGCGACCACACCAAAGCCATGCTGGTCGAGCAGTTCTGTCAGGTGTTGGGGGGCGGCTGCACCTATTCCGGCAAGGATATGGTTACGGCCCACAAGGATCTCGGCATTCAGACGCGCGATTTTAATGCACTGGTCGAAGACCTGCAAAAGGCAATGGACAAGAACAAGGTACCGTTTTCAGCGCAGAACAAGCTGCTCGCGGCCCTGGCGCCACAGCATCGCGACATGACGCCAAAACCTTAAAGCCTGTCGAGTGGAATAACCTCTACGACGGTCCCGGCTTCGAGCGCAGGGGCGTTAGCGGGAAGGCGCAACAATGCGTCGGCACGGGCAAAGACGCTGACCAGCGACGAATCCTGATCGGAAAGCGGCGTCACCAGCAGGTCTCCATCTTCGCAGCCGTGCATGACGGCGCGCATATAGGTCTCACGCGATCCCGCCGGCGGCACCGAATGGGTAAGAACAGCATGCGCAAACGGCGAGCGCTCGGCCATGCCGAGAGACGCTTCGATCCATGGCTTCAGCAGCAGTTGCGCCACGACAAAGGCCGAGGCGGGATTGCCCGGCAGGTTCATCACGCGGCGCCCGTCTGCAAGTCTGCCGAAACCGGTGGGTTTGCCCGGCCGCAGGTTCAGCGTTTCAAATTCCAGCGCCAGTCCGAACGCCTTCAGGGCGGGCTTGACGACGTCGTGGTCGCCGACACTGGCACCACCGACTGCAACAACCATATCAGCCTTCGCGTCTTTCAGGGCTTCGGTAATCCCCTTTTTGCTGTCGCCCTCGACGCCGAGATAATGCGCCTTGCCGCCCCACGCATTGATCAGCGCCACGAGCGCATGCGAGCTCGATTCATAGATTTGATCCGTGTTCGGACTAATACCCAGCAGGACAAGCTCATCGCCGGTACAGAGTACGGCGATGTGCGGTTTGCGCGCCACCGCGACTTCGGACAAGCCTGCCGCCGCGACCAGTGACAAACGCCAGGCGTCGAGGCGCAGGCCCGCGCTCAGAAGCGTATCGCCGCGGCGGAAATCCTGACCGGCTGGGCGTATATTATCGCCCTGCGCCGACCGGCCGTCTGGCAGGACGCCGATCCCGCCTGAGACGGATTCAGTGTTTTCCTGGATGATCACCGTATCGCAATCGTCGGGCACCGGCGCGCCCGTAAATATACGCACAGCTTCGCCCGATCCGACCTTGCCGGCAAAACGGCGGCCGGCAGCGCTTTCGCCGACGACGGTGAAGGTCCCAGACGTTAGGTCCGTACGGCGTACGGCGTAACCGTCCATGGCCGAAGCCCGGAATGGCGGCTGGTCACGGCTGGCTGTGATATCGGCAACAAGCACGCGGCCGAGCGCCTTTTTCAGCGCGACGGTTTTGGTTTTCGGACTCAGAGCACCGGCGCGAACGATGGCAATGGCTTCGCTCATCGCCACATTGCGGCGCGGCGGCCGGTTCATTGCGCTTTCAGTCATGACTCTTTCAGTCTGGGCATCAGCTCGACCATGTTGCAGGGGCCGTGACGGCTATCAAGCTGCCAGCGGACGACCTTGTCCCAGCCGTCCTTGACCGCGCCGTTTGAACCCGGCAGGCAGAAGATGAAGACGCCGTCAATAATGCCGGCAAGGGCTCGGGATTGCAGCGTCGACAGGCCGACTGTCTGGTAGCTGAGCATATGGAAGATGGTCGAGAAGCCTTCGATGCGTTTGTCCAAGAGAGGTTCTATCGCCTCCGGCGTGACATCGCGGCCCGTAATACCTGTGCCGCCGGTGGTGACGATAGCGTCGATCTGCTGAGATTTGACCCAGTTCCTGATCATGATGCGGATGTGCTCGATGTCGTCGTGTACGATCGAGCGCGCTGCCAAATGGTGCCCTGCCGCCGTCACGCGGCCAGCCAGTACGTCACCGGACGTATCGCTTTCTTCGTCGCGCGTATCCGAGATGGTCAGGACGGCGATATTGATGCTTTTGAACGGCCTGTCGGCGTCAATACGGCCACCGCCGAGGTGTTTGAGATCGCTCTCGCTGATTTCGCTCATCTGTGGTTTTTCCGTCTGTTCAGCCGCCGGTCAGAGACATGGTCCGTGCCGGGTTGTGGATGCGCGTGTCGTGAGCGAGAAGCGCGCCGGATGCAATGAAGAAATCGTGGCGGCGCGGCTTTTTATGCAGGGCCTCAATGAGCGCGATCTCCAAGCCGGCATCGCCAGCGTCCCGGCGCAAAGGCTCCCGCAGATCGACATGGTCGTCCTGCCCCAGGCACATGAAAAGCTGGCCGGTGCAGGTGACGCGGACACGGTTGCACGTGTCGCAGAAATTATGGCTGAGCGGCGTGATCAGGCCGAGCTTGCCCCCGGTTTCATTGATATGGAAATAACGCGCCGGGCCGGACGTGGTCTCAGCAAGAGGGGTGATCGTCCAGAAACTCTGCAGATCGGACAGGAGTTCGGTTAGCGAGACAAACTGCTGCTCGCGCCCGGCGATTTCGTCACCCAGCGGCATGGTTTCGATCAGCGACACGTCGATATTGCGCGCATGGGCAAAGGCGATGATGTCGGGAATTTCGGTGCGATTGTCCTGCGCCAGGGCAACGACATTGAGCTTTACCCTGATACCCGCGCCTTGTGCCGTTTCGATACCGGTCAGAACCTTGGCGAGATCGCCGCCGCGCGTGATCCGCTTGAAGGTATCAGACTTTAAGGTATCACACGACACATTGATACGGCGGATACCCGCCTCGACCAGGGCTGGAACAGCGCCTTCGAGGAGGGTGCCGTTGGTTGTTAGTGTCAATTCCTTCAGGCGCCCGGCATGGACCTCTTCGCCCAGGCGTTTGAGGAAATCTAGCACGCCCTTGCGGACAAGGGGTTCGCCGCCGGTGATCCGCAGGCATTCGACTCCCCGGGCAATCAGGAAGCGGCTCAGGCGCTCCATCTCTTCCCACGTCAACAAGTCCTTGCGGGGCAGAAACGCCTGCTGCTCGGACATGCAATAGGTGCAACGCAGATCGCAGCGATCCGTTACCGACAGCCGCACATAGGAAATGCGGCGGCCAAAGGCATCGATCAGCAGAGACGGATCAGGCACACTCATGCGTTAAATCTAACGCCTGCCGTCCATGATAACAAGGACCGGCGGCCTCTTTACTTGCGCGGCTATCACGCGCAAGATCGATATATAACCATATATTTCAGGGAAATGATCCATGAATCGCCGCGACGCCCTCCTCGGTCTGACAGCTTCTGCCGCCATCGCCGTGACACCGGTATCATCTCAAGCC
>FSTD01000055.1_pt1 | contig 11074 bp, 8 predicted proteins | sample 1637101 | NCBI WGS metagenome assembly FSTD01 (sample SAMEA3914816, study PRJEB12502) | metagenome | biome: forest; material: soil | place: USA | collected 2011-09-16 | depth 0.3 m | reverse complement strand
TCGCCTATCACTGTCGTCCGAAATTATTGCACTGCAAAAGAACGAGGTCCCTGTGAGCGAGTCGATACTGGTAGCGGGTGGTGCGGGCTATATCGGCGCGCAGACGTGCAAGGCCCTCGCCCAGGCGGGTTACACGCCGGTGACCCTCGACAGTCTGGCGACCGGTTATGAAGCCGCCGTCAAGTGGGGCCCGCTGATCAAGGCCGATATGCGCGACAAGGCCGTCGTGGCCGAGACCGTCAGGACGCACAAGATCAAGAGCTGCATCCATTTCGCTGCCTACAGCCTGGTCGGCGAAAGCACACGCGACCCCGGCAAATATTACGACAACAACGTCGTCGGCGGCCTCGATTTCATCAATACCCTGGTCGACAACGGCCTTGAACACATCGTCTTTTCGTCGACGGCGGCAACCTACGGCATGCCGCAGTCCGATCTGATCGATGAAAGCCACGTGACCGCACCGATCAATCCTTACGGTGCCACCAAGCTGGCTTATGAAGGCGTGTTGCAGTGGCTGTCGAAAAGCCGCGGCTTCACCTATACGGCGCTGCGCTATTTCAACGCCGCCGGCGCCGACCTCGACGGCGAGATCGGTGAGAGCCACAATCCGGAAACGCACCTCATCCCGCTGATCTGCCAGGCAGCGCTCGGTACCGGCAAGCCGCTGACCGTTTTCGGCACCGATTATCCGACCAAGGACGGTACGCCGATCCGCGACTATATCCACGTCATCGATCTCGCCAACGCCCATATCGCTGCCATTGAACGCCTGAAGCGCGGTGGTGACAGTCAGGTCTATAACCTGGGCACCGGCGAAGGCGTCACGGTTCTCGAAGTTATCCAGACGGCCGAAAAGGTCCTGGGCAAGGCCGTGCCGCATAGTCTCGGGCCGCGCCGCGAAGGCGACCCCCTGGCGCTGGTCGCGGATGTGCGCAAGGCGCTCGGCCAGCTCGACTGGAAGCCCAGGCACAGCGATCTGGAGACACTGATTTCCAGCGCAGCCAGATGGCAGGCGAATAAACTCTACTAGGTCCCAGAAAATCATCACCGAAAATCATCACCAAACAAAAAGGCCCGCATCAACGATGCGGGCCTTTTCAGGTTTAGGGACCAAACCCCTTACTCGGAGTAATATTTCCGGTAGGCGTTGTAGTAATGCATGTTGTCGCCATAGCCGAGCTTGGTCTGGACGTTGACATCGACCTGGGTCAGGCAGGCGCCGGCGAGACGGGCGCCGATATCGTCAAGAATATGCAAGGTGGTGCGCACGGCGTTACGCGGCGTCGAGTTCCAGCGGATCAACAGGACGACCGAGTCGGCCATCGAAGCAATCAGGCGGGCTTCCGACAGGGCCAGGATCGGCGGTGTGTCGAAGATGATGTAGTCGTAGCTGGGGCTGACCTTGTCGAGGAAGGTTTGCAGGTGTTCCTTGGACAGGACCTCGGCATTGGTCGACAGCTTGTCATTGACCAGAAGCAGGTCGGTATTGGTGACATTGTCCTTGAGGATGCCTTGCGACATCAGCGAAGGATCGAGGAGCACGTCCTGGAAGCCGTACTTGGCCTTCACGCCGAGCATCTTGGTCAGCGAATAGCGGCGCTGGTCGGCATCGACCATCAGCACCTTGTGGCCGGCGAGCGCTAGGGCCCGGGCGAACGAGATCGCCGTCATAGTCTTGCCTTCGCCCGGCAGGGACGAAGTGAACATGATGGTCTTCAGAGTCTGGTCCTTATTGGCGACGGTCAGGTTGGTGCGCAGGTTACGCATCGATTCCGCGAAGACCGAAAACGGCTTGTCGGCGACGTAGGAGTGCAGGGCACGGCCCTTGACCAGGGCGGCGCCCTTGATCAGCGGGATCGAGTCAATGCTGTTGATGCCAAGCATGTCTTCGACCTGCGATGAGGTGCGCAGCTTCTTGTCGAGCAGTTCGGCCATCGCCACCGCCATGGCGCCGAGCACCAGGCCGGCGAGCAGGCCGAAGGCCATGATCATCTTCAGGTTCGGTGCGCTCGGCTGGGCCGGGACCGCAGCCTTCGAGAAGATGCTGGCGTCGGTTTGCTTCATGCCCGATTGCGCGGCAACTTCCTTGGAGCGGTTGAGGAAGGCGTCGTAGACGGCGCGGTTGGCGTCAGCCTTGCGCTGCAGTTCCATCAGGCCGACCTGGGCGACATTGTCCGAACGCAGGGAGCCGGCGGCACTGCCGCGGCTACCGGCGAGCGAGTTGAAGCGTTGACGGGCGACGTTGACCTCGGCTTCGAGGTTCGAGACGTTGCGGCTGATTTCAGCGGTGATCTGGGCATCGAAATCGGCAAGCTGGCGGCGGCCCTTGGCGACTTCCGGGTGGGCCGGACCGTAGCGCGACTCCAGATCGGCCTGGCGGCGGCTGACCTCGGCGCGCTGGCGGCGCAGATCCTTGATGACGTCGGAGTTCAGGGCGGCGGAGACGTCGTCGCCGCTGCTGCCGGCGGCCATCTGGCGGCGGGCGGAATCGAGACGGGCCTGCTTTTCAGCCAGGTCGGCGCGGGCGACGGCGATTTCGCCGTTGAGCGACGACACTTCCTGTTCGGCCATTGTGGCGCCGTTGGCGCTCATCAGGTTATGGGCGATCTTATATTGCTGCACGGCGACATCGGCCGCTTCGACGCTTTTGCGCAGATCGTCGAGACGGCTGTCGAGGAAGGTATTGGCTTCCAGCGTCGTGTTCATCTTGCTGTCGATCTGGTTTTGCAGGTATTGCGCGGCGTAGGTCTCTGCAATCTTGGCCGACAGGTTCGGATCCTCGGTCTGGGCCGACAGTTCGATAACGTAGGTCAGGCCCGTGCGGTGGACGTCAACCTTGCCAAGCAGGGCGTCAACGACGGTTGCGCCCTTGCGGAATTCGGGAACGTCCTTGAGATTGAGCTTGGTCGCGACCTGACGCGCGAGGTCCCGTGACCCCAGCATCTGCACTTCGGTATCGACGGCCATCGAGTCGACATTGACGTCGGTAATGACCTGCTGATCCTTTTGCAGGACAGCCGTGTGACTGGGCTCGATCAGGAGGCTTACAGACGAGGTATATTCCGGTGTTTTCAGGCTTGAATAGGCGTAGGCGGCCAGGAGGCAGACCACGACCAGGGCGCAGAACAGCGGCAGGGGGCGCCGCCAGGTTGAAATCACGACCCAAATGTCGAAACTTTCACCTGACGAGGGCATGGAGGCCGCGCCGGAATTCGATACACCATTCATCATCTCAAATGACCTCTGATCATTGACCCGCGCGTCGCGCCAGGCACGTGTTCGGCAATAGGACAGGCAGCTCGGAAAACGGGGTTTTCAGGGCTTAAAAATAGCGTTCTGCGACGCGGATGGTATCGCCGGGGGCGATCTTCAGGTCGCTGGTAAGATCATAGACTTTTTCAGTGTTTTCGCCGGCGCGCCGGATAAAGACCTTGGTCGTCTTGGCGCGGTAGGTGAAGCCCGACGCCTTGGCAACGGCGTTCATGACGTTGAGGTTGTCGGTATAGGGGTATTCGCCGGGCGCATTGACTTCACCCAGGATGTAGTACGGGCGATAGTTGAGGACCGACACCGTAACCTTGGGGTTTTTCAGAATGTCGGGCATCAGGCGCGCGATCAGAGCCGCCTGGAACTCGTCCAGTGTCATGCCCTGGGCATTGATGTTGCCGATCAGCGGATAGGAAATGTCACCCGACGACGACACGACGAATTCACCCGACATGGTCGGTTCGTCGAAGACGGTGATATTGACCTTATCGCCGGCCGACAGCTTGTAATTGCCGTCGACGGCGGTCAGCACCGGGGCGGGAGCCGCAGCGGGGGCCGCGGACTGTGCCGAAGCGGGATTTGTATAGGCCAAGGTCAGCAAAAGCGCTGTCAGGCAAAGGATAAGTGATTTCACAAAACCTCTGAACATGTCTCTCAGACTCCCAAAACACCAGCGGTGCGGTTCATTTCTAGACATTCGAGGCATTTCTGCGCGCCTGGATGATGTCAATGTAACCCTCATTCAATTTTAATGCCGTCAGGACCCCGGTCGCATAGGCGCCGGTATCAATGCCGATCCGGTGAGCAAATAACTCCGGCTCCATGACCGGAGTATGACCATGGATAATGATCTTGTCGGCCGGCGCCTTTGATTCCAGAAACGGCCGCCGAATCCATAACAGGTCGGCCTCCGCTTGCAGCTCCAGAGGCACGCCCGGCCGGACGCCCGCATGGACAAAGGCAAAATTGCCGACCTGAGCCATCATCTTCAGGTCCTTGTAGAATTCCAGGTGCCCCTCAGGCATCGCCGATAACAGCTTTTCCCGCAGGGATTCGAACAATTCAGGCGCGTTACGCGCGTCGCGGGCTTCGACGCCGTAACTCAATAAGGTCTCGATTCCGCCTGAGGCCAGCCAGGGTGCGGCCTCGCCGGAATCTTTCAAAAACTTCAGCAGCATGTCCTCGTGGTTGCCACACAGGCAGATCAATCGGACAAACGGCACATCGTTGAGCTTCAGCACGATATCGACAACATTGCGCGACATCGGCCCCCGGTCGATATAATCGCCGAGAAAAATGATGATCGCCTCCCGTCCGTGGACCTGCTTGATCTCGCGCAGGATCTCGGACATCAGCGGCACCAGCAGGTCGGCTTGACCGTGCACGTCACCGATGGCGTAAACCAGCTTCCCTTCGGTGCTGGCAACGCTTTTGGCCCCGGCGCCTGCGGGAAACTCTATATCGGCGCGAAACTGTTTGACGGTGACGTTCATGAATGCGGCTGAGGAGCGTATCAGTGCTCCCGGAAGGATCTCCACAGGGTTTGGTTCAACGGTTCCATCAGATAGGCGAGCACGGTCCGCTTGCGCAGCGGCACGATGACTTCGACCGGCAGGCCGGGCTTCAGCCAATCGCGATTGCCGCGCAGCTTGTCGATCTTGTTGATATTGTCGGCGCTGACCTCGATCTGTGCCTTGTAGTAAAAGGCGCCTGACTTCTGGTCCTGGAAACTGTCGGCCGACACGCTCAGAATCTTGCCCTTCATCACCGGCAGATCGCGTTCCTGCAGCGCCGAGAAGCGGATTTGCGCTTCCTGGCCAGGATGGATGTCGTCGCCGTCGGCAGCGGCAACGTTCGACTCGATGATCAGCGGTGCGCTGTCCGGGACGATTTCCAGGATCTTTTGCCCCGGTGCGATGACGCTGCCGGCGTTGAAGACGCTCAGGCCCATGACCTTGCCGTTGGTGGTGGCGCGCACATAGGTCCGGTCGTATTCGGTTTGGGCCGCCGTCAGCTGCGGCGTGATCTCGGTCAGCTTTTGTTGCGTGTCGCGCAATTCACCCATGATTTCCTGGGTTGACTGGCTGCGCGTCGTCATTTCGCGGTTGCGGCTTTCGGCAATGACCGATGAGCCCTTGGCAATATCGGCCTGAAGGGCGCCCGTATCGCCCTCAAGACCGGCGATGCTCTGCTGCAACTGCCGGACATAGGTCTTCGGAGCGTAGCCCTTGGCTTCGAGCGGCAGGACGTTGCTCAACTCGTCTTCGGTCAGGGCCTTGCGTTTTGAGGCGGCGGCCAGCTGTTGCTCGCTGCCGACGAGGGCTTCGCGTGTTTGCGCCTGTTGCTGGCGCAAAACTGATATCTGGGCCGAGACGAACTGGCGGCGCGAAGTCATCGACTGGTGCTGCAGCCTCATGGCATTATCGACCAGGATGCGCTGCTCGCCGGTGTAGTCCTTGAATTCCGCCGGCTCAGCGAAGCCGGCAGCGCCGGTGGCCTCAGCCATCAGGCGGGCTTCCTGGACTTTCAGATTGACGTATTCCGCCTGCAAGGCGCTGGCGTCGGCCTGCGACCGGCCGCCCGACAGTTCAAGAAGGACATCGCCTTGTTTGACGACTTGGCCTTCCTTGACGTCGAGCTTGGCCACAACGCCGCCAGTCTGATGCTGCACCGACTGACGATTGCCGGCGACGGCGATCATGCCGCCCGAATGGACGGCGGCGTCGACGCGAACCAATGCCGCCCAGCCGAGGAAGACGACGAAGAAGGCGATAACCATGAAACGGCCGGCGCGAACTTCCTTGATCGGGTTGTCGATTTCGGGTTCGGCCATGTCGCCGATGGCGACGCCGCGAGTCAGGATGGCGGGAAGTTTAAGACCGCTGGATGTCACGATATCTTTCATGACGCTTCTCCCTGCATCTTGTCCTCATTGCTGTCGGTCTTGGTACCTGTATTGCGGGCTGCCGTGACGATCTTGCCTTCGGTTTCGCGCTGCGCCAGCATGTTTTTTTGCTGGAACTCAGCCCACTGGTCGCGCGAGCCGAAGAAGGTCACGCGGCCGTTCTGCAGCAACAGATATTTGTTGGCACGGCCGAGGATGCCCATGCGGTGCGCAATGATAATGACGCAGCCGCCGCGTTCGGCGAAATCGTTGATGGCCTTGTTGAGCAGGGCCTCGCCTTCGGCGTCGAGATGGGAATTGGGCTCGTCCAGCACCAGCAGGAACGGGTCACGGTAAAGGGCGCGGGCCAGGCCGATGCGTTGCGCCTGACCGGCCGACAGACCGACTCCATTGGGGCCGAGCTCCGTATTATAGCCTTTCGGCAGGCGCAGGATCAGGTCGTGCGCGCCCGAGGCCTTGGCAGCCGTAATGACCAGATCGTCGATTTCGGCGGCGTTGTCGTTGGTGAGCCCCTCGAAGCGGCAGATATTGTCGCGGATCGTGCCCTGGAACAGAACCGTGTCCTGGGGCAGGAAGCCGATGTGCTGGGCCAGCTTTTCAGTGTCCCACTCCTTGCGGTCTGCGCCGTCGAAACGCACCGAGCCATGATCGTAATCGTCAGCCCCGACCAGAATGCGTGCCAGCGTGGTCTTGCCGGCGCCGCTGGGGCCCATGACACCCATGACTTCACCGGCATTGAGCTGGAAGCTGACGCCGTTGAGATAGTAGATGCGCATTTCCTGATTGACGGCGACCAGGTTTTCGACGTTCAGCGACGACTTCGGATCGGGAAGGAGGGTCAGCTGCGGCTCGAGATCGACCTTCTTGAACAGATCGTCGAGGCTCTTGAAGGAGTTGTAGCCCTTGATCAGGCCGCGCCAGGAACCGATCAGTTGCTCCAGCGGCTGCAGGGCGCGCGACATCAGCAGTGACGCAGCAAAGATGGCGCCTGGTGAAATCTTGTGCGAAATCGCCAGCCAGGCGCCGACGCCGAGCGCGATTGACTGCAGCAGCATGCGGAAGAACTTCGATGCCGTCGCATAGCCGCTGCCGGTCAGGCTGGCGTGAAAATTGTCTTCCAGGCCCTGGAAACGGTCCTTCATTTGCTGGGCAACAAGTTCATCACGCATACCCAGCGCGCGAACGATATCGGCGCGTCCCACCAGCTGCTCCTGCTGGGTATAGGCGTTCATCATGGCTTCGGACGCCAGGGTGACGCGCTTGTGCGTCGCCTGCTCGTTCAGCCAGGTCAGCAGGGCCAGAACGGCGCCGCCGCCCATCGACATGAAACCGAGAATGGGATGCAGGAGAAAGCACAGGGCGAAGTAGATGATCATCCACGGCGCGTCGAACAGGGCCAGCACGCCCTGACCGCTCAGCGTGCCCTTGAAAGAGTCGAAGTCGCGCATGGCATTGGAATAGCTGTTGCGGCGACCGCCGCCGGCAGCCTTGGCGAACAGGCGGTTCAGGATCTGACCCGACAGAATATTGTCCAGGCGGATCGACGAGCGCATGAGCACGCGCTGGCGCAAGGAATCGAGCCGCGTCAGCGTCACCAGCGCAAAGACGAGTATGATGGTGAGGTAGATCAGCGTCAGTTCGCCGCCGGTCGGCACGACGCGATCGTACACCTGCAGCATATATAGCGTCGGCGTCAGGTACAGCACGTTAACGAACAGGCTGAACAGGGCGGCATTTACGAAATGCGGGCGACATGCCTTCAGCGCACTCTGAAGGATGGGACTGACTTTTTCCGGTTTCTTATCCGCGCTCATTGAGCCTTTTTCCTAATTTGCACTGCCTTGCTACAGCAAAGATGCCAACAACATACTAAAGACGATAATACCAACGAAAAAAACGAAGACGGACAACACAGCCATAAAACGCGGCCCGAAACACAACTAAGCAATGCGAGACGGCTTTCCGCTCCCCATTGCCACACGTTGGAACCCCCTGGGGCCGCGCGCTACGTCAAGCCGCGCACTTGCTCTAAATATCTCTTTAGACGATTTTGGCCGCCAAGAGTCAAGAATTCGCACCGGCCGCGCGAGCCAGTGGCCGCCGGAAAGGGGCGTATTCTAAGCCAATGCGACATAAAAACAATAAACCCGCGTGCTGATCTCGCAATGATCGCTCATTCCTGAAGCCCCCGAACCGGAATAAAGACGAAAATAGCCGTCGCGGACAGTGCTGTCCGTCGCGGGATACCTCGTGTCTCCGACACTTCGCCTCCCTGGCGCCTCCTGGTCTCTGCGAACGCCTCTAGTAGGAACCGCGTTGCTGCAGGACGGCCGGAACGGTCTTCAGGATGATCGTAACGTAGTTCACCAGGGTAACACGGCGTGAGAACAAACGATCAAGCGCAACGCGGCGGCGATAGTCGATGTCGTTGCGGCCGGAAACCTGCCAGGCGCCGGTAATGCCCGGCAGGACGGAGGTGTAGTTGCGGAAAGAGCGGCCGTACTTTTCGATCTCTGCCTTGACGATGGGGCGGGGGCCGACAAGGCTCATGTCGTGGCGCAGGACGTTCCACAATTGCGGCAACTCATCCAGACTGGTTTTTCGCAGGAACTTGCCGAGCGGCGTGATACGCGGATCGTTCTTAAGCTTGTGGTCGGCGTCCCATTCGGCACGTGCCACGGGATCGGTTGCCAAAATATGCGCCAGGACCTCAGCCGAGTTCGTGCGCATGCTGCGGAATTTGTAGCACTTGAATTCTTTGGCGTTCAGTCCGATACGGGTCTGACCGTAGAATATAGGGCCGCCATCCTGCAATTTTATCAATACAGAGACAATTAAAAATACCGGCAGCAAGAACAGTAGAGCAGAAAAACTTATGACAATATCGCAAGCGCGAACCATAATTCTGTTCGCTGCTGCGGTAGATTGAGGAAAGGATTGGGTCTCGGACCCGTTAAAAGCGGAAGCGTTTAATGCTGCCGCCGTATTGGAGAGCTTCGTCCACATATCAACCACCCGAAAATAAACAGATTATGAAATTGCGTCGTCCCCTAAGCCGCATAAGCCGTCAATCTCTTCTTTATGTCAAACTTTTTTGCGGCGCAGCATCAAGAAAGTGTGCCGTCAAACTGGATATGCCGCATTGGCGCAACATTTTCGCTCAACAGGCGAAAATGTAGTCAAATGGCACAAATTTCACCTATTCATGCGTATCAATTCCGCGCCATTACTTTGTAAAAAAGCAATGTGGAAACGGCTGTGCTGTACCGCTCGCTCACGGCTTCACCGCCGTATTATGAGCGCGTGCCCGTTCAACGGCGTCGCCGGCGCGACGTTGCTGGCGCCGGCTGCGGCGCGCCTCCTCGACATAGAAAGGCAGGATCGCCGCCATGACACCGCAAGCGCCGGCGATCCAAGCGCTGAAGCTGCCGTCGGCCACATGCGGCTTGGCATTGAGGCACCATAATGCCATCTCAACCAAACTGAATGTCCCGAAGACCACCTTGGCGACGTCGGTCTTGCGGACCCGCGGCATGAGCAGCAGGGCGCCCAATGTCGCGCCATAGGTCAGGGCCAGGTGAAGCGCCGCCATACGACTGTCGAACACCGTGGTCTGCGTGCTCCAGGCGGACACGACAAAAAGCACGCAGGCCGCTCCGCCGCTGAGTACGGAGAGCCGAAGGCTAAAAAACAAAATGGGTAATGTCTTCATTGGGCACCTCCTGCGCAGTGAGCTTACAGAAGGTGCGGCAATATTTGCTGAAGATTTAAGGTTAAGGGCGTGGCAATAATGGTAATCGCTTGTTAATCCTGTGCGCCAATGCTTTGTTAAACAAGCGCTGTTACGGTTCACCTAACCCAGGAGAACATGCATGAGTGCGAGTCGCGGCCTTGCTGCCATATTAAAGCCTTCACTTGCGGATACAGTTACAGATGCTGAGGTGGCGATTGGGGGCGAAGCGGAGAGCCGCATGAGCCTGGTGAATCCTATGCGTACCTATGAAGCCGTCCACTCACCGGCTGCCGATCTGCAACGTCACTTACAGGCGCAGTTCTTGGCCGATGACGTTGCGATCGAGGTTAAAAAATACCCGCCCGCCCTGACAATTGCCGGAACGGTATTATTCTGCTCCGCGTGCTGGTACGGCATTTTCCATCTGTTTTCGTAGTCGGCGCCGGCCTGCGGGCCCTGGTGAGCGTACTTTTAGACGCGCGTGCCTGTAGCTTAAAACTATCGACGGTGCCGGGGCAGGCTCACCCCGGTGCCGCGCAATCGTGTGCGCGAATGCCTTCGCCAACAGGCTATCAACGGTTGGTCGTGCGGCACAAATTTACCTCGTCGCCACTTTGTGTTGAAAATTTGTCGCAGTGCAGCGCAAATGCGTGATCTCACGTTACCTCGGGCACATGAAAAATTCTCCAATCAGGCGAATAAAGAGTATTTTTTGCGTACGAAATGATTTATATGCGTATAATTCAGAATTGTTTTTCAAAAAACTCGTGTATAAAGTTAATAATTAATTGAAAATCGGATATATTATTTAATTAAAATCGGCATTTGTCTTTATTCTACATTCAATTATTTGAATATACGCAAACTATACACTAAAAAATAAATAAATTTTTCCTAAATACACTAAATCCTACTCTTTGTTGCCTCTTTTTTAGGCTTTACATTTGGTAAAAAAATAGTTACGTCATTCTGTGCGTACAACAAATTGTTATTAGCGGTTTGTATTAATTTTAGGAGACTTGGACATGCCCACAGTTGATGGAGTAACTAAGGCCCCGGACCCTTACGGTGTCATACAGGGCGACGGCGGCGCGGTTGATAAGATGGCCGGCGGTTCCAGTAACGATAAGCTGGAAGGCCATGCTGCTTTTAACCAGTACTACGGC
>FSTD01000090.1_pt1 | contig 11252 bp, 11 predicted proteins | sample 1637101 | NCBI WGS metagenome assembly FSTD01 (sample SAMEA3914816, study PRJEB12502) | metagenome | biome: forest; material: soil | place: USA | collected 2011-09-16 | depth 0.3 m | reverse complement strand
GCTGTTCTAAAGCATGCAGGGGACACGGTCCCCTGCATGCCAATAGCTTTTCTGAATAAATAACAAAGCCGGGCACTTAATGCCCGGCTTTGTTATTTTACTCGAAGACTTATGGGGTGCAGGGGCCAGTGGCCCCTGCGTCCTTAAAGCTGTTCGAGGACGTATTCTGCCGACGATACGCGAAATTCGCCCTTGGCTTCGACAAACAACTTGTCGATCACCCCTTCCTTGACAACCATGGCGTAGCGTTGCGACCGCGGTCCCATGCCAAAGCCCGTACCGTCGAGTTCCAGCCCGACGGCCTTGGCAAACTCGCCATTGCCATCCGCCAGCATCACCACTTCGTTTTCGATCCCCTGGTCCTTCGCCCAGGCCTTCATGACGAAATAGTCGTTCACGCTGGTGCAGGCGACAACATCTATGCCCTTGGCAGTGAAATCGGCGGCGTGCTCCTTGAAACCCGGCAAGTGGCGCGCACTGCACGTCGGCGTAAAGGCGCCCGGGACCGCGAACAGAACGACGGTCTTGCCGGCGAAAAATTCCTTGGCGGGCATCGCCTTCGGCCCCGCCTCGTCAACAACGGTCAGGGTAAGGTCGGGAATGCGGTCGCCGGTTTGCAGCGTCATGGGAAGCTCCTGGAAAAAGCGGACTCGCGGGCCAGTTGCACCTTGCCACATCAATTTTCGATATGGTTTGGCCACGCAAAGGGGTAAATTTTGCGCCCGCGACAGGGCTTCCTATATAAGGTAAACTATACCTTGGCCACGGAAAACGGACGCGGACTGCGTCTTGTGCGCCCTGCGCAGCGAAAAGGAACTCTCCCATGATCCACGGCGCCGACGGCCCTCAGCCCCTGTCAGACTCCCTCCCCCTGAGCGATGGTCATGACTCCTATCAGGGCAACCTGATTATCGCCATGCCCAGCCTGAGTGATCCCTCATTTGCGCACGCCGTCATCTATGTCTGCCGCCACGATTCCGAACACGCCATGGGCCTGATCCTCAACCAGCCGATCAATGGTCTCGATTTCAGCGTCATGCTGCGTGAATTGGGCATTCCGGCCGGCATCACACTCGGCAATCCCACCTTGTCCAACCAGAAGATCTATCGCGGTGGACCGGTACAGGGCGACCGCGGCTTCGTCCTCCACAGCCTCGACTACCGTCTTCACGAGGCCACGCTGGACCTGAGCGCCCTGGCCGAGGAAGGCGACGGCGTTGGTCTGACCGCGTCACGCGACATTCTTGTCGATTTGTCGCGCGGCGAAGGCCCCGCCCAAACCCTGATCGTGCTGGGCTATGCCGGCTGGGGTCCGGGGCAGCTCGAAGCCGAAATGGCCCACAATGCCTGGATCGTCGCGCCGGCGACGCACGAGTTGCTGTTCTGCGGCGACCCTGATCACTTGTGGAGCCGCGCCCTGGCCAGCCTCGGCATCGAACCCGGGCATCTGTCCGGCACGGCGGGAAACGCTTAAACAGCGAACCGCCGGCCTGAGCCAACGCACTAAGTCTATGTGAAAACTATTTGAAAATGCGCAATAATACTCTGCACCCATAACGACCCAGCAAACTGCCGGCTAGGCGCTCAAAGCGCTCACGTCTTGTCCCAGCGACTGCGCGAGATAAGCTTCTGCCTCAGTGGCCTTGAGTGCCTTGGCAAAGCCGTACCCCTGCCCCATGTGGCACCCCAGCGCCAACAGGCGCTCCGCCAGGGCCATGTCTTCAACGCCCTCGGCTACGACATCTAGGCCCAGATCGCGGCCCAGCGTCAGGATCGAGCGGACGATTTTTTCCGACGATACTTCGGCCCGCATAGTCGAGACGAACGAGCGGTCGATTTTCAATGTATCGAAAGGCAGTTTGGCGAGGTAACTCAGCGACGAGAATCCCGTGCCGAAGTCATCGAGCGCAATACCGGCGCCGGCATCCCGCAAAGCCTCCAGCACGCGCGCCGCCGATTGCGGATCGCGCATGACGTCGCTTTCGGTGACCTCCAGCTTCAGGCATTTGGGCGGCAGGCCGGCGTCACGGATCAGGCGTGAAACGTCCTCGACGAGATGCAGGCGCTCGATCTCCGGCGCCGACAGATTGACGCTGATGAAGAAATCCTTAGGCAGGGCATAGTGCGCCTGCCATTTGCTCAGGGTCCGCACTGTCGAATTAAGCATGATCGTGCCCAGGTCGCACATCATGCCGAGATCGCGCGCCGCACCGAGGAACATGTCGGGCGGAATGACACCGCGCTTTGGGTGCACCCAGCGCGCCAGGGCCTCGAAGCCGGTAATGATGCCCGTGCTGAGATTGACGATCGGCTGGAACCAGGCGTGGATCTCACCGCTGACGAAGGCTTTACGCAATTCGGCTTCAAGCGCCAGACGCGTCAGGCCGTCAGTTTCCAGGTCGCGTTTATACGATGCCACCCCGCCGACGCCCTTCAGCTTGGCGGCCTCGACAGCCATCTCTGCCCGGCGCAACAATTCGGCACTTCCAAGCGCGCTCTCGCCACCTTCGACGGCGACAGCCCCCATGGAAAAGGTGGGGTGAATATCGAACCCGGCAACAGCAAGTGTGCGTTCCAGCGCGCTGCGCATGCGCTCGGATACCCGCGGAAAGCCGCGCTGCGTCAGGACCGCGAATTCGTCTTCGCCCAGGCGGGCCAGAACGGCACCGTCACCGAAGGCGTCGCGCAAACGCTGCGCCAGCAGGATCAGCACCCTGTCGGCGCGTTCGTGTCCGAGCGCTTCATTCAGGCGGCGGAAGCGATTGAGATCGCCGACGACCAGGTCATAGTCACCGCCCTGCTGCAAAAGGGTGCGGGCAGCAGCGATAAAGCCGGCGCGATTGTGCAACCCGGTCAGCGGGTCGGTATGGACGTCCTGCAATGGCAGGCCTTCATCGGCCGGATGCTCGCGGCGTCGCAGACGCAGGTCGCGGCTAAGATCGGTAAGGCTTCCCAAAACCATCGTCTGCGTGACACGCGCGCCCTTGAGATAAACCAGGCGATGGTCCTTCAGGCGCAGCAGACACTGAACATGATCGTGGGCAGGCGCCGTTTGCGGCACCAGGACTTCCAGCGACTTGAAGACCGCGTCAAGCCGATCGGTTTCACCGGGCTCGAAAACAGGCTCCAGGTCGTCGAGAAAGACGCGATTCCACATCGGCGGCAGGTTGAGACTTTTCAGATCGCCGCGAAATTCAAACAGGCGCTGGCCGAGATCGTAGGACCATATCAGGCTGTCGGCAGCTCTCAGCGCCTCAAGCTGCACGGCCCGCGATTCCAAGCTCAGACGGCCGTTGCTTTTGACCTGCATAAGCAGGTCCTCGCCGGACTTTCCCGGCATCTTCCAGCCAAACAGATTGAGATCAGACATAAACGCACCCGCAACAAACCCGGGCACAGCATTAACTACGAGTGGTTTAATTTCGCCTAAGAAAACCTATGGGCGACAAGGAAAACACCGTTATATTCGCACTCCGCGCCCGTCGCCGCTACGCAGCAATCTGCCCCATGCCCGCCGGCCCCAGCAAAGCGCTGGCGAACGCGGTCTGGGCGGCTACCGCCGATCCGACACGGACCAGGTCGTCGCGACTGACCTTTTCTATTTCCGCCGCCACATCATCGAGCGCGAAGACCTTGGAGAAGGTCGACAACTGGCTGGCGAAGGTGGCGGCGCGCGACGATGCGCCTTCGTGGTTGAGAAACAGCGAGGTCTGGAACTGGGCGCGGGCGCGCTCCAGCTCCGACAGCGACGGGTCGCCAGCCAATTCACCGATGACACGGCGGATTAATTCAGCCAATGGCGCAACGTCTTTGGCGGCGCAACCGGCATAAACGCCGAACACCCCGCCGTCGCGATAGGGCGTGCACCAGGCGTCGATGGCGTAGGCCAGCCCCCTCGCCTCGCGCGCCTCCTGGAACAGGCGTGACGCCATGCCGCCCCCGAGGATTTCACTGAACAGCCGCAACGGAATAATGTCGGCGTCGTAGCGGCTGATGCCGTTGAAACCGATCGTCAGGTTGGCCTGCTCGATCCGCCGCTTTTGCAGCCGGCTGCCAGGTGTAAAGCGCAACGGAGCCGGTTTGCCGAAACCCGCGTGGGCCGGAACCTTGTCCAGCAGCACCCGCGCGGCGGCGTAGACGTCTTCCGCCACAACGCCGCCCGAGACGCAGATGACGATCTGGTGTGGGGCGTAAAGCGTCTCGGCAAAGGTGCGAAGGTTTCCAGGCGCGGCCGCTTTCAAGGATTGAGTGGTACCGAGAATAGGACGGCCAATCGCCTGCGCCTCGAACATCGCTGATTGCAGCAGGTCGAAGACGTGATCGTCGGGCGTGTCGTAGGCTTCGCTGATCTCCTGGGCGACGACCTTCTTTTCGCGTTTCAGCTCGACGGCGTCGAGCTCTGCCCGGAACATCAGGTCGGAGACGATCTCGAGGGCCAGAGGCATCAGCGAATTGAGCCCGCGGACCTCGAAACGCGTATGCTCATATCCGGTCGAGGCATTGATAGTCCCGCCCTTGTGCTCGATGGCCTCCGCCAGCTCACGGGCATTGCGGCCGCCGGCGCCCTTGAAGACCATGTGCTCGAGCAGATGCGCCCAGCCAGACTGAGCCTCGGTTTCAAAGCGCGTACCGCCATGGATCAAGGCATTGAGCGCAAAGGTCTTCAGCCCCGGCATCGGATCGACCAGAAGGCGCAAGCCATTGTCGAAGCGGTAAAGCGTCTGGTTCGGCAGGATTTCCATCAGGACTTGACCCGTTCGCGCAGGCGCTGAAGAACAACAGCGGTGAATATCCCGATCAGTGCCCAGGCCAGGCCGAACCAGGTCAGCGCATATTCAAGATGGCGATTTGGCAGTGGCGCCGACAACGGTCCTTGTTGCAATCCGGCGATATCGATCTGGGAAGCTTTCAAATCGAGAACAAGGAAGTAATCGTCGCGCAAAGGCGTCTTGAAAAAGCGCGCCGCGTCCGTGGCTGAACGCCAGTACCAATCCTTGTCCGCGGGGCGGTTGAGCGGCACGAAGGCATTGGGTTTTTCAAACGGGCGCAGCCGGCCGGTCGGCATAATGACAATGGGCTTATCGAAGGCGAGAGGCGCAGTGACAAATCCAAGATCGACAAGCATCTGTGGCGCACCCGGCTGCAATGGACACGGCGCCAGCACGCGCGATCCCGGCGTGCCGTCAACCTCGGAATGCATATAAATCAACTGTTGCGGATAAAGCGTGCATTCCGGCAGGGCAGCCGAGCGCCACGCCGGCCTGGCCTGCGCAAGCAGTTGATCGGCCGCAACCGGCGCAGCCGCTTCGGTGCGCGCCATGTCGGCAATCAGGGTCTCTTTCCAGTGCAGACGCTGCAATTGCCAGATACCCAGGCCATTCAGCAGGACGAAGGCGATCGCCACAGCGATCGTCATGCCACGCGGCGCGGCGCCCAGAAACTGTCGTGGCGTAATCAATCGCGAACCTTGTTTTTCAACTGCGCCGCCACCATCAGCCCCTTGAGCATGGGCATCAGGATCAGGCTGAGGACGACGGCTACGGCTGGCCAGACGCTGAGAAGCAGCCAGATCGGCCAGCCATACTTAAGCAGGCTGATCATCATGCCGATGCACGACGCAAAACCGGCGATCAGCAAGACAAAAACGACGGGACCGTCACCGGTCTCCGCCGCCTTGAAATCCGTACCGCACGCGCTGCACGCGCTTGCGATCTTTAGATAGGACCGGAACAGCTTGCCCTTGCCACAGACCGGGCATTTGCCCAGGGCGGCGGCAAGGAAGTCGACCTTGCCCCCGGACAAGCCATCGGTCATCAGCTGTGACCGCCGAAGATGACGTAGATGAAGGCAAACAGGAACAACCACACCACGTCAACGAAGTGCCAGTACCAGGCGGCCGCTTCAAAGCCGAAGTGCTTCTTCGGCGTGAAATCACCGCCAATGGCGCGCAACAGGCAGACCGTCAGGAAGATCGTGCCGATCAGGACGTGGAAGCCGTGGAAACCCGTGGCCATGAAGAAGGTCGAGCCGTAAAGATTGGCCGCACCGGTATTTTCCGCCGCATCCTTCAACAGGAAGAAGTGGAACAGCTTCTCGTGGATGACTTCGGCGTACTCGCTGGCCTGGACGGCGGTAAACAGCGCGCCGAGAATAACGGTAAGAACGAGGCCCCAGATAGCACCCTTGCGATCGTTTTCCTGCAAGGCGTGGTGCGCCCAGGTAACCGTCGTGCCGGAGGTCAGCAGCAGCAGGGTGTTGACCAGCGGCAGGTGCCAAGGATCGAGCGTTTCGACGCCCTGCGGCGGCCAGGTCGACCACGCCGTCTTCACTTCGTCGATCGCTTCGGCGGCGCCCGAACGGTGACCATGGAACAGCGCCATTTCGAAGAACATCCAGAACCAGGCGACGAAGAACATCACTTCTGACGCAATGAACATGATCATGCCGTAGCGCAGACCGATCTGCACGACCGGCGTATGATCGCCGGCCTTGCTTTCCTTGATGACGTCGCGCCACCAGAACAGCATGGTCAGCAGGATGCCGGCGATGCCCACCCAGAACAGCCACCATTCGCCCTTGGCGATGCCAAGCAGGCCGCGCAGGCCGGCGACCAGACCGAAGGCCCAGCAGACAGCCGAGGCCGACCCCAGGAGCGGCCAGGGGCTCGGGTTGATAATGTGATAGTCGTGTTTAACGCCGTGATGGGCCATTTTTCAGTCAACTCACCTATTGCACCGCGCGGGCATCTCGCCTGTCTCAGGCTGTCCGCGCGGCTGTTGCCTTCTTTTGCCGTATGGCTGGAAAATCGGAATTTTCCGTTTATGCCAATTCAGTCTTAAACACAATGCAGTCCCGAAGCTAATAAGGGCGATTTCCCCTCCAAATTTCAAAGAAATCTGGCAAGGACACCATTTCTTCAATTAAGATTTGGCCGCCCGAGCTTATACGAGAAGCCTCACGGCGTTTGAGTGGAATCAGCTACTTGTCGTCTTTCGCTTCATAAAACGTATAGGACAGGGTCACGTCCGTCAGGTCCTTCGTATCCGGGTTCTTCAGAAGCTCCGGATCGAGGAAATAGACCATGAGAAAGTCGCGCGATTCTCCCGGCTTCAGGGTTTGATTGTCGAAACAGAAGCACTGAAGTTTGCGAAAATACGGCCCCATGGTGTCGGGCAGCACATTGAACACCGCCCTGCCCGTTATGGCGGTTCGGGCGGTATTGGTAACGGTGAAATGCATCATCGCCGTCTTGCCGACGCGCGTCCTCTGCATCGGCTTTTCGGCCTTGAATACCCATGGCACACCATTGATATTGGTGTCGAAATGGACCTGAATGATCTTGTCGCTGACGACGGCCGAGGCGGTTTCGGCCTTCCGGGTCGCGCCATTGAAACCGGTCGCCTGGCAAAAGGCGCGATAGAGCGGCACGCTGGCATAGGCCAGTCCGCCCATGAAGACGAGCGCACCCACGAGATAGAGAACGACGCGGGTGTTCTTGTTCATTTCGATGCGGAGGCCGCAGCCTGGGCCCGCGCCATCGCGCGCAGGGTGGCATCCTTCTTGAGGCCTTGCGCCATGCGCGCCATCGAGATGAAAAAGACCAGTGCGACAAAAACGACCAGCGCCAGACCGATAAACAGATTGCGCTTCTTTTGCGCCTTCAGGTACTCGGCCTTGGTGTCGGCCGCGGTCGCGGACGATTGGGGGGCATCCGTCACAGGTGGAACCCTTTCAGGACGTGCTCGACCAGCAGGGTGGCGAACAACGTGGTCAGGTAAAAGATCGAGAAGGCGAACAGATTGCGCGCCGCCAGGGCTTCCTTCTTAACATCATAGAGGCTCAGTTCCCCACCCTCAGGGTGGTCGCCGGCCCGCGACAAATAGACGCGTAAAGCCAGATAGAGGAAAGCCGCCCCGCCGAACACCGAAACCAGACCATAGATGACGCCGCCAAGGCCGATAAGTGCCGGAAGGCACGCGACCGGCACCATGACCAGGCTGTAAAGCAGGATTTGCAGGCGCGTCGACCGCGCACCCCTTGCCACCGGCATCATTGGTATGCCTGCATTGGCATAGTCTTCGGTCGTATAGAGCGCCAAGGCCCAGCTGTGCGGCGGCGTCCACAGGAAGATGATCGCGAACAGGACCCAGGCCTGCCAGGGCGCCTGCCCTGTGGCCGCCGCCCAGCCGATCACCGGCGGAAAAGCACCGGCCGCGCCGCCGATGACAATATTCTGCGGCGTCCGGCGTTTGAGGATCATGGTGTAGAGCACGACGTAGTAGACGATCGTCAAGGCCAGCAGGCCCGCCGCCAGCCAGTTGTCGAGCGCCAGGCCCATCGTCATGACCGACAGAAAGGCCAGAACGCCGCCAAAGGTCATTGCGTCGTTTTTCGATATCCGCCCGGAAGCCACCGGCCGCAGACGCGTCCGCCGCATCAGGGCATCGGTCGTTCCTTCCAGCGCCATGTTGAGAGCTCCGGCCGAACCGGCACCCAAAGCAATGCACAACACCGAGACGAAGGCCAGGAACGGGTCCATCTTCACCGGCGCAATAACGAGACCCGTAAAGGCCGTGAACACGACCAGCGACATGACGCGGGGTTTCAGAAGCTGAAAATAGTCGCCCGGCAACGCCCGGCGATCGGGCGCGGCATAGTCCTGTTGCAGCGTTGCCACGACGTCGGCATCGCTCTTCAGCGGTTTCTTGTTTTTGGAAGCGGCCATCTGCACCGTCTATACCTCATGAACGAAGGGGTGAAGACCTTACGACCTTCACCCCCCGATTTTAGCCAGTAAATGCGAGTCGGCTTAATGGTGCTCGTCTTCGTCCGTGATCACCGGCAGTTCCGAGAACTGGTGGTACGGCGGCGGCGACGACAGGGTCCATTCCAAGGTCGTGGCGCCTTCGCCCCACGGGTTGGCTTCGCCCTTGCGGCGGACGATCAGAGCTTCGGCAAACATGACCAGGAAGACGATGACGCCGATGCCGGTGATGGCATAGCCGATCGACGAGACCTGGTTCCAGAAGGTGAAGCCGACCGGATAGTCGACATAGCGGCGCGGCATGCCTTGCAAGCCCAGGAAGTGCTGCGGGAAGAACACCAGGTTAACGCCGACGAACATGATCCAGAAGTGCAGGTGCCCCAGGAAGGCGTTGTATTTCACGCCATACATCTTCTCGAACCAGTAGTAGAAACCGGCAAAGATCGAGAACACGGCGCCGAGCGACAGCACATAGTGGAAGTGGGCGACGACGTAGTAGGTGTCTTGCAGCGTATAGTCGAGAGCCGCGTTCGACAGAACGACGCCGGTAACACCGCCGACCGTGAACAGGAAGATGAAGCCGATCGCCCAGACCATCGGAACGCTGAAGGTGATCGAACCGCCCCACATGGTGGCGATCCACGAGAACACCTTCACGCCGGTCGGAACCGCGATGACCATGGTGGCCATGACGAAATAGGCGCGCAGATCGAAGCTCATGCCGACGGTGTACATGTGGTGCGCCCACACGATGAAGCCGACGAAGCCGATGGCGACCATGGCGTAGGCCATCGCCAGGTACCCGAAGATCGGCTTCTTGGAGAAGGTCGACACGATGTGGCTGATGATGCCGAAGCCTGGCAGGATGAGGATATACACTTCCGGGTGGCCGAAGAACCAGAACAGGTGCTGGAACATGACCGGATCACCGCCGCCGGCGGGATCGAAGAAGGACGTGCCGAAGTTGCGGTCGGTCAGCAGCATGGTGATGGCGCCCGCCAGGACCGGCAGCGACAGCAGCAGCAGGAAGGCGGTAACCAGAACCGACCAGGCAAACAGCGGCATGCGGTGCAGGGTCATGCCCGGCGCGCGCATATTGAAGATGGTGGTGATGAAGTTGATGGCGCCCAGGATCGACGACGCACCAGCAAGGTGCAGCGACAGGATGACAAGGTCCATGGCCTGACCGGGCGAACCGGTATGGCTCGACATCGGCGGATACATGGTCCAGCCACCGGCGAACCCATGCTGCCCCTCACCCGGGCCCGAAGGCGTGAAGATCGACGTACACAACAGGATCCACGAGGCAATCAGCAGCCAGAACGAGATATTGTTGAGGCGCGGGAAGGCCATGTCGGGCGAGCCGATCATGATCGGCACGAACCAGTTGCCGAAGCCGCCGATCATCGCCGGCATGACCATGAAGAAGATCATGATGACGGCGTGGGCCGTGACGACCGAGTTATAGGCGTGCTTGGCGTTGTCGGGATTGGTCAGGTCGAACAGGCCGAGCTGGTCGAGCAGCGAACCATGGGCAAAGACCTGCAGGCCGGGCTGGTAAAGTTCCCAGCGAATCAGACCGGAAAAAGCGCCGCCGACGATGCCGGCCATGATGGCGAACAGCAGATAGAGCGTGCCAATGTCTTTGTGGTTGGTCGTAAACAGCCAGCGGGCAGCAAAACCCGGCTTGTGCTCGTGATCGTCGTGACCGTGATCGTGAGAGGCGGCAGCGGAAGCCATGTCAGTTATCTCTCTTCTACTCAATTAGTGCGCGGCAACGGCTACGCCGGAAGCAGGCGCTGCGGCAGCCGGGGCGGATGCGGGAGTGGCGGCGGGCGTTTTGGCGGCGGGCGCGACGGCAGATGCCGGCGACGCGCTCGACGTCTCGGCGGCCGAAGATGCCTGTGCAGCCGCTGCGGCTGACGCCGCCGAGGCGGACGCGGCTTCCTGAGCCAGCATGGCGCGGGTCTTGCCGCCTTGCTTGATAATATAGGCGTCGAACTCGGCCTCGGTCACAACCTTGACCTCGATCGGCATGTAGGCATGGTCCTTGCCGCACAGTTCCGAGCACTGGCCGTAGAACGTACCGGTGCGCGTCGCCTTGAACCAGGTGTTGTTCAGGCGGCCCGGGACGGCGTCTATCTTGACGCGGAAAGCGGGGACGGCGAAGGCGTGGATAACATCGGCGCCCGTCGTCTGGATGTGGATGACCTTATTGACCGGTACGACGAGTTTGTTGTCGACTTCGAGCAGGTAAGGAACGCCAGCGGCTTCGGCCTTCTTGACATCCTGCGCTTCGGGCAGCAGGCGCGATTCAACGTCCGTGACACCCAGCTCGGGGTAGTCGTAGGTCCAGAACCACTGATTGCCGGTGGCCTTCACGACAACGTCCGGCGTCGGCATGTCGTTGAACTTCTTCAGCAGGTCGAGCGAGAAGACGGCGATGATAACCAGGATGACGACCGGACCCAGGGTCCAGATGACTTCG
>FSTD01000520.1_pt1 | contig 11402 bp, 9 predicted proteins | sample 1637101 | NCBI WGS metagenome assembly FSTD01 (sample SAMEA3914816, study PRJEB12502) | metagenome | biome: forest; material: soil | place: USA | collected 2011-09-16 | depth 0.3 m | reverse complement strand
TGTTCAAGAAAATAGATGCTCGTGAAGGCTTCAGCCGCGGTCATGCCCCACGCCAGGGTCCCGTGATTACGCAGCATCAGAAAGCGCTTGCCGCCGATATCCGAGATAAGGCGCTCGCGTTCTTCAAGGTCGAGCGCAATGCCCTCATAATCGTGGTAGGCCAGTTGCGGTCTGATCAGCAGCGCGTTTTGCGTCAACGGCAGAAGGCCTTCTTTCTGCGCCGACACACCCGTCATGGCGTCGGTGTGGAGGTGGATGACGAAATGGGCGTCCCTGATGGCGCTATGGATGGCGCTGTGGATGGTAAAGCCGGCGGGATTGATCATGGCCTTGTTGTCACCGACGGCGTTACCATCGATGTCGATCTTCACCAGGCTGGAGGCTGTCATCTCCGGGAAAAAGACGCCGTAGGGGTTGATCAGAAAATGATCGACGGCGGACGGCACATAAGAACCATCCGCCAGCTTGACGAGCGAGTCTTTTGCCGGAATTCGCGCCGAAATATGCGTGAAGATCAAGTCATCCCAGCCGTATAGCGCCACGGCCCGGTAAAGCGCTGCCAGGTCACAGCGGACCTGCCATTCGGCGTCACTTATATGCGCGCGAATACCGCCTTGGTCATCATGTGGCATTGCCGTTTCCTCTTATGATTTCGGGCAATATGCCGCCGAATTCGTGGTGCTGGCAAATGGATTTTTCGCCAGGCGGACGCGCAAAAGCATATGACGTAAGGGAAATTCGACCATGTACAGCCCCTCAGGGCGCCGGCTTGACGAACAGCCGCCCCTCATGAACTTGTGCGATGACCACGCGGTCGTGCGCCTTCAACTTCACCTCACCCGCCTCACCGCTCAACACTGCGGGCCATTCAACGCCGTCGAACATCACGCGGCCGGTACGTTCGCCACCGGCGACCGCTTCAAAGCCGCTGAGAATTTCTGCTTGCTTGCCGAGGAGGCGCGCGTGGGGTTCGTTGATGTCCGTCCCGCTGCCGGGCAGGTGAAGAAAACGCTTGGTCAGCAGCGCCATGATCACGCTGAGGAGCGCAAAAGTGGTAACCTGAGCCACAAACCCAAACGGCAGGTTCGTCAGGCAGACCACCGCGACGACACCCGCCGCGGCCGCCGACCACAGGAGCCATTGCGTACCGAGGAATACCTCGGCGCCGAGTAACAACAGACCGAGGGTGAGCCATATCCAGAACGCTTGCGTTCCCATCGGCCCCATCAGGAAGATCGTGCTCATGTCCGGCATCTGATTATCTCTTTCTCAACCGGCCGATTTCTTCGCGGGCGGCGCCTTCGGCGCATCATTGCCGCTCGAGCGGATCAGCTCGGAAATACCGCCGATTGCGCCGGCAATAGACGACAGGTCCGCAGGCACGATCAGGGTCTTGGTGTTGCTCGACTCGGCAAACTTGCCAAAGGCCTCGACGTATTTCTGCGCCACGAAATAGTTGATGGCGTTGACGTCGCCCTTGGCGATAGCCTGCGACACCATTTCGGTCGCCTTGGCTTCGGCCTCGGCCGACCGTTCGCGCGCTTCGGCGTCGCGAAAAGCGGCCTCCTTGCGGCCTTCCGCCTGCAACACGGCGGCCTGCTTCATGCCTTCGGCGCGGGCAATCGCCGCCTGCTTCTCGCCATCGGCTTCGATGATCAGGGCGCGGCGTTCGCGTTCGGCCTTCATTTGCCGCGCCATCGAATCGGTGATGTCGTGCGGCGGCTTGAGATCCTTGATCTCGATGCGGTTGACCTTGACGCCCCATGGCGAGGTCGCGTGGTCGATGACGTTAAGCAGGCGCGAATTGATCGAGTCGCGCTGCGACAGAACCTCGTCAAGCTCCATCGACCCGACGACAGTGCGCAGATTGGTCATGGCCAACTGCGTAATCGCATTGTCGAGATTGTCGACGCGATAGGCCGCCTGGGACGCATCGATAACGCTGGTGAAAACGATACCATCGACGCGGACATTGACATTGTCCTTGGTGATGACGTCCTGCTGCGGCACGTCGAATACGCGCTCCATCATATTGACCTTGCGGCCAACGGTCTCCACGAACGGTGTCAGAAAGCTGATGCCCGGCTTGAGCGTCCGCATGTAGCGGCCGAAACGCTCAACCGTAAATTCATAGCCCTGCGGCACGATCTTGATGATGGACGAGACGATAAAGATCGCCAGAACGAACAGGATAAAGACAAAGGTGCCGAGGATCGGCATCGTTGACAGCATATCAGCCCCCACTTTGCGGACATTCAAGGTCCAAACTGACCGTCCGCAGTCTGTAATATAGGGTGATTTTCGCTGCCGCCCTAGGGCATTCGCGGGGCATTCGGGTCGTTGTCGTCAAAAAGCCGTGATTTTGCCGGCCGTCAGCCGACCTTGGCAGGCGCGGCGTCCGCCGGCGTTTCGACGTGCAACAGGCTGGTTACCGTTTCGATCAGCCTGTCCATCAGGATCGGCTTGGAGATATGCGCATCCATGCCGACAGCAAGGCAGGCTTCGATCTGATCCGGCATGGCGTCCGCCGTCAGCGCGACGATCGGCGTGTGGTGACCTGCCTCTTCGTTCGCCCGGAACAATCGCGTCGCCTCGATACCGCCGACCTTGGGCATGTTGATGTCCATAAGCACCAGGTCGTATTGTTCCATGCCGAGATCAAGCGCCTCCTGGCCATCGGCAGCTTCGGTAATATCGAAACCGAACGGCTCCAGGAACAGGCGCGCCACCTTGCGGTTGACCGGGTGATCGTCGACCAGCAGGATCCGGTGTCCGCGCACGGGCGCACTTACCGGCGCGACTGTGTCTTCATGGGCCGGCATTTTCGGCGCCGATTGCACGACTTCACCGGCGTGGAAAGTCATGACGAATGTCGAACCCTGGCCTTCGTCGCTGGTGACGCTGAGCGTACCTTCCATGAGTTCGGTCAGGCGGCGGCTGATGCTCAGCCCCAGGCCCGACCCGCCGTATTTACGCGCGATCCCGGCGTCAGCCTGGGCATAGGCCTCGAACAGTTTGCCGAGCGTGGCCTTGCTCATGCCAATACCCGTGTCGCGTACCTCGACCCTGACCACATAGCCGGCCTTGCCTTCGTCCTTGCGGGCCGAAACAGCCAGGCAGACGGTGCCTCTATCGGTGAACTTGATGGCGTTCGACACCAGGTTCGACAGGCATTGATAAACGCGCAGGACGTCGAAGACCATGGTTTGCGGCACGCTGTCGTCGAGTTCGTAACGCAGAACCAGAGGCTTGTCCTCAATCGTCGGGTTGTAGGTATTGATGACGCGCTCAATCATATCCTTCATCGAGGCCGGCGTCGGCGCCAGCTCGATCTTGCCGGCTTCGATGCGCGACATATCGAGGACGTCGTTGAGCAGGAGCATCAGCGTTTCACCGGACTCCACGAGGATATCGACCTGACCGCTTTGCGTGTCCGTCAGCTTTTCCTTGCGCAGAGCCTGAGCCATGCCGAGGACGCCGTTCAGGGGCGTGCGCAATTCATGGCTCATGACAGCCAAGAAACGCGACTTGGCGGCGTTGGCGGCTTCGGCGTGTTCGTGGGCATCCTTCAAACGCCACTGCATCTTGCCCATGCGGATCACCCACATGGCGCCGCCGGCGATGATTACGGCCAGCAAAAGCCCGATCAACGCGGCCGCAATAAACAACAGGTTGCCGAGCTGCACCTGCTTATTGAGCAACCTGGCCTCGGCGGTCTTACTGTCGAGTTCCTTGCGCAACGCCTGATACATATCTTGAATGGCAGCAATGCGCTTGGTCTCAGCGTCTTTACTCTGGGCGACGGTGACATCGCCGAGATCGCGGAACGCTTCCGCGTGACGCCCTTCGGCGGCCTTGATATAAGCGCCGATATAGGCGTCGAAAGTTGCATTCTGGCTCACGACCGTTGCCGGCGCTGCGCGCAATTTCGCCAGGTACGCGCGGGCATTGACCGTATCGCCAAGACGCGCATAAGCCTTAACCAGCAACTTGAGCTCAAATCCGTCGTAGCCGTTGACGACATCGCCATTCGCCGCCGCAGAGCCTTTCAGGCATTCGATTACGGCAGCGTTATTCCCGGCCTTGTCCTCAACGGTCGCGCAAAGCTCGCGGTCCCAGGGTTTAAGATCGGTGACGCTGAACTTGCGGACGTATCCCGCGTATTGCGCCTGAAAGCGCTCGGCCAGCGTCACGTCATTGTCCTGGGCGGCAAAGAAGGCCAGGTCAAATAACATGTCCATCTTCTGCAAGAAGAATGCGTGATTGCGCGACAACTGCGCCACGACCAGCATGTGATCCGCATAGGCGTTGTAGTCGCCGACACGCATCATATTGTAAGCCAAGGTCTGATGCGCGGCGATCATCAGACCCTGGGCGCTCTCGCCTTCGGCCTGGAGGCGCACGACAAGATTGTCGCCCATATCTATGGCGTCGGCCCAGCGCTGGAAATATTGAAACTGGCGTTCGCGCTCCAGCATGGCGATGTTCTGGATGGCGCGGCTGGAAGCCGTCAGGTAGGTATTCCAGTCGCGGTCGCTCATGTCCTTGAACGCGCTTGCTTCATTGTGGAATGCCTGAAGCATGAAGCGCGCCAGCAAGTCGAGATTGCTGTCGCCATCCTTTTGCGCCAGTTGAGCGATACGGTCGTGCCAGATCTTCAGCTTGGCGGCGTTCTGGTCGGTCTTATAGACATAGAACACTCGCCACAGGGCATATAGCCGGGCGTCGCCGGACTGAGACATGGCGGTGACGCCGTACTGGTCGACTTCGTTTTCGCTGTAGCTGAAAGGCGTGGCCGCGACCTGATCATATATGGCCATCAGTTTGTCACGATGGGGAGCGGGGCTTGCGTCTTCAACACGCTTATCGGCAGCCAATGCCGCGGGTGCCATCAGACACACACACGCCACCGCAGCCGACGCGGCAGCGCTCAGCCGTCTTGCGGCACGACCTGTACTGAATTTCGAGCGACTCATGTCGCCTCCCATCACCATCACAAGCCACTAGGCCACAAATACCTTAGTATTCGCTTAAGCCGCCATACCGCACCGATGACAACGTGAAATTGCGGGCATAAAAAAACCTGCAGCAATGTGCAGGTGAAACGAAGACAAGTCCATTCGGTACGCAACTACACTCGGCAGACCAACTGATCCTGTTCAAGATTAGGAGACGGCGCCAGGAAAGATGCGGGTATGGCGACAATAAGACGCCCTACCCGCAACCCGGCAACTAGAACCCTGCGCAGCTCTCACAGGCAGGCGGGATCGCCATAGCTTGCGTTGCAACAGCAGAGGCACCGACAACCGCGGCCAGAGCGGCGACGGCAAAAATCAACTTCTTCATTACTGTACTCCTGATAAAACATACCAAAACCGGTCGAATCCAACTTGATGTTGAATTCCTCTTTGATTGCGGACGCTAATCCCACGGATCCCGGCTTTCGGCCGTCATCAACAAAACTCGCCCGGAACGGAAAGAAGCATGCCGTCAAGGTGACCGCATCCAGACACATCCGTTAAGGATATCTTAACCATATTTTTATGCATCTCACAAGGCGAGAATTCCTGCGCCTGACGGGAAACGCGATCGAAACGTGAACGTGATGACGAGTGATTGCGCGGGAAACCGTTACCGCCGTGACCGTATCAGCACATCGCGCAGGTCTTCCCGGCTGACCTTGGCCAAAGTCTCCTCAAACGGGAAAAATCCGGCGGCGTCTGCGTCATCGGCGGCACGGGGCTCGCCGGACAGCCAGGTCGCTTCATAGTCGATCAAGACATAGTGGAACTCGGCGTCGATAATCTCATAAACAGCAATGAGTTCACCGATTTTCGCCGTCACTCCGGTCTCTTCCAGCAGTTCTCGGGCCGCGGCGGCGCGCAAGGTCTCGAAGCGCTCGACCTTGCCGCCGGGGATTGACCATTCTCCCTTGCGCGGTTCCCTGCCGCGCCGGATCAGCAATACGTCATCACCGCGCCGGCAAACGACGCCAACGGCCGGGATAGGATGTGAGCCTGACTGTCCCTTTGAGTTAGGTTTTGTGGCTTGCAAAGGGCGACTCGCTCAATTAACGCACGCTTAGTGTTTAACCAAGGCCGCCAAGATGTCCACCGTCCCTGCCCCTGCTCCGGAACTGCCCGCCGTTTCCGCGGTTGCACCCGAAATTATTGCCCGGATCAAGGCGGTCGTTGGTGACGCCGGCTGGAGCGACGATGCCGGCCGGGTCGACGCCAAGCTGACCGAATGGCGTGGCAAATGGAAGGGCCATACGCCCTTGCTGGTCTTGCCGAAAACCACGGAAGAAGTCTCGAAAGTGGTGAAAATCTGCTTCGACAACGCCGTTGCCATTACACCGCAAGGCGGCAATACCGGGTTGGTCGGCGGACAAATTCCCTTCGGCGAAATCCTGATCTCGCTGGAGCGTATGCGCGCTGTGCGCGATGTCGCTCCGACCGACGATACCATGGTGCTTGAATCCGGCCTGACCTTGCTCGAAGCGCAGCAGATCGCCGAAAAAGCCGGGCGGTATTTCCCGCTGTCGCTCGCGGCCGAAGGCACGGCGACGGTTGGGGGGGTCATCTCGACCAATGCCGGCGGCACGGCGGTGTTGCGTTACGGCGTGACGCGCGACCTGGTATCGGGGCTGGAGGTCGTTCTTCCCAACGGCGACGTGTTCCACGGCCTGAGACGCCTGCGCAAGGACAATACCGGTTACGACATCAAGCATATGTTCATCGGCGCCGAAGGCACGCTCGGCATTATCACCGCCGCGTCGCTGAAGCTGTTTCCGATCATGAATTCGCGCTCGACCGCAATCGTCGGCTTTGAGTCGGCGCAGAAGGCCATCGACCTGCTGGTCCGCGCCAAACAGGAAACCGGCGGGCAGGTCGAGGCCTTCGAGCTGATGGGCCGCTACGGCCTGTCGCTGGTCCTGAAGCACATTCCCGACACGCGCGAACCCTTAAGCAGCGAATATCCGTGGTACGCGCTGATAGAGGTCGCATCCGGCGATCCGCAGGGCGCAGCGTCGTCGATGGAGCGCTTGCTGGAAGCGGCTTTCGAGGAAGATCTGATCCTGGACGCTGCCATTGCCCAAAACGAAACGCAAGCGGCTGAGTTCTGGCGCCTGCGTGAAGATCATTCCGCGGCTGAAAAGGCCGAAGGCGCCGCCTGGAAGCACGACATCTCCGTGCCCCTGTCGCGTATGGCCGAATATATCGACGAGGGCGACAGGGCTGTGCAAGCCTTCCTGCCCGGCGCCCGGCTGGTGGCCTTCGGTCACGTCGGCGACGGCAACGTCCATTTTAACGTTATCGTCCCGGAAGGCATGGACCCCGCCGAATTCAATGCTCTGCGCGATGCCGGCGCCAAGGTCGTCCACGACCTTGTCAACGCCTATGAAGGCTCGATTTCAGCGGAACACGGTCTTGGCCGGATGAAAACCCAGGAAGCCCTGGTCTACAAGGACCCTGTGGCTGTCACCGCCATGCAAGCGCTTCGCCTGGCCCTGGACCCAAAACGCATAATGAATCCGCACGTTCTATTCTAGCCGGCCCTTAGCTCTGCGGGCGGCGTTTCATTTTTTTCAACGGCGTCGCGGCTCAGCACCTTCGCGACCAGGTGGATCAGTTCCATCATGTCGAACGGCTTTGGCAACTGTTCGATGGCGCCGACGTGTTTCGACGCCGCCAGCACGGTCTTGGAATCGACCTTGTTTTCAATGCCCGCAGAAATGGCGATGACGTGGATATGCGGCCATTCGGCGCGTATGCGCGTAATGCCCTCGATACCGCCCATGCCGGGCATGAAGATGTCGGCAACCACCACGTCGACCATGCCCATATTCGTCTTGGCGAAGGCCTGCTCCATCGTTTCGGCAAACGATATCTGATATCCCATCTCGCCCAGGACCGTGCTCATCAGCAAGCGCAGATTGGCATTATCCTCGACAATAAGGATGTGTTTCTGCGCCTTGCGCTTGCGGTGATAGGCGGTGGTATCCGTCAAAAGCGTCTTCAGCCGCTCCGGTGAAAACGGCTTGGGCATAATGAAGTCGGCGCCGGCGGCTCTCGCCTGGTCAAAGGTCGTCTGGATCGCCTGGCGGCCGTAAATGCTGTCGGCCATGATCGCCAGCGGCGTCGCTGGTGCCCGTTCACGGATCGAATCGATAATGTTGAGCGTGCTGTCCTTGCCCACATAGGCCTCGAACATCAAAAGATGGAAGCGCGTCGCGCGCATCATCGACAGCGCCATCTTCTGGTCGAAGGCGAGAATGGCGCTCCACTTTTCCTTCTCCAGCATCTTGGAAATGTACTGGGCTTGCCCGCCGTGGCTATCCAGCACAAGTACACTACCCATACTCATGAAACGACTCCCCAAGGCCGATTAACCGGCGTTATTTGAGTCCAGTAAATGGAAAATTGATTAATAACCAGACAATGGCAATGGTTACTGAAAATGCATTGAATGTTTCAGGGTTTTACACTGACCAATTAACCGACGAATGATCTGACCAATATAAAGAAACGTGCACAACTACACATAAGTAATTAGCTATATTGGAAGGCAAATAATGGAGACCCTATATTACCGCGCCCTGAGACGCCGGATCAGGCCGCGACGGATTTCTCGCTCAAAACAGCCTCAACCAGATAGGTCAGATCCGAGGCCGTAAATGGCTTGGGCAACAGGGCATGCGCTCCGATATGCTTGGCCGCCGACAAAACCTGAGTGCTTTCGACGCGGGCATCGGCGCCGGCCGACATGGCGACGATCGACACCTCCGGCCAGGTCGCCTTGATAATGGCGATGCCTTCGATACCGCCCATTCCCGGCATGAAGATGTCGGTGATAACGATATCGACGTGGGCGATGTCGATGCGTTCAAACGCTTCTTCCATCGAGCGTGCCTCGCTGATGCGATAACCTTTTTCCGCCAGCGCCATCGTCGTCAGTTTGCGCACGACCCGGCAATCATCGACAACCAGAACGTGCTTGGGCGGTACCGGCGCCCGGCGCATCTTGTAGGCTTCGTCGAGAATGACGGAGAGGTCTTCCGGCGTGAAAGGTTTGGGCAGGACGAAATCGGCCTGGGCACGGCGCGCGGCATTCAATGTCGCATTGAGCGCGGCGCCGCCGGCTCCGCCTGCCGTCATGATGGCGATCGGCACGTTCGAGGCGAGATTGCGGATTTCCGGCAGATGCATGAGCGTATTGCCGCCTTCGACAAACACGTCGAAGAGCAGAAGGTCGACGCGGCTGGTGCGAAGCTGTGCGAATGCCTGCTTATGATCAAAGCTCAGCACTGCCGACCAGTCGAGGCTGGTCAGCATACGAGAGATCAGTTGGGCCTGAACGCGGCTGTCTTCGAGTACTAGAACCGTGCCTTTCGACATGCAGCGTTCCTTCCATGACAGTACCGCCACCATAGCACCGGTGCGTTAGGTTAAGGTAAACGGACTGTCATATTTCTCGGGGTCCGTCAAAAAAGTGTAGAAAATATAATACATTAGAAATGTCACCGGTGTCCGTGTTGCCAAGCGTGCGCAAAGCCGCCTATAGATCGACTTCCCTCTCCCGGACTGAATCGACGCCATGCTGACCCTGTTGTCCCCCGCCAAATCGCTTGACCTGAGCCCGGTTGCCGATGCGCCGGAGACGACGCAGCCCTGTTTTCCCGACCAGACGGAGAAGCTGCTGAAAAGCCTCAAGAAGCTCAAACCCAAGGCGATTGGCAGCCTGATGGATATTTCCAAGGCCTTAAGCGAACTGAACTATGGCCGGTATCAGGGCTTCGAGGACCAGGCGTCGATGAGCGCCGCCTTCATGTTCGACGGCGATGTCTATATCGGCTTGCAGGCCCGCACGCTTGATGCCGCAAGCCTGGCCTGGGCCCAGGCGCATATTCGCATCCTGTCTGGACTTTACGGGTATTTGCGCCCGCTTGACGAAATCCGTCCCTATCGGCTGGAAATGGGATCTACGCTGAAATGCGGCCGCGCCAATTCGCTTTATGAATTCTGGGGCGATACCCTGGCGAAAAATCTGACGGCGGAAATCAAGGCGCAAGGGCAAGACACGCTGGTCAATCTGGCCAGTACCGAATATTCGCGCGCCGCCCTGACCCGGGCGATGAAGCTGCAGGTCATCAGCCCGCGCTTCCTGGAAATCAAGGGAAACGAGGCGAAGATCGTGTCATTCTTTGCCAAGAAAGCGCGCGGCCTGATGGCGCGATACATGATTGATCATCGTGTCGACCGCGTTGAAGGCCTGAAGGATTTCAACATCGCCGGCTATGTTTATCGCAAGGACCTGTCCAAGGACGGCGACTGGGTTTTTACCCGTCCGCAGCCTGAATTGATTAGCGCCGCCCGGAAGAAAGAACTCGCCTAGCTATCCGATAAAGCCAGCGGCGCGGCGAATGCGGTCGTTGATCGCCTCGCCTATGCCGTCCATTGGGATCGGTGCGATTTCAATCACTGGCGGGGCCAGCCGATCCGCCCGGCGCAGGGCCGTGAACAGATTGGCGGCAGCTTCGGCAAGGTCACGCCCGACACTCAACTGCACGACCGGGCCGTCATAAGCCGTCGGCCCGAAGGCGATATAGGCCGCACCTGGGGACGGCTCTTCAACATTGATCCGTACCGGCGCATCGGGGGCATAATGCAAACTAAGGCGCCCAGGCGACCGGTGCCCGTCGGCATCATCCGCCGCCAAGGGTCCAATAACGGCCTCGATCTGCGCCCGCGTCACCGCGCCGGCGCGGAGGTAGCGCACCTCGTCCAACAGGCTGACAACTGTTGATTCCAAACCGACGGCACAATCGCCGCCATCGAGAGACACAGCGACCGACGCTCCCGTCTCCTCGCAGGCGTCCGCCGCGGTCGTCGGACTTGGGCGGCCGGACCGATTGGCCGATGGCGCCACAACGCCGAAATCCGCGCCGTTCAGGACCTGCAAAGCCATTGGATGATCCGGCATGCGTAAGGCGACACTGTCAAGGCCGGCCCTGGCCAGATCGCACGCCGTCGCCGTATCCCGCACCGGTACCACAAGCGTCAGCGGACCCGGCCAAAACGCCGCCGCCAGGGCCAGGGCCCGTGCATCGAGGATGCCGATGCGCCCGGCTTGATCCATATTGCCGATATGAACGATCAGCGGATTGAAACGCGGGCGGCCCTTGGCTTCGAACACCTTGACCACCGCCGCCGGATCATCAGCCCGCGCGCCAAGACCGTAAACGGTCTCGGTCGGCAGGTGGACCAGCTCTCCCGCGCGCAGGGCAGCGATCGCTGCCGCGAGATCGTTTGTCAGGTTCATTGTGCGGCTTTGGTCGCGGCTTTGGCCTTCAGCGTAATATCAATCTTGACTGCGGCTGGAATGGTATCGGTCGCGGCATA
>FSTD01000038.1_pt1 | contig 11414 bp, 8 predicted proteins | sample 1637101 | NCBI WGS metagenome assembly FSTD01 (sample SAMEA3914816, study PRJEB12502) | metagenome | biome: forest; material: soil | place: USA | collected 2011-09-16 | depth 0.3 m | reverse complement strand
TACGCCGATCGATCCGGAAACGGCTGAAGCGCTCAACGTCACCGATACGACCGGCGCCTATATTTCCGACGCCACCAAGGGCGGACCGGCCGACAAGGCGGGCCTGCACGTAGGCGACATCGTCAAGTCGGTCAACGGCCAGTCGGTCAAGAGCCCCACGGACCTGACGCGTCGCATTGCGGACGTCAAGGTTGGCGAAAAGGTAACCATCGTCGTTCTGCGCGACGGCAAGCTGGTCACACTGACCATTACGGCGGCGTTGCGCCCCAGCGAAGAAGAGCTGGCCAAGGGTCTGAAAAATCTTGGTCCCGTCGACGAACCGGGCGCTGCGACGACCGGCGGTGCGCCGGTGGCCGGATTGAGCGTCAAGGCGCTGACGCCCGAAGCACGCAAGACCTACGGCATCGACGACTCCGTCAATGGCGTGGTCATCACCAATGTCGACGCGAACAGCGACGGTGGTCAGAAGGGGCTCAAGCCCGGCGACGTCATCGTACTGGCCGACAACCACCCGGTTAACAGCCAGGCCGACTTCGCCAAGGTGGTTGAAGAACTGAAGAAAGCCAGCCGTCCCGCGATCCTGCTCCTGGTCAATCGCGACGGCCGCAACATCCCGCTGCCGCTCTCGTTGAAAGACGCAAAATAAGCGGACGAAGAAACAGAGTAAGGAAAAGCCTCCCGCGACGCGGGAGGCTTTTTTGTTTGGCAAGGCGGCGCCTCAGTCTTCAGCGCGCGGGATCGGTAAAACATATACAAATTTTAACGGGCCAGACGCTACGATTCGCGCTAGATCAGTAGGATGTTTGATAGAAACATCCTACTGATCTACGCCTTTGTTTCGGCGCGATGTTTATGCAAAAAACCGCTAACACTTTTTGACTGCGTCGTACTCCGTTTCGCACATCGCTCTAAACCTCACTCCAGCCACCGGGAATGAAGACACATGCAGGTCCTGATCGTCGAAGATGACGTCGAAGCCGCCCTCAATATGCAGAAGGGCCTGAAAGAGGCCGGTATCGAAGCGCGCCTGGCCGGGGACGGTCAGCAGGGGCTCGATGCCATCGCCACCCAGACCCCCGACGTCATCATCCTCGACCGCATGATGCCGGTTATGGACGGCGTCAGCATGCTGCAGCGCCTGCGCGCCGATGGCGTTGAGGTGCCGGTGTTGTTCCTGTCGGCCCTAGGCGAGCTCGAAGACCGCGTGTCGGGCCTGCGCGCCGGCGCCGACGATTACCTGGTCAAGCCCTATGCCTTGCCGGAACTGCTGGCGCGCGTCGAGGCGCTCGCCCGGCGCAAGGAAAAGGATCAGGTCGAAACCATCCTGCGCGTCGGCGACCTGGAAATGAACCTTATCTCGCGCCAGGTGAAGCGCCAGACGACCCTCATCGACCTGCAACCACGCGAATTCCAGCTGCTGGAATTCCTGATGCGCCATGCCGGCCAGAGCGTTACGCGCACCATGCTGCTGGAAAAGGTTTGGGCCTACCACTTCGACCCGCAGACCAATGTGATCGATGTGCACATTTCGCGCCTGCGCTCGAAGCTCGACAAGGGCTTCGATCGGCCGATGCTGCACACGGTGCGCGGTGAAGGCTATCAGCTCAAGGCTTGACCAGCGTAACGCGCGCGCTGACACTTTTTTGCACATCGCTCTCACCCAATCGAATTTGCATCGCAGGCGCGTCTGATGGCCAAGCCCTTCACCGAACTTCGCCAGACCGTATCCGAAGTCTGGACGCTCAATATTTTCCGGCCGAATTTCTTTCGCCAGACGCCGTTCCGTCTGACGCTGGTCTTCCTGTCGGTCTACGTCTTCGTTGCCGCCCTGGTGTTCGGTTACATCTATCTGGCGACCAGCACGGAATCGCGAGCCTGGGGCAATTCCGCCATCGACGTGCGCATGAAAATGCTCAAGGCCCTCGACGAAGGGCAGGGCCACGCCGCCGTCGTCGGCCGCCTGCTCAGCGACGAAGCCGTCGAGTGGGGGTTTGCCAAGGGGGCTTTCGACGGCTCGGGCCAGATCCTGGCGCAGAATACGCGTACCAAGATGGAAGGCCGCGACCTGCCGGACGAGATCATCAAGCAAGGTCTGGCGGAGATGCATTCGAACGACCAGACCGTGCCGATCAATCTTTTCTACAATTCACCCAATGCGCCCGGGAAATGCTGCCGTTTCCAGGGGCGAGTCCTGCGGCTTGACGACAATTTCTTCGTTTTTGTCGCCATGGACATGTCCTGGGCCGACCACGGCTTCCAGCAGGAGGTCAAGGCGGCGGTCGGCGGCGGATTGCTTGTTATCGTGCTGGGATTGTTTGCAGGCACCCTGATCAACCAGGAAGTCACGCGTTCGGTCAATCGCGTGACCACTGTGCTGACACAGGTGCAGGAGGGCAATCTCAAGGCACGCATTCCGGTGCGCGACACCGGCGATGAATTCGACGCCCTGTCTAGCCGCATCAACCAGACGCTCGACCGCATGGAAAAAACCATGGGCAATCTGAAATATGCCGGTGACGCCATCGCCCACGATCTGCGATCGCCCTTGTCGCGCCTCAGGTCGAAGATCGAAGTGTCGCTGTTCGAGGTCGACAAGGACCCGTCGCAGGCGCACGACGCCCTGTCGCGCGCGCTCGAAGAAACCGATCAGCTGTTGCGCACCTTCCAGACGGTGTTTGCTATCTCGCGTCTGCAGGCGGCCGGGCAGGCGCCGGACCAGACCATGTTCTCGGCGACCGACCTCGCCACCGATATGGCCGAGCTGTACGAAGCCGTCGCGGCCGACCGGGGGTTGGAATTCGAGGCCGAGATCGAGCCCGAGGTGCGCGTCTTCGGCAATCGCGACTTCCTGGCCCAGGCGCTTGCCAACCTGCTGGACAATGCGGTCAAATATACAGCCGAGGGCGGTATCACCTTCCGTCTGCGCCGCACGTCGCAGCGTGAGGTCGAGTTCTCGATCACCGACACGGGGCCCGGGGTCCCGGCCAAGGACCGGCCGCGAATCGCCGAACGTTTCGTGCGCCTGGAAAACAGCCGCTCCCTGCCGGGCGTCGGCTTGGGCCTGGCGATGGTCGATGCGGTCGCCGTGGCGCACAAGGGACGGCTGGTGATCGACGAAGGCCCCGGTGTGTTCGATGGTCTTGGGCCGGGCTTGCGCACGGCGCTGGTCCTGCCGCCGCTCCAAACCTGATTCAGCGTGGTCACCGCCCGGCGGGCGATGAAAATTGCCATTTCGCTTGGTCAAATTCTTGAATCGTAGCAAAAGTAGGGGCTTAGGCTTTGGCTACGATAATCGATGACTTGCAGGGCGTAACCGGCTACCATGAACGACGTGCTTTTTTCTTCGCTGGTCGACCGGCTGCATCCCTGCGGTCCGGTCCTCAATGCCGGTATTGCGGATTTCGTCGTCGAGACGCTGTATGAAGTCGCCAATGCCGAAGGCTGGCGTGATGTTCTGCAAAAGGCCGAGGCGGCGCTGCGTCCGATCGTTGCCGCTTCGCCTTATCTGGCCGGCATCATGCGCCGTGATCCGCAGCGCCTGCGCGAGACGCTCATCAGCGCCCCCGAAGCGCGTCTCAGGGCCATATTGCTGGCCACCGAGGCCCTGGAGCAGCAGGCGGCCACGCTTGAGGCCTCCGATGTCAACGCCGCCAAAAAAATCCTGCGCCATCTGAAGGCCGATACGCATCTGCTGACGGCTCTCGCCGATCTTTGCGACGTCTGGAGCCTCGACCACGTCACGGCGGCCCTGACGCGCTTTGCCGATGCCGTGACCTCCGCCGCCCTGGCCCTGGTGGTACGCGAAGAGCGCGACAAAGGGCGGCTGCTGCCGCCGGACGACCCGAAATGGGCTGAGGCCGAACGCGGGCCCTTGCCTGGCCTGTTCGTTCTGGCGATGGGCAAGCACGGCGCCGGCGAGCTCAACTATTCTTCCGACATCGACATTACTTTTTTCTGCGATCTCGACCGGTTGCCATTGCGTGAGGGCGTCGATCCGCAGACCTTTGCCGATCGCGTGGCGCGTCAGATGGCCGTCATCCTCAGCGAGCGCACCGGCGATGGCTACGTCTTCCGTGTCGATCTGCGCCTGCGTCCCGATCCATCGTCGACGCCCACCGTGGTCAGCGTCCCGTTCGCGCTGCACTACTACGAATCCGTCGGCCAGAACTGGGAGCGCGCCGCTTTCATCAAGGCGCGCCACGTTGCCGGCGATGCCGTCGAAGGCAAGGCGTTCATGAACGACCTGTCGCCCTTCATCTGGCGCCGCAGCCTCGACTATCCGGCCATCGCCGACGTCCATTCGATCAAGCGGCAAATCCACGTTTACGGCGTCCACGAACGGCTTGATCCGGCTGGGGCCAATCTGAAACTGGGGGCAGGCGGCATTCGTGAGATCGAATTCTTCGCCCAGACGCAACAACTGATCCTCGGCGGGCGCGACCCGTCGCTGCGCTCGAAGCGTACGCTCGACGCGCTCGATGCCTTGCGCCGCGCCGGCCACCTGGCGCCGGCGGTGGCCAAGGAGCTCAAAGGAGCCTATGTGCGCCTGCGCAACTGGGAACACCGGGTGCAGATGATCCACGACGAACAGACCCATGAACTGCCCGAAGCAGACGACGCGCGCATGCAGGTCGCCGTCCTGGCGGGGTTCTCCAACCTTAGCCGGTTCGACCTGGCCGTTTCGCGGACCCTGCGGCTTGTGAACGGCCACTACGGCGAACTGTTTTCGGAGGCCGAGACCCTGTCATCGACTTTCGGCAGCCTGGTGTTTACCGGCGTCGAGGACGATCCGGAAACGATCAAGACATTGAAACGCATGGGCTTCGACGCGCCCGAGCAGGTCAGCGCCACCATCCGTTCGTGGCATCATGGCCGCATCCCGGCAACGCGATCGGAGCGCGGCCGCGAACTGTTTACGCGCCTGGTGCCGCGCCTGCTTGAGGCCCTCAATGAGACCGGCACGCCGTCGATAGCCTTTACGCGTTTTTCGGTATTTTTCGCCACCCTCAATGCCGGGGTGCAGATTCAGTCGCTGTTCCTCGCCAACCCCAAGCTGTTCAAGGCGATCGTCGAGATCATGGGCTTTTCGCCGCGCCTGGCCAACATGCTGGCGCGTCATCCGACGGCGTTCGACGCCATGCTTGACGCCGGTTTCTTCGATCCGCTGGGCGAAGAAGTCGATCATCTGATCACGCGAGAAGTCGAGCGCGTGCCTGACGATCTCGAAGCGGTGATGAATGCCCTGCGCCGCGTTGGCCGCGAACAGCAGTTCCGTATCGGTATGCAAATCCTCAGCGGTCGTCTCAGTACGGAGGCTGCCGGCGCCGCCTATGCCCGCCTGGCGGACGCCTGCATCCACCACCTGGCGCCGCTGAGCATGGACGATATCCGCCGTCAGGCCGGTGCGCTCGATGGCCAGGTGGCTATACTGGCACTCGGCAAGCTGGGCTCGCAGGAAATGACGGCGACCTCCGACCTCGACCTGATGGCGGTCTACATGCCCGACGATCCAGGCTCGGTTTCGACCATCAAGGGCTGGGCCGCCGAGATGTGGTTCGGCCGTTTTACGCAGAGGCTGATCGCCGCCCTGTCGGCACCGACGCACGAGGGATCGCTGTACGAAATCGACATGAAGCTGCGGCCGACCGGGGCCAAGGGGCCGGTGGCGGTGTCGCTGGCGGCATTCGAGAACTATTACACCAAGGACGCCGATACGTGGGAGTTCCTCGCCCTGACGCGGGCCCGCGTGGTTTGGGCGTCCAGCAATGACTTTGCCGACCTGGTACGCCTGAAGATCGAGACCATTCTGCGCCGGCAGAGATCGCGCGGCGAAACGGCGCTGGATGTCCTCAACATGCGCGCGCTGATGGAGCGCGAGCGGCCGGCGAAGGGCTTCTGGGACTTCAAGCTGAGCATCGGCGGGCAGATCGACTGCGAGTTCGCGGCGCAGTATCTGCAATTGATCCATGCTTCGGAAGGCGGCCCTTTGCGCTCGGGCACCCTGCAGGCCCTGTCGGCGATGCAGCGCGCCGGCCTGGCGCCGTCGTCGGAAATAGACGCGCTGGCGGCTGCATGGCGGGTGCAGCAGTCCCTGGCCCAGGTGATGCGCGTATCCCTGACGGTGCAGGACGATCCGCACCACGAGCCGGAGGCCTTCCAGCGCAAGCTGGCGCGCGCGGTCCATACGCGCCGTCTCGATACGCTGGAGAAGAAACTGAAGGATATTCGCAAGCGCGCAAGAACGGCGTTTGAGAAAATTGTCGTGCCGCGCGACGGAGACGCCTGAGTCGTTACGTGAAAGAGGTGTGACAGCCGGGTGCACGGTCGGGGTATGGCTTCAACTCGTTTTCAGCAGGTACGACAAATGTTTACACGGAATTTTCACGCTGGCCTGATGGCTGTCGCTGCCATGGCCGCAGCTTGTGCCCTGGCCACGGGCGCCAATGCCCAAGGGCAAGGCCAGGGCCAGGGCCAGGGCGGCAAGAGCATGATCGAGCGCGCCGACAGCAACGGCGACGGCAAGCTCAGCCTCGACGAATTCAAGGCGGCGCGCGCGCAGCGCTTCACCCGCATGGACGCCGATGGCGACGGCAAGCTGAGCATGGCTGAAATCGACCAGGCCGGTCAGGGCATGCAACGCCGCGTCGACATGCTGAAAGCCGCTGACACTGACGGTGACGGGTTTGTCTCGCTGGGCGAATACAATGCCAGCTCGGAAAGAGATTTCGCCCAGCTCGACGCGGACAAGGACGGCTTTGTGACCGCCGATGAACTTGCTGCGATGATGAAGCGATAGGTGCCGATGTCGCTATCGCCGCGTACCCGTGTTAGGATGTGACTGCCAATGGCTGAGCCCGAAATCACGGCTCTTGTCTGGCCCGCCGGGTCTTCGAGCGGCGGTGTGTCCATCCTGTCGGGGAGAGCGGTGACGACCGATCCGGACGAGCATCTGTTGGAGCGCATCGGCCATGGCGACATGGCCGCTGTGTCGATCCTGGTGTCGCGCAAGCTGCCTAAGCTTTTGTCGCTGGCGCGGCGCATGCTGGGTGACGCTGCCGAGGCCGAGGACGTGGCGCAGGAAACCCTGATGCGCACCTGGAAGCAGGCGAAGGTCTGGGTGCCGGGCCGGGCGCGCATCGACACCTGGATGCACCGGGTGGCGCTCAATCTTTGCTACGATCGTCTGCGGCGCCGACGGGATTCGGTGAGCACCGACGACGTTGAAATCATCGATGGCGCCATCAGCGCGCCGGCGAAGATCGAGGCCGAGCAGACGGCGAAACAGGTGCAGGCGGCCATCAATGCCCTGTCCGACCGCCAGCGTGAAGCCATCGTGCTGACCTACTACCAGGATTTGTCGAACCAGGAGGCGGCCAGCGTGATGGACGTCAGCGTCGAGGCCCTGGAAAGCCTTCTGGCACGCGCCAGACGCAGCCTGCGCACCACCATGAATGAGCATGAGTCCACCAGCCCCGCGCCGCGAACGGCAGGGAGAGGAAAATGACCACACAGTCCGTAACCGAAAACCGTTTCAAAGCCATTCTCGACGCCTACGGCGCCGACCCGGCGCGCTGGCCGCACGACGAGCGTGAAGCTGCCCTGGCATGGCAGCGCGACAATGCCGCGATTGCGCGGGCGTGGATCGAGGAGGCGCAAGCCATCGATGCCCTGCTCGACAGCGTGCCGGAAGCCGGGCGCCTGACACTCGAGGACAGCCGTAGCCTGCACTGGCGGACGATGACCCTGCTGGCGCAGCATATGCCGTCGGCCGAGATTGTCGCTTTGCGGCCGCGTCCCTCGCCGGTCATCTGGGCGACGGGTATCGGCATCGCCGCCTGCATTGCCGGCGCGCTGCTTGGCGTCAATGTCAGTCTGTCGAGCCTTGGTGATCTGCGGGCCCAGACCGTCCTGGAACAGGCGCAAATGGCAGACAGCGACGCGGGGAACGGGTAAATGACCGCAGGTAAACTCAAATGGGCGCTCGGCGCTTCGGTGGCAATAAATCTTTTTCTGATCGCTGGTGTCATCGGCGCCGGATTGGTTCTGAAGCATCACATGCACGATATACGCCGGGCACCGTCAGGAATGCAGGCGTGGAACGACGTCGAAAAACGCCTGACGCCGCAGGCGACGGCGCATATCCGCGAGGTCGTAAAGACGGCGGCGCTCGGCGCCGAGCCCGAAATGGCCAAGGCACGCGCCCTGCGCAGCGAGGCTGAAAAAATGGCCGGGCAGGAACCTTACGATGCCGCCAAGATCGTCGATCTGGCCGAGCAGGCGCGTTCGTACGAAAACATGTCGCGCGCCAAGATCGAGACGGCGCTGATCCAGGACCTGGCGACCCTTCCGCCCAAGGAACGCGGCCTCGTCGCCGGCTATATCCTGCGGCCTGGCTTTCGCATTCGCCGTTTGCTGGGGCCGCCGCTCGCGGAACAATCGAAGACAGGCAGCGCGGCCGTCGGTTTCAACGTGCAAAACGCGAAGTCTGTGTCGCAAGCCGAAGTCTCAGGCGCTGTTCGCAAGACCGTTGACGACTTTGCCAAGACCCAGCCGAATGTCCACGTAGAGCACGAATCTGCGTCGAAGTAGGGAAACGGATCACGCGGCCCTGGGCTTGCGAGGATCGGTAGCTTCCGTCGCATCCGCCTTTGCCAACGGCTGCTTGATCGGCAGGATGATGTGGACGCGCGTCCCCTTGCCTTCACCGCTGTCAACGTCCATGCGGCCGTGATGCATCTCGGTCAGCGACTTGGTCAGGGCCAGGCCCAGGCCCGTGCCTTCCTTGGTCTTGAGATACTGATGATTGTCGACCTGCTCGAACGGCTTGGCGAGCCGCTGCAAGTCTTTTTCAGGAATGCCGACGCCGGTATCGGCCACGGTCAGATGGACGCTCGTTTCTGTCATGGCCGCAGATACGGTGATCGTGCCGCCGCTTGGCGTAAACTTCACGGCATTGGTCAGGAGGTTGAGCAGGATCTGCTTCAGCGCGCGGAAATCGGCTTCGATCTCCGGCAGTTCGGGCAGGTGGGTGCGCAGGCGCAAGCCGCCCTTTTCCGCTTTTTGCCGGATCAGCCGCAGGGCATCCTCGACCACCTCGTCTATGCTGACAGGCTCGAAACGCAGCGCCATCTTGCCGGCCTCGATCTTTGACATGTCGAGGATATCGTTGATCAGGCTGAGCAGGTGCTGGCCGGAACTGAGGATATCCGAGGCATATTCCTTGTAGCGCGGGTGGCCCAGTTGTCCGAACATCTCCGACGACATGATTTCGGAGAAACCGTTGATGGCATTGAGCGGCGTGCGCAATTCGTGGCTCATATTGGCCAGGAACTCGCTCTTGGCGTGGTTGGCGGCCTCGGCACGAATCTTGGCGACCTCGTACTTGCGCGCCAGAATTTCCTGCTGACGCCGGCTCTCTTCCAGCTTGGCGACGAGCGCTTGAAGCTGCTCCTCGTTGTTGCGGCTGACCTCTTCCTGAATCTTGACCGCGGTAATGTTGGCGCCCGTAACGACGCGTCCGCCTTCGCGCGTCTTGCTTTCGGAAATCTGGACCCAGTGCCCGTTATTGAGTTCGGCCTCGATGACGCCGTCACGGCCGTCGGGCGCCGGCACCTGGCGGCGGATGGCGATCTGCATGACCTGGTCGATCAGATCGCGCGGCGTGCCGATGCGCAAGAAACGGTCATCTATGCTGAAGGTTTCGCCGAACGTCTTGTTCCACATGGTCAGGCGGCCATGACGATCCCACAGGACGAACGCGTCCGACACGGAATTGATGGCGTCGAGCAGGCGTGATTCGGCGCGCTGTGCCCGCAGTTGCGCCACCCGCTCTTCGGTGACATCGACGGCGACGCCCGACAGGCGCGTAAAGCCGGCGTGCGACCGCTCGCCCACCGCTTGACCGCGCACGTCAACCCACAAGGGCCGGCCGGCGGCGCTGGGGATGCGGAATGAGACGTCGAACGAGCCTTTCAGGCGGGCCGTTTCCAGGGCCTTGGTCAGGTCGATGCGGTGCTCGGCGGCGACGCGCGACAGGACTTCTTCGGTGGTTGCTACGCCGCCACCGCCCCAGCCGAACATGACGCCGGTGACGTCCGACATATAGATCAGGTCCTGCTCCATGTCCCAGTCCCAGATGCCGCATCGCGCCGCCTCGACGGCAAGGCGATAGCGCTGTTCGCTGGCCTGGAACTGCAGGGTATCGTTGCGGCTGCGGCGGGCCTGATAGATGAGGAGTGCTCCGAACAGCAATCCGATCAGCAGCGGGCCGCCGATGAACACCGCACCGCGGATCAGGCTTGCCGTTGGGGAAAAGAACTGGACGCTGGGCGTCGCGGCCAGCGCGATCAGGCCGTCGCTCAACTCGGCTGAAGCGATCTTGACGAAGCCGCCCTCCGGCCGGGCGCCCTGGATCAGGTCGCGCGAGTTGGCGCGCGCGCGCAACTGCTCCGGCTTGACCGACAGCGCCGAGGCAACGGTCTGGCCGATCAGCCGATCGTCGGAAGCGGCGACGATCTCGCCGTCGCGCGTCACCAGGACGGTCAGGTCGTCACCGCCCAAATCCTTGAGCAGATTGGGGCCAAGCTGGCCGACCAGTTCATCCGCATCGCCCGCACCCTTGACCACCATATAGGGGCGGGCGGGCGTCACCAGCCGTGAACTCGCCGCATGCAGTGAAAAGCGGTCGCCGCCTTCGCCCGCGACCTTGCGGACCAGATCGCTGTCGTCGGTACCGGCGAGGGCGGCAATGGTCGGTGCGCCGGACGCATTTGCCTTGACGATCGCAACGCTTTGCAAATTGCCGCGCGCCAGTTTGAGACCCGATTCCGCCGCGGACAACGGATCGTCACCTTTCGTTGCGAGACGGCCTTGCGCCGCTTCCAGGCCGGCGCGGGCGAGGCCCAGGCGGGCATCGATGCGGGCGGCATTGAGTTCAGCCTCGGCCAGCAGGGATTGTCCTTCACGGTCCTTGTCGGCGGAGAGCGAGTTATTCAATTGCAGGGTCGACAGGCCGCTGAACAAGGCCATGCCAAGCAGCAGGCCGAGCGCACCGAGACGCACCCACAGGGGCATGGGATTGCCCAGCGAGGTGGTGGCGGCGCGTTTGAGTTTCGACGTGGCGGAGGTCGCTGCCGATCCAGACGCACCGGCGCTGACCGCTCCATCGAACGGCCGGGCAGGCGCCTGGGCGCGAGAATGTGGTCGCTGTGCGGCCAAGCCTGAAAGTCCCGTCTGATTCGTCGTTAACGAACAGGGTAAACGCCGGGTTAATCTATTGTCGAGAGTCTTAAGTCTTTATAAACTTAAATTTCGCAGGCGCCTTTAGCCGCGCTTTTATTACTCCAAAATACGACAAACCTTCTTCGCCGTATTTTGGCAAGGGCGACTGCCCGCCCGAGCTCTTGCGAGGAGCC
>FSTD01000514.1_pt1 | contig 11420 bp, 10 predicted proteins | sample 1637101 | NCBI WGS metagenome assembly FSTD01 (sample SAMEA3914816, study PRJEB12502) | metagenome | biome: forest; material: soil | place: USA | collected 2011-09-16 | depth 0.3 m | reverse complement strand
TGTCGCCGGTGAAGAAAAGCGCCTGGTCTTCCAGGCCGTGCACATGATCCTCGAAGGGGATCTGCAACAGCCGTGGCGCGAGGGTGAAGAGCGCGTGTCGCGCGCGGTGTTTATTGGCCGTCACCTCGACCAGGCGGCGCTGAAGGCCGGGTTTGAGGCGACCATCGTTCAGTAGCGCGCGGCTGAAATTCCCGCTTTGCAGACAAGGGAGCGCCTTCTATAAGGCGCCCCACCTCTCCCCCGCGTGGGAGTATGAAAGACTTACGCCGCGCCATGACCCTTACGACCAAATCCTTCGACGCCTTTGTCGTCTCCGCTCTGTTCGATACGGTTGATGAAGCCGTCGTGGCGCTTGGCGACGGCCGCGTTGTGTTCCCGGATTCCGATGTTGAATTCGATGCCCATCCCAATGCCGGAATCCTGTGCGCGGTTGTCCATCCGACGGGACTGGGCATTATTACAGGCGGTGACGATGGCCGGCTTGTGTGGACCACCAAGGAAACTGGGCCGATCGAGCTGGTGGCGCACAAGGGGGCGTGGATCGACGTTCTGACGGTTGCGCCCGAAGGCCAGGTCATCGCCTATTCGGCCGGCAAGAAGGCCTATGTCCGCGACCTGCTGAAAAAGACCGAGACTGTTTTTGCCCACGAGCACAGTGTTTCGGATCTGACGTTTGATCCGTCCGGCCGCAAGCTCTATTGCGCCACCTATAACGGCGTCGTCGTCTGGTTTTCGCGTATCGCCCAGCAAAAGCCGACCAAGCTGTTCTGGGCCGGGTCGCATACCAGGATCGCCATGGCGCCGGCGGGTGATTATATCGTCACCGCCATGCAGGAAAATGCCCTGCACGGTTGGCGGCTGAAGGATTCCAAGGACATGCGCATGGGCGGCTACCCGTCCAAGATCAAGTCGCTGAACTTCTTTGCGCGCGGCAAGCTGCTGGCGACGTCGGGCGCCAATGGCGCCGTGGTGTGGCCGTTCCTGAAATCGACCGGTCCGATGGGCGAGGAAGCCTCGGAGATCAATCCCGAGACCTCGACTATGGTCTCGGCGGTGGCAGGCGCGGTCGAGGAGCCGATACTAGCGGCGGGGCTTGAGGACGGGCGCGTCTGGCTGGCGGAATTGCAATCGACGGCGATCGAGTGGATCAAGCGCGAAAAAGGCGCTGCGATCAGTGCTCTGGCTCTGTCGGACAGCAGCCAGCGCATACTATTTGGCGATGAGGACGGTTTCGTCTATATCTACGAAGCTGAATAGGTTTTTTGTACGCTGTGGGGGCGTTGCGTAGATGAGTGATTCTGAAGAAACCGGTATCGGTCAGGAAGCCGAAGCGATTTACGATACGGCTACTCTGGTGCCCGAAAAAAAGCGTGTGTCGTGGCCGCGCATGCTGGCCTATGCCGTGGGCGGCTTCTTTGCTTTTTCCATCCTGTCGGTCGCTGCGCACCGGTTCGTACCTGTGCCCGTGACCGTCCTGATGGTCGAGCGTCTGGTTCAGGGCAACGGTATCGACCATCGCTGGGTGCCGTCCGAGCGTATCAGCGATAATCTGAAAGCCGCCGTCATCGCTGCCGAGGATTCCAAGTTCTGCACGCACGACGGGTTTGATTACGACGCCATTAAAAAGGCCGAGGCCTATAATGCGCGCCATAAAAAGAAGCGCGGCGCCTCGACCATATCGCAACAGACCGCCAAGAACGTCTTCCTGTGGCCGGACCGGTCGTGGGTTCGCAAGGGTTTTGAGGTCTATTACACCTTCCTGATCGAACATATGTGGCCCAAGGAACGCATCATGGAGGTCTATCTCAACAGCGTTGAGTGGGGGCCGGGGATTTATGGAGCGGAAGCGGCGTCACAGCACTGGTTCGGCCACAGTGCGGCCAATCTGTCGGGCGCCGAAGCGGCCAAGCTCGCGGCTATCCTGCCGAGCCCGTTGAAATGGAAGGCTACGCATTCGGGGAAGTACGTCGCCAAGCGGTCGGGCAGCATTCAATCGCGCGCGCGGGTGGTCGACAATTCGGGGTATGACGCCTGCGCTGTGGATTAAGGACGCAGAACTTTAGGGGGGATTGATGCATTTGTTCGATCATATGAGCGTATTCATGCTCGTGGCGGCACTTTTTGTGCTCGTCGGCTGCGGGATGTTTATCAGCATCGTGTTGGGCCTGCTGACGGGAGGTCCAAGGGCACGCGACCGGCCCGGGGCGCCATTTCTCTATGACCGCCTATACTATCTACTGTTCCTGGTCGTTTGGATTGGATGGAGCAGTGGCTTCCTGGCTTTCCTGTCAGAGGACTCTGAAAATATAGCCGCTTCGGGCTTCTTTCTGGGTTGGGGCGTGTTGGCCGTCGGAATGAGTGGCCTCTTCCTGCTGCGCGGGGACATGATGCTAAAGGGGGCGCAGTATCAGGCCAAACACGGTTTTTGGTTATCGCGCTTGTATTACGGCATGCAGGCGGCGCAGATTGAGCGCCAATCGGCTGCGTTGCGAAAGTTTATAGCCATAGTTTTCGGCATAGCGGGTGTAGGGGCGATTGTGTTCAGTCTGCCGCACTTGCCGGCTGCGCTTCAGCAGGTGGAAGCCGGAGGGCGGCTTTTGATCGACTCGGCGAAGCATTTTTAATGCCGTAGCGCCATGAGCCCGGTGGCCTTGACGCTGGCGTGGGTGACTCCAGCCAGGCGCGCCACGGCGACCTGGTGCAGATTGTCAAAGCCTCTGACCATGCAGGCGCCGGTTGAAACTTTCGCTGCGGCGCTGAAGCCGCTTAGGTAGTCGGTCAGGGCGGCGTCATCGCGCCGGCCGCTGTCGTAATCGACGCAGGCGCCCGACAGGCCGCATCCCCGCAGCCTTGCTATGGCCTTCTGGTCGGCGCCGATATTGCCCATCAAGGTCATGCAATAGGGCTTGAGAAGCGAAATCACTTCGAGAATCCGATGCGGCGGAACGCCGCTGAGGTTGCGGACCTCGAACAGGATCTTGATGCCCATTTCGCGTGACGCCCGTGCGACTTCGGCGGTAATCCGCGTGCGCGTGCGGGCGGCGGCAAAGGTCGAAAAGGCCGCCGGCACTACGACCAGCATCTTTCTTTGTTCGGGTGATTTCAGGGCGAGCAACTGAAGGCCCTGTTCGATGCTCGCCAGATCGACCCGTTCGCGGTCGGACCATTCCATCGCCGCCATCGCCTTGGCGTCGATGCTGACATTGCCGCTGGCTTCGACGACCACGGCTTCGAGGCGGTGGCCAATCATGGCCATTTTCCGCATCTCGAACAAGGGTTCGAGCGCGCAGGTGACGCGAAGATTGCGGCCACCGACGACCACCATGGCCCCGCTGGCTCCTGGCCGGCGCACCGCGGTCATGGTGCCGACGGCCAGGTTTTGCCTTTCGGGGGGCGCCTCCGGAATACCCGGCAGAGGCGCGGAAGGAGAGCGGAACGGGCGGGCTTGGGCGCGGTCGAAATATTTGGCCAGGTCGATGGGGATCAGGGTCATCTCATCGACGTCTTTGGCCAAGGCCTCAAACAGCGGGGGGCGCATCTGTGAGACGTCGCCGACGAAAAACTGCCCCACCCCGAACCACAGCTCGGCGGCGCTCAGCGCGCCCTTATATTCGCCCAGCGTCATGATGACAGCCAAAAACGCATTGTCGTTGATGGCAATGCACCAGTTGGGTTCGGAAAACTTGCGCTCGAAACTTGTCTTTAAGTGGTCGAATACCAGGTCGCGCTTGGCCTCCCATTTCGATCCGAGACGTTCGATGATCGAGCCGAGATCCAGGAGAAAGGCTCGCCCCAGGCTGTCGGCGTGAGATTCGCGGAGGCGCTCGATGACTTCGACAGCATCGTCTTGGGTCAGTTTCAGCGTTATTGCGCCTTCCGGCCCTTGAAGGCTGGAGTCTGTCGGGTGGGCACTGGTATCGATAACGGACATTCGCGTGTCCTTGTTGTTTTGAACTCTTGTACCGTCTGCATTTTCACCCGGAAGGTGCCTCACACTTTCCGCGCGTGGGTGCAGTGTGGGGTGCTTATGGTTGAGACTGTGTTAATATACGCGCATGAGCTACAGGTCTCAACGGATTGTGAAAAATTGCGAGTTGAGCGCAACAAACTTTTAACCGTGACGGTTGTTACTGGTCCGGGGTCGCAATGAAGGCTTTACGGGACGAAAACCAATGTCGGGCAAGGTGCTACTCGGGGACCTGAGCAATGGGTCCTATCTCAAGCTGGCTCTGGCCGCGCCCGGGCAGCGGCCGGACGCGCCGGCCTTTTATGCCTGTGACAGCCAGGCAAATTTTGAGGATGCCATTGCCGATTTTCTGTACGAGAGCGGCCAGCCGGCGCTGACCGGGGCCGGAATGTCCACATCCGGCTGGGAAGTCGACGGGCATATCGACCTGGTGCATTACGGATTCTCGGTTGAGCTTCAGGCCTTGCGCGTCCTTTTGGGTGTTCAGCGGGTCAGCATGGTCAACGATTTCGTCGCCAAGGCGCTGGCGGTGCCGGTTCTCGAGGAGATTGAGCGCGAGAAGGTCTGCGGGGGCAATATGTCGCCCGCGGACGTGATTGCGGTTATCGGCCCGACGGCGGGACTTGGCGGGGCTTTCCTGGCGCCGGACGGCCAGGGCGGCTGGGTTGCGACCCACTGTGAGGGCGGGCATTCCGACTTTGCGCCGCGCAATGCGCTGGAAATCGAAGTTCTCAAGCTGCTGATGGCCAAATATGGTCACGTGTCGTGCGAGCACGGCGTTTCGGGGCCGGGCCTGACCGAGCTGTGGCGCTGCCTGTCGATCATCGAGGGCGATCAGCCGTCGGAGCCCGGAGTCGATGAAATCCTGGCGCTTGCCTATGCTGACGATGCGCGCGCGCGTCAGGCTGTGCAGGTGCAAACCGAGCTTTTCGCCGGCGTTGCCTCGGACTTCGCCCTGACCATGGGGGCCAAGGGCGGCGTCTATTTGTGCGGCAGCCACCTCGACGCGCTCGGAAGCCTGTTCGATCACGAAGTCTTTGCCCGGCGCTTTTACGACAAGGGACGCGTATCGAGCTACGTGCGGGATATTCCGGTGTATAAGATTGTCACGGCCGAGCCGGAAATCCTGGGATTGAGCACGCTGTTCGATTGAGTGCGGCCGGCTTTCTGCTTGACTCGTTGCCGATGCAGGCGCGCGGTAGGGCTCATTGACGCTGGAGCAACGCGATGAAGATCCTGACCCTGACGATAACCTTTGCGGCCATGGCGGCGCTTTGCGGCTGCCAGATGAGTGCGCCGGCGATTTCGCTGGTCAAGCCCGGCCCGACGGCGACGCATGCGTCGCCTGCTGACACAGTTGAGCACAAGATGGCTTAAGCTGACGGCGAATACGGAGCCCTGATATGAAAAATGCGATATGCGCGGCGGCTTGCGGCCTGTTTCTCTGTGCCGGTCTTTTGGGCGCGAGTGGGGCGGCAGCCGGGGACTTACCCGCCGATCTGGCGAAGGCTGTGCATGAATATGATCAGGCCCAGATCAATGGCGACCCGTCCGAGCTCGAGCGGTTGCTGGCGGACGACTATACGTTGATCAACAGCGCCGGCGCGGCGGAGACCAAGGCGCAGTTCATTTCTGAATCGGTTGGCGCCGGAAACAAGCTTGATCCGTTCACGATCGAGCAGCCCGTCGAGAAGATATGGTCCGACGGCGCCATCATGGGTGGGGTCGCACGGCTGACGGGGCTGAGCGGCGGAACGCATTTTGCCGTGACGCTGCGCTTTACCGATGTCTGGGCGAAGCGTGAGGGCAAATGGCGGGTGATCTATAGCCATGCCAGCCGCGTGCCGGCTTCGTGAGGGAAAAAATAAGCAGGCTTGACGCCCTGCTGTAAATGGCTTTCCCTGCCCGTAATTGGAGCACGTACCGATCTGGGTGGATCGGTACGTGCTCCAATCATTTGTCTGACGCGCATTTTACCCGAAAACCGTTTCACACTTTTCGGGATGCGCTCTAACCAATTTGGGAGAGGGTTGTCATGAAGCGTCTGTTAATGTCTGCCGCGTGTATGGCATTGCTGTGCGGGTGCGCCACCACGTCCGGGACCACACCGCCTCCTGTTGCCGACAATACGCCGCCGAAGCCCGAAGCGCCGCCTGTCGCCCCACCGCCCGCAGGCCCGACGGCGGCCGACGCCAAGGCCTATGTCGACGATGCGGAAAAGCAGCTGGCCGCGCTGGGCGAATACGATGCCCGCGTGCAGTGGGTGCGCTCGACCTTCATCACCTTCGACACGGAGTGGCTGCAAACCAAGGCCGACGCGGCGCTCAATGAGGCGACGGTGAAGCTTGCCATGGGCGCGGCGAAGTTCAACGGCGTCGATGCCGATCCGGAAACGCGGCGCAAACTGAACCTGATGCGCGTGTCACAGACGCTGCCAGCGGCCGACAAGCCGGGCGCCGCTGAGGAGCTGGCGGCTGTGGCGACGCGGATCGACTCGACCTATTCGACCGGCAAGTTCTCCTACAAGGGCAAGAGCTATACGCTTGACGACGCATCGAACATCATGGCCAGCAGCCGCGATCCGGCGGTGACGCGCGCGATGTGGGAGGGCTGGATGAGCACGGCCCAGCCGTCGAAGGACGACTATGCCAAGCTGGCCGAGCTGTCGAATGCAGGGGCGCAAGGCCTTGGCTATGCCGATACCGGCGCGTTGTGGCGGTCGGGTTACGATATGGACCCGGATGCTTTTGCGGCTGAAACGGACAAGCTGTGGGGGCAGGTCGCGCCGTTCTACAAGAATTTGCATTGTTTCGTGCGCCGCAAGCTGAACGAAAAGTACGGCGATTCCGTGCAGCCGAAGTTCGGGCCGATCCGGGCCGACCTGCTGGGCAATATGTGGGCCCAGGACTGGTCGAACATCTATGACGTGGTGGCGCCCAAGACCATCCGCTCATCCTATAGCCTCGACAAGCTGCTGGTGGCGAAGAAGTACACGCCGGAAAAGATGGTCAAGACGGGTGAGGCCTTTTACGTTTCGCTGGGCCTCGATCCCTTGCCGTCGACCTTCTGGGAGCGTTCGCAGATCACCCGTCCGCGCGACCGCGAGGTCGTCTGTCACGCCTCGGCATGGGATGTCGACAACATCTCCGACCTGCGCATCAAGACGTGCCTGCAGGTGAACGGCGAGGATTTTTATACGATCCACCACGAGCTGGGGCATAACTATTACCAGCGCGCCTATAACGACAAGCCGTACCTGTTCAAGAACGGCGCCAATGACGGCTTCCACGAGGCGATTGGCGATTTTGTCGGCCTGAGCTCCGTGACGCCGACCTATCTCAACCAGATCGGCGTGCTCGACAAGATTCCGGCGGAATCCGAAGATATTCCGTACCTGCTGAAGATGGCGCTGCAAAAGGTGGCCTTCCTGCCGTTCGGCGTCGAGGTCGATCGCTGGCGCTGGGAGGTGTTCGCCGGCAAGATCACCGAGGCGGAATATAACAGGCGCTGGTGGGAGCTGGTCGAGAAGTACCAGGGCTTGCAGGCGCCGGGCACGCGTCCGGTGGCGGCGTTCGATCCGGGCGCCAAGTATCACGTCGCGGCCTCCGTGCCTTATACGCGCTATTTCCTGGCGCAGATTCTCCAGTTCCAGTTCCAGCGCGCGGCGTGTGAGCAGGCAGGCTGGAAGGGGCCGCTGCATCGCTGTTCGATCTATGGCGAACGTGCCGTGGGTGAGAAGCTGAACAAGATGCTGGCCATGGGGCAATCGCAGCCGTGGCCGGATGCGCTGGAGACCTTTACGGGGCAGCGCGACATGGATGCGACGGCGATCATGGATTACTTCGCGCCGTTGAACGTGTGGCTGGACGAGCAGAACAAGGGCCAGACGTGCGGATGGGAAAGCGCGATGTAAACTTATGGGGTATGGGGCCTGTGGCCCCATAAACCTTACTTCTATTCAACAAAAAGGACCTGCCTTTTGAGGCAGGTCCTTTTTGTTGAAAGGGAAAGACTTGGGGCCACAGGCCCCAAACCCCATAAGTTTAAGCCAGCTTGATCTCCCTGATCCGCTGCTGCAGGAACTCGTGCGCCGTGATCGGCTCCGGAAACTGGTTCGGATGCTCCGGCGTGATGCAGTTCTCCAGTGTCTTGATGACGTAAGGCGAATTGAAATGCAGGAAGAACGGCGTCGAATAGCGCGGGTAATCCTTGCGCGACTCGGCCGGGTTGATGACGCGGTGCTGCGTCGATGGCAGAACGCCATTGGTCAGCCGCGACAGCATGTCGCCGATATTGCAGACGATGCAGTCTTCCGGCGGCGTGATCGGCAGCCACTGGCCGTCGCGGTCGAGCAATTGCAGGCCAGGTTCCTCGGCGCCGAGCAACAGAGTAATCACATTGATGTCGCCGTGCGCGCCGGCGCGCACGGATTCGCCAGGCGTTGTTACCGGCGGATAATGCAGCAAACGCAAAACGGAATTGCCGAAGTCGACCTTGTCGGCAAAGAAATCACGGTCAAGCTTGAGGTAGACCGCAATCGCCTGCAGCACCTTCTTGCCGAGATTGTCGAGCGAGGTATAGAGCGCATAGGTGCTGTCGTGGAAGTCGGCGATTTCCTGCGGCCAGATATTATCGCCCATATGATCGCGGAAAGGATGGCCGGCGGGCAAGTCGCGGCCGATGTGCCAGAATTCCTTCAGGTCGTGATGCGTTGCGCCCTTGGCCGTTTCAACGCCGAACGGGGTATAGCCGCGTGCGCCACCCGTGCCCTTGAGATGATAGGCGCGCTTGACGTTTTCGGGCAGGGCGAAGAAGGCCTTGGTCGCCTTGAGCGCGCGGTCGAGCAGCCCCGGGTCGATGCCGTGGCCGCCCAGGACCGCAAAACCGTACCGCTCGAACGACGCGCCGAGCGCCGCCGAAAAGGCGGCGAAGTCCTCGTCGTAAAGCGTCAGGGGAACGGGCGGGATGGCGGAGGCAGGCATGGGACGACCTTGTCAAAAGAAACTTGTACAGGATTAGCGCCGCGCCGATGCCGAAGCAAGGGCCGCAGGGTGCGACATTCAGGTGTACTGGCTGATGCGCTGGCCCTGCAACCTCCATACACAAAAACCACAGTGACTCTAAAGCTTCTACGAGGGGATGATTTTTATCGGAAACTCGGTTATTAACCCTTCCTAAACACGCTATTGGTCAAAGCGTGAAGGCGCGCAATGCGCCAGAATCAGCAGATGGGATAGTTCAGTTGGCGTTGAAGGCGGGCGGAGGTCTGCAAATCCTTAAGGGCGCACGGTTTGGTGCTGCCGTTCTGATTCTGTGCTTGGCCTCGATGGGCTTTATCGGCCTGACCCATTGGGCATCTGCCGACGATTCCAACGCGAATCAGTCGATCAGCGATATGGTCGATCCCGACCTGCAGCCGGTCAATTCGACCAAGGCCCTCAAGACCGCCGAGCAATCGGTGGTGCGTGTCCTGGTCGTTTATCGCGGTTATGGCGGCGTGCCGCTCGATACGGTCGGCATGGGCTCCGGCTTTGTCGTGGCGCCCGGCTACATCGTCACCAATTACCATGTTGTCGAAGTGCCGCCGGAAGCGTCGAGCGCTGACGTCTATATCGTACCGCACAAGGATTCGGGCGCGACCTACCAGCACGTCGAGCTGGTCAAGTCGTGGACCGAAGGCGACCTGGCTCTGCTGCACGCCGACAATCTCAAGATTCCGCCGCTCAAGCTTTATCTGACGCCTTACAAGAACGAACGCGTCGTTTCGATGGGCTATCCCGATGTTACCGACCACCTGCTCAACCGCTCGGGCACCGAATTGCTGGAGCCGACCGACGCCTATGTGACACAGGGCTCGATCGCGCTGTTTGCCTCGACCAATCCGGACGGCAGCCGCGTCGATACCTTGTTCCATACGGCGCCGATCAATCACGGCAATTCCGGCGGTCCGCTGCTTAACGAATGCGGTCAGGTTGTCGGCGTCAATACCTGGACGGCGCCATCGACGGTTTCCGCCGGCGGTGACGTCGATATCTCGGCCGGCCAGTTCGTCGCCACTCATGTCTCCGCACTCAATACCTTCCTGGCGTCTGCGGGCGTGACGCCGATCGTGGCGACGCAGACCTGCTACGCCAAGACCGAGGACGAAATCGTCAAGGACGACGCTCTGGCCAAGGCATTGAATGCGGCTGCCGGTGCGCAGCAAGAGCGCATGGAGCAGCAAAAGAAGGCCGAGGCTGACCGCGCTACGCTGGAAAAGTGGCAATTGGCGGCAATGGTCCTGCTGTCGCTGCTGGTCCTGACGCTGATTGCCCTGATCGTACGCAACGAGATCCGCCATCGTCACGAAATCCACTTGAAGGAAAAGGACGCGCCGACGGCCTTCTCCGGTGAAAAGGCGCCGCCCAAGCCCGTGGCGCACAAGGCGAAGGCTGAAAAGGTCAAGGCGCCTGGTCCTAAGCATCCGATCCCGTGGGGCTGGATTCTGCTGGGCCTGCTGATCATCGTCGCCGTCGCCGTGCTGCTGATCAAGGATCACGATATCTATAAACGCCTGACGGGCCCCAAGAGCGCGACGCCCGTTGCGCAGGCCACCGTCCACATGGCTTGCCAGGTCGATACCGCGCTGTCGGCAAACCCGATCAAGGCGGCCGGTCCCATCGATTTCGATTTTGACGCCCAGCACGCCTGCGTCAATGGCCGCACGCCGTACGAAGTGCAGCCCAACGGCACCCTGCTGCGCTTTACGCTCAGCGACTCCGACCCGGTCGCGGCGCGGATGGAATTGTCAGCCGACGGCCAGACTTTCAAGCGCGACGACTACCGCCTCGATCCCGAGCAGCACCAGGAATACGCGGCGCAGCGCAAGGCGCTCGGGTCCTTGCGCTGTTCAACCCATGGCGGCTCCGGTGCGCAGGCAGCGCTGAACGAAAACCTGGTCAAGGTGCGCACGCTGTCGCAGACCTACCTGACCATGGCGCCGGAAACCCGAACGGTATGGCGTTGCCACCGTCAGGATAGCTGAAGCTAAACAAAGGTCACATGTTTGCCTTCATTCCCCGTTCAGATGAGGGTCTTTACAGTTGCGTCAGTTCAGGCAATGCGGAAGGTGAAAAGCACTGACTTTTTACACTGTGTTTGCCTTGATCATCGTTACGACTTGCATGTGCCCTGTGTTATCGGGGCTATAGTCGACTTTATTGTGAGAGGATAAAGCCATGCGTAAACTCATTCTGATCTGTACCGCTGCGGCCTTCGCCCTGGCCGGCTGTTCGTCGATCGACGAAAGCAATGGCCTGAAGGTGCACAGCAATACCAAGACCGGCGCCCTGATCGGTGCCGCTGCCGGCGCTGCCGCCGGCGCGCTCAGCAACAAGAAGGGCGACCAGGCGCGCAAAAACGCCATGATCGGTGCGGGTATCGGCGCGCTCGCCGGTGCAGCGGTCGGCCACTA
>FSTD01000368.1_pt1 | contig 12140 bp, 14 predicted proteins | sample 1637101 | NCBI WGS metagenome assembly FSTD01 (sample SAMEA3914816, study PRJEB12502) | metagenome | biome: forest; material: soil | place: USA | collected 2011-09-16 | depth 0.3 m | reverse complement strand
TCGGTCAGGCTCTTCTTGCCATCCGGCACGATCATGTCCCGGTCAAATGCCAGCTTGACGCCGAGTCCGTCGCACGTCGGGCACGCTCCGAAAGGATTATTGAACGAAAACAGCCGGGGTTCGATCTCCGCAATCGTAAAACCCGAAACCGGGCAGGCGAATTTTTCCGAAAACAGGATGCGCCTCGGTTCGGTCTGGCCTTCTTCTATGTCGGCGAATTCAGCGATCGCCAGACCGTCCGCGAGGCGCAGCGCAGTCTCAAGGCTATCCGCCAGGCGCGCCATGATTCCCTCTTTGACAACAACGCGATCGACGACAACGTCAATGTCATGCTTGAAGGTCTTTTCTAGCTTCGGCGCGTCTTCGATGGCATAATACTGGCCGTCGATCTTGAGGCGCTGGAAGCCCTGCTTTTGCAACTCGGCGATTTCCTTTTTGTATTCACCCTTGCGTCCACGAACATAGGGAGCCAGCAGCAAAAGGCGCGTGCCTTCGGGCAGGGTGACGATCTTGTCGACCATCTGCGAAATGGTCTGCGATTCGATCGGCAGGCCGGTTGCCGGCGAGTAGGGGACGCCGACGCGCGCCCACAGCAGGCGCATATAGTCGTGGATCTCGGTGACCGTGCCGACGGTCGATCGCGGGTTTTTCGACGTCGTCTTTTGTTCGATTGAAATGGCCGGCGACAGCCCTTCGATCAGATCAACATCGGGCTTTGACATCAGCTCCAGGAACTGACGCGCATAGGCCGACAACGATTCGACGTAGCGGCGCTGCCCTTCGGCATAGATTGTGTCGAACGCCAGCGACGACTTGCCGGACCCGGAAAGCCCGGTCAGGACGACCAGTTGCCCGCGTGGAATGTCGACATCGACGCCTTTCAGATTATGTTCCCGCGCGCCGCGAACCTTGATGAAATCCTGATCGTGATGCGGGTTCGCCATGGCGCGCGGTCGTCCTCAAATTACTTAAGCCGATTATATAGAGGCTTTGCCTTAATTTGCCACCGGCTGGCAAGAACATTTTGGCAACATTTTCCCTGTCCGGGCAATTCCATGCAGGTTTTTTATACTGGACCGGGACAGTGTCCGCATTTGTCAGCATGGATAGGAGGGCGAACTGTGTCCGGCGATTTCCGGATGACACAATTCGTGACACAGTAAGGCCGGATTCGTCGCCCTAAGATCGCCTCTCACGAAAAGCAGCAGGATATGCAGGTCAAATTCAAGGCCTTAGTCAAGGACATCGAGGCTGCAACCGGCAACGGGTTGGCGGATCTGCGCGGCATGACCAGCCGGCGGACGCGCCTGGCTGGATCGGCTGCTGCCGTTCTGGCCCTGCACGCCCTCTTTCTGTGGATGCTGATCGCGGCCAACCCGACGGCGATGCGGCTACCCCCGGCGCCGGACGAGCCCCTTCCCGTCGAGTTGTTCGAGCCCATACCTCCGCCTGAGCCCGTGCCGGTCGAACGCACCGAACAGGTCCCGGACGTCCAGCCCCGCCAGGTTCAGCCGCCGGAGCCGCAGCCACAACCCATTCCTCAAACCCAGCCGCAGCCCCAAAGCCAGCCCGCGCCCTACACGCCGCTGCCGAAGCCCGTGGCGGAGCCGCGCGACTCGGTCGATGCCATCCGCACGCCGGCGATCAAAACCCTGAACGATAACCGGCTCAAGGACGCCGCCGTCGCCACGCCGACGCTGGACGCCGAGCCCGATCCGGCGCTGAAGGCCAGGCAGCAGGACACCGACAAGGTCGAATCCAAGAAGACACAGGTCGTCACGGCGCCAAGCGCCAACGACCTAGATCTGCACGATGCGCCGCTTCCTGTCGTCAAGGCAGCGCCGGAGACGGGCTTGACGGACAACAAGGCAAAAGGGGCAACCTCCGCTGGAGGGGCGCCCGGCGGCGCGGCATCCGGGCAGAGCAGCATTGGGCTCAAGGGACGGGGCGCAGCCACCCAGGCCCTGCAAAATCACGAAAACTGCGCCATCAAGCAGATCGACGGCAAGCCGGTCCCCGTCGATTGCAACATGAAACCGCTGACCCAAATGACCGGTTTGGGAACCGGTGACCCTGCATCGCGCGCCTATTACGGCCCGATCGTCGCCAAGAAGGAAGCCGATGCACGCTACAAGGCCGATCCCGGCAATGCGGACTATTGGAAACGCGTCAACGCCGCACCTTCGCCGCGCTATGAGCCGGACGACCAGCCGCGCAAGGGCGCCTATTCCAACGAAAAGGACCAGCGCGTGCTCGGCAGCTGCGGTCAGAGCGACGGCTGCGGTACCGGTAAAAAATAATCGAAGATGCCTTTAAGCGTTATGGCTGTAGTTCAGCGACTGCGGCTCGCTATTGCGCGTCCGGCCCTGGGCGCCGTAGATCGTCGTCGTGGCCTTGCGGCTATGCATGTCCTCGGCGACGGCAGTGAGAATGCCTTCGGTGATCGTCTTGGCGGCAGTCACGGCCCGGTCATAGCGCGCCAGATTGTCGTGAAACGCTTGAGTCGCCTCGAACAACGCCACCTTTTCCGCTTGCGTTATGCCGGCCAGCAAGCTCGGATCCGCCTTGATGCGCGTGGTTTCGTGGCGATAGAGGTTCGACAACATGCGCGTCTCTTCTATGCCGTTGAACAGGTCCTGCGGGCGGTGCGCCTCAAGCATGACGGTTTCGTCCGCCAGTCTTTGCGCCAGCCGGTTGGTGAGGGCTAGCAATTGGGCGGCGCGATCGGATGGATTTTGAGCGGATAGGGCCATGGGTTCACGCTGCTCCCTGAAGCTTAAGAAGTTCTTTCTGCATCATGTTGGAAATGCCGACGCCACCGCGTTTGGCCATCTCCTTGGCCATTGCGTCGAGATAGAACGAGCGCATCGCCTGCTCGCCTTCGCCGCCGCCGAACGGACCGTCGGTCGACAGCCCCTCGAACATCGGCGCCAGCATCTGCGACAGGCACATGCTTTCAAAATCCTGGCCGAGCTTGGCATTTTGCCTGGAGGTGGCAGCCGTTGGCTGCGCCGTGCCGGCAACGGCCGTTGCGGCCGGCTTTTGCTTCGCGGCCGCCGTAGCGCGCGCCTGTGCCGCTTCCGAGCGCGAAAAATCTGCCGATTGCAGTGTAAGAAGTGAGCTTGTGTCCATTACATCACCTGGATTTCGGCTTGCAGGGCGCCGGACGCCTTGACCGCCTGCAGGATGGAGATCATGTCGCGCGGCGTGACGCCCAGCGCATTGAGACCGGCAACGAGGTCGGCGAGCGACGAACCGCCCCCCAACTGGATCAGGCGCTTGCCCTTTTCCTCGTCGACATTGACGTTGCTGTTCGGCACGGCAGCGGTCTGGCCTTGGGAAAACGGCGCGGGCTGGCTGACATCGGGGTGCTCGTCGACGCGGATGGTGAGATTGCCCTGCGCAATGGCGACGCGCGACAGGCGGACATTTTCGCCCATGACGATGACGCCGTTGACTTCGTCTATCACCACCTTGGCGGCTTCGTCGACATCGACGCTCATGGCTTCGATCTCGGTGATGAAGTTCATCATCGAGGTCCCGGCCGGCGGCTTGATGGCGACGATCGTCGGGTTTTGCGCTATCGCCGTGCCGGGATAGCTTGCATTGATAATGTTGGCGATCCGCTTGGCCGTCGTGAAGTCGGGGTTGCGCAGGGTGAGGCGCAGCCACGACATCGAATTCAGGTCGAAACCGGTTTCGCGTTCGATCTTGCCGCCCGAAGCGATACGGCCTGAGGTCGGCACACCCTTGGTCACCGACGACCCCGACGCGCCGCCGGCCGAAACCGAACCGGTCTGCACGGTGCCTTGCCCGACGGCATAGGCTTCGTTGTCGGCGCCCAGCAGTGGCGTGACCATCAAGGTGCCACCCAACAGGCTCTTGGAATCGCACATGGCCGAGACCGAGATATCGACAGGCGAACCAGGGGCGGCGAAGGGCGGCAACTCAGCCGTCACCATGACGGCAGCGGCGTTTTTGGTATTGAGGTCGCTGTCGCGGACATTGACGCCCATCCGCTCCATCATGCTGGTCATCGACAGTTTCAGCATCGGACAGTTGCGCGCCGTATCGCCCGTACCATTGAGGCCGGTGACCATGCCGTAACCGACCAGATGGTTGGTGCGGACGCCTTCGACGTCAACAATGTCCTTAATGCGCGAGCCGGCGTGCGCCGAACCCGATATCAGCAATCCGCCCACGGCCGCGGCCATCAGGGCGGCGGTGCCCAGGAAAGGCATCAAGATCGTCAGTTGGCGAGCACGCATAATCAATTCCGTCCGTTAACCATGTTGACCCGTACAAGCGATTTTCGTGCCACCAATTGTGGATTATTTTCCCTTTTTATTTCAATGCTGTACGCGGCCGGCGAGGGCGGGGATTTCTGGGGCGGAAAAAACTGCCGGGCCGTTAAGGCTTCGCTTACCCTGGGGCGGCAATAATGGCCTCCTGACGCGTGGGCCAGAAGGTCCGGACCTCCCAAGAACAGGCGCGCGGTTTTCCTGTGATGATGTTCCGGCGGTTGCAAGGCCGGAAAAACCTGGGTCAGACCAATGACAATGAAGATCAATTCGGCCACTGGCATGAGCATGGGCACTGCGTCGGGGGGCGTGCGCCGCTCGGGCGACGGTTTCAGCCTGTCGAAGTCCGGGGACGCACAGAAATCCGCCGGTCCGGCGCAGGCCTCGGCGGCTTTTGGCGCGCTCGGCCTCGACGCGCTGCTGGCCATCCAATCGGAAGACGACGTCCTGACCAGCCGCCGCCGCCGCCAGGTCAAGCGCTCGCACGATATTCTCGACGCGCTCGACGACATCAAGGTCAGCGTCCTTTCGGGGGATCTCGACGACGAAGCCCTGCTGCGTTTGCAGGGGCTGATTGCCCTGCACCGTGAGGACATCGAAGATAACCGCTTGCAAGGTGTACTCAACGAAATCGAGACGCGCGCCTTTGTCGAGCTGGCCAAACGCAAGTTGATGTAGGGCCTCCAAATGCTTTTGCCATTGCTGGGGCAAGTGTCGCCCGACCTGATGCGAAAAGCTTCGTGGCGCGTGAGCTGCAACACTAAAATAACGCCGGTACTAAATTAGCCAATCCGCTTAACGAAAATCGCTTCACAGCTTAACCGAGGCGCACTATAAGCCGCGCCAAGCTGGCTCGTCGGCCGCGTGAGGCGCGAACGTCGATCTGGTCCTTTTCTTGCTGCCGGTTCATGCGTCCCCAGACTGTGTGCGGTCCCGGGACACGTTTTGAACCAGCGTCAGGGTTCGCGTCGAAAAACAAGGGTGCAAGAAACGTATGTCAGTCGTACAGGTGCCGCAAGTAGAAGGCGATTATCGCCCGTCGGACGACGAAGAATATATGAACGCCAATCAGCTGGGCTATTTCCGCTCCAAGCTGAACGCCTGGAAGGAAGAGATCCTGCGCGGCGCCAAGGAAACCGTCAACATCATGCAGAAAGAGACGGAAAACCACCCCGATCTGGTCGATCGAGCCTCTTCCGAATCGGACCGTGCGCTCGAGCTGCGCACGCGTGACCGTCAGCGCAAGCTGATCAGCAAGATCGACGAAGCCATTTCGCGCATCGACGAAGGCTCCTACGGCTATTGCGAAGAAACCGGCGAACCGATCGGCCTCGGCCGCCTCGAAGCCCGCCCGACCGCAACGCTGAGCATCGAAGCGCAGGAACGCCACGAACGCGCCGAGCGCGTTCACAGGGATGACTGACACCCAGGGCAATCAGATCTCATGGTTTCGGGCGTGGGATTTGTTGTGGGAAAAGGTATCCGACTATTTCGGTGATATCGCGGGAAGGTCTGCAGTCCTGCCCAATGGCGGGTATTCTGATGCCATGGACGGCGTTCAGGAGCGGCTTCGCCCATGCCTTGAGCGATATGGCTTTCGCGGACGCGGACGCAATTTCACGCGAAAAACGCCCGAAGGTCTGACACAGGTTATAAACTTTCAAATCGGCCCGTGGGGAGGCGGCGGAAAGTTCACAGTGAACGCCGGGGTTTTTATTCCAGAGGTCTATGAAGCCGTCGAAGGCAAAAAGCTACGTTCTCAAGTATCCATAATTCATTGCTCCAAAATCGAGCGCATAGGAATGCTTGCGAGTCGCAGAATGGATGTCTGGTGGCCGGTTAAGAACAGGTCGTCGATATTGGCTGACGTCGAAGGACGGATTCAAAACCACGTCTTGCCATTTCTCGCCCGCTTTGAAACACGCGCGTCTTGCCTTGGCCAATTCACGACTATCGAACTTTGGAAAGACAGAACCGAGGCAGTGCTTCTCAAGGGGCTCGGCCGTAGTGTCGAAGCGAAGGCCATTCTTGTGTCGGCATTGAGGCTAGCGAGCCAACGAGGGAATACTGATTACGCGCAAAGCTTGCGACAAGTAGCGGCAAGACTCGAATTGCAAGACGTCCACTAAAGCTTTTCAAATCGCCTCGAGCGGCGTATGGGGTGTGTCCGATTAACCGCCCGCCTCAGAGACCTTATTTCATGACCGTCAAGGTTCGTTTCGCCCCTTCGCCCACCGGCCGCATCCACGCCGGCAATGTTCGCGCTGCGCTCGTCAACTGGCTGTTTGCGCACAAGAACCAGGGCGTATTCGTTCTGCGCATCGACGACACCGATCTGGAGCGCTCGACCAAGGAAAACGAGGACCTGATCGAGGTCGACCTGAAGTGGCTCGGGCTCGAATGGGGCGAACGCTATAACCAATCCAGGCGCTTCGACATCTATCAAAAGTGTGCCGACGCCCTCAAGGCTGCCGGCCGACTCTATCCCGCCTATGAAACATCTGAAGAGCTCGATCGCCGCCGCAAGGTGCAGCTGTCGCGCGGATTGCCGCCTGTCTATGACCGCGCCGCCCTGAACCTGACCGACGCTGAAAAAGCCGCCTTTGAAGCCGAGGGCCGCAAACCGCACTGGCGCTTCAAGCTCGACGGCAAGCGCGTCGCCTGGGAAGACCTGGTGCGCGGCCACTGCGAAGTCGATACGACGTCTATGTCGGACCCAGTCCTCATCCGCGAAGACGGCGCCTTCCTCTACACCCTGCCGTCGGTCGTCGATGATCTCGACATGAAAATCAGCCACGTCATCCGCGGCGAAGACCACGTCGCCAATACCGGCACGCAGATCGAGATTTTCGAAGCCCTGGCGGAATTCTTCGGCGGACAATCCCTGCCGGTCTTTGCCCACATGCCGCTGCTGGTCGGTGCCGACGGGGAGGGGTTGTCCAAGCGCCTTGGCTCGATGTCGATCTCGCAAATGCGCGAAGACGGGCTGGAGCCACTGGCCATTACCTCGCACCTCGCCAAGATCGGCACATCCGATCCACTTGAGGCCGCGCCTTCGCTCCAGGCCCTGGTCGAATTGCAGGACTTCGGCAAGATGGGCCGGGCCCCGGCGCGCTACGATTTCGACGACCTGATGCGGCTCAATGCCGGCGTTTTGCAAGCCATGCCCTATGCGGACGCCAGGCCGCGACTGGCCGCGCTCGGCGCCGACTTGGGCGAGCTGTTCTGGGACACGATCCGCATGAACCTGCACAAGTTCGCCGAGGTGAAGGAATGGGCGCAAATCGTCGCCGGTGACATCACGCCGCGCATCGAAGACCCGGCCTTTGCCGCCAAGGCGCTGGAACTGCTGCCGGCCGATTACGGCCGCGATAGCTGGCAGGCCTGGTCGGGCGCCATCAAGGAAGCCACCGGTGCCAAGGGCAAGGCACTGTTCATGCCTCTGCGCCAGGCCCTGACCGGCATGGACCATGGTCCCGACATGGGCGCCTTGAGCTTCCTGATCGGACGTGACAAGATCGCGCAAAGGCTCCAAGCCGCCTGACATAACGGGAGATAAGAATGCGTAAGGTCTTCAATGGGTTTTGCGTATCTCTTGTTCTTTGCGCCGCAGGCTCTGCCAAGGCCGCCGACATTTCTTCCCTGAACTGGCTCAGCGGCTGCTGGGTGCAGGACGACGGCGTCAAACGCATTGATGAGACGTGGCTGCCGCCCGCCGGTGGCGTCATGCTGGGCGTCGGCCGCACCGTCAAGTCGGGCGCCTTACGCGAATACGAATTTACCCGTATCGACACGGTTGACGGCGCCTTGACCTATATCGCCAAACCTTCAGGCCAAGCTGAGGCCAGCTTTACCGCCATAAGCCAAACGGCGTCTGAAATCGTTTTTGAGAACAAGGCGCACGACTTCCCGCAAAGGATCGTTTACCGGTCCCTGGGCGTCGGTCGCTTGCAGGCGGCCATAGAAGGCCCGATCAACGGTGCGACCAAAACCATTACCTTCGATTACAAGCGCTGCGAGGCAAAATGATAAAACGTCTGGCCGTACTGGCCCTGTGTCTGGCTGCCACCACCGCTTTCGCCCAAACGGACGAGGAAAAATCGCGCGCCACCGAAGTCTGGACGCCGGCGCCGCCGGTGGTCACTGTCGATGCGCGGGGCATTCCGTCCGATGCCATTATTCTTTACCGGGGCGCCTATCTGGATAGCTGGGAAAGTGTAAAAGGCGGCGCGGCACCGTGGGTTTCGAACAACCATGAAATGAGCGTCGTACCCGGCACAGGTGACATCCGGACAAAGGAGTCGTTCTGCGATGTTCAGCTACACGTCGAATGGCAGGTTCCGAAAAATGTCATCGACGCCAAGGGCGTTGAAATGACCGGGCAGAACCGCAACAACAGCGGTATCTTCCTGCAAGAGCGTTACGAGGTCCAGGTCCTCGACTCTTACAAAAGTCAGACCTACGCCAACGGCCAGGCAGGCGCAATCTACAAGCAATCCATTCCCTTGGCGAATGCCTCAAAGGCGCCGGGTGAGTGGCAGACTTACGATATTTTCTATTCAGCCCCCAAGTTCGATGCAGCCGGCAAGTTGGCGGCGCCGGCCATCGTGACGGTGCTCTATAACGGCGTGCTGGTTCAGAATCATTTCGAAATCCAGGGGCCGACGGCCTGGATCGGCCATCCGGCCTACGAAGCGCACGGCTGCGCGCCGATACGCCTGCAGGACCACGGACACCCCGTACGTTACCGCAATATCTGGGTCCGCAAGCTGTAGGTGTCGGGCGCCGTCCTCAGACCGCGGCGCGGCGCGTATCGATCTTCACGTCCTGCGCCTTCATTTCGGCGATCGCGGATAAGACATCCTCGACACGGTCGACGCTGGCATAGGTCAGGCCGAAATTCGACGGCGTGAACTGCGCCTTTAGCGTATGGGCGATCAGGTCGTAGAAGGGTTGCCAGAATCCATCGATATTGAGGAAGATAATCGGCTTGCTGTGCAGATCGAGCCGGCGCCACGACAGAAGTTCGATGACTTCCTCCAGCGTGCCGATACCGCCCGGCAGGACGACAAAGGCGTCGGATTCCTCGAACATCATCATCTTGCGCTCGTGCATCGAAGTGACCACGCGCGTCTCGACATCGTCATAGAGGAATTCGCGCGAACGCAGGAACTGCGGCATGATGCCCAGGACCTTGCCGCCGGCGTCGTGGACGGCGCGGGCGGTTTCGCCCATCAGACCGACGCCGCCGCCGCCATAGACGAGGCGCACACCGGCGCCCGCCAGGATCTGGCCGAAATCATTGGCCGCGGTCTTATAGGCTTCGTTATTGCCGAAGGAAGAACCGCAATAGACACACACAGATTTAATATCATGTTTGGGCAGGGACATTTTTATTTTAACCTGATACTTCGTTTTTGAGAGGGGAGTGTAATCCTCCTATCATGCGACTGAAAAGTGGATATTTCTTTCATCGTGAAAAAGTTGTCGTTGTCCTTGCCGTTCCCGCGAATCTTGAGCCTGCTCGTCTGTGCCGGATTTGTCGCTGCATGTCATCCGGGCCCGGCCAAGACAAATAGCGACAACGTCCAGAAGCTGATGGACAACGGCTATTCACCGGCGCCGGTCGTCAACGAGGTGACGCAATCGGGACCCGGCATGCTGACGGTCAAGGGCCAGGCCTTGCCGGACGGACGGGTACGCTTCATTCTGGGGCCGCAGCGCGCCATCGGCGTCACGGCGGATTCCAAGGGGCGGTTCAGCGCCGACCTTCCGGCCGACCCGAAAGGCAGCGTTTTCGACCTGCTGATGGAAGACCGCGGCCGGCTGATGCACGCCGAAGGACGGTTGTTCGTCCCGCCCGGTCAGCCGGCAAAGGCGATCATCATGCGACCGGGGGCGGCAAGCCTGCCCGTGGCCAGACAGCCGGAGGGCATTGCCGTGCTCGATTATGACGCTGCCGGCGCCCTGGCTGTCTCCGGCCGCGTAGCGCCCAAAACAGCGGTCGATGTCATCGTCAACGGACAGTTGCGAGGGGCGCAACCTATCAGCGCCGGCGATGGCGCCTATACAGCCATGACGCAGATGCTGCCTGCCCCGGGAGACTCCCCCACAACCCTGAATATTGTCATCGAAGCTGGCGGTGCGACCTGGAAACGCGACGTGATGGTCTCGCGCCCGGCGGACGATGGTGACCGCGTGACGCTGATTCCCGAAGGCTGGCGCGTAGACTGGAAAGTTCCCGGTGGCGGCGTACAAACGACGTTAGTATTCTAACGTTTTGCCTTTTTAGCCGCTCAAGCGCCAGCTGAGGCTTCTCGCATAAGCCCGGACGGGTAAGCCGCCCTACATCATCTCGTCTTGCTTGGTCTTCGAAAACAGCTTCTTCAGGAACTCGGTAATGCCGTGACGCTTGGCCTTGCGGGCGACGGCGTCTTCGCTGACCAGCCAGGCAATCTGCACCACGCGGCGCTCGCCCTCAAAAGGCGAATGCCCATGCCAGCTGTTGTCGAGACGCGGAAAGGCGATGAAGTGGCCATAGCCGGGATTGACCTCATTCGTGCCGGGGCCGCTTTGGTCCGGGCCTTCGAGAAAGCGCAGATTGCCGCCGCTCGAACCCTCGCGATTGAGATAGATCAACGCTGAAGCCAGCTTGTCGGCGCCGTCGGTATGCGGCCTGCCGTCCTTGAGCGCCGACCATTTGCGCACCGTGACCCAGGTCGGCTTGCCGACAAGGTCGACACCCAGCTTGTCGCCGACAGCCTTGGCAAATGCAGGACTACGCACTTCGTCCAGCAGCGCCTTGAAACTCGGCCCCATGGCAAAGTCTTCCGGGCGCATAAAGCCCGTCTTGTTGATTTGCGGGAAGTCGCGCTCGATATCGTCCTGCAGTTCCGGCGGCATGATGCCTTCGCCGATCAGGTTGCGGAACGGGTAGTCGGCGGCCGGGGTAGCGGCGAGGGCGTCAAAGCGCAGCATAGGGCGAACTCAGTTGGGACCGATGAATTCACCTATATAGCACGCAAAATCCCTATTTCCATAGGCGCTTAGATATAGGCGCCGGCCATTTCCAAAGTCTCCTGCCGCGCAACGGGCGCACCGTTGAGCGCGAAATCAACCGCCGCGGCCGCATGAATATGCGTCGAGTCGAAGCCCGGCAGGCAAAGATCGCCACAGCCGACACTGAGGCCCAACTCCGTACAGCCAAGAATGACGCTGTCGGCGCCGGCTTCGCGGCCGCGCGCGGTCATGTCGATAAGGGCCTGGCGGGCGCGATCGCTGACGACGCCCTGGCAAAGTTCGTCAAAAATGGCGTTGTGGCAGATGAGCCGGTCGTCGGCCTCGGGCACAATCACGTCGATACCTTGTGCGTTCATGCGCGAGGCATAGAAACCGTGCTCCATGGTATACCGCGTCGCCAGCAACAACGGCCTATGGTAACTGGCGGTATGCAGAGCCGAGGCCGTCTCGTCGATAATATGGATCAGCGGAATATCGCAGGCTGCAGCGACCTGCGGCGCAATCAGATGCATTGTGTTGGTGCAGATCAGAACGCAATCAGCGCCGGCGGCTTGCAATCCGCAAGCGGCATCTCCGAGAAGCGTGGCAGCGTCGTTCCAGCGATCGGCCTTCTGCAATGCGACAACCTTCTGAAAATCAAGTGAGCGTATGACGATGTCGGCCGATGCCAGCCCGCCTAGGCGCTCGCGGACGGCCTCGTTGATCAGACGATAATAGACGGCTGTGCTTTCCCAGCTCATGCCCCCGAGAAGACCGATCGTGCGCATACTTAACTCCCGACATATTGAGAGCTTAGATTAGTGCGTAGAGAGCGAAAAT
>FSTD01000513.1_pt1 | contig 12487 bp, 13 predicted proteins | sample 1637101 | NCBI WGS metagenome assembly FSTD01 (sample SAMEA3914816, study PRJEB12502) | metagenome | biome: forest; material: soil | place: USA | collected 2011-09-16 | depth 0.3 m | reverse complement strand
TTGTCCATACCAAAGCGTCAGGCCGTCCTGCAGGCGGTTGGCGGTCAGAAGTTTCATGCGTTGGCCTTTACGGCGGTCTCGACGAGACCGGCGACGGAGGGAGAATAGAGGCCGGCGACTTCGCCGATGATCAGCAGGGCAGGGCCCTTCGGCGGGTTGGCGGCAATCGTTGCTTCGAGGGCATCGAGCGCCGTCAGGGTACGGCGTTCGTCGCTGCGTGTGCCGTTTTCGATGATCAGAACCGGCGTGTCGGGCAGGCGGCCATGGCGCATCAGCTTGGTGGCGATCTCGCGCGAGGTGGCGACGCCCATATAGATGACCAGGGTGTGGTTGGGCGCCGACAAAGCCGACCAGTCGAGCATTAGCGGGTTGTTGCCGCTGTCGCCGTCCTTGGCGTGGCCGGTGACGAAGGTAACGCTCTGGGCGTGGTCGCGGTGCGTCAGAGGCACGCCGCTTGAGGCAGCGCAACCCAGTGCCGCCGTGATACCCGGTGTGACGTGAACTTCGACATTGGCCGCGCGCAAGGCCTCGACCTCTTCGCCGCCGCGGCCGAAGACGAACGGATCGCCGCCCTTCAGGCGCACGATGCGCTTGCCGAGGCGCGCCTGTTCGACCAGCAGGTCGTGGATCTGGTCTTGCGGCACCGAGTGGTTGGAGCGCGCCTTGCCGACGTAGAAACGCTCAGCATCGCGCCGCGCCAGATCCATGATGGCGTCGCCGACCAGGCGGTCATAGACGATGACGTCGGCTTCCGAGAGCAGACGCAGGGCCTTGAGCGTCAGCAATTCGGGATCGCCCGGACCGGCGCCGACGAGGTGGACCACACCTTGACGTGGTTGCCGGTTGATGATGCCGGCCAGTGCCAGCTCGACAGCTTCAGCGACCTTGCCGGCACGCGCCAGTTCGGCAGCAGGCGATTGCAGCACGTCTTCCCAGACACGGCGGCGGTCGTCGACATTGCTGATGGCGGCGCGCAATGGCGCACTCAAGCCCAGGGCGAACTCGGCGATATGAATTTCTGACGGCGGGATGGCGGCTTCGATCTTGCGGCGCGTTTCGCGCGCCAGCACGGGCGCCGTGCCGCCGGTGGCGACGCCAATGCTCAAAGGGCCACGGTCGATAATCGCCGGGATATGGACGTCACCCAGATCAGGAAAATCGACAACATTAAGCAGTGCGCGCGAGGTGCGGGCAAGATCTGCGCCCTTTTCGGCCAGGGCGCGGTCCTCAAAAGCGACGACGATCAGGGCGGCGGCCGCCAGTTCGGCGGGCTCAGGCCAGCGCACGTGGACAGCGGCTGTGACCTCGATAATCTGCGGCCCAACGGGGGTGAAAACGGTCAGTTGCGCCGGCGTGCGGGCGAATAGGGCCAGTTTGCGTGTCAGCCACGGTCCAGCGCCGATCAGGACGACCTGACGGTTCTCCAGAGGCAAGGACAAGGGGAGAGCTAACATCGCTTTTAACTTCACTGGTTGGCAGGCGCGACCAACAGGATGAATGTAGGCAGTCGATGCCGCTAAATAAAGCGATGGTTTATGGCGGGTGGGTTTAGGGGCGCTAATCAGCCCGCCTTGTTGAACCTAAGTCCGTCATGCACGGACGACATCATCGGCCTCGCGACACGCTCTGAGAGCGACGTGCAGGAAAAGGTATGGGTCAGGCGCGGCCGGTTGAAGTGGTGGTGTGGCGGCGTATTCAGCGGCTGTTCCAGGGTCAAACCGTCGCGCGACGCAAATGCCAGAAGGGCGCTGTGTGGCCGGCACAGAGCGCAGCTGCAATCGGGGCCATCGATATAGTCGGCATCGATTTCAAAGGCGATGCTGTTGCCGTGATAGATCTGTTCGTGACGCATATCGAACTCCTTGGCCCCTGATTCTATGAGGCTAGGGCGGGGGAAGTAAGGAAACAATGTGCGCGAAAGGCTTTGCCGGTCAGCGGGCGATGGCGGGCGCTGAGACAGCCGGTCGCATTGCAATAACGGAGTGCCATAGTAGGGTATTGATCATGTCCAGTCCGCACGCCCTCGCTGCCCGCCAGAAAATCCGCAAAGACGCCGCCGCCATCGGTATCGATGAAGCGTTTATCGCGACCCTCGTCGATACGTTTTACGAGCGCGTCCGCGTCCATCCGCACCTCGGGCCGGTGTTCAACGGCGCGATCGACGACTGGCCGGAACATCTGGCCAAACTGAAGTCGTTCTGGGAGTCGGTGGCGCTCAATGCCGGCGCCTATTCCGGGCGGCCGATGCAGGCCCATATGCGCGTCAAGTCGATCGAGACGGCGCATTTCGGCGAATGGCTGTTCCTGTTTGAGCAGACCCTGCGCGATATCGCTCCGACCGAAGCCGCCGTCGAATATTTCATGGTGCGCGCCCACCGCATCGGCGAGAGCCTGAAGCTCAGCCTGTTCTACCGGCCCGAAGACTGAAGCTTACGTTTGATGCCGGCCAGGCCCCAGCCCATGACCTTTTCGTGGTTCCAGGCAAAGACCGGGCGCAAGATGGGCGCCAGAAAGCGCATCCACGGCTTCGAAACGGCGACGATCCAATCATAACGCACATACGTGCCGCCGCTCTCCTTAGCCAACGTCCAGCGACCTATGCCGTCGAGTTCGCCACTCGCTTGACCCTCGATCAGCGTCTTCGGTTCGACGTGCGTCGTCGTCATGTCGAAGCTTAAACTGTAGGGCAGTGCGGTGCGCCAGGTCATGCGGCGCAAGGATCCGACGCCATTGTCGTTACCCGGTTTAAGCCCGTCGACACGCAGGACGGCGGGCCACCAGCCGGGCCAGTCTTCGACCTCAGTCAGCACCTGCCACACGGCGTCGATCGGCGCATCAAGGCGCCATTCGGTGATGAGATGAAAGTCCTTTGCCGCCATGTCTGATCCCCAGCTTTGGCGGTTATACGTCGCCGATCTCGGGTTGGACGTGTTGCGCCAAGTCGGCCTACTTCACCCCAAGCTTCTTTTGCAGGTCGCTCGACGACGTCGTGTACTGGAAGCGCAGCTTGCGGTCCGGGTGGACGTACGCGTGGGCTTTTTGCGCCATCAGGGCGGCTTCATGGAAGCCCGACAGGATCAGTTTCAGCTTACCCGGATAGTAGTTGATGTCGCCGATGGCGAAGATGCCAGGCGTCGAGGTCTCGAATTTTTCCGTATCCACCGGAATCAGGTTTTCGTGCAGGTTGAGGCCGAATTCCGCCACGGGCCCGAGCTTCATGGTCAGGCCGAAGAAGGGCAGGAAGGCATCGGCCTGGAGATAGGATTCCTTGCCGTCGGCGTCTTCGATATGGATGGCTTCGAGCTTGGCGCCGGTTTCGCCCTTCAGTGCGGTGGCTTGGGCGATGACCAGATCCATTTTACCCTCGGCGACGAGCTCACGCATCTTCGCGACCGAGTGCGGCGCGGCGCGGAAGTCGTCGCGGCGGTGGATCAGGGTGACGCGCTTGGCGATCGGTTGCAGGTTCAGCGTCCAGTCGAGCGCGGAATCGCCGCCGCCGGAGATGACGATCTCCTTGTCACGAAAGGCTTCCATCTTGCGCACGGCGTAGTGAACGCCGAGGCCAGGCCCGATGTTTTCAAAACCATCGATGCCGGGTATTGGCGGCTTTTTCGGCTGGAACGATCCGCCGCCAGCAGCGATGACGATGGCCTTGGCGCGCACGACGGTCTTCTGGTCGGTCGTGATTTCCCAAAGGCCGGCATCCTCTTCGTCTTCGCCGATCTTGCGGACGGCTACGGCCATTTCCCCCAGGTGGTACTTGGCTCCGAAAGGATGGATCTGTTCCAGAAGGCGCGAGGTCAGGTCCTGTCCGGAGATGATCGGCCAGGCCGGGATGTCGTAGATCGGCTTTTCCGGATAGAGCTCGGCGCACTGACCGCCAACCTTGTCGAGGATATCGATCAGATGGCATTTGATATCGAGCAGGCCGAGTTCAAAAACGCTGAACAGGCCCACGGGACCGGCGCCGATGACGATGACGTCCGTCGTCCAGGTCTGTCCCGCGTCCAGCGAGGCGACATGGTGCAGGGGATTTACGTCATTATTGGGTATCGGCATTATTTTTCTCCAGAAGGCATTCGAATAGTTTTGTTAAACTGAAAAGCGCTATAGAACGGCGCTTAAATTATTATGGCTAAGGATAGGGTCATGTCTCGCGACCGATTGCCGCCATTGTCGGCGCTTCGCGTGTTCGAAGCGGCGGCGCGGCACGAAAGTTTCAAGCAGGCAGCCGAAGAGCTGTTCGTGACGCCGGGGGCAGTGTCGCAACAGATCCGGCTGCTGGAAGAGCACGTCGGCGTCGAACTGTTCGTGCGTGACGGCCGCCGCGTCGTGCTCAGCGATGCCGGCAAGGCGTCTGCCCAAATCCTGAAAGAAGCCTTCGAGAAGATGTTCGAGGCGACGCGGCTGATGAAGTCCGGCCAGCAGAAGGGCCGCGTCACGGTATCCGCCGCGCCCAGCTTCGCCGCCAAGTGGCTGATGCCGCGTCTTTATGAGTTTAGCGCTGCTAACGAAGATATCGATGTGTGGGTCAGTGCCGATATGACCCCGGTCGATTTCGCCGTTTCCGATATCGACCTGGCCGTGCGTTACGGCAACGGGCATTACAACGGATTGAACGTTGAGCACCTGCTGGCAGAAGCCGTCGTGCCGGTGTGCTCGCCCTTGTTGTTTGAGGCTGCGCCGATCAAGAAAGCCGCTGACCTGACCCACCACGTCCTGCTGCACGACGTCGGCTTTGAGACCGACCCCAGCTGTCCCGATTGGGCGATGTGGCTGAAGGCGCACGGTGTCGAGGGCGTCGATGCGTCGCGAGGACCGCGCTTCAATCAATCGTCCATGGTGATCGAGGCGGCGGTTGCCGGCCGTGGTGTGGCGCTGGCCAAACGGACGATTGCCGAGGCCGATCTCAATGCCGGCCGGCTGAAGGTGCTGTTCGATGAAAAGGACGCGCCTTTGAGCTTCGGCTATTATCTGGTGTGGCCGCAGACGCGCGACCCCAGCCCGGCGCAATTGCGCTTCATGGAGTGGCTGCGCAGTGAGGCGGCCAAGGCCGAGCCCATCGCCGGCGGCCCTGGCGAACGCCCGGTATTTGCCGCGCAGGATATTTAGGAACGGGTACACTTTACGCAGCGGCCCCCGAGTCCAGACCGGGCGCCGGATACCATGGTGGCGTTGGCAAGCCCTTTTCCGCCAGGAAGGCCGGATTGAATATCTTCGAGGCGTAGCGGTTGCCGTAATCGCACAGGACGGTGACGATCGTCTTGCCGGGGCCGAGGTCGCGCGCCATTTTCATCGCGCCGACTATATTCAAAGCCGACGAGGTGCCGAGGCACAGACCTTCGGTCTGGATCAGGTCGTATAGAACCGGCAGCCATTCCGCGTCAGCCACCTGATAGCTGCGGTCGATATGCACGCCCTCGAGATTGGCGGTGATCCGGCCCTGGCCGATGCCTTCGGTGATCGAAGAGCCTTCCGACTTCAGCTCACCTGTGGTGTAGTAGCTGTGCAGAGCTGCACCGAACGGGTCAGCGAGACCGATCTGGATGGCCGGGTTTTGTGCCTTGAAATAGAGGCTCAAGCCGCCCAGGGTTCCGCCGGAACCGACGGCGCAGATAAAGGCATCGAGTTTGCCGCCCGTCTGTTGCAGGATTTCCGGACCGGTGGCGTCGATGTGCGCCTGGCGATTGGCGACGTTATCAAACTGATTGGCCCACACAGCATCCAACTCTTGAGCCAGAGTACCGGAATAGCGGACATAGTTGTTGGGGTTGGCATAGGGCACGGCGTCGACTTCGATCAGCTCGGCGCCCAACTGGCGGATGGCGTCCTTCTTTTCCTGTGCCTGGGTGCGTGGAATGACGATGACGCATTTGTAGCCAAGCGCGTTGGCGACCATGGCCAGGCCGATGCCGGTATTGCCTGCCGTCCCTTCGACGATCGTACCGCCCGGCTTAAGGGTGCCGCGCTTTTCAGCGTCGCGGATGATCCACAGCGCTGCGCGATCCTTGATCGATTGGCCGGGATTGAGGAATTCCGCCTTGCCGTAGATTTCGCATCCGGTCGCGTCCGAGGCGGCCTTAAGGCGGATCAGCGGCGTGTTGCCGATCAAGTCGACGACGGAAGAAACAGTCTTGGCCATGTAGCGATCCTCTGGGAAGCGGTCCTCGGGCGGGGTGAGGCTAGCTAACAAATCGGCGGCCTTTACCCAAACGATGGATTCTAATCGCGCGATTTAGCCGTTCTGCCCTGAGTTTACAAACTTTCTTGCCACTCAGGCGCGCCCGGACACGCATTCGCCTTGGCCCGTCGTCACTGTGGCGCCGGATCGCCCACGGGGATAAACACATCGCCTTTTTATTTCACCTCCGGCACATCTTTACGGACGGCTGGGCGGGCTGTATCAAAGGTTGGCCAATGGCTGTTCTAAGTTTCGCCGTGTCTGTCATCGCCGGGTTGGCAGCGGGCTGGATCGTTTATTTTGTCATGATTGGCGGTCTGCGTGTACCGACCTCGGAGAGTGTAAAAGTGCAACAGGAAACATGGTTCGACCGGCTGGGCGTGATTTGCTTTCGCGTCGCCAATCGCCTGGCGATATCGACCCTTGGCGGCGCTATGCTGATCGCGGTGCTTGGCAAGCCCAAAGGAAAACAGGCCTAATTTTCTTGCACGGTTTGCGCGCCTGCCTCTATAGCAGTCAGCAGGTTTCAACTGACGATGCAGGTTCGCGCGCGCCATGGCTGTCTTTACCCCTGTCTCGGTCGATGACGCCCGGGCCTATTTGCGCGATTACGACATCGGCGAGCTGATCCACCTCGAAGGCATCGAGGAAGGGGTCTCCAACACCAATTTCAAAGTCGAGACGACGACTGGGCTCTATGCCCTGACGCTGTTCGAGGCGGCAACACCTCAGGATGATCTGCCGTGGTTCATGGATTATACGCTCTATCTCGATCGCAAGGGCTATCCGGCGCCGGGGCCGGCGCTGAAACGGTCGGGTGAATCGCTTGGCCACATCAACGGCAAGGCAGCAGCGCTGATCAAATGGCTGCCCGGACGCTGGCCGCGTAACCCGGACGCTCGTCACGCGGCGTCAGCGGGTGAGTATCTCGCCAGGTTGCATCTGGTCGGTGGCGATTTTCCAGAGACGCGCGAAAACAGCATGGGACCCAGGGCGTGGCCCGGCCTGATCGAGCGTTGCGTGCCCAAGGCCGTAGATTCCCCGCGGGCCACGGCCGTGCTGGCGGATTTTCGCGAGGAGCTGACCTTCCTTGCCGCCAATTGGCCCGCCGAGCTGCCTAAGGGCGCCATCCATGCCGACTACTTCACCGACAATGTGCTCATGAGCGACGACGGCATCGTTACCGGCGTCATCGATTACTATTACGCCTGCACCGACTTCTATGCCTACGATCTGGCCGTGGCGCTCAATGCCTGGGGGTTTACACCCGGCGGGCAACCCATGCCGCATATGATCAAGGCCTTTGCCGGCGCCTACCGGGCAGCGCGGCCCCTGTCGGATGCGGAAATAGAGGCCCTGCCGTTGTTCGCGCGGGGCTCGGCTGTGCGCTTTACCCTGACGCGGCTCTACGACCTGCTCAATCACGATCCGTCATGGGTGGTGAAGCCGAAAGATCCGGAAGCCTTTTATCGCCGGCTCGACTATCACCGCGACATAATCAGCGGCCACGACTATTTCTGACGCCAAGGTTATCTTTGGGCAAATCCATTTTGCGCAAAGGTGGGCGGGTCGAAACGGCCGTGCCAGGCATTGATCGCGCGCGTTGATTCCGTGATCTGATCCTCGGTCATGTGATGTTGCACCATGGCCTGTTTTTGCACGATGTCGTCGCCGAGGCGCGCATTGTCGTCGGGCAGGTTGCTGAGCGCCAGTTCCATCCAGTAGTTGGCGCGTTCGAAATCCTGCGGCAGGGCCGTGCCATCGAAATAAAGGCTGGCGAGATCGAACTGATAGGCGGCCACGGAGACGCCATTGGCGTCATTGACAAGCCGGCGGTCATTATTGTTGGCGGCGCGGGTCAGCCACATCACGCCGGTGTCGGCATTGCGCTCGGTACCCCGTCCGGAGAGATAAAGGCGGGCCAGGCCGGCCTGGGCATCGACGTCGCCCGCGGCCGCGGCGCGGCTGTACCAGGCAAAAGCTTGCTGAGCGCTGTCGCCGGCGCCCAGCTTGTCCTCGTCGTAAAGCTTGGCGAGCTGGGTTTGCGCGTCCCGGTCGCCGGCTTCGGCGCGTGCGCGCAGCGTGTCACCGGCGCGCATATAGTAGATCAGCGCCATGGCCGGACGGTTGGCGCCCAGGTCGCCGGCCTCATAGTGGCGGGCGGTGGTCAGCTGGTGATAGAATTCGCCGTCGTCGGCCAGGGTCTGGAACCACTTTTCCGCCTCGGCCGTGTCGGGCTTGACACCCTCGCCGCTGAGGTAGTCATTGGCCACCACCTCTACCGAACGCGCATCGCCGTCTTCGGCGTCTTCGCGTTCGCTCAAAAAGGCCACGCGCCAGCTGGTAATTTCGGCGCCGTAGCCGGCCTTGCTCAGGCGGGCGATCTCGCCTTGCATGGTTTGCAGCAGGGCGGGTGACTTGACGCGGCCGGTCATGCGCAAGGCCCAGCGCAACCGGTCAGGCCCGTCTTTTGGCGGATCGTACTGATGCTGAGACGCCAGTGGCCGGCCGCCGTTGGCGGCATTACAGCAATAGTTGAGTTCGTAGATGGCGTCGCCGTTACCCAGTTCGGCGGCTTTCTGGATCAGGCTCATGCCTTCGTTCCAGTCCGCCTTGACGCCAAGCACGCCGTCGCGCTGGATTTCGCCCAGGGTATACATGGCTTCGGCATTGCCGGCCGCGGCGGCGTGGCTGTACCACGGGATGGCGCGCGTGCGGGTGGCATCGTCGTCGCGGCTGAAAAGATAATTGGCGAGCAGTACCTCGGCGTTGACGTCGCCGGTCTGCGCCTGCGCTTCCAGGCTGGTTTGCAGGCGGTCGCCGGCATAGCTCTGGCTGGCCTGGACAGCGCCCAAGGTCATGAAAAGACACAGGAAACGCTTTACCGGAAACGTGCGCGCGCGCATTCTGTCGCCCCACCCTTATCGTTAATTCTGATTAACCTATACCAGTTATTGCGCCCTGTCAGCCCTTGACTTCACGAGTCGTGTGATCGGGGAAGTCGGCGCTCGTAAGACAGGGTAAGGTAGGACCGCTCCGCGTGTAGACGATTTGCAGGGCTCTGCGTCCTGGTATAGCTTTGGCAGCAAACGGGGGTGTTCAGATGAAATGCTTAGCAGCGATTGCTTTGAGTGCGCTCCTCCTCGGGGCGGCGCCCGTGTCGGCTACAAGCCTGGCGGCCCATTCAACTGCCGAGATGCGTGAGCTGCGCACAGCGGCTGGCCGAGGCGATGTCGATGCCATGGTGACGTTAGGTGAAGCCTGGTATTATGGCTTGGCCCCGGGCTTTAAGAGCGATCGTGCGGCGGCGATCTATTGGTTTGAACTGGCCGCCGAAAAGGGCAGTGCCGCCGCCCAGCGCGAATTGGGCAGTCTTTACGAGGACGATGTTCGCTGGCCGGGCGTAGGGGCGGATGATGCGCGCGCCTATCCGTGGTACGGCCGCGCAGCGCAAGGTGGCGACTATCTGGCACAAGCGCGCATGGTGGCTTATTGCCAGTCGCCGGGCCCGCGACAGGATTATCGGCGCGGTCATGAGTGGGCTGTGAAAGCAGCCTTGCAGGGCGTGGATTATGTCGTCTGGAACCTGAAATCAGCCTATGTCTTCGGCGACGGCGTCTCGAGCTTCGACGAGGCCGCTTCGCGATTGGAGGCGCAGGCTCAGTCAGGCTCCAGCACGGCGCAATGGCAACTGAGTATTCTGCTGGCCACCGACGAGTTCGGCAAGGAGGACAGGCCGAGAGCTTTGGCGCTCATCCAACAATCGGCTGGTCAGGAGGACGCGATCGGTCTGTACTTTCTCGCACTCTATACCCGGACCGACGGTGAAGAGGCCGTTGCCGATCAAAGAGCACAGGACCTTTTGCGGCGTTCCGCCGACAAAGGCTTCGCGCTTGCCCAGTTGTGGTGGTCGCGCGTGAATATGTCCGACGACAGGTTGAGTGCTAAAGATGACGCGACTGAGCGCCTGATTTTCGATTGGGTTCAAGCGGCAGCCGAAAAAGGGTATTCAGATGCGCAAGACCGCCTTGCCAACTATTATTCCACAGGCAAATTCGTCCCGGTCGACAGGGCTGAGGCGTACAAATGGTACTTTTTAGCGCACCACTTGCCTTATCATCACGTAGGGTTTGTGAGGCCAATAGGGCCGCACACCGTAGCCGATGAAGTCGAGGGCAAGGCGCGCGCCGATGCCTGGCTGACGGAACACCCAAAGCTCTATTGGGAGATCGACGAATAATGATGCGCCAAGACCACACCTGTTGCATTTGCAACATTGCCGCTTGACGTTTCAACAGGTGCGGTAAATAAGGCTCGCATGTTTACGATGCTCAGCCACATCCAGCCGAAAAACGTCCTGACACAGGTCAGCGACGATCGCGGCGTGCTGCGCGCAGAGTCGTACCCCCTGCCGGGCTGTTCTCGAAAACCATAAGATCATCCTATCTTATTCGTTTCAGGCAGCCCCTTCGATCCGTTCGCAGGGGCTTTTTCGCATTCATATTCCACCAAACTCCAACAAAAACAAAAAGGAGAGACCATTGTGCAAGTGTTTCAAGGCGCCCGGGGCGGGCTGATCAAGGCGTGGATCGACGGCGTGGCCGTCGAGGATCAGGCGCGTAAGCAGCTCGACAATATCGCCGCCATGCCGTTTATTCATAAGCACGTCGCGATCATGCCCGACGTCCATTGGGGCATGGGCGCGACCATCGGCTCGGTCATCCCGACCAAGGGTGCGATCATTCCGGCAGCCGTCGGGGTCGACCTCGGTTGCGGCATGATGGCGGTGCGTACCACGCTCACTGCTTCCGACTTGCCGGACAATCTGGCTGGTCTGCGGACGGCGATCGAAGAGCGCATTCCACACGGCCGGACCGACAATGGCGGTGAAAACGACCGTGGCGCCTGGCACGATGTGCGAGAAGCGCAAACCCAGGCGTTCGCGGGGCTGAACAACGAGCTCAAAAAGATCGTTGAAAAGCACCCGAAGATCAGCCAGGCGGCCGCCCGGGCGCAAACGCATCTGGGCACGCTCGGCACGGGCAACCACTTCGTCGAGGTCTGCCTCGACGAAAACGCTGCCGTGTGGATCATGCTGCACTCGGGTTCGCGCGGCGTCGGCAACCGGATCGGTTCGTATTTCATCGAGCGCGCCAAGCACGAGATGAAGCGCTGGTTCATCAACCTGCCGGACGAAGATCTTGCCTATCTGCCCGAAGGCTCAGAGCTGTTTGGTGACTATATGGGCGCGGTGTCGTGGGCGCAGCGCTTTGCGCGGACCAACCGAGAACTGATGATGACGGCGGCGCTTGAGGCCCTGTCGGTGTCGGTGCCCAAGCGGTTCACCTGCGACTGCGAGGCCGTGAACTGCCACCACAACTACGTGGCGCACGAGCGGCATTTCGGTTCGGATGTGCTGGTTACCCGCAAGGGCGCCGTGCGCATCACCGCCGATACACTGGGCATCATTCCGGGCTCGATGGGCGCCAAGTCGTTCATCGTGCGCGGGATCGACGGCCAGGCGGCTGCGGAGGCCCTGTGCTCGTGTTCGCACGGCGCCGGCCGCGCCATGTCGCGTGCCGAGGCCAAGCGGCGTTTCACCCTTGAGGACCACGCGCTTGCCACGGCCGGCGTGGAATGCCGCAAGGACTCCGAGGTGATCGACGAAACGCCGGCGGCGTACAAAGACATCGATGCGGTGATGAAGGCTCAGGCCGACCACGTCGAGATTGTCCATACGCTCAAGCAGGTCGTCTGCGTGAAGGGGTAACGTCTCTCCTCCTCTGCTTTAGCGGGGAGGAGAGATCTCTACAGTCCGTCACCGGGAACCAGTGTGCCGCCACCGGACAGCTGATAGGTCTTTCCGGCCAGGCCAGGATTGTAACGGGGATCATAGCTCAGCCGGTGGCCGTTGCCGGCGATATTGCTCACCTGATCGCCCGAAATTGCGGCGCCCAGCAGTTTGCCGACCTTCGTATCGCCGGTCAGGGTCCAGGTGCTGGACGCGTCCAGTATCACATCGACATTCGTCGTTGTTTTTCCGCTGAACTGGGAGCCTTCGCGCAGATCAAGGCGGATGTCGCTGATGACGTCGGTGACGAAGTCTCCGTTCAGGATTTGGTGGTGGGTCTCTATGTGCGCTTCGCCGCCGTTGCGCCCCATCGCCCCGGATTGCGCCGCCACGGCCTTCACGATCACGCCGTCACCCGCCTGGATGTCGACGTGGGTGAGCGTGATATTGGCCAGCAGATTGCTGACGGAAAAGGCTTCGCCGCGCGATTTCAAGGTGCCGTCCTGCATGGAAAC
>FSTD01000113.1_pt1 | contig 12623 bp, 11 predicted proteins | sample 1637101 | NCBI WGS metagenome assembly FSTD01 (sample SAMEA3914816, study PRJEB12502) | metagenome | biome: forest; material: soil | place: USA | collected 2011-09-16 | depth 0.3 m | reverse complement strand
TGTGGTGTGATCGACGAGCCGGCCGGGTTGGCGGCGGCGCTCAAGTCACTGACGGGCGTTGTCGATCATGGGCTTTTCCTGGATTTGGCCGAGGTGGCGCTTTTAGGAACGGAAGACGGCGTCAAGACCATCTATCCGTAGCCGGAAAAACTTAAGCGGCGAGCCGCGCAAAGGACAGTGGAATGGCTGAGTACGACTACGATCTGTTTGTTATAGGTGCGGGCTCGGGCGGTGTGCGGGCAGCGCGGCTTGCGGCCAATCTCGGTCTCAAGGTCGCGGTTGCCGAAGAAGATCGCCCCGGCGGCACCTGCGTGCTGCGCGGATGCGTTCCCAAGAAATTCCTCGTATATGCCTCGGAGGTCAGCGAGCAGGTCGACTACGCCAAGGCGCTCGGTTGGGATGTCTCCAAAGGCAAGTTTGACTGGCACAAGTTCAAGGGCATGCAGGACGCCGAGCTGACGCGCCTGTCCGGAATCTACGGCGCCAACCTGACGCGCGCCGGCGCCGAGGTTATTGCCTGCCACGCCGCGTTCAAGGACGCGCATACCCTGATCCTGACGGCGCTGAACGGCACGACGCGTGAAGTCACGGCAAAGACGATCCTGATCGCCACCGGCGGCTGGCCATTCTTGCCGCAGCATTGTCCGGGTGTGCTCGAACACGGCCTGACCTCGAATGACATGTTCAACTTGCTGGAACTGCCGAAGAAGATAGTCATTGTCGGTGGTGGCTATATCGCGGTGGAGTTTGCTGGCATCATGAACGGCCTGGGCGTTGACGTAACGCTGATGTACCGCGGCGAGAAAATTCTGCGCGGTTTCGATACCGAGGTCCGCGACCACCTGGCCGCCGAAATGAAGCTGCGCGGCATCACCATCTTGACGCAGGTCGATCCGATCAAACTGCACAAGGACGGCGATGACCTGATCATGACCCTTAACAACGGCGAGACCTTCGTCACGGAAAAAGTCCTTTACGCCTCCGGCCGCAAGCCGAAGACAGAAGGCTTGAATCTCGATGTTATCGGCATAACGCCGGATGTGCACGGCGCCATTCCCGTTGACGCTTTTTCCAGAACCAGCCATCCGCATATCTACGCCATCGGCGACGTCACCAATCGCGTGAACCTCACGCCGGTCGCCATCCGCGAAGCTATTGCCTTCGTGGAAACGGCCTGTAAGGACAACCCAACGGCCTACGATTATGAGAACATTCCGACGGCTGTCTTCTCGCAGCCGCAGATCGGCACGGTAGGTTTGAGCGAGGACGAGGCGCAGGCCAAGGGTATCAAGGTCGACATCTATTCCACCAGGTTCCGCCAGATGAAGACCGCCTTCACCGGGAAGGAAAGCCGTGTCTTTATGAAGCTGGTTGTCGACGCGGCCAGCGATGTTGTGCTCGGCGCCCATATCATCGGCGGCGAAGCCGGTGAAGTCATTCAACTGGCCGGAATCGCCGTAAAGGCGCGATTGACCAAGGCGCAATGGGACGCGACCTGCGCCGTCCACCCGACCGCGGCCGAAGAAATCGTCACGCTGCGGGATAAGCGCCTATGAGACGGACGCGGGGGGACGTGCGCTTCTGGGATGGATTTTGGGATCGATTCCGGTCGGGCTACACCGAGGGCCTGCTGGTCAATTTTCTGGTTGTCCTGCTCGTGGCGATCTACTTCGGCGTGACGTCCATCCTGCCGCCATTGATGTTTTTCGCAGGCCTGTTCGTGCTTGGGCACCTTAACCCAGGCAAGACCGGCGCAGTCCGCGATTTTGTGCCGACGATGGCTCTGAGCGCGGCGATCCTTCTCCTCGCCTTTGCGCGATCGGATTTCATCGACTTGATGCTGCACGGCCGCAGCCTCGGCCAGGCCTATGCGCAGTCGACGCGTTATTTCCAGGCGCCGATATTGACCTGGTTTACGCTGTGGGCGGTGGTGTTTGCCGCTTGGGACCAGAGGGAAGACCGGGCCGAGCGCATCGCCAGAGGACTCGGCTGGCTCGTAATCGGCCTGGCGTGCATTCAACTCGCCGACGCGGCATCCGGCATGGGGCTGCGCAACTGGATCAATATACAATGGTTCCATGGGCACCGTCCGGAGCGCGTGGTCGTAGATGGTTCGGACTTCAATACCGTCCTTCTAATGCTGTTCTGGCCGCTGAACTTCTGGTTCATGCGTCGCTCGATGGTTCCTGTCATCCTGATGGCGGCGGCGATCGTCTGGACGGCCGTGGTCGTCGATAACAACGCTCAGATTATTGTCTTGGTGGCCAGCTGGATCGTCTTCCGCGCGGCGCGGGCCTGGCCGGCCGTCTGGAGTCGCCGCGGCATCCTTCCCGAACGCGTATTGGCCGGGCTGGCGGCCTTCTGGGTCATGGTCTTTCCGGCACTGGTCCTGGCCACGGCGCGCGGCGGCTACGTTCCGGCGCTCATGGAACATCTTCCACCGTCCTGGGCGGCGCGGGTCGAAATCTGGTCCTACACGGTCAATCGAGCATTGGAAAAGCCGTTGTTCGGCTGGGGTTACGAAGCCGCCCGCCGTTTCGCACCGATGATCCCCGACCATCCGCACAACATGTCGCTCCAGGCGTGGCTGGAGTTGGGGATTCCCGGTCTGCTGCTGGTGGCGGCTTTCTGGTTCGCCGTCTTCTGGGGCCTGGCGCCGCAAAACGCCGACGTGTACGAGGCTCCGACGGATAAGGCCTTGTACAGCCTGGATGGAACCTACGACACTGGCTTGTTCGCAGCCCCACCGGCGGTGCAACTGGCGCGCCCCTATATGCTGGCGGCGGCGTCGGCCTATTTCCTGCTCAATGCTGTCAGCTACGGCACCTGGAAGGCATGGTTTATCGGCGTTGGCGCCCTTGCTCTCGTGGCGGGAATCCTTGTCATTCGAGGTGTTCAATCTGTCGACAAGTTTCGTATTTAACTACAAGTGCCGGACTTTACAGGTAATTTTCACAAGAACCGGCGAATACTGTCGAGATTGACGGTTGAGTTCGCGCCGTAGAGCGATTACATATGGTGCATGAGCAAGTTATGGTCCCCCAAAGACTGGCGTTCCCTGCCAGCCCTGCATATTCCGAGCGATTATCCGGACACGCAGGCCTTAGATGCCGCCGAGAGCGAACTGTCGCACCTGCCGCCGCTGGTATTTGCCGGTGAAGCGCGCCGCCTGACGTCCGCACTGGGTGACGTGGCGCAAGGCAAGGCCTTCCTGTTGCAGGGCGGCGATTGCGCCGAAAGCTTCAAGGAGTTTTCGGCCGACAATATCCGCGACACCTTCCGCTTGATCCTGCAGATGGCGGTCATCCTGACCTTTGCCGGCGGCCGTCCGGTGGTCAAGGTCGGCCGCATCGCGGGTCAGTTCGGCAAGCCGCGGTCGTCGGCGGTCGAGACTATCGACGGCGTGACCCTGCCCAGCTATCGCGGCGACAATATCAACGGCATGGAATTCACACCGGAAGCGCGCATCCCAGATCCGCAGCGTCTTTTGAAAGCCTATCACCAAAGCTCGGCGACGCTGAACCTGCTGCGCGCCTTTGCCAACGGTGGTTATGCCGATCTGTATAATATCCACAAATGGACACTAGGCTTCGTTTCAGGCTCGCCGCAGGGGGAGCGTTACCGCGCCCTGTCGGAAAAGATATCCGAGACGCTTAGTTTCATGTCGGCGATCGGCGTGACGCCGGAAAGCCACCCGCAGATCCGACAGGTCGATTTCTTCACCAGTCACGAAGCGCTGCTGCTGAACTACGAGCAGGCCATGACGCGCATCGATTCCACTTCGGGCGACTGGTACGACACTTCCGCGCACATGCTGTGGATCGGCGAGCGCACGCGTCAACTCGACGGCGCCCATATCAACTACATGAAGGGTATACGTAACCCAATCGGCGTGAAGTGCGGTCCGACCATGGAAGCCGACGACGTCGTGCGCCTGATCGATACGCTCAATCCTGACGCTGTCCCTGGACGTTTGACGCTGATCGGCCGGTTTGGTTCCGACAAGATCGGTGAGCGCCTGCCTAAGCTGATGGCGGCGACGGCGAAGCACGGCGTGCCCGTGGTGTGGTCGATCGACCCGATGCACGGCAATGTTGTCAAAGCGGCGAACGGCTACAAAACGCGGCCGTTCGATCGCATCCTGTCGGAGGTGCGCTCTTTCGTCGATATCGCGGCCAGCGAAAACGTCCATCCGGGCGGCATGCACTTGGAAATGACCGGCCAAAACGTCACCGAATGCACGGGCGGGGCTTTTGCGCTGACCGAGGACGAACTTAGCCACCGTTATCATACGCATTGTGATCCGCGCCTCAATGCCGACCAGGCGTTAGAGCTTTCGTTCCTGGTTGCTGAACGCCTGCATACGCTTAAGGACAAGGCATCGAAAGCCGCTTGATCGTCTGCTGCCACCTTCTGACCCGCGATTGCCGCACGACAGAAACTCGGCTAAAGAGGCGGCATGTTGCAATTGAGATCACAATTTGGTCCTGAGACAAGGGCGGCGTTTGCCGCCCTTTACCGTCTGTCGTGGCCGGTGATTACTTCGCGCGTCGGTGTCATGCTGATGGCGCTGCTCGACACCATCGTCGTCGGTCAATATTCGTCGGCCGAGCTTGGCTTTCTCATGTTGTCGCAGTCCCTGTTCTGGGTGCCGGCTATGACCAGCATGGGGTTGCTGATGGGCGTGCAGGTCAAGACGGCGCATTTTCTTGGCGCCGGCGACTTGCACCGTATCGGCGCCGTCTACCAGCGCGCCACCGGATATGCGCTTGTCCTCGGCTGCGTGTTTGCCGTCTTTTTGCTAATTGCCGGGTTTGGCTTTTTGGGCTTGATCGTCGCCACGCCGGAAATGGCGCAAGGCGCCCGCATGCCGATCGTCATCTTCGCAGCGTCGATGCCGTTGTTCTTGCTTTCAATCGTTAATTCCCAATTTTTGGAAGCATTAGGCCGAACGCGCGACACCATGATCGCGACCATCCTGAGTAATATCCTCAACGTTTTGTTGCTGTTACTTCTCGTTCCCGGACATTTCTATATTTTCGGAATTCATTTCAGCGGCGCCTTCGGTGCAGCCACGGCCACGGCTCTCGCCCGATCGGTGTTGTCGATTGGCTTGTTGATCCACGTGTTATGCCTCAAAGAGGCGAAGCCCTACGATCTGCTCGGCAAGCAGGAAGTCGATCATGATGGCGCCGTCGATCAGCGCCACGTCGGCTATGCCACCGGCGCGGCCTATTTCATTGAGGTCGCGGCCTTTGCCGGCATGACCATGTTCGCCGGCCATATCGGCGAGATCGCAGTCGCCAGCTGGGCCATAGTGCTCAATTTTGCCAGCGTCGTTTTCATGGTGCCGATGGGATTGTCTGCGGGCTGTTCGGTCCTGGTGGGCAAGGCGTACGGCGGTGGCGACCGCGAAAGCCTGGCGCGTACCGGGCGCGTGAGCTTTGTGTCGGCAGGCGCTTTCATGAGCCTGGTGGTGCTTGGCGTCATCGCGGGTGCCGACGCCCTGACGCGTCTCTATACCGGTGACGCCAGCCTGATCCCCTATGTGCGTGAAGGCCTGCTTTTGTCGTGTCTGTTCTTTATTCCGGATGGCTTGCAGGTCGTTGCCGCCCAGGCACTGCGGGCGCGCGAGGACATCCTGGCGCCGACCGTAATCCATTATATTTCATACGGCGTCATCATGCTGCCGCTCGGCTACTTGTTTTGTATTACTTTTTCCTGGGGCGTCGCCGGTTTGATCTGGGCAGTGGTCGCGGCATCGGCTATATCGGGAACGTTCCAGACAGGACGATTCCTGTGGCTGGACCGGCGGGCGGCCGCAACGGTCACCGCAGCATAAAAAAGACAGATGAGGCGGACATGTTGGAAGATCTGCAGGGCAAATCTGTCCTGATCACGGGCGCGAGCACCGGCATTGGTGCCGCAGCGGCAAAAGGCTTTGCCAGGCTCGGCGCCAAGGTCGGTGTCCATTTCAATCGTAGCGAAGACGAGGCGAGGGCGGTTGTCGACCTGATACGCGCCGACGGCGGCGAGGCGCACCTGTTACAGGCCGATCTTGGCGATCCCGCGACGGCCAAGGGCTTGGTCGAGGAAGCCGCGCACGTAATGGGCGGCCTTGACGTCCTGATCAACAACGCTGGGTCTCTGTTCACGCGCACTTTGTTTCTGAACTGGGATGACGCGCTTTATGAGCGGGTGATGAACCTGAATGTTCGCGCAGTGATTATCGGATCACAAGCCGCGGCACCGCTTATCGAAGCGCGCGGCGGCGGGGCCATCATCAATCTTGGCTCGATTGCGGGCAATAACGGCGGCGGCCTGGGTTCGGGCATGTACGCGGCGGCCAAGGCCGCCGTGCACAACCTGACCCGTCACATGGCGATCGATCTGGCGAAAAAGAATATCCGCGTCAATGCCGTAGCGCCCGGCGTGATCGAAACGCCCTTTCACAATGAAACCCCGCCGGAACGCATGCAGGCCATGTTGGCGACCGTCCCGATGGGCCGTCTTGGCATGGCAGAGGACTGCGTCGGGCCGCTGGTTTTCCTGGCATCACGGAACATGAGTGGTTACGTGACCGGCCAGATACTGCACCTGAACGGTGGACAGATGATGCCGGCTTAATCCCTGCCAAGGGCAGGAATTAAGCTTTTTGCAGCTCAAGCGCCGCATGGCTCGTCGCACGAGCTCCGGCGCGCGGTCGCGCTTGCCAAGTTTCATGAAGAAACTTGGAGACGAGCGACATGTATGCGTGAGAGCACGCAATCTGTCGGTAAACCTTCTTACAGGCGTCGAGCTATACGCCGAGTATCCAGCCTTCTTCACCGGACGCAACGATCGCATCGGCTTCACTCAGGCCTTTCGGCGCGGCGAACAGAGCGCCGAGTTCACCTCTGTCGTCCTTGTCCGCCAAGGCTTGCGCCGCCAAGCGGACACCGGCGGCGTCCTTGACTTCGCCGGCCTGGGCCTCGCCTTCGAACAGGGCTGGGAAGATCTCGGCGATGACCGTGTTGACGCCCTCGAGCGCGACCTCGTCCAACGCGCCGAAACCCGTCTGGAATGGCCACAGACGCGCCTTTCCATTCAGCGCTTCCGCCAGCGACCGTACGGCGCTGATCCCCAGCATGGCCTGGCCACCGACGACGCCGGCGCCATGCATTTGCCACAGGCTCTTGGGTTGAATGGCCTTCTTCTTGAGGGCGCGGGCCGCGTCCTCGGTCAGGCGGAATTCCGGAAAGTCGCCAAACGAGTGGGGTTTCAGGGTCGACAGCCACTTCTGGGCGGCATTTTTTGGGCATCCCCAGAACGGCCAGGCCTCGTCGGTCATCAGCCGGTTCATCTTGGCGGCGACCTGGAAGCGGTTGTTGCTGTTGTCCGGCTTGTCGACGACGTTCTGGCCGAGGAATGCCCACATGCCTTCCCAAGGCGCGCCCTTGAGTTGCAGGCGCTCTGCCGTGCCGCGGGGAAAGCCAAGCGCAAAATTGAGGCCGAGCAGGATTCGGTCGCCACGCTTGTGCAGGTCGGCCAGGATCGATTTCAGCAGACTTATGGCTTCGGCGCGCGTCGCCGGATTGTGTGTCTCGTAGGACAGGCGAAAGCGCACATCGCGCTTCATCACGCCGATCCATACCGAGGACTCGCCGGTCTTCTTGCCTTCGGCAGCGCTGTAATCGACCATAACATAAGCGCCGAACAGACGGTTCACGGTAGTCTCCGGTTTAAGCAATGTGTGGAAAAGTGTACGCGGCTTTCCGCATAAACAAGGTGATCAAATGCCTGATCAGATTGTGCGATGAACGTTCCTGTTCGCGCCGCACGATCTAACAAAGCGGCGATGCTTTTAACGTGAGGTTTCCGGTAACGGAAGCGCATAATAGGGCGATCACGCTGCTGTGCACACAAATCGGATTGCGGCTGCTGCGGCCGGCTGATCATCGGGCCGGCTAAAATATCAATTTTGTAAGTTTCGTTCGACGGCGAACGCGTTTACAAGCCTGAGATGTTGAGTCAACGGTAACAGGATCATGCGTCATGGCGAAGAGTTTGCGTGTCGGTGTAGCCGGAGCAGGCGTTTTTGGCGGTTATCATGCCAATAAATACAGGCAGGCGCCCGACGCTGGGATCGCGGTTGAATTTATCGGTATATATGACCTCGACAAGGCGCGCGCCGAAGCGCTGGCGGCAACGCATGGCGTCAAGGCCTTCGGTGGCGACGAGCTCGGGGCATTTTTAGCGCAACTGGACGCTGTGACGATTGCCACGCCGGCTTTTGCTCACGCGCAGGTGGCCGTCAAAGCGCTCGAAGCCGGTGTTCATGTCTATTGCGAGAAGCCTCTGGCGACGACATTCGACGATGGGGACCGCATGGTCGAGTTGGCGGCCGCCAAGGGGCTGGTGCTTGCCTGCGGCCACCAGGAACGGTGCATCTTTGAAGCTATGGGCTTGTACGATGTCCCCGAGCATCCGATCCGCATGGAAGCTGTGCGCAATGGCACGGCATCGGCGCGCAATCTCGATGTTTCGGTCGTCCTTGACCTGATGATCCATGACCTTGACCTGGCGCTCAGTCTGTCAGGCAGCCCAGCCGGCGGTCTCGATGCGTCTGCGCGGTGTCGCACAGACGTCGGCTATAAGGCTATCGGCGCCGACGAGGTGACGGCCGATGTGACCTTCGAAGACGGCACGACCGCATCGTTCAAGGCATCGCGCATGGCCGAGGCGCGCGAAAGGACGATGCGTCTGGTCTATCCCAGCGGCGAAGTGGCGGTTGATTTCCTCAACCGGACCTTCGTCAACACCACGCCTTTCGCGCTTAATCCGGACTTTGCCGAGGCCGCGATCGCCAAGGATCCATTGGGCACGAGTGTTTTTCGCTTTCTCGATACGGTGCGCGGCGTGCGCGAGCGCCCGCTGTGCACGGGGGACGAGGCCCTGCTGGCGTTGAGCCTGGGCCTGGCGGTGGATGAGAGCGTGGAAGAGCCTGTCGGCGATTAGGGGGTGTCGCTCTAATGCGACTGGCCTTTGAAGATTATCCCAAAAGCCAGGATGGCATAGCCGCCAATCGCCAGCCAGTAGCGGTATTCGGTGACATAGGGCAGGGGGCGGAAATAGCCGATCACGCTGGCCATGACGAGCGCAGCGGAGACAAAAAACAACAACAAAGTCAAAGCCGACAACTTCATGAGCGACGCATACCCCACCCGCCCGATTTATTCAGGCTGTTCCAGCTACTAATTCAAAGATCAGCAGCCATTTCAACGTAAATATCCCCGACCGTGTATCGCCGGTCAAGCCTCAAGCGCTTCCCGCGACGCGCCGTACGAAAAAAGCGTGCCGATCCCGACAAATTTATCGCACTGCGGCATACAGTCTCTCGCGTTTGTGGCCATTTTCAGCACGAGGCGGTGCACGCTTTTATGCATTTGTTCCGCTACAGCGCGCGGATAGCGAACATCAACTCGTGCAGGACGGCAATCACGGCGAAGGTCGCCGACGCTAGAAACATTCGCGCGTAACCGAGTTCGTCCGGTATGAATGCGGTCCGCCCTTCGATAATGGCAACGAACGGAATGATCGATGTGCGCTTCTTGATCGAAGCATAGGTCTCGCCCATCGATGCCAGACGTTTGCGGTCGATATTGTTGGCACCGAGTGCGCACAGGGCCAGGATCGAACCAAAAAACAGCCAACTGGCGAGGTTGCCGTTGCAGATAAAATGCATGAGTGCCCACAAGCCGATGCCGGCCAGGATCGGGTGGCGCGAAATGCGTGTGACGCCATAGACGGTCTTGTCGGGAAGCTTACGCAGCGCCAGCAGGTTTGTCGGCGACGGCGTGAGGATGCCGAGAATGATTAGGAGGAAGGCGATGAAATTGCCGACCAGCGCAATAATCTTGAGAAACAGTGGGGCAGTCCACAAAACTTGATTGAGATGATCCTGATTGCCTAGCGCAATCATAAACGCCACGCTCATCCAGATCAGGCCGACGATCGAAAACAGCGAAAACAGCAGGTAATAGGTTATGTGGCCAATGCCGCCGATGATCTGTTCTTTAAGCGTGGTTCCGCTGATCATCAGATGGATGCACAGGAAGAAGGCGCAGGCAAGCGCAAGGGTCCACATGGCGATCCGGTACTTTTTAGATATAAGGGATGAGCGGGGCGTTGAGCACGTCACCCTCGGGCTTCGGCATGGCGACAGGCGCCGGTGCTTCGTCGGGGGCAGCGAGTCTGGTGGCGGCGGCAGCGACCTTGGCCGGTTCCGGCGCGGGGGCCATGGGCGGCGGCGCCTTGATGTCCTTGGGCGCGGGACGGCGCAGGATGGCTTCGACGTGATAGAACCAGCGGCGCGCCGTCTCCATGGCAGCGCGGGGGCCTTCGGCACGCGCGGTCAGGGCGTCGTGCGGGTCCCACAGGACGAGTTCGTAATCGGGATGGGCCGGATCATCGAAGATCAGGCGGATCGTGACCTTGCTGACTTGCGGTGCGATGTCGTCGAGCATCTTGTGCGGGCCCGAGCGCAACACGCGCGCCACAAGGCGGTTATCGACGAAGACTTCGATGCCGATCAGGTCATTAATGCCGTAAAAACGCGTCGGCTTCTTGCCGAAATCGCGGACGATGACGATCTTGTTGGCATTGTAGGCAATGGCGATCGCCGCCTTGCGCACAGGTTCAATCGATTCGACGTCGGCTTTCGCGCCAGCCAGGGCTTCGCGAATCTCGTCCTCCAGTTTCTTCGGTTCTTCGACGCGCGTTTCATAGATCCTGTACAAAATGAACAGGACGGCCAGGGCGGCGACGGACAGGATAACCAGGGTGGGCAGGAATGTCGGCAAGGTGGGACTCTGTTTCGGTTGGCACCGGTTTAACAGCCTATATTAACCACGATTTGTACAGCGCGTTAAGGGGGCGCGGGCCGATTTGCGCCGTCCACGCCCAAAACGGCGGATAAGTCCTAATTTTTGCGCTGCTTGTGGTTTGTTTGCCGCAACGCTGACGGGGGAATTTCTAAAGCGGTGTGGGAAAAAACACCAAGGATGTTTCAGCGTTTTTAACTAAACCGTCGCGTCTGGCTAATGCGCGTGTTCGCCTTCATATACTGCATTGTTGTCCTCATCCATCTCCCATGGCGGCATGTCACGCCTGGGCTGAGCGCGCGGGGCAACCTGTGTCACGGCGGGGGAGGCGAAGGCTTCGCTGGCATAGGGCGCGGCCTGAGGGGCGGAAGGCATATCGGCCTGCGGCATGCGTTTGATGACCGCATCGATATGTGAAAGCCATTTGCGCCCCAATCGGACGGCTTCGGCGGCTGTCTTGGCGTGAACGGGGTTCTGGCTGACCTCACCAAACAGGGTGAGCTCGAATTCCGGTGTTTCGACATCGTCGAAGATCAGGCGTAAGGTCACGCGTGAGGCACTCGAGTGCGTCTCATTGAGCAGACGACGCGGCTCGCCTTTCTGGGCGCGGGCGACGACACGTTCATCGACGATGAGTTCGGCGCCTTCAATTTCGTCAAAGGCAAAGACCAGACCATGCGCGCCGGTGTCCCACAAGATCGCCAGGTCGCCGGCGGTAAAGTCAAGGCCCGCAGCCTTCTTGCCGTTTAGGTCAAAAACGACGGCGTCGGCGGCCTTGCCCAATGAGGCCTGAAGGGCGCGGCCGAGACGGCGCGAGGCTTCGAACCACCACATCAATCCCGACGCGATAAGAGTCAGGCCGATACCGGCAAATAAAAAATAGAGAAGGATACGCGCAGCGTGGGCCATGGCAGCTTTACGCCTGATTATGGCTAAGGAAAACTTAACTTTGGCGGAAAGCGGTTAAGATTCCGTTGTTATTTCAACGACCACCGGAACGTGATCGGATGGCTTGGCTTCGTCGTGCGTGCGGCCACGCGTTTCCTTATGGATGACGAGGCCGGCCAGGCGATCGGCGGCCTGCGGCGACAGCAGGTGATGATCGATGCGGATGCCTTCGTTCTTCTGCCAGGCGCCCGCCTGATAATCCCAGAACGTATAGCGGTTTCCATCCGGCGGAACGGCTTCGAACGCATCGGTATAGCCGAGGTTTTTCAGGCCTTGATAGGCTTGGCGGACGGCGGGCTGATAAAGGGCGTCGTCGAGCCAGACGCTTTCCTTCCAGCAATCTTCCTTGGTCGGGATGATATTGAAATCACCGGTAATGATCGTGATTTCTTCGAGTTTGAGCAGTTCGGCTGCGCGCGCGTGCAGGCGCTCCAGCCAGCGCAGCTTATAGGCATATTTATCGGTGCCGAGCGGATTGCCATTGGGTAGATAGATGCCGACGAAGCGCACAGGCACAGGGGCTTCGACCACCGCCTCAATATAGCGCGATTGCTCGTCGCTGTCGTCGCCGGGCAGGCCTTTGGTCACATCGCTTAGCGGGAATTTCGACAGGATGGCGACGCCGTTCCAGGTTTTCTGACCGAAAACGGCGCAGTTGTAGCCGAGCGATTCAAATGCATCGACGGGGAACTTCTCGTCTATGCATTTGATTTCCTGCAAGGCGCAGACATCAGGTTGCGCCTGCGCGAACCATTCGAGGAGCAGCGGCAGCCGGGCATTGACGGAATTGACGTTCCAGGTGGCGAGTTTCAT
>FSTD01000476.1_pt1 | contig 12692 bp, 12 predicted proteins | sample 1637101 | NCBI WGS metagenome assembly FSTD01 (sample SAMEA3914816, study PRJEB12502) | metagenome | biome: forest; material: soil | place: USA | collected 2011-09-16 | depth 0.3 m | reverse complement strand
TGGCCAAGCTTCCGCGTTATGAGCGGCCGCACAAGCTCGACATCGTCGGCGCCGGCTTGATGGCTTTTGCCGCTGTAGCCTTGCTGGTCGCCCTCAACACGCGTGTGGGCGGCGTCTTTGGCGTGCCGGCGTGGGGAGTCTATGTCGTGTCCGCGGCGTTCTGGCTATTGTTTGGCTTGCGTCTGAAGCTGGCTGAGGAGCCGCTCATCCCGACGGCCCTGCTTAAGAACAATATCGTCCTGCGCGCCACCGTCGTCTCTACCCTGGCCATGGGCGTCTTGATGGGCGTCAGCATCTATAATCCGCTTTACCTGCAACTGATCTATGGCCTTAGCGCGTCTCAGGCCGGGCTGGCGTTGACCCCGATGAGCTTAGGCATCGTCGCCGGCTCGATCATGTCCGGTCGTCTGATTTCACGCCGCAAAGGGGAGAAGTACAAGCTGGCGCCGATGATCGGCCTTGCCGTCGGCGCACTCGTCTATGCCGGCCTGGCGATCTTTCCGTCGAGTCTGCCGTTCTGGGCCTATGTCGCGGTGCTGGTCGTCGCCAATGCCGGCATCGGCACCATGTTCCCGGTGACCGTCGCTGCGATCCAGAACGTTGTCGAACGCCATCAGATGGGGACGGCGACGGGGATGATGAACTTCTTCCGAGGCTTAGGGGGCGCATTGCTGGTTGCCGGGTTTGGCGCGGTATTGTTCGGGCAGTTGTTCCATCTGCTGGGCGCATCACCTGCCGGTGGCCTGACGCCGCAGGTCCTCGACAAGCTGAAGCACGTTGCGGATGCGCCGCTGATTTTCCGACCGATCTTCGCCATGGGCTCAGTTGGCCTGGCTTTAAGCTTCCTCGTCCTGTGGTCAATGGAGGAAAAGCCGATCCGCGGCCGTGAGCCGACGGTGGCGCAGGAGGTCGAGGCGGCTACGCCTGGCGTGCTGGAGGATGCTGATTTCAGCGAATAGAGTCTCTACGGACTAAGCGAATCGCCTTTTCCGGGCAGGTCTGGACGCACAGGCCGCACGCCCGGCAGGAATCGGCGTTGACCGCATAGGCCTGTTTCCAGCCGTGGAGAAAGCCCTTGATTTTCGACAGCGTCGATAGTCCGGCGCGGTCCGCGATCGGCACGTGCGCCAGCTCGAAGACGTCGTAGGGGCAAATGACGACGCAGTCGGCCTTGCCTTCGCAGGCGGCACGATCGATCACCGGCATGACGACACCCGGCGCCTGTTTGCAATCTTCGGCCGTCGCCATGGGCTTCTCCCTGAAAGCGGAGGCAGCGTGGGCTGCATCCTGCACCTTGCTTTATCGAGATTCCACCTCGGCGAACAGGTCAGATGGGCTTGCCGTCGTCGTCGATCAAGCCGGCGTCGCGATACAGTTCCATCTCGTCTCCGGCGATGAAGCCGAAGATGCGCGGCCCGCCCAAGCGCTTCTGCACCAGGTAGGTGACGTCGAAGGGCAGATCGACGGGCGTGCCGTCCTGGCGCCTGTGGTGTGCAACGTAGGAAACGCGGACGCGATCGTGGCCGTCGTGGATGTGCAAAACCGCTATGGCCTCGATGTGCAGCGCCCTCATGCCGACCTGACGATAGAATTCATGCGCTTTTCTGACCGAGTGGACGAAACTGCCGTCGTTCTTGCTGCCGCGGACAGGGCCGTTTTCACTAATCGACACGAAATATTCGGCGTAAAAACTGCGGATGGCGTCGGCGTTGAAGCGCCCGCTCAGCGACTGCTCGAACGTTACGGCATAGCGGGCAAAAAAGTCGTCGTATTCGGAAAGGGTCGTGGCGTAGACGGGAACAGCGGTATCCATGCGTCACCTGTGCGCTGGCATTCCCCTGCCTGTCGTTAACCTAGAGTGGCTCCGTGGCGGATTTGCGGCATTAACTAGGGCTGGGCGCGAATAGCAGCCAGGCGGCGAACAGGCCGTAGAGCAGGCCAATACCGGCCAGAAAACGACTGTCGACTCCCCGCTGGGCGCGGAACATAAGCCACAGAACGACGATGGCCAGGGCGGTGATCACGCCCGAGACCAGAAGCGTCGTGTCGAAGCGCCATGGTGTAAAAAAGATACCCAGTGCCGACGGAATGGTCGCCTGAATCATCATGGCGCCGGAGATATTGGCGAGCGCCAGCCGTTCCTTGCCTTGGCGGACCCATATGATCGCGTTCATCGTTTCGGGCAGTTCTGTCGCCACAGGGCTGAGCAGCAGGGCGACGAGATGTGGCTGCATGCCAAGCGCGGTACCGATGGCTTCCAGCTGGCCGACAAAAACATGCGAGGCAAAGGCGATAATGCCGAGCGCGATCACGGCCTGCAGAGCCGCCCATTTGAAGTTGGGGTTGGTGGGGCGGATCTTCAGCGGTTCGAGGTCTTCTTCCTCCGATGCCGTCTCGACGGTATTGACCTCGCGCCAGACGTAAAGGGCGTAGGCGGCGAGAAACAGCACGCCCAGCCATGGCTTCCAGGCAAAGGCGACGAGGCCGAGAGCGACCTTGACGGCGAAGATGGCCAGGAAGCTGAGCTGGTCGCGGGCGAGGCCCCTGCCGTCGACCTGAACGGCGTGACTGTCGCGTTTCAAGCGGCGCTGGTTCAGCCACAGGACAAGGCCAGTGACACCGTAGGCAATCGTCGCCAGCACCAGGGGGCCGCCCATGGCGGCGCCGACGCCAATGTCTTTTTGCTGTGCGGTGTGGCCAAAGACCACGGCGGTAAAGGTGACGGCGCTTTCGGGCAGGGCCGTGCCGAAGGCCGCCAGTACGGTGCCGACGGCCGTGGCGCCGAGCTTCATATGATGGCCGCACCATTCGATGCTGTTCACGAAGTATTCGCACGCCAGATAGATGGCGACGGCGGCACCGAGAAAAAGGGCAATGGTCAGGAGCATGTCAGTCAATCCGGGCCGGGCAAGCGATACAAAAACCAATGGTGCAAAGACACGGCTCACCCGGCGAAGGTGTGCGCATCCCGACCAAAGGTCTTGCCTGCCGACGACACCGCCCGTGAGCGATTTCGTCAGTGTTCGCGCCATGGAGCGTGGGGCTCCAAGTATGTTGACGCGAGCCTTCCGGAGCGTTTCGTGCCCAGAAAACAATCCGGGCACAGTCGGCTTTGGAAGCGGCTACTCCCCAATGACAGTACGCGCCTTATGACGGATTTGAGGATATTATGGAAGAGGGAAAAGCCTGGCTTGACTCGGGTGCTGATAGTTTGGTATTTCGGCAATTAACAAAATAATGATTGTTGCAGGAGACTGGTTATGATCGCTTCTCTTTTCGCCCTGGCTGTCGTGGCCTCACAGCCGGTCGCTATTGCGGGCCCATTGCATGGAACGCAGACGGGCGACGGCAAGGCGCCCGTGGCATTGATCATGGCCGGATCGGGGCCGACGGATCGCGATGGCAATAATCCTTTGGGCGTCAAGGCCGCGCCGTACCGGATGCTGGCTGAAGCGCTGGCAGGAGACGGGATTACGACGGTGCGGGCCGACAAGCGCGGCATGTTTGAAAGTGCTGCGGCCTCCGCCGATCCCAACAAGGTCTTTCCCGCGATCCTGGCCGCGGACGCCCACGCCTGGGCCGCTGATATCCGCAAGCGTACCGGCGCACCCTGCGTCTGGCTGATCGGCCACAGCGAAGGCGGCCTCGAAGCCATGATCGCCGGCCAGGACGGCACGGACCTGTGCGGCGTCATCCTTGTTGCCGCGCCCGGCCGCCGCTTGGGGGATGTCGTTCGCGAACAGCTGAGAGCCAACCCAGCCAATGCGCCGATCCTTCCCGACGCTCTCGGCGCTATCGATGCGCTTGAAAAAGGACAGGACGTCGACGTCAGCAAGATGCACCCGGCCTTACAGCAACTGTTCGCACCGGCAATCCAGCCTTTCTGGAAGGCTGCAATGGCCTACGATCCCACCAAACTGGTGGCGGGGATCAAGGGGCCGGTACTGATCGTGCAGGGCAAGACCGATATCCAGGTGTCCGTGGCTGACGCCGAGGTGCTGAAGGCGGCACGCCCTGATGCCACCCTCGTCGAGATCGAGGGTGTCAACCACCTGCTCAAGGCAGCTCCTGCCGATCGCGCCGGTAATCTTGCGACCTATGGCAATCCGGATTTGCCGATTGCCCCGGCCGTTGTCGACGCCATTGCCGGCTTTATCAACGGCCATAAATAAGACGTGTCTTGAGTTTCAGGCACCAAGCGCCTATCTTGTCAGGTGGCGGGTCTTGCTGCGGCTCTCGTGACGATCAACAATCCTTCTGACCTTAATCACTTAGAACGGGGACTGTCCCTGACTGAGACCGTGGTCTCTATCACATGGTTCCCACCTGACTAGTCAGGTCTGAGAGGATTTAAACGCATCGGCACGGCTCATTTGTGGCGCCGCCACCCTTCCTCCGCATTTTGCTTCCGACGGCGAGGCTTGCTGAAACCTGCCGACTCGCCGATAGTATCGGCTTGACGGGCCGACAGGGCCGAGTCGTCAAGGATGCGTCCGCATGAGTGACCCCAAACCCCTGTTGCGCAACGAAATGAAACGGCGACGGGCGGCGCTGGCGACGGCGCAACCGCTCGCGGGTGATCGTCTGGCCGATGCCGTGGTCGCCGAATTGAATCAACGCCTCGACTGGCCGGATCCGCATACTGTCGTTGCCGGTTACTATCCCATACAGTCTGAAATCAACCCGTTCCCCTTGATGCAGGCCTTCGCCGATCATGGTCACCCGTTAAGCCTGCCGTGTCTGGTGCCGGGCGAAGCCGGCTTTCGCATGATCTTCCGCCGCTTCGCGATCGGCGACGATCTTGTCCATGGCCCCTTCGATATTCGTCAGCCGGCTGACCATGCCGAGGAGGTCGATCCCGACGTCGTCATGGTGCCCTTGCTGGCCTTCAATCGTGCTGGGATCCGTTTGGGTTACGGCGGTGGCTATTACGATCGCGCGCTGGAACGCCTGCGGGCGCATAAGGCTATCAGGGCCGTCGGTATTGCTTTTTCGGGCCAGGAGGTTGCTCAAATACCGTTTGAGGTGCATGATCAACAGCTCGATGGAATCTTCACGGAACTGGGTCTGACTGGGGCAGAGCCAACTCGGTAGGGGTTTGATATCGCCCCTGGATTTGGACTTTGTATGCGCTTTGCTTTTTTTGGAGACGTCGTGGGCCGCTCGGGACGTGAGGCCCTGACGGAATACCTGCCTGGTTTGCGCCGGCAGCTCGACCTCGAATTCGTCATCATCAATGCGGAAAATGCTTCGGCGGGTTTTGGTCTGTCGGAGAACTCGGCGCGTGAGCTGTTCGACGCCGGCGCCGACTGCCTGACACTCGGCAACCATTCATGGGACCAAAAAGAGGCCCTGACCTATATCGTGCGCGAGCCGCGCCTTATTCGTCCGGTCAACTATCCGCCATTGGCGGATGCGCCGGGCCGGGGATCAAACCTGTTCGAGACGCGTTCTGGCAAGCGCATCCTGGTCATGAACGTATTGGGCCTGGTGCACATGGCGTCGATGGACGATCCGTTCGGCGCGGTCGACAAACAGCTCGAGGCTTGCCCGCTTGGGATGGCGGCCGATGCTATCGTCGTCGACATGCATTGCGAAGCGACGTCGGAAAAGATGGCCATGGGGCATTTCTGCGACGGCCGGGCCACCCTGGTTATCGGCACCCACACCCATGTGCCGACCGCCGACGCGCAGATCCTGCCGGCTGGCACAGCCTTTCAGACCGACGCCGGCGCCTGTGCGGATTATGACAGCGTCATCGGCATGGAAAAGGAAGAACCGCTACGGCGCTTCACGACGCGGATTTCGCGCGACCGTTACCGCCCGGCGTCCGGCCCGGCAACGATCTGCGGCGTTTACGTCGAAAGCGATGACAAAACAGGTCTGGCGACGCGCATCGAACCAATCCGCGTCGGCGGCCGTCTGAAGGAAACGATCCCCGTCGTGGAGGCCCTGACGTCGGTTTGATCTGCTTTTGGGGGCTGACAAAAGGCCTGCCGCACGTTAGAAACCTCGACTCCTTTTTTGCCGTGAGCTTCAGCTCACGGCTTCACCAAAATGTAGAAAATTTTCGACGGGCCGTCCCGGGAAAATTTTCTTCAATATCGACAAACACATGAAAGTATTCGGCCTCTTGGCCGAAACTTTTATGTGAGAGAGACTTTCATGGCCGGCCATTCCAAATTCAAGAACATCATGCACAAGAAGGGCCGCGCCGACGCCGCCCGTTCCAAGCTGTTTTCCAAGTTGTCACGCGACATCACGATCGCCGCCAAGATGGGCATGCCCGATCCGGCGATGAATTCGCGCCTGCGCCTGGCGGTGTCCATGGCCAAAGCGGAATCGATGCCGAAGGACAATATCGAGCGCGCCATCAAGAAGGGGGCGTCCGGTGAAGCCGACAGCATGGAAGAAATCCGTTACGAGGGCCGTGGCCCAGGCGGGATTGGTATCATCGTCGAGGTCCTGACGGACAACCGCAATCGTTCGGCAGGTAATGTGCGCTCCGCCTTCACCAAGTTCGGTGGTCAGCTGGGCGACACCAATTCGGTCGCTTTCATGTTCGATCGTCTCGGCGAGATCAAGTACCCGCTCAAGGCCGGCACGGCAGATGCGGTGTTTGAAGCCGCCATCGAGGCCGGCGCGGCCGATGTCGAAACCGACACGGACGAGGACGAGGGCGGTCACACCATCTATACAACTTTCGAAGACCTGAATGAGGTAACCGAAGGCGTCAGCAAGATCCTGGGCGACCCGAAGTCGACGGGGTTCGTATGGAGGCCGCAGGCGACCACGCAGATTTCCGGCGATTCCGTGCGTACGCTGATGAAGCTGATCGACATGCTGAACGACGACGACGATGTACAGAATGTCTATGCCAATTTCGAGGTCAGCGACGAAGAAATGGAAGCTCTCGGGCTGTAGAATTGAGGTGCGGGAGCACCGCCGATGCTGCGAAGGGCTTTTGCTCTTCGGCAAGGGCCCGCTTCGCCCGAGCCTTCGCGAGGAGCCGTGCGGCGCCTGAGCTGAATAACGTGGCGGAATAGGCACGCCATGCAGGTGATTTTAACCTTTTGCCGCATTCAAGGCTTTGTTTGCCGCGCAAAATGTGCGATCATGCCGCGTTAACCAAATTGTTTGGTGCCAATTTTTAGAACCGTGTTTTCGGGGGATTGCATGAAAGCGTCGAAACTCATTGTTACGGGACTCGGGCTGGGAATGTTGCTCGTGAGCCTGGGCGCGTGCGAATCCTACTACAATCATCGCAACAGCAGCCGTCTTGTTTACGATCCGCGTTCAGATCAGGAGCGCGCTGCCGCGTGTGTTGCGGCGTTTGAACCTTCGGGCAAGGCGCCGCAGGTCATGACCTATGACAGCGACACGCGCACCGAAACCCACCTCAATACCGAAGGCCGCCAGGTTACCGTGACGGCACAGAACTCGACCGATAACACGTCGATGGGGATGGCCGGCAAGCTCGGCGAAAAGCGCCCCGAGTCGTGCACCAGCAACGATCCTATCCCGGGAACGACCCGCGAAAAGGACCGCAACTATCGCAATTCCTACAACGGCTACAAATAAGCCGGTAGCGACACGAACATAGAAAAAGCCCCGGAGCGATCCGGGGCTTTTTCTATGTTCGTGTTGTGCAGTTACCAATGCCAGGCTTGGCCGGAGGATCGGAACGCTTACTGGCGAACCGGATCCTGCGCGCGCGGAGCTTCGGCGATCGGCGCCATGGTCGAGATGACGTTCATGCGCGGCCAGTACATGTCGAACATGAACTGCTGTTGAGCGTCACCCGGGACGTCGAATTCCGAACCCTTATACCAGGGCGTGCAGACACGTTGCGACGGTTCAATATTGCCCCACTTCAGGGTCGGGCAGCCGTCGCCGCTTGGATCGACATCGTTATCGACGGCGCGAATGGCGCCGTCGGCCGAGGCCAGGATACCGGCGGTACGGATATTGGCGATGCGATTATTGCCAACAAAGGCCGTACCGGATTCGACGTCAATGCCGATTTCGTTGGCCAGGATGGTGTTTTCGATAATGCGGACACGGTGGACCGAGGCGGTGATGCCATGGTCGCTGCGTGCCACGAACGAATGCGACAGCAAGGCTTCGCCGGCACCAGTCAAGTCGATGCCCTGGGCAAAATGCTGCACCTTCATGTCGCTCATGCTCAGGATCGAATTGGCGCTGTCGAGCTTGATTTCAAGTCCGATGGCGCCTTCGCCGCGCTCGAAACCGCGCCAGTCGGCCAGCTGCTGAACGCTGAAACCCTGGATCTGCGAGTCACCATCAAGCACGGCGTAGATACCGCCGGCAGTCGTGGCGATTTCGGAATTTTCGGCGAACAGCGTGCCGTTGTTGATGGCCACAGCTACGGAGCGCGTCTTGGCGATAATGTGCGACGACTCGGTGATGTTCAGGCGGCCGCCGGACAGATGGATGGCCGCATTGTCACCTTGATAACGGATCTGCGAATTTTGCAGGGTCAGTTCGGTATTGGCCGCCTCGATACAGGCCGACTGCTCACCGCGCGGGCTCGACAGATAAGCGTCCTTGATGATGACGTGTTCAGCGCTCGGCGAGACGCGGAGGCAGGACTCGCCGTCCGGCGCGACCAGCACGGGAATCTGCTGCGGGCCGTAGCCTTGACCCACGATGGTGATCGAGCGCGTGATGTCGAGACTGGCAACGCAGGAGCGGTTGCGCGCCTTCAGATAGAGAACGCCGCCTGGGCGGATGCGGCGCACCACGTCTTCGACGTAGCCGCGCGGCGCACGGTCGCAATCGACCGTAGCGTCATAGCGCCCTCCGCCGTGGTAGCCGTACATATAGCCGCTTTCACGGAAATGACGCTGGACTCCGCAGGTCCGCAGTTGCGCATCGAGAAGCATACCGAAGCAGGGCTTGATATAGCCATTGACGCGCGCGGCGTTGTTGCCGGTAAATGGATCGGCTTGGGCTGGGGACACAGAGGCAAGCGACATCACCGCGCCGACGATAGCGCCCGCCACGCCGAGCGCGGCGCCCGGATGTGCAAGTTTGGCTTTGTCTTTACGCATCGACATCTGTTTCTTCCTCAAATCGCCTGTCGGTTCGTATCCGGCCCGGCGATGCAAATCGTCATCATCAATCTCCCCCGGACACCTGTCCGGGATGGGCCAGTCCCGGCCCGACCCCTCTAGTTGGAGGGGTTACGCGACACCTGGGCGAGCACGGCCTGCAGTCGGGTCGCCGACGGGCGGAAGCCCGCGAGCGCCGAGTCGAGTTGCAGGACAACCGATTCCGCCTTGTTCTGATCGGCGACACCGGCCAGGCCCAGGTCGAAATAGCTCGACATGGCATAGCGGGCTTCGGGCGACCCTTGCTTCTCGGCCTGCTGGTACCAGTAGAAGGCGCGGGCATAGTCGACTTCGACGCCGACGCCTTCGGAATACATGACCGCCAGCACCAGTTGCGAACGCGAGTCGCCGTTGACGGCGGCCAGCTGGATCGCACGGACGCGGTCGAGATAGGTCAGGCGCTCACCGTTCGGCATGCCGATCATCGAACGCAGGCCTTCGATCGTTTGACGCGGTACGTCGGTCGGACCGGTGCAATCGGTGTGCAGGAGGTCGAGATAGTTGAGCGCGCGGGTCACGTGGACGAACGGCAGCTCTTCCATGCGGGACAAGGCGTAGACAGCCGCATCGTCCGGACGGCTTTCGTCCGAGTGCGGTACGCCGCCCGACGGCGCTTCCGGCGGATAGAATTCGTAAGGCGACGTCCAGCGCTTGGCCTTCGATTCCACGAAGGAGGCGTAACGCTGACGATCCGGCGCCGACTTCTCGAAGTCCTTCAAGAGCACGTAGGCGCCGACATCGCCGGTTTCCATGGCCTTGTAGTTATAGAGATAGGCGTCGACGTCCGAACGCTCGAACAGCGTGCGGACGTTGGACAGGCCGTATTCCTGGCCACGCATCATGGCGCGGACGGCTTGCGGATTGTCGGCAGGTTCACCCATCGGGCCATACTGGCTGTCGTAGAGGCGGCCGAGCGTACGGAAGCCTTCTGAGCCTTGCGTCGACATGACATAGATCACGCGGTCGCGGACCTTGTCGCGTTCGCCGGAGTCCATCATCGACAGCTGCTGGTCGAGCATCTTGTAGGCGCGGGCACGCTCGTAGGCACGGCATTTATCGTAGCGCGACGCCATCGTGTCGCGCTGACCGCCGCGATGCGAGTCGACCGCGCGGTTCATCGGCGCATAGCCTTCGATATTGGCCAACGCCATGACGAGCCAGACCGAAGATTCGATGTGGTCTTCGAGATTCTTGTCGCCGGCGTTTACCGCTGAATAGCGGTTGGCCAGCTCAAGCTGAGCGAAGAAGTCGTTGCTGAACGCCAGATGGCGGTAATAGCGGATTTCGCGTTCCTGGCCGTTGAAGCCTTGCGTCTGGAACATGTCGGGTGGACGGGGACAGGCGTACTGTCCCTCGACATTGTCGCGCTTGTCGCGCATCCAGCCGAAGCTGGAATCGTCGCAAGCAGACAGGGAGAGGCTGATGCACAAGCCAAGAGCAAGCGCTGCCACGGGCTTTACGCGCCCTTCGTGTCTCTTGAAGACCTGGTTTGCCGCTGTAAACACGTTAGGCAAAACCGATCCTTTCTCGTCACATTCTGACATCAGCGATCGCTCCGACAAAGTCGGCAAAAATATGGTTAATACATTCTTTGTTAAGGAATACCCGGACTGTCAAGCTATGCCCCCCTTAGGCTTGCCTTTATATCATCGAGCGTTGCCAGATTGTCGCGCCGGTCTTCTCGACCATCCTCGCGACGCAGCCCGCATCCCTTACGCTTACCCCATGGACCGAAGCCCATCAACAACACATCATGGGGCAAAAGAAGCGGCTTGGCCAGAAAAAAGTGTTAATATCAAGCCGTTCCTTTTCGCTTTCGTGCCATGCGTGATACGCATGCATCGGTAATCGATTAAATACCCTTATCAGGAGAAGAGCGTGGACGTAGTTTTGCAAATCCCGGTTGCGGGGGCAAGCAAATCCGAAATTTATCAGGATGTTAAGCGCGATATTTTGGCTGTTCTCGACGGCGAGCCGAATCGGGTGGCGCGCATGGCAACGTGCGTGTGCCTTTTATCGCAAGCCTTTCCCGACTGGTTCTGGACCGGCTTCTACGTGGTCGACGAGGTTAAGAAGGCGCAAGGTACGGACGAACTGGTGGTCGGCCCTTACAACGGTACCCTGGGGTGCCTGCGTATTGCGTTCAGCCGCGGTGTTTGTGGTGCGGCAGCCGCGCAACAGACCACGCAAATCGTACCGGATGTCCACGCCTTTCCCGGTCATATCGCCTGCGACACGCGCTCCAATTCCGAAATCGTCGTGCCGGTAGTCAATGCCCGTAACGAACTGATCGCGGTGTTCGATGTCGATTCCGAACAGTTCGGCACCTTCGATGAGGTGGACCAGGCCGGCCTCGAAGCCATTATGACGGCCGTATTTGCCGCCTAATCGGTTTTAGGCAGTTCCCGGATCTCGACGGTGCCGCCGGCTTCATAAACGGGGTTGCCCGGCAAGAGCGCTGCGGCTGCCTCAAGACTATCGGCCTCGACGCGAACAAAGCCCGTCAGGTGCGAGGTAACGCCAGCCACGCGGCCATCCTTGTTGAAGCAAGCGCCGCTGCCGATGGCGCTGCCGCCGCGTAAGTGCCCGCTCGCCTGAAGGCGCGCGATATAGGGGCGCCAGTCTACCTCGGCCGCCGCGTCTTTCGGCAACGCATGCATCAAAAGGATAAAGTCGGCCATGTCGGCTCCTTAAGCATTGGTATCGGGCGATCCTAACCGCACCGCGGCGGGGCACAAGCTGGCAATCGCCGATTGTCCGTATTTCGCCTTGAGATTTGCCGCCCCCTCGGCTAAACCCGCGCCAACTCGAAATTCCCCACAGTTTGCATTTTCAAAGGGTGCTCGCTCCCCATGGCGCAACAATATATTTTCCAGATGCAGGGCCTGACCAAGATTTACCCGGGCGGTAAGAAGGTCTTTGAAAACATCTGGCTCAGCTTTTATTCCGACGCCAAGATCGGCGTCGTCGGCGTCAACGGCTCGGGCAAGTCGACCCTGCTGAAGATCATGGCCGGCATCGACAAGGAATTCAACGGCGAGGCCAAGGCCGCCGACGGCACCAAGATGGGCTATCTGGAACAGGAGCCGCATCTCGATGATAACCTGACCGTCTGGGAAAATGTCATCTCGTGGTGCGAGGAAAAGAAGACGTTCGACCGCTTCAATAAGGTCGCCGAGCTGATGGGCGAGGAATATACAGACGAGCTGATGGAGGAGATGAATGCCCTCCAGGAAAAGATCGACGCCGGTAACCTGTGGGACATCGACAGCCGCATCGAAATGGCCATGGATGCCCTGCGCTGTCCGCCGAACGAATCGGGCGTAACCAAGCTGTCGGGCGGTGAAAAGCGCCGCGTGGCGCTCGCCCGCCTGCTGCTGTCGAAGCCCGACATGCTGCTGCTGGACGAACCGACCAACCACTTAGACGCCGAATCCGTCGCCTGGCTGCAGCACCACCTCGAAAACTTCCCCGGCTGCGTCATCCTCGTCACTCATGATCGTTACTTCCTTGATCAGGTGACCAAGTGGACGCTGGAACTCGACCGCGGCAAGGGCG
>FSTD01000190.1_pt1 | contig 12747 bp, 13 predicted proteins | sample 1637101 | NCBI WGS metagenome assembly FSTD01 (sample SAMEA3914816, study PRJEB12502) | metagenome | biome: forest; material: soil | place: USA | collected 2011-09-16 | depth 0.3 m | reverse complement strand
CTTGTGCTGACGCCGCCCGCCGTCGCGACGCCTGAGGACGATGGCCTGCTGACGGCCTCGGATGTTGCCGGCCTAAGGCTCAATGCGCGCTGGGTCATCCTGTCGGCGTGCAATACCGGCACCGGCCGCGAATCCGGGGCCGCCGGCTATTCGGGCCTGGCCCGCGCGTTCATCCAGGCCGGGGCGCAAAACCTGCTCGTGTCGCTGTGGCCGTTGCGCGACGACGTCGCCGACAGGATCAGCGTCGATACGGTCCGGCGCAGCGCACGCGGCCAGTCGCAAGCCGAAGCCCTGCGCGGCGCCATCCTCAGTGTCATCGACGATCCAGGCGTCACAAACGGCGCCAACCCGGCGATCTGGGCGCCGTTTTCTTTGGTTGTGCAGTAGAAAGAAACCGAAACCTGTCAGGGTTTGTAAATTGCACATGCCGGCCAAGGCCTGTTACCTGAGAAACGTTCTGTATTCGGAGTACCCTGTTCATGGCTGACGCCTCACTGCTGCTGATCGAAGATGAGCCCGACAGCGCCACCCTGATCAAGGGCGTGCTGGAAGCCGGCGGTTTTGCGGTTGAATGGCACTCGAACGGCAATACCGGGCTGGCCGCTGCCGGTGTCGGCGCGTACGACCTGATCATCCTTGACCGCATGATGCCGCAGATCGACGGTCTGTCCTTGCTGCAACGCCTGCGCGACGCCGGTATCTCTACGCCGGTGCTCATGCTGTCGGCACTGTCGCGCAGCGAAAACCGTACCGAAGGCCTGATGGGGGGCGCCGACGATTATCTCGGCAAGCCTTTCGACAACAACGAATTGCTGGCGCGCTGCCGCGCCCTGCTGCGCCGTTCGCAGAATCGCGTGCACAGCGCCGTCCTTCTGTATGGTGATATCGAACTGCACGTGAAATCGCGCACCGCGCATCGCCAGGGGCAACATCTTGCGCTCAGCCCCAAGGAATTCGACATCCTCAGGCTGCTGATGGAAAACGCCGGTGATACCGTTACGCGCGACATGCTGTTGCAGCAGGTCTGGAACCTGAGCTTCGATCCGCAGACCAATGTCATTGACGTCAATATGAGCCGCCTGCGCCACCGTCTGGAAGACGGATTCGACGCACCGGTGCTGGAAACCGTGCGCGGCGCAGGCTTTCGCCTGAAATGCGGAGACGGCGCTTGACGCTGCCCCTCGGACCCCCGGCCCAATCATTGGCGCCTTCCCTGGCTATACCCAGATCTCTGGCCCTGGCGGTGGCCTTGCGCGTGGCGCTTGCCACGGCGCTGGTCTGCGTCATCGCCTTCAGCCTGGTCTATGTCGGCCTGGCCGACCATTCACGCAAGGCACTCTTAGGGATCATCGATACCGACCTGGCGGGCCTGGCCGACGTCTATGCCGCGCAAGGTGAGAGCGGACTGGAACAGCGCCTGAGCGAGCGCCTCGACCTGGCGCCGACCCGGGGCGAACGGCCGGTCTATCTGTTGCTCGACAGCAACGGCAAAAACGCCGGCGGCAACCTGGCGCATTGGCCGAAACTCGACGCCGGCTTGTCCGACACCACTGTCATTGCGCTGCCCGGTGAACGCATCCTGGTGCGCGGAACCTTGCTGCGCGGCGGCGTGAAGCTTCTGGTCGGACGGTCGATGAAGCTCAGCGATGCGGCGCTGTCGCAGGTGCGCCTGCTGTTTGCCGGCGCACTGGCCCTGATCGTCATCGCGGCCTTCTTCATCGGTAATCTGGCCGCCGGCGCCCTGCGGCAACGCATCCGGCATATCAACGACGTCTTCGACAGCCTGCAAGAAGGCGGCGCGGCGGCGCGCGTCGTCCTGTCGCCGCATCCCGACGAACTCGACGCCCTGGCCGGTCACGTCAACCTGACGCTCGACCGCGTCGAACGGCTAATCCGCGCTCAGCGCGATGTTTCCGACAATATCGCGCATGAGGTCCGAACGCCCCTGATGACGCTCAACCAGAAGCTTGAGACAGCGCTGAGCCGCTGCGAGGATCGCCAGTCGATCGCCGCGCTTGAGGACGCGCAAGGTCAGGTACGCGGGTTGACGCGCCTGCTCGACGCTCTGCTCGACATCGCGTCGGCCCAGGCGCAGCGCGGCGATATGCGCCATCTTGCCGAGATCAATCTGTCCGAGCTGGCGGCGAACCTGACCGAACTCTATGAGCCCAGCGCCGACGAAATCGGCGTTCGCCTGGTGGCCGATATCGCACCGGACGTCGTCATGCTGGGCGACGCCATGCAGATGTCGCGGCTCATGGTCAACCTGCTCGACAACGCGTTGAAGTACGGCGCCCCCGGTGAGGTGCGTTTCTCCATCAAACCGGGACCTGTCATTACGATCGAGGACGACGGGCCGGGCGTTCCCGATACGGAAAAAGCGCGGATTTTCGAGCGCTACGCCCGCGTCTCGCAGACCGCTGCCAAAGGACACGGCCTTGGCCTGGCGCTGGTCTGCGCCATCGCGGAACGGCATAATCTCGTTATCGGACTTGCCGACACCCACCCAGGGGAGATACAAAAGGGGGCGAAGTTCGTCATCGCGCCGGAGGGGCCGTTGTGAAACGTGGGGGTATCGCCAATCTTTGGGCCATCTGCTTTGCGCTGATGGCGCTTGCTGTTCCGGCCGGAGCTCAGGCCGGAGCCCAGGATTGGGCGGACGCCGCTTCGGGTGAGGCCAACGCCGATATGGTCGCCGATGTCATCGCACGCGGCCTGAATGCCGAAGCGCGCGGCGATGCCAACGCACTGCTGAATGAAGCCCGAAATCTGTCGCATCTGTCGCACCCCGCGGCGGGTGAACCCGACCTCGCCAGGAGGTGGCAACGCGAAGCCCGCGCCTTGGGCGCCTCGGCAAACGACCAGGATATCTGGCGCGGCCGGACACTGGGCCCCGCCTATCGCTCGGGCCGCATCGGCGCCCACGGCCAGTTCCATACGCGTCAGACCTTCACGGCCGGCGTCCGGGCCGAAATCGCGCTTGTGCCGATGAGTGAGGACCCGCTTAGCCTGACTGTCAACGACGACGAAGGCGCCGCCATTTGTGAGGTTGCCCCGTCGGCGCACAACCTCGGCTGCCGATGGGTGCCGCCATTCACGGGCTCAAGCCGCATCGAAGTCGGCAATGACAATGATCGCCCGGTCGAGTTCTACATAGTTCTGAACTAAAGCCGTCCCGTAAACCGCAGGACTTTCACACCCCGCTCACGAAAGTTTTGGCTGCGCACCGGACCGGTGCGGTGCTACACCCTCATGGCCGATGGGAATCGGATTGGTTCAAGGGGTTTATTTGTCCGGAGGAGCTGTGGCGACGCTGCGTCCTTTGAAAATTCTGGGCAGCGGCAAGGCCCTGCCGCAAACCTGCGTGTCTTCCGAAACGATCGATGCCCGCTTAGGCCGGGCACCGGGATGGCTTTACCGCAAGTCCGGGGTCGCGACGCGCTATGTCTGCGATGGCGAGGACCAGGTCGATCTGGCGGTTGCCGCCGCCAGGGCTGCGCTCAAAGAAGCGGAAATGCCGCTCGAAGATATTACCCTGGTGCTGTTTGCCGCCGCCGTACCCTATCAGTCGATCCCCGCCACGGCGCCGCTGGTGCAGGCAAGGCTGGGCATCATTGACGGCGCCTGTATGGCGTTCGATGTCAATTCGACCTGTCTCAGCTTCATGACCGCGCTCGATGTCGCCAGCCGCATGATCGCCGGCACGGACGGAAAAGCCCTGGTCATCGCCTCGGAAGTCGCTTCACGCGGACTGCCGTGGGATACCGAGCCGGCCACGGCCGCCCTGTTCGGCGACGGGGCGGCGGCCGTGGTTATTTCCGCACGCGAAGGACCAAGCGGCGTGATGGCCTCGCGCATGGAGACCTATCCCTCCGCCTATGACGCCTGCGCCCTCGGGTCGGGGGGCACGCGCTACGACTACCACGCCGACCGTGGCAATTTCGATCGCCATAGCCTGTTTCACATGGATGGCGAGGCTCTGTACAAGCTGACGATCCGGCATTTCGAGCCCTTCCTTGACCGGTTGCTCGACGATGCCGGCTGGCGGCGCGATGAGGTCGAACTGGTCGTGCCGCACCAGGCCAGCCCCGGCGCCTTGCAGCACTTGGCCAGGCGCTGCGGTTTCGATCCCGCCATTATCGTCAATATCGTCCGCGATTATGGCAACCAGATCGCCGCGTCCCTGCCGACCGCGCTTGATTTCGCTCTCAAGGCCCGGCGCCACGATGGCCGTAAGACGCTGCTGCTCGGCACCTCGGCCGGCGTGTCGCTCGGTGGCTTGGCCCTGATCCTATGACGCGTGTCGTGGTCAGCGGGGCAACGGGTTTTCTGGGTGCGCATCTGTGTACGCAGCTAAAAGCGCAGGGCTGCGATGTCCTGGCGCTCGGGCGTGACCTGGCAAAGGGTGCGGCCTTGGGTGTGCCTTTCGAGGCCATTGACCTGGGCGAGTTGTCGGCGCTGCGGAGCTGGCAATCGGCCGATGCTTTTGTCCACGCTGCAGCCCTGTCCTCGGCGTGGGCCCCGCGCGAAGCCTTCGAGCGCGCGAATGTCGCCGGCACGCGCAACGCCCTGACCATCGCGCGGAACCTCGGCGTCCAGCGCTTCGTCTTCATCTCCTCGCCCAGCATTTATTTCCGGTTTTGCGACCAGGTCGGCGTCCGCGAAGGCGCGTCCCTGCCGGTACCCGTCAACGACTACGCTGCGACCAAGGTCATTGCCGAGGATCTGGTGCGCGGATCGGGTCTTAACACGATCATCCTGCGGCCGCGCGGCATCTACGGTCCCGGCGACACGGCCCTGTTGCCGCGCCTGATCCGGGCGGCGGCCAAACCCGTGCCGTTGTTGCGCAAGGGCAAGGCGGTGACCGACCTGACCTATGTCGATGACGTGATCGATGCCGTCTTCTGCGCCCTGACGGCCGCGGACAATCTCGGCGGGCATACCTATAATATCTCCGGCGGGGAAGCCCTGATGATCCGCGACGTCATCACGCAATCGGCAGCCGCCGCGGGTATTACCGCGCGCTTCCAGGGCCTGCCTGTGGCGATCGCCATGGCGGCGGCGCGCATGGCCGAAATGATCGCCCGCCGCCGCAGGGACAAGCCGGAACCGATGATCACCGCCTACGGCATGGGCGTGCTGGCCTACAGTCAGACGCTTGACATCTCGGCGGCACGTGCCGAACTCGGCTTCACGCCACGCGTCGATTTCTCCGAGGGCCTCAGACGGACATTTGCCGCATGAGGCCGGTCTTTGCCAGCAGCGCCACCATCACCGTGCCTGAACATCTGGTGCTGGCCAGGGGCGGCAGCCACCCCGTCCATCTGGGTGTGCGTTTCGGCGTCTGGGTGCACCCCACCCAGGGTCCCGTGCTGATCGACACCGGCTATGGTCCGGAAGTCACGACCGGCCGCCGCAGTCTGGCGCTGACGCTCTATGCCGCGGTGCTCAAACCGCGCCTGGAAGACCAACCGGAGGACGTTCTGAAGCGCCTTGGGTTAGACGTCGACGATGTGCGCACTGTCTTCGTTACGCACTTTCACGCCGATCATATCAGCGGTCTGCGCCGGTTTCCGAAGGCGCGTTTCATCGCCATGGGCTGGCTGGACGTCAAGGCGCAGACGCCTTGGCAAAGGATCCGCCACGGCATATTCACCGAGCTTTTGCCGCCCGCCTTCGAGCCACACCTGACGCCGGTTGAGGGCCTCAAGCGCGTGTCCCTGCCGTTCGGCGAGGCTTTCGATGTGCTGGGCGACGGCTCACTGCTGGCCCTGCCCCTGCCCGGTCACGCCACCGGCCATTGCGGCCTGGTCTGGCCCGAACAGCGGCTGATCTACGCCGCCGACGCCCAGTGGCTGCACCAGGCCATGAGCGAAACACGCTCGCCACGCGGACCGGCGCGGCTGATTTATGACGACGAGCCCGCCATGGAAGCATCGCTGGCCACGCTGCGCAAAGCCGAGGCGCAAGGCTATGAGATCGTGATGTGTCATGATCCGGTCGCTTAGCGCCTTTGTGCGCACGCGCTGGCTGGCGGGCGGGCTGAAAACTCGGTCCGGTGTCACCGCCTGGCAGCAAAAGCGCCTGAAACACTTGCTGACCAAGATCTTGCCGTCATTTCCATTTTACCGGCAATATGAGAGCTCCACCCTGGCCGATTTGCCGGTGATCGACAAAGCCGTTCTGATGAGTCGCTTTCTTGATTTCAACAGCGCCGGCGTGACCGCCGAAGCGGGTTGGGCGATTTTCGAGGGCCGCGCGCCGCAAATACCTGGCCTGTCGGTCGGCGCCAGCACCGGCACGAGCGGCAATCGCGGGCTCTATGTCGTCTCCGATGCCGAACGCCGCGAATGGCTGGGCGTCATGCTGGCCAAGACCTTGCCACGCTTTCCGTTTCAGACGGCGAAAGTGGCTCTCGTCCTGCCGCTCAACTCGGCGCTCTATCAGGCGGCGGCAGATACCGCGCGCCTGAAATTGCGTTTCTTCGATTTGAATGAAGGTCTTGAGGTGATCCTGCCCAAGGTCGAGGCCTATGGCCCGGACACGGTCATCGCTCCGCCGAAGGTCCTGCGCGCCCTGGCCGAGGACCGTCCGGCGCTGAATCTGAAACGCATCTTCTCCGGCGCCGAGGTTCTCGATCCGCTCGACCGCGCCGTCATTGAGGATTACTTCGCCGTGCCGGTGCGCGAGATCTATATGGCGACCGAAGGTCTGCTCGGTGTCGCCTGTGAATACGGCACCCTGCACCTGAGCGAAGACGTCGTCCATTTCGAGTTCGAGCCAGTCGGTGGCGGTTTGGTGACACCGATCATCACCGACTTTACGCGTAACGTCCAGGCCATGTGCCGCTACCGCATGAACGACCTGCTGCGGTTGTCGGGAAAGCCGTGCCGATGCGGCTCGCCCTTGCAGGCGGTGAGCGAAATCGTCGGACGTTGCGATGATCTTTTGGTTATAGGCGGGCATAGCTTGACGCCGGATATTCTGCGCAATGCCATCGTCGATGCGGATCGCCGCATTCAGGATTTCCGCCTGCGCCAGACCGGAGCGGCGGCACTGGAACTGATTTTGAGCGACAAAGTCCCCGCTGAGACACTGGAATACGCCGCGGCGGCGCTGGCTCGCCTGCTCGACAAACTCGGCGTATCGGCGGAAATTGTCGCACGCCAGGAACCATTGATCACCGCTGCGCATAAGCTGCGACGCGTCGAAAATGCGTGGAGGGGCTAGCCCTTGTACAGGTCGCGCAGGAGGGCCGCTCTCAGGTTTCCAAGCTCGATTTCGCTACTCCCGCGAAGGGCTTTGAGACGTGCCGGGACATCCATGCGTTCGTGCAGTATCGCGACAATGGCCAGATCGTCAGGCGTCAGCGCAAGGAAAATGACATAATGCGAACCCACGCGGTGCGAACGCAGATCGGCGACACCCAGTGGTCTCCGCTTGGACAAGCCCTCATGCCTGTCGGCGATATGCTGGAAAGCCGCTTTCAACTCGGCAAGATATTTTGCCGCCTGGGCCCTGCCCCATTGCGCATCTGTATCCTGGCCTATGCGGCGCACGTGCGCCGCGGCCGTTGGTGTGAGATGATAACGGCGCAAAGGCGGCTACTTATAGTCGTCGATGAGTTTGTCCATAAAGTCATCCGCAACGAACGCGCCGCGATTGGCTTCATCGAGGCCCTGCAATATGCTCAACTCAACGTCCAGCCGTTCCATGTCGCGGCGGATCAGGTCGCGGACATATTCCGACGGTGTCGCATAGGTCGCCGTGCCGTTGGCGCGCGCATCGACAAAGCGGCGCATTTCGTCTGGCAGGCTGACGTGCAAACTGGCACTCATGGCGATCTCCTCTTCGGCAACAATATTGATCCGATGTCAATAAATGTCAAATACTGACAGGCGCATTCTCATCACCGGGGCGCGGGCACCCTGTGCGTTGCACCTGGCGCGGTGTCTGGCGGTTGCCGGACATCGGGTGTGGCTGGCCGATAGCCTGGCGTTTCCCCTGGCGCGCGCTGCGAAGATGGCGGCAGGTTATATTCGCCTGCCGTCGCCGCGCGGCCAGCTTGCGGCCTACGGTACGGCGATAGTGCAGGCGTGCCGGGCACACGACATCGACCTCGTCTTGCCGACCTGCGAAGAAGTGTTCCATCTGGCGGCGGTCCGCGATCTCTTGGGTTTCGATCTGCCCCTGCTGGCGCCGGATTTTGCGCTGTTGAGGCGCGTCCACGACAAGTTCGCCTTCACCCAGATGGCGCGGGGCTTCGGCACCGATGCGGCCGAGACGCATCTGTTGGCCTCACCTGCCGATGTGGCGCAATTCCAGGGCAAGGGCTGGGCATTCAAGCCCGTCTGGTCGCGCTTCGGAGATCGCGTGCTGATCGAACCCGATGCCGTGACGCTCTCGGCTCTGAAGCCGACGACCGCGGATCCATGGATTGCGCAAGCCTACCTGCCGGGTGAGGAGCTGTGCGCTTACGCCGTTGCGCGCGATGGTGTCGTGTGCGCGCTCCAGGCCTATCGGCCGCTTTATCGCGCCGGCAATGGCATCGGCGCCGGCGTCCTGGTCGAACCGGTCGAGGACGTGGCAATCACGCAATTTGTCGGCGGATTTATCCGCAGCACCGCCTGGACCGGCCAGGTTTCCTTCGATTTCCGCCGTGATGCTGATGGCGGCCTGCATGTGCTCGAATGCAATCCGCGGGCAACGACGGGTGCGCATTTCTTTGCCTTGAGTGACGGCCTGGCCCAGGCGCTCATGAATGGCCAGCCGGCGACGGCCAGCGGTAAAAGGCGACTCGGGAACGGCCTGGCCATGCTGATCTACGGATTGCCGCAGAGCCATTTGACTAGATGGTGGCGCGATTTCCGCACCATGGGCAGCCTGCTCGAAAATCCTGCCGATCGTCCGACGGCGCCGTGGCAAGCCTTGGCCGTCGCGGAAGCTGTCTGGCGGGCGGTCGCACAGGGCCAGGGCCTCAAGGCCGCTGCGACGGCCGATATCGAATGGAACGGCGAGGCATTATTATAGCTCCATTTCGGTGACGATGGGGACGTCGGATACCGGCGGCGCATCGCCGCGCAAGATGGCGTCGATCGAACGGCGCAGGATATCGAGCGGGCCGATCACCGGCGTCGGGGCGCCGAACCGCGCCCGGTTTTGCGCCGCCGCGCTCAGGATCCGCTGGTCCTGCGCGATGGCGATGGCGAACAGCGGGTGAAACAGCGCGGCCTTGACATAGCCCAGGCCGTATTCGACCGGCCCCGACAGGACGCCGATCCCCGCCACCTGATCCGGAGTTTCCTGGCGCAGATGAAAGGTGGTGCACAGATTGGCGCGTTGCGGTCCCCAGAATTCGATCTCGGCGATACCCGGCGCCAGAAACCGGCCGATGCTGATGCCGCGTCCGCCTTCCAGCAGCCGGCTGATCAGGCCTTCCTGCTGCGGCTCGCCGTCATATCGAGCCTGGACCCAGCCCGGCCCGCCGGTGACGCTGACCCGGACGCGATAGCGCTTGGCGCTCAGGCCGCGCAGCAAACCCCTATGGATGAAGTGCGTGTGGGTGGCGTCGAGGATGTTTTCGGCGACCTCGGCCAGGGTTGATTGCACCCGGCTCGGGACAAAAGCGCGCGCCACGCCACGCCCCGTCAGGCGGCCACTATAGGGCGACGCCTCCTGGCGGCTTGGCGCCACAAAGATCAAGCCGTCCTGTTCGCACGCTTGCCAAGGTGCGATGCGCACGCGCGGGATATCATTGACGACACCGGGCATGGCGCGGCACTCGCCCGAACCATCGAACTGCCAGCCGTGATAGGCGCATTCGATGCGTCCGCCGGTCACGCGGCCCAAGGACAGCGGGGCTTGCCGATGCGGACAGATATCCGGAAACGCAGCCACGCCATGTGCGCTGCGAAAGACCACGATCGGTGTCGCGTCGATGAGGAATCGCAGCGGTCTTTGCCGCAGATCGCGAGTGGCGCAGACGGCGGTCCACTGTGACGGGACAGGCGGATTCACAGCTCGAACCTCTGCAGCAGCGGAACGCCTATCCGGTTGACGATGGCCCTGACCACAGCCGTCGCCATCTTGCGCAGGGCCGGCAAGTGGCGGTCGTAGATCATCATATATTCGAGTGCCGCTGTCGCACCGCGATGGCGTTTGAAGGCGGCCGCGCCCGCGCTCATATTGTAGAGAAGGCGTTTTTCGCGCGCCTGCGTTAAGGCAATGACCATCAAGCGGCGATAGAGGCCGGCCTCGGGCTGAAGGTCCGTGTCATAGCCGACAAGTGGCGCCGTCACGGTTTCGCCATTGGCTAAAAGGCCAATAAACCCGTCGAGTTCGCCGGACGGCCGGCGCAGGCCAAAGAGATCAAGAAGACCCTCGTCACATGCGCGTTCGATGAACAAGGGCGTATAGACCGGATTGAGCCAGGTGTATTTGTCGAGATAAAGCCGCTGATAGAGCCAGGCCATGCGACCGAAATCGCTCTGGGTCCATGGTCCACGGACGACCGCGTAATCGTTCTGTTGCAACAGCTTCAGGTCTCTCGCCTCATCGCGGCCGACCGGTGGAACACTGGCGCGGCAGTCGAACAGATAGACCTGACGCGACGCCAGGCCGTAATAGCCGCAGGCTTCGAACCGGTCTTTCAGGACACGTGTGCACTGGTCATTGACAGAGCGCCATATGATCGCGCGGTCCGGCCATTGATCGGCCAAATGCCTGGTTATATCGGCGATATCGTCCTGCGACAGATCGGGCAGGATATTGGTCGAGAGCAGCCAGTTATTCGGCTGCACCTGACGGTCGAGGCCGGACGCCCGCATCAGGGGCCGCGCCGCGGCGATCAAGCTCCGCAAGGTTCCATGCAATATCGGCCGGCCTGCAAAATGGCGCAGTTCATCGATTGCATAGTCGAGATAGGCCGCGCTGGGGCAACAGAGATAGTTGGTTGGATGCGTACCGGCATTTGCGGTCATCGGCAGATCATATCCGCCCACCTGCAAACCCAACATCTCGGTGTCGAGATTGCTGACAAGGGCATTGGCGGGTGCAGGAAATCGCCCGCAATCTCCGTCCATGAAGGTCCCCTCACATGCGTTTCAGCCCGCATCCGGTTTGTCTCAGGGAACGCCGCTCCTGTCCAGCCGCCGCACACCGGATGCGCTTCACAAACTTGACATCACCCCGTAACTAACCCCACTGTGCGGGCAAATATCAATTGAAACCACTGCAGGGGGCTGCCAATGGCTTTTCTTCGTCTCAAACCGCTTGACGATCACATGCGCAACGCCGGACAGGCATTGCCCAAGACGCTGAGCTGGCCGCACCTGATCGCGCTCGGTATCGGCGCCATTATCGGCATGGGTATCTTCACCCTGACCGGCATCGGCGCCAACCTGGCCGGTCCTGGCGTCATTTTGTCATTTGCCCTGGCCGGTATTGTCTGCGCCCTGGCGGCGCTCGCCTATGCCGAGGTCTCGACCCTGATCCCGGCGGCCGGCAGCGCCTATACCTACACCTATTCAACGCTCGGTGAGATGATCGCCTGGTCGGTCGGCTGGTCGCTGATCCTCGAGTACGGGCTCGGCTGTTCGGCGGTCGCCGTCGGCTGGGCGGCGCACATGAACGGTTTGCTCGAGGCCTGGGGTGTGCATATTCCCGCCATGTGGCTGGCCGGTCCGATGGAGGGTGGCGTCGTCAATATCCTGGCCGTCGTCATCGTGCTGGTCATTACCGGCCTGCTGATGATCGGCGCGCGTGAAAGCGCCCTGGTCAATATCTTCCTGGTGGCGATCAAGCTGATCGCGCTGGGCGCCTTTATCTTTATCAGCCTGCCGGCGATCAAGACCGGCAACTACCAGCCCTTCATGCCCGAGGGCTTCTTTGCGCACCTGAAGATGGTCGACGGTCACCCGCTGCTCGGACCGGACCACCAGCCTGTCAAGTATGGCGTCATGGCGGCCGCCGCGATCATGTTCTTTGCTTTTTACGGCTTCGATGCCGTTTCGACCTCGGCTGAGGAAGCCAAGAACCCGGGCCGCGACCTGACCATCGGCATTATCGGTTCGATGGTCGTTTGCACCATCTTCTACATGGTGGTCGGCGCCTGCGTCGTCGGCGTCCTGCCCTATACCGAGGTCGCCAAGAGCAATGGCGAGCCCCTGCCCTATATCCTGCGCCTGATGCACCAGCCCTTCGTCGCCGATATGGTCGGTATTGCCGCCGTGCTGGCCCTGCCGTCGGTCCTGCTGGTCTTCATGTACGGACAGAGCCGCATCCTGTTCGTCATGGCGCGCGACGGCCTGATCCCGAAAGCCCTGAGCAAGCTCGATAACCGCGGTTTGCCGGTCATCATGACCCTGCTGACCGGCCTGTTCATCGCTGCGTTTGCGGGCCTTGTGCCGCTGCAACAGATCACTGAAATGGCCAATACCGGCACGCTGGTCGCCTTTATCGCCGTGTCCCTGGCGATGATGATCCTGCGCGTCAAGCGTCCCGACCTGAAGCGGACCTTCAAGGTACCCGTCTTCTGGCTGGTCGGCGTACTGGCCATCGGTGGCTGTATCTTCCTGTTCACCAGCCTCAACGTCTCGACGATGATCTATTTCGCCATCTGGAACGTCATCGGCATCGCGATCTACTTCCTGTTCGGCTTCTGGAACAGTCGCCTGCGTAATGGCGTCGCTGCGGAGTAGTGATTGAAGAAAAGGTACTGACGTGATATATAAAACGTTAGTACCTTTT
>FSTD01000203.1_pt1 | contig 12811 bp, 14 predicted proteins | sample 1637101 | NCBI WGS metagenome assembly FSTD01 (sample SAMEA3914816, study PRJEB12502) | metagenome | biome: forest; material: soil | place: USA | collected 2011-09-16 | depth 0.3 m | reverse complement strand
TGGGCTGCCAGCCCGCACCCGGCTCTATGGCTGGCCTATCGCGATCTGGTGTCGGACGAGACACCAAAGGAGCGCGCGCGCCGCCTCAACGGCCTGGTTGACCGCAACCCGAAACACCGCGAAAGCCGCATCCTGCAGGTCGAACGCGCCCTGCTCAGCGCCACCAAACCCGAGATCACCGCCGCCATGGAGGCCCTGGAAAGCGAGGTCGGCGACGACAAGCTGACCAAGCGCGTCTGCGCCGTCATGGCGCGAGCCGCTGCGGCGGTACAGGATATGGATTCAGCGCGTGCCTGGGTCGCCAAGGCGACGATTGCCCGCTCGGAACCGGAATGGTCGGATATCGACTCTGAGGGCCGCGCCTTCGAATACGGCGCCGCCGACTGGTCGAACCTCATCCTGACCTTTGCCGGTAAGGCGATCCTGGTCCACCCGCGTTTTGAACGCAGCGAAAAAGGCCTGCCGGAAATGCCCGACATGCCGACGCGCTATGTGCCGTCCATGCCGTTCATCAAGGCGGCGCAGAAGCGGTCGAACCATATCCCGCAACCCGACGATCCCGGCATTTTCGACGCCGCCATCACCGGGCAGGACCTGGATGAGGTCGAAGAGGTGGCCGTGAAGCCCGCACGTAAGACCCGCGCGCCCAAGGCTGTGAAATAAAACGACAAAGCGCTTGGCAAGCCATCAGGATATGTGTAAAGACACGCCCTCTGTCCACGCGGCGTAAAGGCCGTGCAAGACGTTCCGGGCCGCTTTAGCTCAGCCGGTAGAGCACCTCATTCGTAATGAGGGGGTCAGGTGTTCGAGTCACCTAAGCGGCACCACTTCACTGTTCGCCGATGTTCGTGCGAAGTTGAAATTATCCTTATTTTATATCATATTGGCCGATGGCACGTTCGCCATTGTTCGCCGATGTTTGCCTCTAGTCGGGCAATTTTGGGGGCCATGGCGGGGGCCACTCAAACCATCAACTTATTCATGGCCCCCAAATGGCGCTTTCCGTCAATAAGATCAAGAATGCGAAGCCCAAAGACAAGCCCTACAAGCTTGCCGACGAGAAGGGGCTGTTTCTTCTAGTTCAGCCATCAGGCGGCATGCTTTGGCGAATGAAATATCGCGTCGACGGCAATGCCCCTGACGGCAGTCCAAAGCGAGTGGAAAAGAAACTTGGCTTGGGAACCTATCCGGAAATCAGTCTAGCGGATGCCCGGTCTCGTCGAGACGATGCGCGGTCACTACTGGCAAAGAGCATCGACCCCTCTGAAAAAAAGCGCGAAGACCGGCAGGCTGCCCGAATTGGAGCGGCAAACACGTTCAGCCTTATCGCCAAAGCGTATATCGAGAAGAATCGGCGTGATGGATTGGCCGAGGCAACCGTCAAGAAGCGCGAATGGTTTCTAAGCCTGCTCAATCGGCCGCTTGGCGGCCGAGCCATCACCGACATTAAGCCAGGCGACATCCTGAATGCTGTTAAGCCCTTCGAGGCGGCGAAAAATGACGAGAAGGCCCATCGTACCTTACAATTTGTCGGTCAAGTCTTCCGTTACGCCGTAGCCAATCAGATCACCCCTTCCGATCCGACGCGCGACCTTCGAGGCGCCTTGGCCAGCCGAAAGCCAAAACACCATGCAGCCCTCTTGGAGCCTAAACGCGTTGGTGAATTGCTTCGAGCAATTGAGGGCTACGAAGGCCAGCCAATTACCCGGATAGCCCTTCGCCTGGCTCCCTATGTTTTCGTCAGGCCGGGGGAACTTCGTCATGCCGAGTGGTCTGAAATCGACCTGGACGCGGCCGTGTGGCGCATTCCAGCCGCAAAGATGAAAGCCAGGCAGGAACATGCCGTGCCGTTATCACCACAAACCATCGGACTTTTGCGCGATGCGCGAGACCTGACCGGAGACGGCGGATATGTATTTCCGTCAATAAGAACACCTAAAAAGCCGATGTCGGAAAACACCGTCAACGCGGCGCTGCGCCGCCTGGACTATACTGGTGAGGAAATGACCGCGCACGGCTTCCGCGCCATGGCCAGCACCCTCCTCAATGAATCGGGGCGGTGGTCGCCAGACGCAATAGAACGTGCCCTTGCGCACAAGGACAAAGACCCCGTGCGTGCCGCCTATCATCGCGGCGCTCACTGGAATGAGCGCGTTGAAATGGCGGCTTGGTGGGCCAACTATCTAGATGACCTGAAACGTGGCGGCTGACATCGAAGCCGGTCGATCGAATCCCTAGACTCTTTAGCAGGTTCGTATCAACCTGCCGCGATGGATCAGGTCGCCCGCGCACAAATTCGTTTGATTCTCGAAGATGTCGATGACCTCGCCCGCAAGGCCGTACGGGAAAAGCTTCAGTCTTTGTACGCCGATCACACGGCGAAAGGCCTTCTTAGATCCGGGGCCACTATTAAAGCTGGGTTGCGAATTTTAGAGGACGAAGCTAGTCGGCTGATCACATGTAGCGTCGACCAGGCGAGCAATTTCGCGAAAGACATCGAAGCATTTGCGATGTTGCAGGAGGGGGTGCAAGGCTTTTTGAGCTTCCTCGAACGTGAAGTTGACGGCATTATCGATCTGGCGGATCGCCCTTCGCCCGGAGAACCGCACGCCTCGGCCGTGGCGAAAGGCGCACTGAACCTGTTTGCCGAATCGAAAAAGAGACTGACCCGACAATTGGAACTGCACCGCATAGCCTTCACTGTGCCGTTTCCTCGTCCGCTGCCGATCTCACCCTTAACCATTCAGCCGACCGCCGAGAAGTCTGCACGAAATATAGGCGGCAAGCCTCTCGCCAAGCACTGGGACCAGCTTTGGGCCACGATAGCCGTGAAGCTTTATACCGGAGACCTTCAACCCCAAAGCCAGGCCGATATCGAGAAGGCCATGTCGGGTTGGTGCGCCGCCAATGATGTTGACATCGGACAAACGGCAATCAGGGACCGCGCACGGGTTTTGTGGATGATCCTTAAGAACGCGAAGTAGTTTCCGACCGTTTCCGACCCTTTCCGCCCGCTTTTTTTGCGTGGTTCGCCGAAAAACCTCTCTGAACGCTGGCAATCGCCGGTGTCATTTCGAGGTGTTTGCATGGAACCACTTGCCATATCAATAAACGACACAGCCAAGGCCTTGGGTCTCGGCCGAACATCCATCTACGCATTAATCGCCGAGGGCCGCCTGGAGGCTCTTAAGCTCGGCCGCCGGACACTGGTAAAGATGGCGTCCGTCAAACGCCTGGTTGCGGGCCTGGAAGGGTAAGCCATATGCCAGGTCGCCGGGTTGATGCGCGACGCATCAAACAAAATCGCAGCTACAGCACCGCCGAACTCGCCATGTGTTGCGACGTACACAAAAACACTGTCCTGAACTGGATGCGGCACGGACTCGAGCCGGTCGACAATGGCTATCCACTCCTTTTTCATGGGGCGACCGTCAAAGCATTCATCACGCAGCGCACCGTCGCCCCGCACTGGGGATGGTCGATCTTCTTCCGAAGAACCAGAGCGTCGGCAATCTGCGGGCAATCTGTGAAGTTTGCGAAAGTCTGATGTTCCGACAGGTCAGGATTGCCGATCTCGACCGCGTTATGCCCGGCCACGCGATCACCATACACAAGGTCAACTGAGATTAAGTGAGAGCCATTCACCCTCCCTATATTGTGACTCAAAAGGCCATGAAAATGAAAAATCACTGCCCCGCAAATGAACGCGTCAAACGCCACTATTTCGGTTATTTGAAAGCAGCACGTGGCCGCGATGACGCGACCATCGACAGCGTTGCCCGTGCAATTGACCGCTTCGAAAAATCGACCGGCATAAAAGACTTCAAGCGCTTTCATCGCGAGCAGGTGGTTGCGTTCCGAACTCGCCTGGCAGATGCTAGTAACATCCGAACGGGCGAGCGTTTAAGCAAGGCGACGACCGTCGCGACGCTCCGACATTTGAAAGCATTCTTCTTTTGGCTGGCAGAGCAACGAGGCTACAAATCGCGCATCCGATATGAGGACGCCGACTATTTCAGCCCCTCCGACAAAGACCTGGCGATTTCGCGCGCATCCCGCGAAAAGCATGTACCAGATCTCGAGATGGTTCATCTTGTCTTGGCGTCCATGGCAGCCACCACCGTTTTGGAAAGGCGTGACCGAGCGTTGATTGCTTTCACCATGCTTACTGCCGCACGCGTCAGTGCTCTCGCCACGTTTCGCCTTCAGCATATTGACCTCGTCCGGGGTTTCGTCATGCAGGATGCACGCACTGTCAAGACCAAGTTCGCCAAATCCTTCCCGACCTTTTTTATGCCGGTCGGTGGTGACGCTCTCGAGATGGTGCGAATGTGGATCGAAGAATTACGGAATGATCACCATTGGGGGCCGTCTGATCCGCTATTCCCGGCTACTGCCGTCGGCGTTGGCGATCAGGGCGGTTTCGTCGCCACGGGCATCGCCAGAAAAGGATGGGCGACTACCGCAGCCATCCGCGAGATATTCAAGCGTGCTTTTACAAAGGCTGGTTTACCGTATTTCAATCCGCACTCTTTCCGAGATATGGTCACTCGCTACGCGATGTCCCTCGATCTGCGCCAGGACGAGATGAAGGCGTGGTCGCAAAACCTGGGTCATAAGGATCTTTTGACGACCTACACAAGCTATGGAACCATTCCCGCGCACCAGCAGGGCGAACTTGTACGTAGTGCGGCCAGGCCAAGGCAACCGCGAGTCGCGACCCTGACAACTGGTGATATCGACAAGCTTAAGGCTTTTGTCGCTTCGCTCCCAATTACTGGAGATACTTTTTATGATGGTAAATGAGTTCGGCCGACGCAGGATCGCCGTAGCGGGCTAGACGTCTTGGTCATTGACCGGTAAGCCTATCCGAGTGATGCAATGTTCCAGCGCTTTATCGGCTTTAGCCTTGCCGGTGAAAAAGGCCAGCTGCCGCTGAGACTCGGCAAACCTCATCCGCATAGGTCATCGAAATTGATCGCTGTCCCGTTGCCGAGCTATTTACGTGAAGAACTGGAAAAATGGTCGACAGGAGCCCTAAAATTAGCTTGCTGCGACCTCAATAAGGCGAACAAATTCGACAGCATTTTTGAAATAATTTCGGAATGTCTGTCTGATTGTATCGCCTTCACCGCCAACTAGAACGACGTCTAACTCTGGCGATTCTTCTTCCATTCTTAAAAGCGTGGTCAAGGCAGATTTGTAAGACTTCTGGGGCAGTTGCTGAACGCTCATATCCTCGTGCATTACGAGCAAAACGAAACCCTGGAGTATTTGGTCTCCTCCCTCTTCCTTACCTACACTTCGGAGTTGATGGAACAAGTGCGCCCTCCCTTCAATCGCGTGCCATTCGTCAATTAGTTGCTGGCGTGTATAGTTCGGCAGGCATGAATTCTCACCCTCGAATGTTCTCGCCAATAGCTCACTACATACTTGGAAGAAGAGAGTATTGTCCGGGTGACCTTGGCTGAACTTAGTTCTGTTGTTGGTAAGGACATCGGACAGCTCAACCGCTGTTGCCCACGCGTGCTGAATTAACGTTCGATACTGGAGTTCAATTTGCAACCCATTCCACGCTTCACCCGTCTCAGTACCAGCGACGTAGCTATAAACGTCATGTATGCCGCGATACCCACTGTCCTTGGGAGATTTTATATAATCGTATTTATCTGGATCATTCAGAAGCTTGTGCTTGGCTTTTGTCCTATGGAGACTGCCTCTAAATGTACGCAATTCAGTCTCTGTCTGAAAGACCATTCGAACGCCAGCGATGTCTTGCATCGTGGACAGATCTCGTGCCCTGCCCTGCTGAAGCTTGTCGACAATTGTCGCTCCACGCTTGAGCCGCTGGGCAACTGGAACATTGGTGTCTTTTGCGCGACTTCTCAGAGACGCCTGAAACGTATTGATGATGTAACCGTGCGCCGCGCGCCAGCTATTCAGGATGTCGATATCCGCTTGGGTTTCATCTCCCTTGCGAATGTTATCACCTGCACGCTTCACGGCCCTACGCGGCACGCTCGGAGTTGGCCAGCCCATTTTCGTTCCCAAACTACCTTGAATAGAACAAGCCAATACCGCTAAACACTGTTGAGTCGATAGTGGAATTCGTTTCACGCCATTGCGCAGGCTCGTCTATCGTCTGCTGCCCCTGATAATTGCTGAGCGCGACCTTGATATACGGCAAAAATGGTTTCCGGGGGCCACTTTGGGGGCCAGATATAAATTAATTTGAAATATATTTAATAATATCAAAATACTACACGCTCTATATTGGTCACCTAAGCGCACCACTTCTTCCCGAAAATCCAGACAGTTATTGACGCTGCCCTATCAGGCGATGCGTAACAATTTTTTGCTGGTCAGCGAATAAATGTCGCCGACGTTTTCCGGGAACGCGCGGCCGTACCGAATCTCAAAAAATTTGCTCGTCAAATGCGTGAACCTGTCCGCGCGTTTGAGGGATGTATGTGCAGCAGCAAGACGGCAACGCCTTGTCATATTGCCGTCGCCGTATTCGGCGATCCCCAAATTTTGAGAGAAGTGAATGCCCCACAGCACGTTGAGGACAGAGGTCAAGGCTGGCCCGCGCACAGCCCGCGACGCACGCTTTGAGCGTTATGCGAAGGTCGACCTGGGGCAAATCCGCGCCGTACGCGCGCAAACTGCGGCTGATTTTGAAATCGTCGGCAATATTCGCGCTTCGGGCTTCGGCCGCGTCGTCAACGACCCTGCAAGACAGATGACCTGGATCGATGAAGTCGACACCCTGCCGGGCGTGTTCTCACTGATCGGCTACGATACCGACAACCAGCCGATTGCGACATTGCGCGTTCAGGACGAAAGGCGCGCCCCTTTGGAATTGCGCAAATTCGTCCCCCTTGACGATCTGCTGCTGCCGGCCGACAGGCCGGCTGCGCAATTTGCCCGCCTCAGTGTCGTCAAGTCGCCGCAGGCCGTTGACGCCATGTTTGCGCTCTTCAAAGCAGCCTGGCTGTGGTGCCGCGAAAAAGACCTCCAGACCCTTGTTATTGCGACGCCGCCCTGGTCAAAACCCGTTTACGATTTCGTGTTTTTCGAACACCTGGGCGCAAAAGGCGCGTTTTGCCATCAATATGCCGGCGGCGCGCAGCACGTCGTCATGAAACTGCCGGTGCATGCGGCCGAGTCGATGTGGCGGGCTGGAGACCATCCGCTGTGCACTGCCTTCCTCGATATCCGCCATCCAAATCTTGCGATTTAGCTGCTGCGTATGGAGCCCGTGCGCCGACGAAAGCGAAACGCCCCGAAGGTGACCTTCGGGGCGTTTTTTACATTGATATTGCGGGCAATGACGGATTTAGAGCCGTCCGTCGCTGACCTGCCTGGTTTCGATCGAGGGAGTGAACAGCCCACGCTCGGCGCCCGGGTATTTGAATTCGCGCACCAGGCGGTAGGGATCGGCGACGTACCAGCCAACCAGCAGCGTGCCGCGCAGAAATTCGCCGACCAGCTTGGCCGCCATCAGGCCCGTCAGGGCACCGAAGCTGAACCACTCGAGACGCAGCAGGACGTCGTGGCTGAAGCCCGCTGCCTTGTCGCCGGTGAGCATGAAGGCATTGAAGGTCAAGGCGTCGATCGTTTGCACGATCAGGCCCTGGACGGCTTGCAGGAACGAGAAGAAGTCCTGGACCGAAGCGCGGATCGCCGGGTCGGCGATGGCCAGGGCGACCGTCGTAGCGAACAACGAAATGATCCAGATAAAGATCGTCAGAGCGAAATAGCCCCAGTAACCGATCAGATAGTCGAGCAGGGGCTGAGCGAGGATGCCCTGAACGCCGGAACGCTTGCGGCGCTGGGCGGCATCGGCACCGCCGAAGGACATGCCTGCGCCGTCGTTATCGACCTTGACGTCGTCGACGACGGGCGTGTGGCGGGCCAGTTTCAGCCACCACAGCAGCAGCAAGGCCACATTCAGGCCAAGCCCCATCGACAGCGCTATTATTGTTTCCATTCCCTCGCCCTCCGTGTGCGCAAATCCTTAGCACATGGTTAACGATCGTCAAATCGCACCCAGGGCGAACCCGGCGCCGGAAAAGCCCCAAAAATGCCGCCTAACGCCTGTGTCGCAAGGGGTGTGTGCTTTGGCAACACTTTGGAAAAAACCGAAAGGGCCAGCGGACCTTGGTGACAATCGAAGTTTTACACTGTCGTCGCGGTGTCGGCATGCCAATCTTATGCCGGCGCGCGTACCGTAGCGGCGCCAACCGCCAGGAGGTTGCAGTCGTCATTTCCCTTGATATGGAAAGGAGATTCCATGCCCAGAAGCTATCAAAGCGGCCGGGTCGGCGGCGCATCGATGAGCGGCCATTCCTATGAACCGCAGGTCACGCCCTGGGACCGTTATGACGACGATTTCAGCGTCGCCTGCGGCCGCAATGCCGATCGCGACCGCCATGCGACCGGCCAGTACGGACCGGAGGAAAGCTACCGCCCGTCAGGCCGGTCCTCACAACGGCGGAATGACGAGCCGCGCAACGATCCCTATTACCGCCGCGACCTGGTCGCATCCTACGGATCGGATCGCCCCAGTGACGACCGGCCGAGACCGTGGCAACACGATTATCATGGCCGTATGCGCGACTACGAACAAAACGACGAGCGCAATCGCGACTACGGCGTCTATGATACCCGGCGACGCGACTGGGATCGCGACTGGAGCGATCATTATTCCAATGTCGCCCCGACGGAGCCCCGCCGGCGATAGCTGGGCGGATCCCGAAGATATCAAGACCCGGACCAGTGGTCCGGGTCTTGCGCATTCATATGAGCAATCAGTCTTTGAGCAGGACGCCCGCGATGTGTGGCGTCGGCACGTGGGCCTTCAGTGGCTTGCCGTCGCATGTATATTCGTAGCCGGCTATGCGAAAATGATCGCCTGCGCGTTCGCACAGGAAGACGGGATTGTGGTGCCAGCGCACGTCGAGTCGCACATAGGCGCCCTCATACAAATTTGCATGATTTTCAATAATTTGCGCCTCAAACATATCCCTACCCCGCGTTACTGCACCTGAAATGTGCATAAAGCATAGGCTGCGTCGCGGGATTTGTCATCAATTTTGTTCACTTTATGTTCTCATTTCCACAGCTTAATTTTGACGCCTTGACTCGCAAAGGCAAAACCATTATTCAATAATTTAGTTATCAACTAATTGGTTTAATAAAGATGTCCGCCGACGCGTTAAGCACTACCCTGTTTGCCCTCGCCGATCCGACGCGGCGCGGCATTCTGGCGCGCCTGGCCAGCGGCGCGGCGTCCGTCAACGAGCTGGCCGAACCGTTTGATATGAGCCTGGCGGCCGTTTCCAAGCACATCAAGGTGCTGGAAGGCGCCGGTCTGATTTCACGCGGCAAGGCGGCGCAATGGCGGCCGTGCCGACTGGAGCCGCAGCCCCTGGCGCAGGCGTGGGGCTACCTCGACGACTATCGCCGTTTCTGGGACCGCAGCCTCGACAGTCTCGACGCCTACCTCAAGACCATGCCGGACCTGCCGCCGGTCAAGACCAAACCCCGAAAAAGACCAAAGGAGTCAGAATGACCTTTCAGATCTATGCCCAAACCCAGACCGAAGCCGTTATCCGCATGTCGCGCACCTTCGACGCAAAGCGCGACAAGGTGTGGGCCGCACTGACCACCCCGGAGCAGGCCAAACGCTGGTTCGGCGGAATAGGCTTTGAAAATCCCGTCTGTGAAATGGATGTTCGCCCGGGCGGCGTCTGGCACCACGTCATGCGTACGCCCGACGGCTTAGAGTTCGCCATGGACATGGTCTATGTCGAGGTCGTGAAACCGGAGCGGCTGGTGTGGCATAATATCAATTATGGCAAGGGCTTGCCCGGGCCGCCCCTGTCGATCAACACCGTTACCCTGACCGACCTGGGCGACAAGACCGGCTGGAAAATGGAGGCGCGCTTTGTGTCGTTCGCCGACCGTGAAGCTGCCATGGCCATGGGCTTCGGCGATACGCTGCGCCAAGGCTGCGAGCGCATGAACGAAGTGGTTCAATCGCTTTAGTTACACCGCGACGTTTAAGCGCAAAACCGCTGACACTTTTGCGCACATCGCTTTAGTTACACCGCGATGTTTAAGCGCAAAACCGCCGACACTTTTGCGCACATCGCTTTAGCTCTTGCACGGACCGATCAGACGGGTAGTCTCTACGGCAACCATTGCGGAGGGACGAGCATGCAAAAAGCGTTGAAATCTGGTGTTGCGGCGGTATTGGCCCTGAGTTTTGCCGCCTCGGCCATGGCTGCCAACGCGCCCAAAGCGCCCCCTACGCCGCAGGAGATCCTCGACGCTGCGCCCGCCACGGCATGGAAGTCCGTCGCCGCTGAAGACCTGGTGGTGATGAACCTCGCCGACGGCACGCAGGTCGTCTATCAGCTGGCGCCGCAGTTTGCACCGGTGCACGTCGCCAATATCCGCCAGCTGGTGCGATCGGGCTATTTCGACGGCGCCGTCATCCTGCGCGTCCAGGACGATTACGTCGTGCAATGGGGCCGTCCCGACGAAGACAAGACGGTGGCGCAAGGCATCGAAAAGCACCCGCCGGCGGAATACGACATGCCCGCCAAAGGGTTAAAGTTCAAGCCCCTGCCCTGGCGCGACGCCTATGCAGCAAAGGCCGGCCATATCGACAGCTGGCCGGCGGCCACGGATGGCAAGTCCGACTGGCTGGTGCATTGCTACGGCATGATCGGCGTGGCGCGCGATGTGGCGCCCGATACCGGCGACAGCACGCAGCTCTATACGATCATCGGCCACGCGCCGCGCCACCTCGACCGCAATCTCGCCGTCGTCGGGCGCATTGTCGCCGGGATGGATACGCTGGCGGCGCGGCCGCGCGGCACCGAGGCACTGGGCTTTTACAAGACCGACGCCGAGCGCGTGAAGATCGTCTCGGCGAAAATGGCCAGCGACATGCCGCAGGGCGGACGCCCGGCTTTTCAGGTGTTGAGCAGCGATACGGCGACGTTTGATGCGTGGCTGCAGGCGCGCGCCAACCGGACAGGTGCGTTCTTCGTGCGGGCCGCTGGTGCGCTCGATCTGTGCAATGCGCTGGCGCCGGTTCGTAAAACGCCAGGTTGAGGTTCCCCAACGTAACGTCAACGCGTTCTTAACCATATCATTGCACCTTTGTCGGGAATATCAGGTGCACGCCACTCAGGCGGCATTTTTATACCGTTAGTGAGTTGCGTACATGTTCTTCAAAGCCGTCAACGGTGACGACAAGGCAATCATAGCCGCCCTGAATGCGTCCCAGGCCGTGATCGAGTTCACGCCACGCGGCGACATTCTCACCGCCAACGACAATTTCCTCAAGACCGTCGGCTATGATCTTGGCGAAATCCAGGGCCGGCACCACAGCCTGTTCTGCGATCCGCAGTACGCCGCCAGCCAGGCCTATGTACAGTTCTGGCAGACCTTAGCGCGCGGCGAATTCGCCTCCAATGTCTTCAAGCGCTTCGCCAAGGGGGGCCGTGTCATCTGGCTGCAGGCCACCTATAATCCGATCCGCGACACCAGCGGGCGCGTCGTCAAGGTCATCAAGTTCGCTTCGGACATCACCGAACAAAAGATGCGTGAGGTCGATGTCAGCGGCAAGATCAACGCCATCGGACGTGCGCAGGCCATCATCGAATTCACACCTGGAGGCGAGATTCTCACTGCCAATGACAATTTCCTCAACGCCGTCGGTTACCGGCTGGATGAAATCCGCGGCAAGCATCACCGCATGTTTTGTTCGGCGGAGGACGTGGCCTCGGTTGACTATCAGCGCTTCTGGGACAGCTTAAGCCGCGGTGAGTTCCAGGCGGCGGAATATCGCCGCCTCGGCAAGGACGGGCGAGAGATCTTTATCCAGGCCAGCTATAATCCGATTTTTGACGATACCGGCGCTGTCGTGAAGGTAGTGAAGTTCGCCTCGGACGTGACGGCCGCCGTCCATCGACGCCTGCGCGGTATCGAGCTCAATCACGAGTTGGGCATCGTTGTCGGACGTATTTCAGATGCGCACAGCCGCGCGGGCATCGCTGCCTCGGCCTCGACAGAGACTGGCGCCATGATCCACAGCGTCGCTGCAGCCTCCGAAGAGCTGAGCCAGAGCGTTCGCGGCATTTCGGATAGCATGGTGCAGGCGCGCGACAGCGTCGAAGGCGTGTTCAAGCATACCGAAAACGCCAATAGTTCAGCCGCTTCACTCAACAAATCGGCGGCCGCCATGACCAATATCGTGACGCTGATCCAGAACATCGCCGGCCAGATCAATCTTCTGGCGCTCAATGCCACGATCGAGTCGGCGCGCGCCGGTGATGCCGGCAAGGGCTTTGCTGTCGTAGCCTCGGAGGTGAAGAACCTGGCCAATCAGGCCGCCAGTTCGACCAAGACCATCGCCAACGAAATCGCCAACGTGCAGTCCGTGACGTCCGAAGTGGTCGGCGCCCTGGGCCTGATTTCGACTTCGATGGAAACCGTGATGGAAAACGTCACCATGGTCGCCAGCACACTCGATCAGCAGACCTCGGCGACCAGCGAGATCACTGCCAACATGCAGGCCGCGGTGACAGCGGTTGGCGAAATCAATGAAAGCCTGGAAAATATGAGCCTGACGTTCTCGCAGATCGCCGAGGCGTCCGAGAGTGTCAAACACGAAATGGACGCGCTGTCAGCCGCATAGGATTTGCCATTCTGCCCCGACGGTTGCGGCTTGGGGGGATAGTACAGAGTTTGCCGCCGTCTCTCTTCCCTGACTTACCTCCCCCGCCCTCAC
>FSTD01000068.1_pt1 | contig 13043 bp, 11 predicted proteins | sample 1637101 | NCBI WGS metagenome assembly FSTD01 (sample SAMEA3914816, study PRJEB12502) | metagenome | biome: forest; material: soil | place: USA | collected 2011-09-16 | depth 0.3 m | reverse complement strand
GAAGCCGTTCCGCTTTTACGGCCCGACGTGCGATTCCATCGACTCGATGCCGGGCCCGTTCTGGCTGCCGGCCGACGTCAACGAAGGCGACTATGTCGAAATCGGCATGCTCGGCGCCTACGGCGTCACCATGGGCACGCGCTTCAACGGTTACGGCGAAACCGAAACCGTCTTTCTCGACGACGCGCCGATGGCGTCACTGTTCGGCCTGGGGCCGCGCTCGATCAACAATCCGCGTTCCGCGTTCGATATCGAGGATAACAAGGTCGTGCGCCTGAACCGTCCCAAGGGCGGCAAACGCGGCAAGAAGCGGGTCAAGGCGAAGGCCTAACCCGCCACGCCACGCCGCCGCGTATCGGACGGCGATTCCCCGAACAGTTCCGTGTAGTACTGGGCGAACCGACCGGCGTGGGTGAACCCGCAGGCCTCGGCAATTTCGGCAATCGAGCGGGTATCGTCGGGCGCGCTCAGCATATCGCGCGTCATTTGCAGCCGAACGGTACGCAGATAGGCCAGGGGCGTCACGTCCATGAAGGTGCGAAAGCTGGTCTCCAACGTCCGGACGCTGATATTGGCGGCGCCCGCCACCTCTGCCATCCCTGGATTGCGGGCGGCCTCGCGATGCATGTAGTCGCGCGCCAGCTTGAGATAACTCGGCATCGGTCCGGTCTTGGTTTTCAGGCGCGCACTGTAGCGGTGCGGAATGCTTTCGATCAGCAGATGGCTGAAGGTCTCGATCAGGCGGTGCTGCAAGCCAGGCGACAGATGACGGCTTTGCGTCGTGAAGCCATCCGACGACATGGTCGCAATCAGCTCGGATAACACGCGCACTTCCGGCGCCGTAAGATCGACAATGGGCACGAGATGCAAATCGCGGTCGACGGGCAGACGCAGAATCTCGAACAGCGAGCGCTGCGCCCAGGCATAACTCAACTGAATGATGCAGACCTCGTAGTCGGTGGTGTCGGCGACATGATCGAATTGAGGAACGGCCCGGGGCTGGAAAATCATCGCCTGTCCCGCGCTGACTTCGTGTGCCTGACCGCCTAGCCTGAGCTTCAGGCTTCCTTTGACGGGCACCACGACGAGGATGTCATCGGGATTCTGCGTCTGGGCCTGAACAAAGCCCGTCGTCGTGACGATGCGGGCGATCAGTACGCTCGAATGGTCACGCACTTCACGCGACTTCAACCGGCCAATATTCATTTGCCAGCGGAAATCACCCACAGACCCATCGCGCTGGTAGCTCCAGTCGGAGCAACCCGTCATAAGTTTTTGAAATTGATCAAAACCGTCGCCCTCGCTGTGCCAGGTTTTTAACCCGCCGCTCGGATGAGCTTCCATATATTATTCCAACCCGTGCGCGCTGTTCAGCAAATCGCCATTAAGCGAATACGGGGGAGTAGATGAAAAAAGCATAGCACAAAAGATGGCTAATATCCACTAATAGAAATATATATCCATAATTCGCAAAAAAGAGTGATCGATAAATATAGGTAAGTATTTTACATGAAATTTACGCGGCAATTCTTGTTTATAAAATTTACAAACTGCGCAATATCTATCCATTTTACGTGAATCGACATCCATAATACGCAATCTGATCGTATGGCTTCAAGGTGCCGGCCCGCTATAAATTTATCATTTCACGCAATTTTTATCCTTTTTGCGCACGACGCACCTCGGTAACCGCATCCATCCGGCCTAGATTTCAAGCGCGTTGCGGCGCTCAGAAGGGCGCGCAAAAACCGGGGGCGTGCAGGTTGACTCAAATGTCCAATATCGGCCGACCCAAGAGGAGCAACGAAGTGAACGCGTCACGCGAATTCATATCGATGAATATCCTGTCCTCGCTGGACAATCTGCGCATCCTGGCGCGTCAGGAAGATATGCCGGCAATCGCCGACATCATCGACGCCGCCTATGTCGGCTGCACCAGCGCGCAATTGCGCGATCCCTCCCGCAAATAGGGGCCGGATGGCTTCAACAGCCCGGGCGCGGCATAAGACCGCAGACAGAATTCAACGCGGTCAATTGCCAAACCCCATCCTTTAGGCTATAGCGCCGCCACATTTGCTTATAGCCTATGGCGTGAGCCGGAAAAACCCTCCCCATCGCACCGTCTGGGGGACCAAGGGGACATGACGGGCGTCCACCTTCTTCATCCACAAGGATCACAGAGATGAACGCTGATACCAAGACCCTCTCCAACATGAAAGCCACCCTGCTCGCCGAAACCGTCGAGCACGTGGACATCACGTCTTTCGACGCGCGCCCCATCGTCGATGCGATGCGCAAGATGAGCTTCTCGTCGCGCGACACCGCGCGCGCCGCCGACATCTTCACCATGGCGCTCGAAGACAAGGCGTGCTCGCCCTGGCTCATCCTGGCCGGTTCGACCTCGGCCGGCGGCTGCATGCACGTCTATCGCGACATGGTGAAGTTCGGCATGATCGACGCCGTTGTCGCCACCGGCGCCTCGATCGTCGACATGGACTTTTTTGAAGCGCTCGGTTTCAAGCACTATCAGGCGGCCGGTCCGGTCGACGACAACGTCCTGCGCGACAACTATATCGACCGCATCTACGACACCTATATCGACGAAGAAGAGCTGCAGAACTGCGATCACACGATCCTCGAGATCTGCAACCGCCTTGAGCCGCGCGCCTATTCGTCGCGCGAATTCATCTGGGAAATGGGCAAGTGGCTCTCTGAGGGCAATGCCAAGAAGCCCGGCTCGCTGATCCAGACCGCCTACGAAGAAGGCGTGCCGATCTTCTGCCCGGCGTTTGTCGACTCGTCGGCCGGTTTCGGCCTGGTCAAGCACCAGAAGGAAGCCATCAAGGAGGGCCGCCCCTACCTGATGATCGATGCCGTGGCCGATTTCCGCGAACTGACCGACATCAAGATCGCCGCCGGCACCACCGGCCTGTTCATGGTCGGCGGCGGTGTGCCGAAGAACTTTGCCCAGGACACGGTCGTCTGTGCCGAGATCCTCGGCGTCGAAGCCGACATGCACAAGTACGCCGTCCAGATCACGGTTGCCGACGTCCGCGACGGCGCCTGCTCGTCCTCGACCTTGAAAGAAGCGGCGTCCTGGGGTAAGGTAAACACGACTTACGAACAGATGGTATTTGCTGAAGCAACGACTATCGTTCCTTTGATTGGCTCGGATGCTTACCACCGCGGCGCGTGGAAAACGCGTAACAAGCCGCGTTGGGCCAAGCTTTTCAAATAGAAGCTGTTCAAAAAAGTGTGAAATCGCAACTTTTATTGCGGTGCAGCACTTCCATTTTGGCCACAATGGATTATTTAGAGGATGAGGGCCGAATACGCGTAGATGAGTCGTTTACTTCTCTGCGCTAGTCTGAGCCTAATAGTTCGTCACCGGGATCATCCCCCCCCTCGAAACCGGTGGCATGCGACGGAGACCATTGCCCCCCAATGGTCTCCGTTTTGCTTTTTGCGAAACGTTGTGCGATTGAACCCCATCAGGGTCTCTCGTCGTTTGCATATTGAGCCCCCTCGCAAATTCTCTCGGCGATGATATGATAGGTGCAGGTTCAAAGGGGACTCTCATGACATCGCGTCTTGTTCTTGCCTGCGTGCTGGCTGCGGCAAGCTTGTGCCTCGGAAGCTGCGACCGCATGCAGCCCCAGGACGCTGTCCTCGCGAACGCCCCGGAATTTTGCGCCAATTCGACAACCGGTCCCGACCTGTCGGCTGAACGCGCCGTTGAAGCCAGGAGCCTTGTCACCCACGCCGATACAGCCAAACGCGATCGCGATACCCTGACCCTGTCCTATGCGGGAAAGACGATCGCAACGGTCAAGGGCTGTGACAGCTTCTATACCGGCAGCATCCGCTTGCTTGACCCGAAATCGAACGCGATCGAAGCTTATGACGTCTTCATGACCGGCCTGAACCAGTCGATCGTCGTCGACCACGACGGCACGGCGGTCCTGTTTGAGGGCACCCTCGTCGCGTCCCCGGACGGCCGCCATATCGCCAGCGGAGAGGCCTATCAAAGCAGCCTGAATGCGGAGCTGACCATTACGGATTGGGCTTCGGCCGGGCGCGCGCAGGTCGCTTTTCCGGTGACATGCACGCCGAAATCGTGGACAGCCGCGGGTCTGAATGTCGATTGCGATCGCTCCGATACGTCCGACTTCTTTTCGGACGCAACGGTGACGCCGGCAGCGGACGGCTGGGTGTTGCGCGAAACAAAGCTGAATCCGCTGCCCAACACCCCCCGGGACGTCCGCGCCGCGCGGGCACGCGAAACATTGCAGACCTATGTTTCGGAAATCGTCTGGCCGGAAGACAATCCCGACTGGATCGACGCAGGCGTCTATCGTCCGCTGAAGGGCGCGGCCATTCCGCTGCACCTTGCCGACCGGTCGCTCGCGCTTGCCGATCCGGCAACGGGCAAACGCCTTACCTATCCCCTGACGATGTCGGACAGCAGCTTCGGTTACCGCCTGAGTCTTGACGAAACGGTCGCGTACGACCTCGGATCACGGCCGGCGGCATCGCCGGATGGCCGCTTCATCGCGACCTTCGACCTCGACACCTTGCTGGCGGACTGGTCGCGCAAGGTCGCCATCAATTTCGACGACGTCTATTGCGTCGACGGTAAATGGGTGTCCGCCGACGAATTGCAGGCCTGGTGCTACGGCGCAGACTATACCGTCGCCCATTATGTCGAGGCACGCATTACCAAGGCTGCAAATGGCATGTGGACCTATCGCGAGATCGGTCCGGCACGAAAAACCGTCGATCACCACTGGCAGCCGTATAAAGCGAAAGGCTTTGTACCGCGCCACGTCGGCGGCAGGGACGGCCGGGAAATGCTCAACGAAATCCCGCCGCCACGGATCATTGCTTAGAGCATGCTGCGAAAAAGTGGAAACCGGTTTTTCGCGTCAAGCATGCGACCGCTAAGGAATCTAGAGTATGCTGCGGTTCCTTCAAAACGCAGCATGCTCTGGTACGGGGCTTAACCCCCGTTAACCATTTAAATACCTGATTTGGTGCACTCTCTGCGCCATGGCCATAGAGATTCGCCCTTCCCTCGCCCAGATGCTGAACCCGCAGGCCGCGACACCGGCACGGCCGCAATCGGCTGTGCCTCAAGACGCGGCAAAGACCGGTGGCTTCGCCAACGCCCTGGCGGCGCAGCGCGCATTTTTCCAGCAGGTGACGGAGCCGAAGATTACGCCGGCGACCTATACGGCGGCGGATATTGCACGCGCAACGCCCACCGTGTCCGCAGCGCCACCGGCCAGCCAGGATACCACCCAACCGCTGAAGCGGCCGGGCTCCTATCTCAATATCGTCGTTTAGTTTTTACCTGGTTGCGACGTCCAAGCAAAAAACCGCTTACACGGGATCCTTGACGGGCGGCGCAGCCACCGGCTCTTCCCCGCCGTGCCCAACCGCGCCTTCGGACAGGGTCGGCATCGGCAGGTTCTTGATTTTCTTGGCGAGCTTTTTGCTCTCGTCTTTCTTGTGGCCCTTTTTCTTGGCCTTCTTCTCGGTCTTGTGTCCCGCCTTGTGGCTTGTCTTCTCAGCCTTTTGCGCCGCCGACTTTTCCTTGCGCGCGGCAACGGCTTCGCCTGACGCCACAGCCAGCTCTTCCTCGCGCGCCGAAGTGATCTTGCGCAGCAGCTTGACGAAGCTGTCGCGTTTGGGCGGCGACAACAGGCTCAGGATTTTTTCGTCGGCCGCCAGGACACGCGGCTTCATTGAATTCAGCGCCATGCGCCCGGCGGCATCGAGTTGCACCAGGTTGGCGCGGGCGTCCGTCGTTGAGCGTTCGCGCTTCAGCAAACCCTTGGCCAGCATACGCGCCACCAGGTCCGCCAGCGTCGAGCGATCGATGCCCGTCAGGTGAACCAGGTCGGTCTGCGACAGACCCTCGCCATTGCCCAGCGCCGACAATACCGCGTACTGACGTTGCGTCAGCGCGCCTTCGCCGGCTTCCTCGTTATAGATGTCCAAGGCGATTTGCAGGACGCGATGCAGGAGATGCGAAGGGGAATCTTCAAGGACCGTACGGGCCGGGCCGGCGTCGCCATGTCGTGATTTCTTCATTGTCCGCCCTGTTCTCGGGTAAGCTGAGAGAAACGATACGCGTTACTTATATCAGTCTGACATGGAATTATAACAATATTGCGACAATCCTCCGTGAACGGAGGAAATAAATGCGGGTGCCGGACTGTTATGCTCCGGGTTTGGCTTTGTCTTCCGCGGTTTCGGCGATGATCATGTTCTTCATGAGATAGGGCACCAGGCATAAAGCGAGCAGGATCGGCCCGCCGATGATCGAGGCGCCTTTCCATGTGACATAGACCGCGTCCGACTGCGTGCGCCAGACGACCTCGTTCGCCGCCGCCATGGCATAATAGAAGAGAGCGTAGTAGAGCGTAAGCCGCGGCCAGGCCGCTTCCTTCAACGGCAGGGCCTCACCGAGCAGAGCCTTGAGCGGCTGCTTTTTCAGCGCCAGGCCTCCCAGCAGGACAGAACCGATCAGGGCGTCGATGATCGTCATCTTGATCTTGAAAAAGACCGTGTTGTGAAAGACGACGGTCATGATGGCGGAGGGAATGCCGATGATCGCTGAAACAAGCGCGATCCAGGCGATGCGCTTTTCGATCAGCCATCCCGCAATCACCGCGATCACCGACGCCCCGGCCAGCAGGCTGCTGGCCCAGATGAGCGGCTCGGACTTGTCAGCCATCTTGAGCACAAACTTGGCAATGACGTAGGTGAGGACGAACACGGCAAGCGGCCCGTAGTCGATCGCCAGCTTGATAGTGTTCTGCTTCGGATCGGTGGGGGCCACCACCGCCTCGATATCGGCCTTGACCACAGTCTCCAGCGGCGTCTTGTCGCCTGGCGTTTTCTCACCACTCATGCTTCGGGCTCCAGGCCCACCATCGAGCGGGCGAAATCGCGCGCCTTGAAGGCGTGCAGGTCTTCGATATCCTCGCCGACGCCGATCAGCTTGATCGGGGCGTCAGATGCTTTCGCAATCGGGATCAGGATGCCGCCGCGCGCCGTGCCGTCGAGCTTGGTCATGACCAGCCCCGAGACAAAGGCCTGACGGCCGAAAATCTGTTCCTGCGCCAGCGCATTACGCCCGACCGTAGCATCAAGCACCAGCAGGGTCTCATGCGGCGCCTCCGGATCAATGCGCTTGATCACCCGGACGATCTTCAAAAGCTCGTCCATCAGAGTCTGCTTGTTCTGCAGGCGGCCAGCGGTGTCGATCAGGACCACGTCGTAGCCCTCTTCCTTGGCCTTGGTGACCGAATCGAAGGCCAGACCCGCCGCGTCGGCGCCGGTCTTGCGGCCCATGAAATCGGCATTGGCGCGCTGCGCCCAGATCTTCAATTGCTCGACGGCCGCCGCCCGGAAGGTATCGCCGGCGACGATCAGCACCTTGGCACCCTGCTTGGTCAGGGACGAGGCGATCTTGCCGAGCGTCGTGGTCTTGCCCGAGCCATTCACGCCGACAAACAGGACGATATAGGGCCGGGGCCCTGACAGGGGCTCGAACGTGCCTTCGTGGCCGACCAGTTCTGCCGCCAAAGCCTCGGCCAAAGCTGCGCGAACAGCATTGGAATCCTTGGCGGAGTTAAACCGCACATCAGCCATCTTGGCAGCGATCGTCGCCGCCACGGCCGGGCCGAGATCGCTTTCGATCAGCAGATCTTCGAGTTCCTCCAGGGCGGCGTCATCGAGCGCCTCCTTCTGGACGAACACCTGAGTCACCTGTTCGGTGAGGGTCTGCGAGGTCCGCGACAAACCATCGGTCAGTCTCTGGAACCAGCCTTTTTTCTTTTCTTCGCTCATAGTCCCGGCTGTACCGCAGTTTGAATCAGATTGCCAACCGCATGCTTGCCGTCGTGGCCGGCAATGGCGATATCGGCCAACTGTCCGGGCCCGGAAGATATCGCTGCCTCGCCGTGGAAGACGACCTCGGTGAAGTCGGCGGCACGGGCGAAACCGGGCTTTTCAATCACGCAGCTAAGCGTGCGGCCGGTCTGGCGGTTGAGGTGCCGCGTCAAAGCCTCGGTACCCTTGGCACGCAACCGTTCCGCACGGTCCTTGATCAGGGGGCGCGGCAGCTGTGGCATCTTGGCCGCCGGTGTCTGCGGGCGCGGCGAATAGGGAAAGACGTGCAGGAAACTGAGGTCACAATCGTCGACCAGGGCGACGGCATTGGCAAAGTGCTCTTCGGTCTCGGTCGGGAAACCGGCGATCATGTCGGCGCCGAACGAAATGTCCGGACGAATGCTGCGGACCTTTTCGACCAGCTTGATTGCGTCTGCCCGCAGGTGGCGGCGCTTCATCCGCTTCAGGATCAGATCGTCGCCGTGCTGCAACGACAAATGCAGATAGGGTGCAAGACGCTCTTCCTCGGCAAAGGCATGCAAAAGCGCATCGTCGATCTCCGCCGCGTCGATCGACGACAGGCGCAGGCGCTTTAAGTCCGGCACGAGCTTCAGGATACGCGTCACCAGATGCCCCAGTTGCGGCGTCCCCGGCAGGTCCGTGCCCCACGACGTCAGATCGACGCCCGTCAGGACGATCTCGTTATAACCTTCCGCCACCAGCCTTTGCGTCTGGCTGATGATGTCGCCGGCGGCCGCCGAGCGCGAATTGCCGCGGCCATAGGGGATGATGCAGAAGGTACAGCGGTGATCGCAGCCATTCTGCACCTCGACAAAGGCGCGGGCGCGATCCTTCAGACCGTCGATCAGGTGACCCGCGGTCTCCTTGACCGAAAAGACGTCGTTGACGACAACGCGTGCACTGTCGGGCGTCAGGGCATAGGTGCCAGCCTTGGCCTTGTCGCCATTGCCGATGACGAAATCGACCTCTGCCATATTGGCGAACATGTCGGGATCGGTCTGGGCCGCACAGCCGGTGACGATCAGCCGCGTACCGGGGTTTTCCTTGCGCGCGCGGCGGATGGCCTGACGCGCCTGACGCACGGCCTCGCCCGTTACGGCGCAAGTGTTGAAGATGATGGCGTTGCTTAAGCCATCGTCCGCGGCCGTCTTGCGGATGACTTCGCTCTCGTACGAATTGAGGCGGCACCCGAAGGTGACAACATCGACGCCTTGCGTCACGGGACGGCTATCGTCTTCAGTCTCTGGGCTCACAGCTCACCCGTGAATTCGAGCTCGACCGGGCCGGTCATGATGACGTGGTCGTTCTCGGCCCAGGCGACGTGCAGGGGCCCGCCGTCCATGATGATGGTGGCGGACCGGTCGGTCAGGCCGCGACGCGCCGTCGCCACCAAAGTCGCACAGGCGCCAGTACCGCACGCCTTGGTAATGCCCGCGCCGCGTTCCCAGACGCGCATGCGCACAGTCTGGCGATCGATGACCTGCGCAAACTCGACATTGACGCCCTCCGGGAACAGAGGATGGTTTTCGATCAGGCTGCCCGTCGCCGCAACATCGACTTTTGCGATGTCATCAACAAAGAAAACGACGTGCGGATTGCCCATCGAGACCGAACACGGTGTATGAAAAAGCGGCTTGTCGATGGGACCGACCTGCAACTCCAGCCGCAGCGTATCCATTTCCTCCGACAACGGAATATCGCGCCAATCAAGGCCCGGCTTGCCCATATCGACGCTGGCCGTGCCCGTCATGGCATCGGCGCGCAACACACGCGCCTTCGTTAACCCGCCAAGCGTATCGATCTTCAGTGTCTTGTCCAAGGCGTCGCGATTGAGCACCCAGGCGACGCAACGCAAGGCATTGCCACAGGTCTCGACCGTGCCGCCGTCGTTGTTCCACACGCGCATAAACGCGTCGCCGTCCGCCGAATCCTCGATGGCGATCAGCTGGTCAAAGCCGATGCCGGACGCGCGGTCGCCCCACGCACGGATCTGGTCGGGCGCGGGCGCAAAGGCATTTTGCCGGGCATCGATGACAACAAAGTCGTTGCCAAGGCCATTCATCTTGAGAAATGGACGGTTCATCTCAACCAACACTGGGCGTCCGGCCAAAAAGCAAACAATCTGCTTTTTGACGCGATACTTGGCGCTATATAAGGGCAAAGACGCTTTTTATACATAGCCATAATGAAATTTCCGCAGGTTACCTCATGAATGCCATGCCGCCAGGCCGGGACCGCTCCCAGGCCGACGCCAGTGACACACCGCCGGAACAGCGTTTCCGTCCTCGCCTCGTGACGCGCCCGGGCCGGCCGGCGCCGCGCGTGGTCGTGCGCGGACGACGCCGCACGCCGTTCGGCGATCTTTATGCCCAGCTGATGGAAGCGACGTGGCCGCGCCTGGTGTTCGTCTTCATGTCGACCTTCCTGGTCATCAATACGGCCTTCGCCGTCGCCTATTTCGCCTTGGCCGATCTGTGGCCCGGCGAAGGCATCGTCCACGCCCGCCACGGCCACTTTCTCGACTATTTCTTCTTTTCGGTGCAAACTCTGGCAACCATCGGCTATGGCGGCATGAGCCCCGAAGGCATCGTCGCCAACGTCCTGGTGACGCTGGAAGCTGTTACCGGCTTTACCTTCTACGCCTTGATGACCGGCCTGGTGTTTTCAAAGTTCTCACGGCCGACGGCGCTCGTCACCTTTTCCGATCGCGCCGTCATCAATGACGACATGGGTGAGCGCCACTTCATCCTGCGCATGATCAACGATCGCGGTAACCGTATCGTCGACGCCGAAGCCTCGCTGTTCATGATGCGCGACGACGTCCTGCCCGACGGCTCGATCATGCGCCGCTATTACGACCTGCCGCTGGTGCGTTCAAAAGTGCCGATCATGCAGTTGAGCTGGAGCGTCATGCATCTGATCGACGAGAAAAGCCCGCTTTACGGCGAAACGCTCGACAGCCTCAATGACAAGAATGCCGAAGTGATCGTGTCGCTCTCGGGCCTGGACGAGAGCCTGTCGTCGACCATCCACACGCGCTTTTCCTACATGTACGAAGACATCCATTTCGACCGCAGCTTCGCCCAGATCCTGCACCGCCAGCCGGACAACACGCTGGAAGTCCACTACGACAAGATCCACGACCTGAAGGCCGAAAAATAAGGGCAGCCTTTACAGCTGCCCATTATTGTTTACGCAAACCCGCGCAGGCGCATCAGGGCATCGCGGTTGACGTCGCGGCCCATCAGGTTGCGGAAGGCCTGGTCCTGCGGGATCGTGTCGCCGACGCTGAGAATATTGGTGAAATAAGCCTTGGCCATCGGCCCCTTGAACGGTCCGCCTTCGGACATGAACTTTTCGTGGACATCGGCCACCAGGGCATCCGACCACAGGTAGCTGTAATAGCCGGCCGAATAGCCGTCGCCCGAGAAGATATGGGCGAACTGCGTCGGACGGTGGCGCATGACGATTTCCTTCGGCATGCCAAGCTTGGTCAGTTCGGTCTTTTCAAATTCGACGATGTCGATGTCGGTATCGCCGGCCAGGTGATACGTCATATCGATCAGGGCGCAGGCCAGATATTCAACGGTTTCAAAGCCCTGGTTGAATTTCGAGGCATTGTCGATTTTCTGCTGCAACTCCACAGGCATCGGCTTGCCAGTCTCGTGATGCAGCGCAAACCGGCTCAGGACCTCGGGCGTCGGCAGCCAGTGTTCATTGAGCTGCGACGGGAACTCGACGAAGTCGGTCGCCGTATTGGTGCCGGCCTGCGACGTGTAATAGCAGTTCGAGCTGAGCGCATGGATGGCGTGGCCGAACTCGTGGAACAGGGTCGTCGCGTCGTCCCACGAAATCAGCAAGGGCTTACCGGCTTCGGGCTTGAGGAAGTTGCAGTTGTTCGAGGCGATGCAGGTGTGCTTCAGTATGCCCGACTGCGACTGGTATTCGGTCTCCCACGCCCCCGACGACTTGCCTTCGCGGGCATAGGGGTCGAAGTACCACAAGCCGACCTGCTTGCCGTCGCGCATGACCTTGTAGGTCGTGATATCCGGATGGAAGACAGGCACGTCGTGGACCTGGATGAAAGTAAAGCCATACATCTGGTCGGCGCACCAGAAGATGGCTTCCTGGATCTTCGACAGCTGCAGATATTGCTTGATCTCGCCTTCGTCGAGGTCGTAGCGCGCCTTGCGCACCTTCTCGGCGTAGAAACGATAGTCCCACGGCTCGATAGTGATGCCCTTGCCCTCGCCGTCGGCGATCTTCTGCATGTCGGCGACCTCTTCGTGGACGCGCTTGACCGACGGGCCCCACACGGCCTCCATCAGGCCCATGGCGTTTTCCGGTGTCTTGGCCATGGCGATCTCCAGGCGCCAGTGCGCATGGGTCGGATAGCCGTACAGCTTGGCGCGTTTGGCGCGTAATTTGAGAATCTGCTTGCCGATCGCCTTGTTGTCCGACGCGTCGTTGTTGTCGCCGCGCATGATGTAGGCGCGCCAGACGATTTCGCGCAGGTCACGGCGCGTCGAAAACGTCAGGAAGGGCTCCATGGCCGAGCGCGTATTCTGGATGGCGTACATGCCGTCCTTGCCCTGCGCCTTGGCCGCCACGGCGGCGCTGGCGACGAAGCCCTCGGGCAGGCCGTCGAGATCATCCTTGCCGATAAAGGTATATTGCGCTTCGTCGTGCTTCAGGTTCTTCGAGAAGGTATCGAACAGGCTGGCCAGCTGCTTGTTGAGCTCGGCCACTTCCTTCTTCTGCTCGACCGACAGCTTGGCGCCGTTGCGCACGAAGTTGTTGTACTTCTTCCACAGCAGGCGGTCTTGCTGCGGGCTCAGCTTCAGCGCATCGCGCTTGTTGTAGACGGCCTCGATGCGCTGGAACAGAGGTGCATTCTGCTTGATCTCGTCCGAAAACGCCGCCAGCACCGGCGACATGCGGGCCGAGACTTCCTGGAAGGCCGAGGTCGACAGGTTGGAATCCCAAACGCCGTAGATCGAGCCGATGCGGTCGAGCGACTGGCCGGACAGCTCATAGGCCTCGACGGTGTTCTTGAACGTCGGCGCTGCCTTGGCCGAAGTGATGGCTCGTATTTCACCGCGCATCTCGTCCATGGCGAT